>Ga0180104_1000120_pt1 | contig 17097 bp, 15 predicted proteins | sample EasRiv730_16_1Da_FD_121791 | JGI IMG/M metagenome (GOLD analysis project Ga0180104, IMG submission 121791) | Soil microbial communities from meander-bound floodplain in the East River, Colorado, USA - East River metaG ERMLT730_16_1Da | ecosystem: Environmental > Terrestrial > Soil > Floodplain ... | reverse complement strand
CCGTAACTACGGCTGTTCGGGATGCGCGGCCAGCCATGCTGCATCTTTCGCCAACGACGATTCGCAGGCCGATTGCAATCCTGCAATCACTTCTTCACTTGTTGGCTGTTTGGCGGTGGGGTCTTTCTTTGCCAGCTGTCCGCGAATCCAACCGACAAGGGCCGGCAGTTCCGCAATCGCCACGTTGATAAGCCTGGGGTCGATGGAGCCGTTCATCGGGTCACCTCCTGGATGATGGTTCGGATGAGGGATGCATATGGAGCGAGTAATGATTTCTGTGGTGGTGATAAGTTACCCATCACCTCGTCAAGTCCTGTCTGGGCAATGGTCGTCCACCCTGACGGTGAGGTTTGAATGATTTTCACCGTGGACTGGTGATACAGAACAATCCGGCGCGTCACATCCTCTGCCAGCAATGGCGGGTTCTGCGCGTTGGCCGTAATCGCCGTATCACGCAACAGGTCCAGTGCCTTGACCGCCTGCGTGCCCTTAAACGCGAGTGATGCTTCGGGCGTCAGGTCCGGTGGTGTCTTGGCACATCCAAGCGCCACCGTCAGCATAAGAAACAGCGCGATTCGTGTCATTTTCTTCTCCTTGTTAGTCGGTAGTTTTGCCTGGTTCGGCAGGCGGTGGACCCACTTTGTCCACCGACACTTGTGACGATGTGCCCGGAGCGATGAACGAAGCTGGACGCACGGTTTGGGTGCGCAAGAAGATGTTCAGCACAGCCATGACTGCTGCATATCCAGGCATCCACTTCGGTGGGATTAGCGTGATGATTTCGGTCAGCGAGAAAATCATCACTACCAAGGCGATGGTGTTCAATTGCGCCGTGCGCGAATTGAAGATTGAAATGCCCCAGTATGTGACTTGCGGTTTTTCGTCTGCCATAATTCTCCTTTACAAATTTACTTTTTATGCAAGTTGCCCTACAACCAACCGCACTTTCCCTTCATGCCGATACGTCTGGCCCACAGCAATCGGGCCATCCCGTTCGACCACCCCCGTTACTGGATTGATGACCTTGAACTCGGAACATGCTCGCTCGCACGGCAGCGGTCGGCCTGCCGCTTCAACCGTATGAAGAACGGCAACGAACCGACCGTCTGGATGTTTGGACTGGTCGAAGCGTGTGGGGTCCACAGCCGCCATGATGCGCTTACCACGGAATCGTTCTCCCGCGTGAATGACCTCAGTGAAATCTGCAACGTCTTGTGGAAGCCACTCGGTGAGCCGTGCTACCTCATTAAAACCCGGAGCGTCCTCGACCAGACCTTCGCCAAACACACCAGGACCAGACATGAAGACATCGGCCTGTCCAGTCGTCAAGGAACCGAGGTGAACACCGCATAGCAGTTCGGGGTCGTCTACCCGTCCGACCGATACACCCTCGGCCCCGCCGATGGGTTCACGGCTCCACACTTTCTTGTTGTGCTGACGAATCTCGGCATCGTAACCGTAGCCGCGATAATGCTCGATGAGATGAGCATGGTCACCCCGACCACCATGCACGACGATGGCTGTCGCAGGGGAGGGAGCCATCCTGATAAGCGATTCAGGCATCTCTGATTCCATGCCTTCACCACCCGGGTCGCCAAGCCCGACAACAGACGGCAACCATCCTGCGCCCCGCTCGAACGCACGAATCATGGCCTTCAGCAGTTCGATGTCAATAGGATTGCCTGCGCCGTTTTGCCATGGTTCATTCAAGGCCATTAACGCGCCGATGACTTCCTTACCCACGTTTCCGAGGGAGCCATAGAACCGACCGAGGTTCTCCATGTGTTCGATTTTCTGCTGCCGGGTCCATGCATTCACATCTCCTCGGTCCACGATGATTTTAAGACCGAGTTCATGATGGAGCAGAACAAACTCACGATAACGGTCCCAATAGTTCGGTGTGGCCGGAATGGTGCGCCCGGAGTGTGCGACGAAGCTGTAAGGCGTCACTTCCTTATCCTTCCACGCAGACCATTGCTTCGCGTCGCTGGGGCGGTTGGAATCCCAGTATCCAAGCACGTCGCATGGGCGTGTGCCTGCATACTTTGTCGCGATGATACGCATCGAGTTACGGATGCGCGGCTGTTTTTCTGGTCGGCACCAATCGGAGAAGAATGACATGGTGTGACAGAATAGAAAGATACGCGACCCGTTGGCATCGAACGACTGCCATCCGTTCTGCGTAATAACACCTTCCAGTCGGTTCCGGTTTGGTTCCACTGGTTCTATTGGTTCCGGCTCAACATCGCCGGGGTAGAAGCCTCCGGTTGAACTGGCCCATATCGGGATGCCAGCCTTGGGACCGTTGGGGTCTTCATAAATCACGAAGTTGCCATCATCCTGGAGTTGCACCATCGCGCCGGGGTGGCCGTTGGTCTTGGTGGACGCGATGGGTTTCTCGGCATCGGACAGCACCAGATTGCCATCTCGCCGCATCTTCAATTTGCCTGCCGTTTTGCCGTCTGTGTGAGACGACCAATACGGCACCGTCCTGAGGTATACCACCAGGTTGCCGTCACTCTGGTAGTGAAGACGCGCATCCCCACCCGGAGACACCAAGGTCTGTTCAGGTCGAAGGGTTTGTCCGCTGAATAGTTTGCCGCCAGGAAATTCAGTGCCCATAGTAATTCACACGTCCTCTCTAAGGAATAGTTCTTTTTCTTCGGCGCGTCGGGTGACAAGACCAGGCAGGGTGACCAGTTTACCGTTGACCCGTCCTTTCACCCAGAGGGGTAGTTGTTGAGCGGCTCCGTGGTAGTCGCCTCGATTCAACCGTTTGAGCAACGTAGCCTTCCCCAATGCCCCGGTATTGAACTCGAAACTAACCAACGCCGAAAATTGATTGTCGGATAGGGGGACAGTTACGAGGAAGGAGACATCCTTGGCCGCATCTATCAGGTCAGCCTGTAACAAATCAGCCGCCTGGGAATACGTGATACCTTCAGGATAAAGGGCTTGAGCCAATGACCGAGCTCCCATACCTCGAAGATATCTGTCTTTGACATCACGGATGGCATGACCCCAGCCGATGGTCCAGATGCCTACAGGGTCAAGATACGGGTCCAAATTGACGGTTGCCGGATTGCCGTCCATAATGCCTTCCCATTTCTTCACTAACGTCAATCCGGCGATGTTGATGGTTCGCATTATGCCCTCAATTCTTCAACACCCCCGCCAAATACAGGATGAAGATAATTAGCAGGACCAAACCAAGTCCCCCACTACCCACGCGCGGACCTCCGACATAAAAGCCACCGCCGCCGAAGAGAAGAATCAGAATCACAAGCAAAAGAAGTATGCTCATCGTGGTGCTCCTGTCTGTGGTGCTGGTGACGGAATTAACGTGCCGGGTGCAGCTGGAATGTAGATGACTTGAGGGGCCGGGGTAACAGACGATGACGTTTGCCTATCCTGCCACGCTAAAAATCCGAATAGAAGAGCGGCAATTCCGATAAGCAATTTCCATCCTGTATCTAACCCTTCACTTTTACCAGAACCCAATGTCTGGTTGTGTGCCAATTTCTCGACAAGTATTGTCAACTTGTCCATCTGCGGGTCGGATACTTGTTGTTTGCCTTTACCTTCCGACATAGACAACTCAACAGCAGACAGTCGCTTCACCATGTCCGCCGCAAAAGCGGCTTGTCGATTTTCGGCAGCCGTTGCTGTCGCTGCGACTTGGTCACGGAGTGTTTGCGCTGTGCGCTCCTGGGTGGACGCATTGGTCGTCACAGCTTGTAAAATCTGCGACGCTGTCGCTGCGGCATTTGCCATGTCCACAGAGCGAATCTTGTCATACCGCTCACTGTCAAAGAGACGTGTTTCCTTGATGTGCGCGTCGCGCAGCACGTCTATTTCTTTTAAGTGCGAGGTCACAGCATCGTTGAATTTGATGTCTGAGTCACGCAACGCCCGTGCCGCATTAGCATTCGCTTCGACCAATGCAATGACGTTCGCTGTCGGGTCAACTACTTGTCTACCAGGTGTATCGACACTAATTCCTGGGCGTCGTGTGGATGCCATACTTGTCCTCTGGGGTATCTTCATGCGGATACCCGGGATTATACACGGTTCTCAGAACTAATTCAAGGCTTCGAGGAAATAATTGTGCAACGTCATTGAAGCCGTGCCCAATGAAGGCGTGTAGAACAAATCCAGTGTTTGCTGGAGTGTAGCATCGAACGCCGCGCCCAAGGCAGGGGCCGTTGCCACGGGAAGGTTCAGCATGCCACTGCCGCCGACCGTGGGCAACGGGGAACCCACACAAGCTTCAGACCCCCACATGGCCGGTCCCGGGAACAACTGGGCCGCACCGCCAATGACTCGAGCGACCAGTGTGATATCCAGCCACCAATGCACGTTGACTTTGGCGACGATATTCATGTTCATCGCCAGCCCGTCAAACGCCACGACAGTCGTGGGCACTGGGCTAACCAATCGTGTATCCCACCTAGCTGTGCCAGGAGTCGTCACCGCGCAACTCTGCCGCCCACTGGCACGAAGCCGAATCGCCTTTCCGACGACACCAAAGTATCCTGGCTCGAAGGTGTATTTCGCTGCCGCTGGCAAAGCCGATGCCGCTGCCGCTGCTACGAGGGTGGCACCGTCAACTTGCGAGTCCATTAAAACTTCTGTGCGAGATTTCAAACTGGGCATGGTCGTGTCCTCTGGTTAAGCGGTTGCGAAATGTTCAATCTCACCTGTCAGCCAAGTCGTTCCACTGGGCCGACCCAATGTATACTGCAGTCGATATTTGTTGATGCCTGTCAAAATGGTCAGGGCAATAGTCTGCTTCTGATTCGTGCCGCCATACGCCGGGTCACTTGTTGTGCAAGCCACTCCGACTCCGGCATCGGACCCTGCCGTAATATTCCGAATCTTAGGTGTGATACTTTGTCCTAACATCCCGACTCGACACTCCACTCGTGCTTGGAACGTCATGCCGACTTGATTCGTGCCGTCAATTTCGATGTCAATAAAATTATGAGCATCGAACGGTCCAACTCCGGGATTTTTCGAGAATACGTCCCCTGTCTCCAGGTCCGTCACCGGATTATTGGGAACCTCTCGTAAACCACCAAGCCAACGGCCTTCTCGAGCAGACGCCAACGTAATCAAGTTCTCACGGAATTTGTTGGCGCTTTGATACCCGAACAGTTGGTCAAGCACATACGCTGAAACCGTATTCCACTGCGTCATAGCGTTATCCTTTTATCTGGGGGTGGAACCGGGCCGCGAAGGCTTCCAGTTCGGGAAGTTTACTGCGTAACAAAGTCCAACATTCTGGCTGGGTATAAACCGTGGCCGTGAATCCCACTGCCATGCGAATCATCACGACTTCATATACCCAGATATCTGCCGCAAACGTCACTACTCGGGTCAATCCCTTGGGCATATCGATGGGCATATCAGCCAGCACCGAATCCAAAAATGATTCCAGTTCATCCCGTTCCGTAAACGTTTTCACAGCATGCATTTCGCTCAGTGCTTTAACTACACGGTCGCGAGTTTCAATATCGCCCGGAATCAATTCCCGTTCCTGAAGAAGAATCATCGCAACCTCTTTCCCGGGGAGCCGTCCGAAAACAACCCTGTAACTTCATCACAGAGATAAAGATACTGGCGGTCATTGACCAATGCAGTCGTCCACGTTGCCGCTTGAACGTTTTCGTCTCCCAACAGCGCAGCCCCGGACACCAATCGACTAACATCGTAGCCGGTCAGGGTCACCGACAACTTGTCTGAATCGAACACATGCCGGGTAATATACACTGGCTGATTCTGCCACCCGTTGGCCCCTATACCCTCTGAATGTGTCACGCCTATGAAAGTGCCAATGTCGTGATTCATTCCCAGAAGTGTGGTTTCAAATTCCACTATCCTGGGCGGAACCTTGTTGCGTATTAACCGGCGCGAGGCAACTTCTTCGGCTTGTGCTTGGCTACGGATAAACCAAAATTCCAGTTCGTCTGATGCTTTGGTTTCCCCATAGCTGGCAATGCTAAGAGCATCTTCTACACTTTTTTCAATGCTCTTCCATTCCTTTTGCATGTAGAGGCGTGTGTGGGAAAAGACAATCTTGTTCTCCCATTCGGCCACCGAATCTTTGATAGAAAAATTGCCTTCGGTAATGTCCCGTGCTTGAAGAAATTCTCGTTGCTGTAACGTAGACCCATAGGTATCGTCATACATCGAGATAAAGAATTGTGAGTGAAAGTTGAATCCCGATGAGACATCACCCGAGATGTTAAACTGCTTGATAGCATCTTGCAGTGAGATACGGTCTTCGATGCCACCGAACATTCCGGCTCCAATGTATCCGCCTGCAAACCGAATGGCGGCAATGGCCGAGGCTCGGTCAAATGAATCTTCTTCAATGACGGCGACAGTTGGCGTTACATCCGGCCAATTGGGACTGGCAGTAGCCCATGGCCCAGTTAAGTAATTACCAAACCCGAAGTTAATCATGAAGTGTTTGTATTGCTGGAACACATCGGTAATCAAGCTACCGGTGCCATCCCCTATGGTTTCTACGCCTTGCACGGCACAACTGATGATAGATGTCTCACGGTCGGTGGCATCCACGAATCCTGCGGCTACGTCTGCTGGCGCATGCCCCACCTTTCCATAGATGACCGTGAATCGTTGCCCATTGATATCTTCATACAGATTTGTGCCAATGAGCGAGGTCCAGTTCGCATACCCCGGGACAATCCACGGACCACCCAGGCCAGCACCATTGGTGGCACTGGTCAAGTCACCCACGCCCGTTGTGCCGTTTTCCGTGTAGATAGCGGTAATGGCTTTCACCGCATGTCCTGCAATCAAAAATTTGTGATACATCGTGCCCGAGATGCTGTAACTGCCTACATAGATAGCTGAACACTGACCTCCGCCGGTCGTATTCACGTCAGTGAGGTCACCATAGAGGATAGGCACCCCTAATCCGACCGTGACCAGTGTGCTTTTCTCACCGCCAACGGCAGCTTCCAACACGGTTGCTACATCGGGACTAGCGAACGTAACATCACCGGGCACGGGTGGAGAGTGACCACCCCATCCTTCTCCGATGTAGTCGCCATTGCCGTCATACATAATCCAGCCACGAGTATCGCACAGACCGTAGGTGCCGTTGCTGATGTCACCAAACATGTTACGCGCTGCCGCTTGGTCAGACAGTTGCACATAATCTGGGCATGGAGGAATGGAAATCGACGCATGGGGCGTCGTGTATGTCTTGATACCGGCTCCGGGTGGCACACCCCCATCTTCTTGCGCTTCTTCCGGAGCAGTAGCGAATTCGGTCTTGGCAATCGTGCGCTTGGGAATCTGCTTGGGGTCGCGTCCGAAACCGACAAACAACGCAGCATAGTCTTCGCATTTGAACCGAAACTTCAATTCCGGTAAAGGCTCGTAATCCCGAATGACACCAATTGCTACGGTCCGAGGAATTTCCAGTGCCCGTCGCCCCGCGTCAGAAATCGTGCGAACAATGACTGTCTTGTTGATGATGTATCGGCTGGTTGCCCCAGCCAGTAATCCACGCACCAAACGGTCAGTATCGCTGACAGTAAAATCGAACGTAGACATTTCTGGCTCACCCCGCCTATCGGACAGGGCACGCATGTATTGACCGGACTTCAACAATCGTGGTTGTTTATACCCGCCATAGTAATCGGCAGGGTCAGGGAGGTCAACTTTCGACCATGTGTATTGAGTAATAGACATGATGGTTAATCCGGTAAGAAAGCTTCAACCCACACCAACCCAATGCTGACTAATGCATCGGGGTCAAACTGATATTCGACAGGCGGTGCCACTTCTGCTTCTTGATGGAATGCAATCCAGTAACAATCAACTACAGGCGCGTCATCCAAGTGAATACCGGCACCGGCACCGCCTTGGATTGTGAAATTGCCCCCCGCTGAATCAAGCGCAATAACGGCATTCGTGCGGGTTACCGGACTTGAAATCCAAACGGCACTATTCACTCCGCCAATGTATTCTACTTCATGGAATCGTTTACTAGCTAGTGTAGTATTGCTACCGCGTAGAAACACGGCATACGGATTCATGCCAGGTGTCAGTACTACAGCAGCCGCACTTTGTCCAACGACTTTTCCAACTTGCACTAAACCCAGTAGCGCCGAAGTGAATTTCCATCCCCACCAGAATCGCTGGTCGTCGGCTTCTGTAAATTCAGTATTTGCACCCAACGTAAATCCGTTCGTATCTCGGGAGATAATGCCATCTGAGGTAAGGGCAGTTGTCGTATCCATTCGAGCGGACGTGGTTGCCACAAAATCCGCTGTTTGAATGAAGGCATCACACCCGATACCAGTGACAAACAACAGGTCCAGTTGCACAGGTTCCGAATATCCAAAGGTTTGGACTTGCGTATTGGCAGACGGATGGGCTACGCCTCCATGGTAGAAGACACGTCCGTCTTCCCCATCGCCATCATCTCGGATACACAGTGCAACATAGCGGTTGCCGACTCCGTTGATATCCAGTCCGATACTGAACCCGTCGTCATGGAAATCCGCTAGGCTTTCAAATTCATGCCCTCCGGCTGAAGTCCAACATTTTCGTCCAGGCATGTCGGCCAAACGCCACAGCATGCCCACACTGCCTGCGGCTTGTAAACCAGTGCAGAATAAGACAGCATGTGGATGGAAGCCGACGCCAGTAATATCTCGTTGTTCAGTCCCATCGCCGGTCCACGACATCCACTTGTGCTTGTAACCTCCTGTGGACCGTTCTGATTCACTGTGGGCGTCACCTGCATACAGCACCTGCATGTGGATACCATACAGGTCCGTCACACCGGCCAGCGTGGATTCCAACCCGAACTCCAATGCATTTAATTGTGCAGGAGTGCGGGTGGTGAAGTCACAGTAATATATCCAACCACTTCCACCAGGAAGACCCGTGCTTACACTGGTGTTGGCATCGAACGCGGCACCCCCCACAAGAAATTTAGGTGTGGTGGGAGCCGCACCTCGCGCTATAGCCGTCACCATGACACCGCCGATAGAAGTCATACCCCAATTTGCTGCTGGTTGGTTCCCATGTGTGAAGGTCGTGCGAAGTCCTGAGCTACCTGACACTTGTCTATTATTGAGTGTGCTGTCTACCACTACTTTCGTGGCACGGGACCATAGCCCAGTCCATCCTGCTTCAGACCCCTGTCCACTGGGTAGGATGAGTCCGACTCGAGTTTCTACTGGTAACGTATCAGCTAATGCGACATCGGCATTGGTGGCCGCAACAACAGCAAGGTCGTCAGTGTCGATATCTGCCTGTCCGACAGCCGTTAATCCATCAAAGAATCCTGCACCAGATATGTTGATAGGAGTGCCAAGATTCAAGGTGCGGTTGTGACCGACAGTTGAAGATGTTCCGTTTGGGGCCGTTACCGTTAGGCTGGCCACGATGGTATCGACGGCACCACTACCAACATTCGAGATAACACAGCTGTAATCCAACCGATACCACTTGTCGTAATCGTTGTCGGTAATTGCCACGACAGCCACTGATGTTGCAGCTCCTTGGTCACCATCCCCTGCAAGACTAATCAAACAAGTTAAGGTGCCGTCGGTCTTCAAAACAATCCCGTTTTGGCATCCAGATGAAAAACTCCACAATGCCATATTGACAGTGGGTAACATACAAGCTCGCACATAAAACCGGCAACGAACTTGTCCTTGATTACCTACCTGAATTAAGTCTGCCCCCGCAAACTGCATCCCACCGCCCGAATGTCGCGCGAGATTTTCCAAGGTGCCATTGGTATTGCGTCGCATCTTCAGATAGCCACGACCACTTCGAGCTTTTTGGATGTCGAACATACAAAAGACATTCGACCCTCGGCCAATGCTGTCCATAACCTCCCAGCCGTCAATCACATACTTGACGCCCATTACAGCACCAATCCCCGTGAAACTTCAATCAGGTCAAGTTCAATCGGATTGTAGTCCGTGAACTCCCGATTGGATTTTAAGTAAGTCATGTTAAACCGGGCCATCATGCAGTCGTTTACGTCACCATCCAGTGCAATGAGCATTGGGTGGGCACGACCCCGGCAGGACCGCCACCAGTCGTAAATTTCTGCCGCTCCAGCATTCGTGGTTGTCAGCTGGGCCACGTATCGGCGGATAGACACACCATACGCATACACAGTCTTGACACGGAAATCGGTAATGTGTTCAATTAATGGCTGGTCATCATTTTCTTCGTAGTTCCAACGAATGTTGACCGTCAACAAGCGTTTAGTGGCCCCCAGCCATACTTCACCAATTTGCACGGGCACTGTATTGGCATCGACAATTACCAGACGCCAATATCGGAAGGAACGAGGCGCGATAGCCGTCAAATCCTTGAATGGGTTGATAGGGAAACCATCTGACCGATATGCTGGAATGGTAATGGCTTGGTCCAGTGTGGGCGCACCCCACGCATCAGTCGCGTTGCCTTGAATACGGACATTCAAGCCGGCAGTCAAGTTGTGGTGGATAATCGCCACCACGTCAATAGCTGTCGCACTGCCAAAATCCCAGCGCCATGCGCCGGTAGTGGTAGTCAACTTGGCTGGCTTGGCCGGATTCAAATCTACCAAGTTGGCAGCAGGATACCCAGTATCTTCGGTGCCGGATTGCACCGCCAGAGTCCCACTGGCTGCGATGTTGTCGGTTGGTTTCTGGAACAATAGGTTTGCCATGGTTACACGTCCATCTGCAATGCTTCTTGAAGGTCGGTGCGTGCCCCGAACTGATTCGTGCGGACAGTCTCAACCAGCACAGGCACGATTTCTTGTTGAATCTTGGTGCGGTTCAATGACCCAGCATCTTGGAATACAAGCGTCAACCCGGCACCGCCTGATGACGCTGGTTGCTGCTGAACATCATTATTACTTCCACTTACATTTGACAGTTCAAGGGGTGTGCGTTCCCCCGGTGTATCAGGATATGCGGGGTCATAGACCGGATAAATAGGCTGTGGCATTGAATAGTCTGGCATATCCGGCCAGGTGATATTCGGGTCGGGCAAGCCATTGATGCCTGCCGCTAGCCCATCCAATCGCCCAATGAAATTATCCAAGGAACTAATCATACGTCCCAAAGACTCATTAACTTTATCGAATCCGTCTTTCATGACTTCGGCTTCAGTTGCGGCTTCGTCACCCAACAGCCCAAGTTCTTCGGCCTGCCGAATCATCTCTGCCGTGGTATCGTCCAGCACATACCCATATTCTTCAGATGCATGGCGGGCTTCCGCCAGATATTGGACGAATGGGCGGAGTGCATCTTTATGCGTGCCGCCTGTTTGCTCCATGACAGATTGTGTGCGACGGAACAAGGCAACCATGGAATCTCCGATAGCCGTAAATGCTTCAGAAGTCAATCCCCCTAATTTCGACAGAGCAATCATGCCCTGCGTTGTTGCACTGATGCCATCAAACAATTGCTTGTTCGCGGTATACATGGACCGAAGACCCAACAATGCTTTCATTCCGGCATTGTCAGTTTCAATCCCTAAATCTTTGTATCCCTTGGCCAGTGCGTCGATAGACGGTCCAATGGATTCCATCATCTCGGACCATCCCAAACCAGCATCAATACCGGCGTTGAAGGTCGTTAAGATAATGAGCGACAGATTACCCATCTGTTCGGCAGATGCTTTGGCATGTTCGGCTTGTCGACCGAGAAGGAAATTCAGGTTCTCCATGGCTTCCTGCATTTCCGGTGTTACCACCGTAGATACTTGGTCACCAGAAAACACCGAATCCTTCTTGGCTTCATCAGCCATTTCTTTAAGTTTCTTACGCGCTTCGTCAATCTTATCCCCTAATCCTTCAAAGTCGTAGGTAACGGCCTGCACCGCTGATGTCCACGATGACCCTGCCGTGGTGGCCTGACCGCCAAGAAATGCCATCATCTCCTTGGACTTCGCGCCCATGTCGGCATGCATGGCGACAATTTCGGCCCAGGCTTTGGAAGCCACATGACCGCTCTTTTCCATGTTGGTGACAAAGGCAGCAAAATTCTTATCAAGGAATCCGAGGAAGTCGCTTTCACTCATGACCCCCTTCTTCATCATGTCACCCATGACACGGAAGTCTTTGATAAACGCAGTTGCCAAATCCTCACCCTTCGAAGTGATGAAGTCAGCAAACGTGCCGAAGTTTGCGGAATACATGTCCATGGCTTCTTGACTGGTCAACAGTCCCTGTGCCATGAAGGTAAATGTGTCAGACAGGCGTGCTTTGAATTTCGTCAGATTCTTGTCGGACAGCCCCCCACCCTCTTCAAGAATCTTCCCAAGGCTCATGTGTTCAGCCAACTGGAGGTTGCCACCGTATTTCGACTTGGCTTCTTCCGAGATAGCCTTTCCTAACTCCTCCGACACGTCCACGCCAAAGGACTTAGCGATGCGTTTCATCTCCTGTTCGGCACCAGATTTGCGAATCGCCCCCACAAGAGCACCACCCACAGCCCCGATAGCGATACCCCATGGACCGAATGCCGCGCCCATTTGGGCTCCTGCCATGGCTCCACCCAGGATACGTTTGCTCTTGCTGGACGATTGCGTGGCCTTGTCCATGATGGCGACGCCTTGAGCAACAGCCACAAATCCCGCAATTGCGGCTGCCGCAAAACTCTTGGCGTTAAATTCCCCGCCTTTGAAAGCTTCTCCAAGCGCCAGTTGGGCAGTTTTCATGTCCACCCCGGCTTGAGTGGCCTCCCCCATGAGCCCAGCCATCTTTCCCAACCAGCTCAAAGTGCCTTCACCGGATGTGTCGAACACACCCGCCAAAGTGTTAAGTCCTTCCGCCAATCCATCATACAGTGCCTTGGTTTCTCTCGCCCCCAACTGGATGGTTATGATGGACGTTAATATTTCCTTTTCCATATTCTTGAATGACTGGACAATCAAAGCGTTGGCACCAACGGCAGATGCCAGCCGTTCAAGGTCGGCGCGTTCAGCCACTTCCAGATATTTCTTTTGCATCAATTTCAGCTCAAGAAATTTCTGTGTGGCAATCGCTAGTTCCTTACCGGAGAGGTTCGACAGATGCGTGAATGCTTCGTCCGATTCTTTCTGCATCGCCAAACGCTGTTGCTCCATATTACGGGAGATGCCTTTTAACGCCCGTTCTGAAGCTGTCAACCGGAAATCAGCTAATTCCTTTTCTTTATCTTGTAGTTTGGCAAGCGCGGATTTATGCGCGTCCAAAATAGGCGACATATGCTGTAAGTTCAGTTGATGCAATCGCAATGCCGTATCGGAGTTGGTAATGGCCTGACTCCATTTTTTATAGGAATCAATCATCGCCTTGATACCCGGCGGCTGTTTGGCATACGTCATCGCCAAATCTTCAATAGCGGCGGCATGTTTCTTAAAGAAATCTGGGGAGAAAATTGACCCACCGACACCGGAACCTTCAATGAGATTCTTGCTTGAGGTCGCCATGGCATCGATAAGGCCAAGAAATGGTTCCAACGAATTCTGGCCCTCGTGCATATCGTCCCAGATAGCGCCAAAATTCTCACGGAATTTTTCAAACTGTTCGATACCAATTTTCTTTTCGAACAAGGCGTCCAAATCTTTTTTCAGCCCACTGGGGCCAATCGTATCACGGACACCCTTGTAAACTTCCCACAGCCGGTCCATGGCGTCTTCATTACCGACAATTTCCTTCCGATGAAGTCGGAATGCTGCCGACATGTCCTGCCATGCTTTCTTTCCCTCACCCATTAACTGGAGGTAAGCTTCGTTGACAGGGTCACGTTTGGCAGTTGCAGGTGTGTCAACACCATCATCCCCCAATCCAAGCGGAATGAGGTGCATGGAGTCAGGGTTGATGCCTTTACCGGAACGCCCCATGACGCCCTTCAATGACTCGAATGTGCCTTGAAGAGCTCGTGCCTTCAAATCCACCATACCCATCTGATTGACATAGGTATTCAAGCCACTTGCCGCTCGAGACATGGCATCGTGGAAGCCGCCACTATTTGTGGCAACGTCTTTAAATAGGACGCCAAGCTCAACCAATTCTTTCGGAAGGAAGGCCTTACCCATCTTGACGATGATGCCGCCGATAAGTCCTAATGCCTTTCCAGTGATGCCGATGATTTCCGAGATGATGTAACTGACCGCCGTGTATAGCACATTGAATGCGGCCACCATAGCCGGGGGTAAGACACTGGTGATTTTTTCAAAGACAAAGGATACGGCATTCCAGATGCCTTTCATTGCGCCTTTGATGGTATTCCACAAGGTCATAAATGCTTGACCAAGCTCGGGAATGATATAGGTATCGAACAACGTCACCAGCTGCACCCAACCGAACTGCGCCATCTTTAGTAAGTTGCTCAAGATGGAGAATGCATTACCGATGGTCGTTTTCCACTGTTCCCAGGAGCCCAGGTTATCGCTTAACGATTTGCGGATACCGGCCAACCCCCCGCTCATCCCTTGGAAGTTCGATACCACCCGGTCTAATGCTGGACCCAAGACTTTGAAGAGACCATACATCGCCGCCAAGGGAACAAGAATGTTTCCCAACAAAGACCACAGGAATCCTCCAGCTTTCACAAGAGACGCCCAAATGGTCGCCGTGCCGCTCATGACGTAACCTGCGGCCGTCATACGAGCTGCCATCGTAGGTAATGCCGTCAATAGTTTGCTTATCCATCCGAAGAATCCAGATAGACCCCCAATGGACCCGCCCCACAGCAAGATGAATGATCCCAGCACCGCAATGGCAGGACCAACCGCTGCCACGATGCCGGTCATTATCAGTAGAAGTTTTTTCGTGCTGGGCTCCAACGCATTGAATCGGTCAGCCCATTCTGAAAGCTTTTCACCCATCTTACCCACCCACAGAAATAAATCCGTTAGGATAGGTTTGAAGGAGGCATACAATTTTATCGCAGCAGCCTCTATGCTGTGCAAAGCCTCTTTCCATTTGACGGCCATGGCTTGAGCTTGTTTGGCAGCTACGGCAGCGGCAGACCCTTCCGCGCCTTCTAGGTCGTCCCTGAATTTCTTCATCTGGTCGGACAATCCCAGCAGGTATTGAATCGCAGCACGGGAACGGTCTTGAACCTTTAGGTCCTTCCACATGATGGCTTTACCCTTATCGGTCATCGGCGCTAGTTCCGGTGTTTCAGCCATGACGCCGGTTTTTAGCCAGTCGTTGATTTGACCTTTTGAAAACCCGTCCATGCGTTTCTTAATCATGTCCAGGATATCAGGCACCCCGCGCATTTTTTCATTGGCGTCAAAGACCGAAATCCCGTAATCCTTCCATGCAGCACCAGCTTTCGTGGTTGCAGACTGAAGGTCGCGTAAAACCATGTAGGCTTGTTGACCAGCGGCTTTGCCTCGGATGTTTTGGTCCGCATACACCATCAGCATTGCCACGCCATCTTCCAATGACATGTTCTGCTGTCGCATGGCCGGAGCCATTTTATTCGTCAGTGCGTTCGCGAAATCTTGAATTGTGCCCAGTGCTTTGTTGTTCGCCATGGTTAACACGTCCCCAACTCGGGCCATGGCTTGGGCTTTATCGGTGAATCCCATCAATTTAGGAGTTAAGGCGGCTGTGGCACCTGCCAGGAATTCACCTGCCTTACCCATGTCCATCAATCCGGCCTGTGCAAAGGTGGCAACCGTGCCAATCGCATCCAGGGATTCTTGCGCCGTGAGACCAGCCGATGCAAGGTCATAGTAACCTTGGGCAATATCTTTGGCGGCAAACTTGCTAGACTTGGAAATATCGACAGCCCGTTGTTCCATCAGGGACCGCATCTCACCGGAGACGTTATCCATGATAGCCAACGATTCGGTCATCGACGCATCGAACTCGGACCCAATTTTGTTGACCGCTGTTACAAAGCCAACAATCGGCAGTGTAATACCCGCCGTAATGCGGCTACCTAAGAAAAACAACCGAGAACCGAATCGCTCAATTTGGCGTTCTGCCGAACCAAGCGATGCGGCGAGACCCGACGAATCGCCAATGACGTTAACGAGTAATGTGCCAACAGTCGTAGCCATACGTCAGGTCTCCCTTAACTTACGTCGTGCTTCATCTTTAGCTGCCAAGTCAGGATTCTTCTTCTTTGCATCTTCCCAATTTGCACGAAGGGGTCGTCCTAACACGGATTCAACTGTGATGTGCGTTTTGTAGTTACCCGAGGCATTCATCAGCATAGACACCCAACGAGCTTCACGTTCTTCTCGATGCGAGTCACGCCGATGATATCCATCCAAAAGCGCAAAAAATTCTTGCGGCGTCAGCAGGCGGAATTCCGACGGCCGTAGGGTAAGTTCCCCATAGGCCGTCGGCTCAACTTCGTTAATCCACTCGACCCAACTTGCTATTTTGTTTCGGCGGATTCCGCCTGCGCCGGGGCGTTTGGGTCAGCGGGTTTTTCCTCCGCTGTGTTGTCACCAAACGCACCCTGTTCATTTGCGGCTTCAAATGCAACCGTCAATGCTTGGTCAATGCGGCCACCAGCTTGCACATATTTGCCAAGCAGGGTGCCGACTTTTTCAACGGTGAGCGTGCGGTCCTCGTGTTTCAAACCGGCCCACAGCAATGCGCGTGCTGTCGCGAACACGGCCCGGGTTGCCATCAGTTGGCCGAATCCCATGCCAGTTTCCTGCTCGAAATCAGCGAGTGCATTGATGTCGAATCGAAGGGTGCGTTTCTTCACCACCGTCCCTGGAATGGCGGCTTCAACGGCTTCGAAAAGCGTGAATGGCGTCTTCTCAACAATCATGGGATGCTCACTTTCTCACTGGATGAACGACTTCGATTCTGGAGAGAAACAGCGACTATCCCACTGTCGCGTATTTGAAATCCCGAATCGGGTTACGAACCAACACCAAAGACACGTTTTAAGGCACTTACACGGTCCTTACAGCGATGAACGGGGGCCGGGACGGGTTACCCCGCACCCCCGACCCCCATTCGCTGTAAGCCGTTCCGGGGCACATCGGATTGGCTGACAGATGTTAGGCAATGGCGCGGGTCAGCACACTGGCGCAGCGGAACGTTGCTGAGGCCATGCCAACGACACCAAT
>Ga0180104_1000118_pt1 | contig 17177 bp, 18 predicted proteins | sample EasRiv730_16_1Da_FD_121791 | JGI IMG/M metagenome (GOLD analysis project Ga0180104, IMG submission 121791) | Soil microbial communities from meander-bound floodplain in the East River, Colorado, USA - East River metaG ERMLT730_16_1Da | ecosystem: Environmental > Terrestrial > Soil > Floodplain ... | reverse complement strand
CGTCCGGCGAGGGAGCAGACCATATGATGGGCACGGCGGAGCTGCGCAACTCCGAGCGCGAGCTGCAGCAGTTCCAGCTGCGCATCGGCGTCGCCGGCATCGCGATGCTCGTGGCGTTCGGGAGTCTCCTCGGGCGGTTCTTTTTCCTGCAGGTCCTGCAGCACGACCACTACCGCTCGAAGGCCGAGGACAACCGCATCTCGATCGTGCCGATCACGCCGAACCGCGGTCTGATCATCGACCGCAGCGGCGTCGTGGTGGCGCGCAACTACTCGGGCTACACGCTGGAGATCTTTCCGCGCCGCGTGAGAAGCGTCGAGGCGACCATCGACGAGCTCTCGGAGCTGATCGAGATCACGCCGCGCGACCGCGCGCGCTACAAGCGGCTCACGGTCGAGACGCGCAATCCCGAAAGCCTGCCGATCCGCACCCGGCTCAGCGACGAGGACTACGCCAAGTTCGCCGCCCTCCCCTTCCGCTACGAGGGCGTCAAGAACAAGGCGCGGCTCTTCCGCCAGTACCCCTACGGCGACGTCGGCTCGCACGTCATCGGCTACATGGGCCGCATCAACAAGGACGATCAGGCGGCTCTCGAGAGCGAAGGTGTCGATGCCAACTACCGCGGCACCGACTACATCGGCAAGAGCGGGGTTGAAGCGACCTACGAGCGCGAGCTGCACGGCACGACCGGCTTCGAGCAGGTGGAAATCGACGCCGCGGGCCGCGGGATCAGGACGCTGTCGCACACGGCTGCGGTCTCCGGCCATAACGTCGTCCTCACGCTGGACATGCGGCTGCAGCGCGTGGCCGAGAACGCCTTCGGCCAGCGCCGCGGCGCGCTGGTGGCGATCGAGCCCGGCACGGGCGCGGTGCTCGCCCTGGTGTCGAAGCCGGGGTTCGACCTGAATCTCTTCGTCGACGGCATCGATCCGCAGGCCTGGACCGAGCTCAACAACTCGCCCGACCGCCCGCTCAACAACCGCGCCATCGCCGGCGTCTATCCCCCCGGCTCGACCTTCAAGCCGTTCATGGCGCTCGCCGCGCTCGAGCTCGGCAAGCGCACGCCGCGCAGCACGATCAACGACCCCGGCTATTTCGTTTTCGGCGACCGTCGCTTCCGCGACTCGAAGCCCGGCGGCCACGGCGTGGTCGACCTGCACAAGTCGATCGTGGTGTCCTCCGACACCTACTACTACATGCTGGCGAACGACATGGGGATCGACGCCATCGCCGGCTTCATGAAGCAGCTCGGCCTGGGCCAGCCGACCGGCATCGACCTGCAGGGCGAGGCCGCCGGCGTGCTGCCCTCTCCCGAATGGAAGATGAAGCGCTTCCGCCGGCCCGAGCAGCAGCGCTGGTACCCGGGTGAGACGATCTCGATCGGCATCGGCCAAGGCTATAACGCGTACACGCCGATCCAGCTCGCGCAGGCGATGGCGACGGTCGCGGCGAACGGCGCAATGTACCGCCCGCGCGTCGTCGGGCATATCGAGAACCCGCGCACGCGCGAGCGGCGGAGCTTCGAGCCCGAGCTTTCGTCGCAGGTGCCGCTCAAGCGCGAGTGGGTGGAATTCGTGAAGCGCGCCATGGCCGGGGTGAACAAGGAAGGCACCGGCGCGCGCGCCTTCGCCAGGGCCGAGTACACGAGCGGCGGCAAGACCGGCACCGCGCAGGTGATCGCGATCAAGCAGGGGGAGAAGTACGACGAGGCGAAAGTCGCCGAGCGCCACCGCGACCATTCGCTGTTCATCGCCTTCGCGCCGGTCGACAATCCCATCATCGCCCTTGCCGTGGTGGTCGAGAACGGCGGCTTCGGCGCGCGCGCCGCGGCGCCGATCTCGCGCACCGTGCTCGACTACTACCTCGTCGGCAAGCTGCCGCAGGGGCTGCAGGAGCCGACCCCCGAGCACGAGGTCGAAGGCGACCGGGAAAGCGACTGATGGAGCTCGCGCGCCTCCCCGTCCAGCGCATCGTCCTTCGGCTCGTCGAAGGCATCGACGGCACGCTCCTCGTGCTGATCCTGTCGCTTTCGATGCTCGGCTTCGCGGCGCTGTTCTCGGCGAGCTACGACAGCCCGGGCCGCGTGCTCAATCAGCTCGTCAGCCTCTCGCTCGCGCTGGCGGCGATGTGGGTCACCGCTCAGATCGCCCCCCAGACGCTGATGCGCTTTGCCGTGCCGGCGTACGTGGTCGGGGTGGTGCTGCTCGTGGCGGTGGCGCTGTTCGGCGACGTGGTGAATGGTGCGCGGCGCTGGCTCCACGTCGGGGTCACGCGCTTCCAGCCCTCCGAAATGATGAAGCTCGCGCTGCCGCTGATGCTCGCGTGGTACTTCCACCGCCGCGAATCGACGCTGCGCCTGCGCGACTTCGCGCTTGCGGCGGTGCTCCTCGCCGTGCCGCTCGCCCTGATCGTGCGCCAGCCCGACCTCGGCACCGCGGCGCTCGTCGGCGCGGTGGGCTTCTACGTCATCTTCTTCGCCGGTATCAGCTGGAAGGTGCTCGGCGGCCTGGCCGGCCTCTTCGTCGTCGCCCTCTTTCCGCTCTGGGGCATGCTGCACGACTACCAGCGTAAGCGCGTACTTACGCTTCTCGATCCGACGCAGGACCCTCTCGGCGCCGGCTACCACATCATCCAGTCGACGATCGCGGTCGGTTCCGGGGGCATTTCCGGCAAGGGGTGGCTGAACGGCACCCAGGCGCACCTCGAGTTCATCCCCGAGCGGCATACCGACTTCATCTTCGCGGTGTACTCCGAGGAATTCGGCCTGATCGGCAACCTCGTGCTGCTCGTCCTCTACGCGCTCCTGATCGGCCGCGGCCTCGTCATCGCGGCCAACGCGCCTACGCTCTTCGCCCGCCTGATGGCCGGGGCGGTGACCCTGATGTTCTTCACCTATGCCTTCGTCAACATGGGTATGGTGTCGGGCATCCTGCCGGTTGTAGGCGTGCCGCTACCCTTCCTCTCCTATGGCGGCACCGCCTTGCTCACCCTTTTCATCGGCGCCGGCATCCTCATGAGCATACAGCGCCACCGCAAGCTGGTTCAGACCTGACGTGAGAAGCGTCCTCGGCCTCGCGCTCGTTCTAGCCTGCGCGGGGTCGTACGCGCAGCAGTACAAATTCGATGTCCCGCGCGAAGTTCACTGCACGGCAAAGCCTTTTTGCGGGCAGCCAGGACGCGCATGCAAAGCGGTCGAGCGAACGTACACCGGCGCCGCTGCGGGCTCGGCCAAGAACAGCATCGTGCAGGCCTGCGTGCAGGCAAACCGCCCCGACCGGTGCAACTGCATCCAGCAATGCCGGCAGGTTTCGCGTTGCAGCAAGATTTGAAAACTCTTGCCGCATCGTGAAACGGCGGTCATCTAAGCCCATGTAAAGCCTTGTTTTTGTAACAGACAAATGGCCCATACGGCGTGTTGCTGCGCGCCATACGGCGGGGGTAGCTTGGCGGAGTCGCTAACCACCCCCGAGGAAATGCACCGATGATCGAAGCAACAAAAAAAGACTGGGCAGAAAACACGCGCTGGAAGGGCGTAAAGCGCGGCTACAGCGCTGAGGATGTAGCTCGCCTGCGCGGCAGCGTGCAGATCGAGCACACGCTCGCCAAGCTCGGCGCAGAAAAGCTGTGGAAGCTCGTGACCGAGCGGCCGTACGTGAACTCGCTCGGCGCGCTCACCGGTAACCAGGCCGTGCAGCAGGTGCGCGCCGGCGTGCCCGCAATCTATCTCTCGGGCTGGCAGGTCGCGGCAGATGCGAACGACTCGCTGCACATGTATCCGGATCAATCGCTTTATGCGGTCTCTTCGGTCCCCACCGTCGTGCGCCGGATCAACAACGCCCTGCTGCGCGCGGATCAGATTCAGACCCTGGAAGGCAAGGGAGGAAAGGAAAATGAGATCGACTGGCTAGCCCCGATCGTCGCCGATGCCGAGTCCGGTTTCGGCGGCGTGCTCAACGCCTTCGAGCTGATGCGCTCGATGATCGAAGCCGGCGCGGCGGGCGTGCACTACGAAGACCAGCTTGCCTCGGTGAAGAAATGCGGCCACATGGGAGGCAAGGTCCTGGTGCCGACGCAGGAGGCGGTGCAGAAGCTGATCGCCGCGCGCCTCGCGGCCGACATCATGGGCGTGCCGACCGTGCTCCTCGCGCGCACCGACGCCGAGGCGGCCGACATCGTCACCACCGACGTGGACGAGAACGATAGGCCGTTCCTGACCGGCGAACGCACCTCGGAGGGTTTTTACCGGACCCGCAAAGGCTTCGACCAGGCGCTGTCGCGCGGCCTCGCCTACGCCGAGTACGCCGACATGGTGTGGTGCGAGACCGGGACGCCAGACTTGGTTTTTGCGCGCAAGTTCGCGGAGGGCATTCAGAAGAAATACCCCGGCAAGATGCTGGCGTACAACTGCTCGCCGTCCTTCAACTGGAAGCGCAACCTCGACGACGCGACCATCGCCAAGTTCCAGCGCGAGCTCGGCGCCATGGGCTACAAGTTCCAGTTCATCACGCTCGCCGGGTTCCACTCGCTGAACTACTCGATGTTCGAGCTCGCGCACGGCTACGCGCGCAGCGGCATGAGCGCCTTCGTCGAGCTGCAGCAGAAGGAGTTCGCCGCCGCCGAGCAAGGCTTCACCGCGGTCAAGCACCAGCGCGAGGTCGGCACCGGCTACTTCGACGAGATCACCCAGGTCGTGACCGCGGGCAAGGCGTCGACCACGGCGCTGCACGGCTCGACCGAGGACGAGCAATTCTTCGACTCGCAGAAAAAGCCGAAGCTCGCCGCGGCGTAGATTTCGCCGCGCGCATCGCGCGCTCGATCCTCGAGGGCTTCGACCGCCACTACGGCCTGTTCCGCGAGGCGGCGATCGAGGCCCGGCGCCTCTACGAGCGCGCCGCGTGGCCGGCGATGCAGGCGCTCGCGCGCGCGCGCATCCAGATGTACGACGCGCGCGTCGAGGAAACGGTGCGCGCGCTTCTGGACCGCTTTCCCGAGGCCGAGGTCGACGAGTCGCTCTGGCCGGCGATCAAGGTCGCGTATATCGGCCTGATCCACGACCACCAGCAGCCCGAGTGCGCGGAGACCTTCTACAACTCGGTCGCCTGCGCGGTGCTCCACCGGCGCTATTACCACAACGACTTCATCTTCTGGCGGCCCGCAGTGGCTACCGAGCACCTGGAAGGCGAGTCACCGACTTACCGCTGCTTTTATCCATTGAAGCAGGGTTTACGAGGGACCCTGCGCGAGATCGCCACCAGCTTCAAGCTTGCCAACCCCTGGGAGAACCTGCAGCGCGATCTGCTTTGCGTAGTGCGCGCCCTGCGGATGCATTTCCCGCGGCCGGTTCGCGTCCGTCCGGACTTGCAGATCCAGGTGCTCGGCTCGCTTTTCTTCCGCAACAAGGGCGCCTACATCGTCGGCCGGATCATCAATGCGCAACGCGAGCTGCCTTTCGCGGTGCCGATCCTGCAGAACGAGCGCGGCGAGCTTTATCTCGACGCGCTGCTCTTGGGGGAAAGCCAGCTCCTGGTGCTGTTCTCTTTCGCGCGCGCGTACTTCTTCGTCGACATGGAGGTTCCCGCGGCCTACGTCTCGTTCCTGCGCTGGCTGATGCCGCGCAAGCCGCGCGCCGAGCTCTACATGGCCGTCGGCCTCGCCAAGCAGGGCAAGACGCTCTTTTACCGGGACCTGCACTACCACCTAAAGCATTCGACCGACCGCTTCGTGGTCGCGCCCGGTATCAAGGGCATGGTGATGCTGGTATTCACCCTGCCCTCGTTCCCCTACGTCTTCAAGGTGATCCGCGACCGCTTCGCGCCGCCCAAGGACATCGACCGCCAGACCGTTCTCGACAAATACCAGATGGTGAAGCTCCACGACCGCGTCGGGCGCATGGCCGATACGCTCGAGTACTCGCTCGTCGCGCTGCCGCTGGAGCGCTTCGACCCCGGCCTGCTCGAGGAGCTCAGGAGCGAATGCGCCTCCACCATCGAGTTCGAGCGCGACCAGCTCGTGCTCGGGCACGTCTACATCGAGCGGCGCATGCGGCCTCTCAATATGCACGTCGAAGAGCTCAAGGGCGACGGCGACGAGGCGCGCCTGCGCGAAGTGCTGCGCGAATACGGCAACGCGATCAAGGAGCTCGCCGGCGCGGGCATCTTCCCGGGCGACATGCTGCTCAAGAACTTCGGCGTCACGCGCCACGAGCGCGTGGTGTTCTACGACTACGACGAGATCCAGCCGATCACCGAGGTCAACTTCCGCCGCATCCCGCCGGCCGCGAGCTACGAGGAAGAGCTCTCGGCCGAGCCCTACTGGCGCGTCGGCGACGGCGACGTCTTCCCCGAGCAGTTCGAGCGCTTTCTGGTGAGCAACCCGCTGGCGCGCGAAATCTTCTACGAGTACCACCGCGACCTGCTCGACCCGGCGTTCTGGGCCGCGAAGCAGGCGCGCTGGCGAGCGGGCGTGCTCGAGGACGTCTTTCCCTACCCGGAGGAGATCAGGTTCCCGCGGCGGGGGGCGGAACGGCGGCCGGCACCGGCTTGCCCTCGGCCAGGTTGAGCCAGCCCTTCACGATGCGATAGATGATCCAGATCGCAGCAGCGAGCAAGACAAAGTAACCGACCAGAACCAGAAGCAAGATCCCGCCGATCACGCCCCACAGCAGACCCCACCAGAAGGTGCGGATCTGCCAGCTGAAGTGCGACTCGAGCCAGGTGCCCCTGACGTCGTCCCTCTTCACGTAGTTGATCACCACGGCGACGATCCATACCACCGGGGGAAGCAGAAACCCGGCCGCCTGGAGCGCATACACGACCGTGGTTACGGTCTTGAGGCTTTTCTCGTCAGTCATCGATCACCACCCGCTTCTGCCGGGATTTGAGTCCCGAAGTGATGCGGACGTTCCGCCGCGGCACGCCGAAATAGTCCGCCAGGAACTCGATCAGGGCCTGGTTCGCTTTTCCGTCGACCGCGCGCGCCGCGATTCTTACCTTGGTGCGTTCCCCATGCTTGCCGGCGAACTCGGTGCGCGACGCCCCGGGCTGCACATGGAGGTCGAGGATCAAACGGCGGCGGCGGCGACCCGCAGGTAGTTCACCGGAATGAGCAGCACCTGCAGGATGATGAAAAGAACCGCCGGTGAAAGATCGATGTTGGCGATCGGCGGAATGAAACGGCGGATGGGACGCAGGAACGGCCGCACGATCGTGTCGAAGACCGGCGCGAGCGGCGCGTAGGGGTTGACCCATGAAAGGATGAACTGGACGATCACCGCGAACACGAGGATGTACAGGCTGTATCGCAGCAGGTCCACCGCCGCGATGGCCGCGACGGTCCCCAGACCCGGCTCGGCGCCGAGGATCGCCGCCTGCGCCCACAGGCCGAGCCCCTGCAGCAGCCAGGCGACGAGCAGCGTCGCGAGATCGAGGCCCGCCAGGCCGGGTATCACACGGCGGACCGGCATGACGACCCAGCTCGTGGTGGCGAGCACGAACTGGCCCACCTGGTTGTGGAACGGCACGCGCAGCCACTGGAAGTGAAAGCGCGCGAGCAGCATGAACACGAAGAAGCTCGCCACCGCGTCGACCAGGAAGACGCCGATCTGCGCGAACACTCAGCTTTTCCCTTGCTCTTGGCCGAGCTCTTTGCCCAGTTGGGTGGCGCGGCGGCTCGCCGCCTCGACCGCGCGCGCGAAGCGCTCTGCGAGCTTCTCTTCGTCGAACACCTTGAGCGCCGCCTCCGTGGTGCCGCCTTTGGACGTGACGTTCTTGCGCAAGGTCGCCGGCGATTCGCTGGTCGAGGCGGCCAGCTTCGCCGCGCCGAGGACCGTGTGCAGGGCAAGTTTCATTCCGGTTTCTTTTTCCAACCCCAGCTTTTCCGCCGTAGCCGCGAGCTGCTCGATGAACCAGAACACATAGGCCGGGCCGCTTGCCGACACCGCCGTCACCGGGTCGAGCAGGCGCTCCTGGCCGACCCACACCACTTCGCCGACCGCGCCGAGAATGCTTTGCGCTTTTTCCCTTTCCCCGGCGCTGACTTCCGGCAGGGCATACAGCGCCGTGATCCCCGCGCCGATCAGCGCTGGCGTGTTCGGCATGCAGCGCACCAGCCTGCGATGCCCGCCCAGCCAGCGCGACAAGGCCTCCAGCGTGACGCCCGCTGCGATGCTGATCACCAGCTTCGTGCTCACGGCGCTTGCGAGCGACGCCAGGGCCGACTTCATGTCCTGAGGCTTCACCGCCAGCACCAGGACTTCGGAGCGCTGCATCGCCGCGTCGGGAGCCGTCGCGATATGCACCGGATAGCGCGCGCCGAGGCGCTCGCGCGCCGCCGGGCTCACCTCGATCACCGCGATCGAGCGCGCGTCGGTTCCCCTGGCGATCAGCCCACCGATCAGCGCCGCGGCCATATTGCCCCCGCCCAGGAAAGCGATTCTCATGCCGCTTTCCTGCGCGCTCCGAAAATCGCGGTGCCGATGCGCACCAGGGTGGCGCCCTCGGCGAGAGCAACGTCGAGATCGTCGGACATGCCCATCGACAGCGTGTCGAAGCTGAATTCGCCCTTCAGAATGTCATAAAGCTTTTTGACTTCCTGGTAGCGCGAACGGTCCGCGCCCGGCTCGGGAACCGCCATCAGGCCGCGCAGGCGCAGTCGGGGCAAAGTCGCAATCACCCGGGCGAGCTGTTCGGTTTCCTGCAACGCGATGCCGCTCTTGCTCGCCTCGCCGGAGACATTCACCTGGATCAGCACGTTGAGCGGCGGCAACTGCGCCGGGCGCTGCTCGGAGAGGCGGCGGGCAATTTTTTCGCTCGCGATCGTCTGCACCCAGTCGAAGCGCTCGGCGGCAATGCGCGTCTTGTTGCTTTGCAGAGGGCCGATGAGATGCCACTCGAGGGCTGGCAATGATTGCATTTTTTGCACGGCTTCCTGCACGTAGTTCTCGCCGAAGGCTTTTTGGCCAGCGGCGATCGCTTCCTTGATGCGCTCCAGGCCCTGGCCCTTGGAAACTGCCAACAAAGTCACTCCCGAGGCGCCTCCGAGGCGCGCTCTCACGGCTTGCAGGTTATCCGCAATTCCAGCCATAATGCGTTGAACCAGCGAAGAAAAACACTTCGCAGCTCCATGGGAGGATTGTAATGGATCTGACTGAACTGCTCGCCTTCGTCGTCAAGAACAAGGCCTCCGACCTGCACCTGTCTTCGGGCCTGCCGCCCATGATCCGCGTGCACGGCGACGTGCGGCGCATCAACGTGCCTCCGATGGAGCACAAGGAAGTGCACGGGATGATCTACGACATCATGAACGACGGGCAGCGGAAGTTCTACGAGGAAAACCTCGAGTGCGACTTCTCGTTCGCGGTGCCGAACCTGGCGCGCTTCCGCGTGAACGCGTTCGTGCAGCAACGCGGCGCCGCCGCGGTGATGCGGACCATCCCGTCGAAAATCCTCTCCCTCGAGGACCTGAAGTGCCCGAAGATCTTCGCGGAGATCGCCGACCAGCCGCGCGGCATCGTGCTGGTGACCGGGCCGACCGGCTCGGGCAAGTCGACCACGCTCGCCGCGATGGTGAACCACATCAACGAGAACGAGCAGGGCCACATCCTCACCATCGAGGACCCGATCGAGTTCGTGCACGAGTCGAAGAAGTGCCTGATCAACCAGCGCGAGGTCGGCCCGCACACCCTGTCGTTCTCCAACGCGCTGCGGAGCGCGTTGCGCGAGGACCCGGACGTGATCCTGGTGGGCGAGATGCGCGACCTGGAGACCATCCGGCTCGCGCTCTCCGGCGCCGAGACCGGCCACCTCGTGTTCGGCACGCTGCACACGTCGTCCGCCGCGAAGACCATCGACCGCATCGTGGACGTGTTCCCCGCGGCGGAGAAGGAGATGGTGCGCGCGATGCTGTCGGAGTCGATCCGCGCGGTCATCTCGCAGACGCTGCTCAAGACCAAGGACGGCGCCGGGCGCTGCGCGGCGCACGAGATCATGATCGGCACGCCCGCGATCCGCAACCTGATCCGCGAGAACAAGATCGCGCAGATGTACTCGGCGATCCAGACCGGGCGCCAGATCGGCATGCAGACGCTCGACCAGAACCTGCAGGAGCTGGTGCAGAGGAACCTCATCTCGTCGGCCGAGGCTCGCGGCAAAGCGGCCAACAAAGACAATTTCGCGGGATAACCGGGATAAAGAGCAGGAAGAGAGGCTCAAATGGAACGCGAACAAGCAACGAAGTTCATCTACGACCTGCTGCGCGCCCTGGTCTCGAAGAAGGGCTCCGACCTCTTCGTCACTGCCGGCTTCCCGCCGGCGATGAAGATCGACGGCAAGATGACCCCGGTGTCGCAGCAGGCGCTGACCTCGCAGCACACCTCGGTGCTGTGCCGCGCGGTGATGAACGACCGGCAGGCGGCCGACTTCGAGGCGAAGAAGGAGTGCAACTTCGCCATCAACCCGGCGGGCATCGGCCGCTTCCGCGTCAACTGCTTCGTGCAGATGGGCGCGGTCGGCATGGTGCTGCGGGTGATCACCACCACCATCCCGAACTTCGACGACCTGAAGCTGCCGCCGGTGCTGAAGGACGTGGCGATGACCAAGCGCGGCCTGGTCATCTTCGTCGGCGGCACGGGCTCGGGCAAGTCGACCTCGCTCGCCGCGATGATCGGCTACCGCAACGAGAACTCGCACGGCCACATCATCACCATCGAGGACCCGGTCGAGTACGTGCACCCGCACAAGAACTGCCTCATCACGCAGCGCGAGGTGGGCGTCGACACCGAGTCCTGGGAGGCGGCCCTCAAGAACACGCTGCGCCAGGCGCCCGACGTGATCCTGATCGGCGAGATCCGCGAGCGCGAGGTGATGGAGCACGCCATCGCCTTCGCCGAGACCGGCCACCTGTGCCTCGGCACGCTGCACGCCAACAACTCCAACCAGGCGATGGACCGGATCATCAACTTCTTCCCCGAGGAGCGGCGCCAGCAGCTGCTGATGGACCTGTCGCTCAACCTGAAAGGGGTGATCTCGCAGCGCCTGATCCCGCTGCGCGAGGGCAAGGGCCGCGCCGCGGCGGTCGAGGTGATGCTCAACTCGCCCCTTATCTCCGACCTGATCTTCAAGGGCGAGGTCCACGAGATCAAGGAGATCATGAAGAAGTCGCGCGAGCTCGGCATGCAGACCTTCGACCAGGCGCTGTTCGACCTCTACGAGGCCGGGCGCATCGGCTACGAGGACGCGCTGCGCTTCGCCGACTCCACCAACGAGGTGCGGCTCAACATCAAGCTGCACGGCAAGGAAATGAAGGACAAGGACCTCACCAAGGGCATCGAGCACCTGGACATCGTTTGACCTTGCGAATTTCGGAGACCCGGAAAAGGGGCGCGCGAGCGCCCCTTTTTCGTTGCTGCAGCTCCGCCGCTGATTGATGGAAGAAAACCGGCGGCCGATCCAGGCACGCTCGTCGAGATGGGCGCAGCGCGCGGCGGCATGGCTCGCGGCCACCGGCGTCTCGCCCAATGAGATTTCCGTTGCCAGCGTGGCGTTCGCGGGCGCGGGCGCGCTATTCCTCCTCTGGGTTCCGGCGCCTGCCGGGTCGATCGGCTGCGCGTTGGCGATTCAGGGCCGTCTCGCCTGCAATCTGCTCGACGGCATGGTCGCCGTCGAGGGAGGCAGGAAATCGCCCCTGGGCCAGGTGTACAACGAATTCCCCGACCGCATCGCCGACTCCCTGCTGATCGTGGCGCTCGGATATGCGATCGAGCTGCCCGCGCTGGGCTGGCTCGGAGCCCTGGTGGCGGCGCTCACGGCCTACATTCGCGTATTCGGCGGCTCGCTCGGGCTGGCGCAGGATTTTCGCGGACCGATGGCGAAGCAGCACAGAATGGCCGTCATGACCGCCGGCTGCGTGATCGGAGCGCTCGAGAGCGCGATCGCTGGCACGGCGTACGCGCTTACCGCGGCGGCGGTGGTAATTGCCGCAGGCTCCATCGTGACCTGCGTGACGCGCACGCTGGCGATCGCGGCGCGGCTGCGCGGGCCGCAAGCCTAGAAGATGTGGCTCTCGGGCCTGTTCGTCGGGCTGGTGCGCGCGCTGGTCGGCGCGTCGCCGCGCTGGGTCGGCGATGGGCCTTCGCGCGCCCAGCGCATCTATTTCGCGAACCATTCCAGCCATATCGACACGGTCGCGTTGTGGGCCGCGCTTCCGCCCGAGCTGCGCGCGACCACACGACCGGTGGCCGCGGCGGACTACTGGGGAACGGGCGCGATCCGGCGCTACATCGTTCTGAAGGGCTTGAATGCGGTGCTGATCCAGCGGAGCCGGAGCGACCCCGCCGCCGATCCCTTGCAGCCGCTCTGCGAAGCGCTCGATCGAGGGGATTCGCTGATCATCTTTCCCGAGGGAACGCGGCAGGCGCAGCCGCTGCCGGGGCCTTTCAAGTCGGGGCTGTATCACTTGGCGACGCGTTATCCCGGCGTCGAGCTGGTGCCGGTATACCTGGAGAATCTGCATCGCAGCCTGCCGAAGGGGACGCTGTTCCCGGTGCCGCTGATCTGCACGGTGCGGTTCGGATCCGCACTTGCCCGGATCGACGGGGAAGGCAAGGAAGCATTCCTGCAGCGTGCCCGGGAAGCCGTGGTCGGCCTGGCATGAGCGCTCAGGACAAGTTCGTGTGGCTGATCGGCGGCATCGGAGCGGTTCTGGCAGTCGCTTCGGTCGTCGGCTGGACGCTGCGGCGGCGCGTGACCGGCGAGTCCGGCCGCGCGGTCGTCGACAACCTCAACGCGCGCCTGCGCTCGTGGTGGGTGATGGTGTCGGTGTTCGCGTTCGCGTTCCTGCTCGGAAAGACCGCCACCCTGGTCATGTTCGCGCTCGTGTCTTTCTTCGCCCTGCGGGAGTTCCTGACCTTGACGCCCACGAAGCCGGGCGACCACCGCGCGTTGTCGCTGGCCTTCTTCGCCATCATCCCGGTCCAGTACTGGCTGATCGGCGTCGAATGGTATGGATTGTTCTCGGTGTTCATACCGGTGTACGCGTTTCTCCTCCTGCCCTCGCTGTCGGCCCTGACCCAGGATACGGAGCGCTTCCTCGAGCGCAGCGCGAAGATCCAGTGGGGCGTCATGGTCGCCGTCTACTGCATCAGCCATGTCCCGGCGCTCCTGCTGCTCGACATACCGGGCTACCAGGGGCAGGGCGCCCTCCTGCTGTTCTACCTGCTGCTCATCGTGCAGATGAGCGATGTCCTGCAGTACGTGTTCGGAAAGCTCCTCGGCAAGACGAAAATCGCTCCGGTCGTGAGTCCCTCGAAGACGGTCGAAGGGTTCGTCGGCGGCGCGGCCGGTGCGGTCGCGATCGGCGCTGCCATGTGGTGGATCACGCCTTTCACGCCGTTACAGGCTGCCGGCATCGCCTTCGTCATCGTGCTGATGGGCTTCCTCGGCGGCCTGGTGCTCTCGGCGGTGAAAAGGAGCCTGGGCGCCAAGGACTGGGGGAGCATGATCCGGGGCCATGGCGGCATGATGGACCGCATGGACTCCGTCAGCTTCGCAGCGCCGGTTTTCTTCCATCTGACGCGTTACTTTTTCTCGGCATGACCGCGCGCCGCGCTGCCGTCTGCAGCGTTCTTTCCTGCTGGCTTGTGTCGTCGTTCGCGTTCGCGCAGTCGCCCTACCCGAGCCGCCCGGTCAGGGTGACCGTCGCGTTCTCCCCCGGCGGCGTCACCGACATCATCGCGCGCGCCATGGCGCCGAGGCTCGCGGAGCTCTGGGGCCAGCCGGTCGTGGTCGAGAACCGCGCAGGCGCGGGCGGCTCGATCGGCGCAGTCGCCGTGGCACGCTCCCCCGCCGACGGTTACGTGCTCCTTGTGCACTCGTCGGGCTACGCGCTCAATCCGGCGATCAATGCGAACCTGCCCTACGACTACAAGACCGACTTCGTCGACGTCGCGCCGCTCGCCAGCCAGCCCATGGTGCTGGTGGTCGGCGCCTCTTCCGGCATCAAGAGCGTGGCCGACCTCGTCGCCGCTGCCAAGGCGCGTCCCGGGGAGCTGAACTACGGCTCGGCCGGTATCGGCAGCGGCGCGCACTTCAACTCGGAAAAGTTCAGGATCGCGGCGGGCATCGACGTGGTGCACGTCCCCTACAAGGGCGGCGCCGAGGCGATCCACGACACCATCGCCGGCCGGCTGACGTTCACCTTCAACACGATCACGCTCGCCCTGCCGCACATCCGCGAGCGGCGGCTGGCGGTGCTCGGCGTCAGCAGCGCGCAGCGCTCCGGCCTGTTGCCCGCGACGCCGACCATCGCCGAGTCGGGCATGGCCGGCTTCGAGTACACGTTCTGGAACGGCCTCTGGGCACCGGCCGGGACGCCGCCCGCGGTAGTCGAGAAGATCTCGCGCGATCTCGCCCGCGTGGCGACGCAGCCCGAGGTGCGCGAGCGCCTGGCCGCCCTCGGCGCCGAGCCAATGAGCATGACACCCGCCGAATTCGCACGCTTCGTGAAATCCGAGATCGACGATTCGGCCCGCATCGCGCGGGCCGCCGGCATCAAGCCGCAGTAAGGAATTCCACCGCGTCACCCCCCAGTCGCGCTTCGACCGGGCCGGCGATTTCCCTGGGGGTCGCGCCCGGCTTGGGCCGCAGCTTGTCGTCGATGTGCAGTGCGGCAGACATGGCGGGAGCGTTTGATCTGCAGACCTCGCAAGATTGGCTCCTCAGGCTCGAGCGCGAGCTGCAACGCCTTCGAGCGGATCCGAATAACCGAGACACTGCCATAAACTTCTTTGTCGCGGCGGAGAGCATGCTGGACTGGAAGAACCCCGGAGATCACAACGCGGCTATTCGTAAGGCCATAAGAGATTCCGAGCCACTGCTGAGGGTGGTTTGGGACCTCGCGAGCCTATCGAAGCACCAGCAGGTACGTCCCCGGCATGACTCGGTTGATGCGTCCGGAGTGATTGGCGAATTCTTTGGAGGCAAGTTTTTCGGAGGCAATTTTTTTGGAACTCTCTCCGTGAAGCTGAAGGGCACTGCTGCGGCGCAAATGGGACCCTCCATATCGGCGATTGACCTAGCCGAACGCGTCGTGACCTATTGGAAGGCGCATCCGTAGTGGCCGACCTCGCGACGCACCTTCTAACCCGTAGCTGCTGCGGACGGGCCGCCAGCGCCGCGCGAATTCAACCGTCGGTGCTGGCCCGCCGCAGAGCACGACGTTCGGTGGCACAGTGGTGGCACCGAAAGGGTCAGTGCGCCACCGACTGCTTGCGACCCAGAGCGGTCATTCAAGCGTATGACTGAAAAGGGAGTGACCGATTTTCCCCAGAGGGAGTCTGCATCAACTAATCTTTTCAAACTCCTAGCGGCACCAATCCAGGAGATTCGCATGGAACAGCGTCTGTGGTCGGCTCTAGGCTGGTTTCTGAGCGTTGCTACCGTGTGTCTAGGCTTGAGTGCCTGTCAGACGGCGGTGGTATCGCCGACCTGGACCATTCCGCCAGGAGTGTCTACACAAACCGTCAATGGCTATCCCTTGGCATACACCGTGCGAGGGGGTGGTCCTACTATCGTGTTCGTTCACGGTGTCTTAGGTGATTACCGCTATTGGCAAACGCCCCTGTCTAGCTGGACAACCGACTACCGCGTAATTGCCATCAGCATGCGCCACTTTTACCCGGAGAAATGGGATGGCAAGGGCAGCGATTTCACGATTCGCCAGCACGCCAAGGATCTCATTGCATTTATCGAATCCACAGGTGGGCCTGTCTATTTGGTCGGATGGTCGTATGGGGGCAGCCCCGCGTACGAAGTCGCCCGCGCACGGCCTGATCTCGTGAAGAAGTTGGTGCTGATTGAAGGAGGGCCCGACCTTCGGCCCGCGCCGCCGGGTGTCGCCGCCAATGCAGACCAGATTAGGAGGGCTAGCTACATCGTGAAGTACTTTGATACAGGCGACATCGACGGCGGGCTTCAATTTGCCGTCGATGACATCAGTGGACCGGGGACCTGGTCTAAGGTGCCTGAACCGTTTCGCCAAGTCCTCCGCGACAATGCATGGACGGTGGTTGGTGTCGGACGCGAGGTAATCGACAAGGTGACATGCACACAGTTCGGAACGTTGAAGATGCCGGTACTTTTGGTCTGGGGAGAGCTCACTACGCCGCGCCTCCAGCAGATTGTTCAAGAGCAATCGAAGTGCCTGCCACAGGCAACCGTAGTTCGGATACCAAAGGCGGGTCATGCGAGCCCCTCGATGAATCCGCCCTCGTTCAAAGAGGCGGTGATCACATTCCTGAGACGTTGAGCGAATCGACCAATTCCGAATGAACGCTATTGGCGGAAAGCAGCCGCTCATGAAAGTGTACCTCCGGGCGCGTGTGCCACCGAACAACGGCTTGCAGGGCGACGCGCCGCGAGCGGCGCGCGCCTGAAGCCGGACGTTCGGCGTCCGCTCCCGCCCCTCAGTTGTTGAAGGAGGTCCACCAACCGTGCGCAAGCTCATCGTCTGCAACATCGTCTCGCTCGACGGCTTTTTCTCAGGCCCCGATGGGGACGTCATGGCCATGCCGTTCGACGGCGGCTTCTCCGACTACAACGCGGAACGCCTCCGGGCGGCCGACACGTTGCTGCTCGGGCGTAAGTCGTACGAGGGCTTCCGATCATATTGGCCGGCGATCGCCGACGACGAGAGCCAGCCGGCCGTGGAGCGCGAGATCTCGCGTCTCAACGCCGTCATCGAGAAGGTCGTGGTCTCGAACAGCCTGAAGCCCGACGCAGTCAAGGGGTGGGGCGTGACTCGCATCGTGCGGCGCGCGGACGCGCATGCGGAGGTTGCCGCGCTTAAAGAGAGGACGGGGCGAGAGATACTGATTTTCGGTAGTCACGTCCTCTGGAACGACCTGCTCGCCAGTGGCCTGGTCGACGAGCTTCACTTTATGATCGGCCCCGGCGCGGTCGGCGAGGGGGTGCGGGCGTTCGAGACCCGGCCGCCCGGCTCGCTCCGCCTGCTGGACACTCGCACGTTCGACGGCTCGAGCCTGCTCCTGGCCCGGTATGCCGTCGAGCGCTGACGTGATACCGCGCCCGACGCCGAACCAGGCGCTGCACCTGACCGGGGCCGCATGTAGTCTTTCCGTAACCACAGCTCTCCGGGTGCGGCCCCGGCAGGTGAGCTGGGTCGTT
>Ga0180104_1000117_pt1 | contig 17204 bp, 14 predicted proteins | sample EasRiv730_16_1Da_FD_121791 | JGI IMG/M metagenome (GOLD analysis project Ga0180104, IMG submission 121791) | Soil microbial communities from meander-bound floodplain in the East River, Colorado, USA - East River metaG ERMLT730_16_1Da | ecosystem: Environmental > Terrestrial > Soil > Floodplain ... | reverse complement strand
CTCGGCACGGCGCACGCCGTGATGCAGGCGATGCCGCGGGTGAGCGCGGACGCCGATGTGCTCGTGCTCTATGGCGACGTGCCTCTGGTGCAGGCGGCGACTCTGAAACGCCTGCTCGAAGCGGCGCGCGAGGGGCTCGCCGTTCTTACCGCGGATCTCGAGAACCCCGCCGCGTACGGGCGAATCGTGCGCGACGGCACGGGGCGCGTGAAGCGCATCGTCGAGTTGCGCGACGCGTCTCCCGACGAGCGCGAGATCCGCGAGATCAACGCAGGCTTCTATGCGCTCAGCGCGAAGCGGCTCTTGGCGTGGCTGAAGAAGATCGACAACCGCAACGCGCAGAAGGAGTACTACCTCACCGACCTCGTCGGCCTCGCGGTTGCCGAGGGTGTGCCGGTGGTCGCGGTGAAGGCGGACGATCGCTGGGAAGCCGCCGGCGTCAATTCCAAGGGCGAGCTCGCTGAGCTCGAGAGGCAATATCAGAAAATGCGTGCGGCAGGATTGCTCGAAGCCGGCGTCACGCTGGCCGATCCGGCGCGCATCGACGTGCGCGGCTCCCTCGATTGCGGCCGCGACGTGGCGATCGACGTCAACTGCGTGTTCGAGGGAAGCGTCACCCTCGGCGACGGCGTGCGCGTCGGCGCGAATTGCGTGCTGCGAAACGTCGTAGTGGCGGCGGGCAGCGAGATCCTTCCGTTTTGTCATCTCGAAGAGTCGAGCATCGGCGAGCGCTGCCGGCTCGGGCCGTACGCAAGGCTGCGGCCCGGGACGCAGCTCGCCGAGGAAGTGCACATCGGCAACTTCGTCGAAGTGAAGGCGAGCCGCCTCGGCGCGGGCTCGAAGGCCAATCATCTCTCCTATCTCGGCGACAGCGATATCGGCGCGCGCGTCAACGTCGGCGCCGGCACCATCACCTGCAACTACGACGGCGCGACGAAGCACCGCACCGTGATCGAGGACGACTGCTTCATCGGCTCCGACGCGACGCTGGTCGCGCCGGTGCGCATCGCGCGCGGCTCCTACATCGGCGCCGGCTCGACCATCAACAAGGACACGCCGGCCGGGCAGCTCACGGTCGCGCGCGCCCGCCAGGTTTCCATCCCGGGCTGGAAACCGCCGAAGAAGAAGGCCTGAGCCCATGTGCGGCATCGTCGGCGCCGCGGCGCGGCGCGACATCGTCCCGGTCCTGATCGAAGGCCTGCGCCGTCTGGAGTACCGGGGCTACGATTCGTGCGGCCTTGCCCTGCTTACCAAAGAATCCATAGAGCTGGTGAGGACCGTATCGCGGGTGAACGACCTTGCAGCGAAAACTGCAAATACTTCCGGCGAGACCGGCATCGCCCATACCCGCTGGGCGACGCACGGCGCGCCCGCGACCGAGAACGCGCATCCGATCGTCTCGCGCGGCGAGATCGCGGTGGTGCACAACGGCATCATCGAGAACCACGACGAGCTGCGCGCGGAGCTGCAGGCGAAGGGCTACCGCTTCGAGAGCCAGACCGACACCGAGGTCATCGCGCACCTCGTGCACAGCCTCGACCAGGGTGATCTCCTCGACGCCGTGCGCCGCGCCGCGCGCCGGCTGAAAGGCGCCTATGCCATCGCCGTGGTCTCGAAGAAGAACCCGGGCATCGTCGTCGGCGCGCGCGCCGGCAGCCCGCTCGTGGTCGGCGTCGGGCAGGGCGAGCATTTCATCGCCTCCGACGCGCTCGCGCTCGCCGGCACCACCGAGCGCATCGCCTACCTCGAGGAAGGCGACGTCGTGGCCATCGACGAGGCGAAGTGGCGCGTGGTTGACTCTCAAGGAAACACCGTCACGCGCGAGGTGCGGGAAGTAAAAGCGACCGGTGTTTCGGCCGAGCTCGGGCCGTACCGGCACTTCATGCAGAAGGAGATCTTCGAGCAGCCGCGCGCAGTCGCCGACACGCTCGAAAGCGTCGGCTCGATCACGCCGGAACTGTTCGGAGGGCACGCCGAAAGCGCCCTCCGGGATGCCCATTCAGTCTTGATTCTCGCCTGCGGCACGAGCTATTACGCGGGCCTGATCGCGCGCCAGTGGATCGAGCAGCTTGCCGGGATTGCGTGCAACGTGGAGATCGCGAGCGAGTACCGCTACCGCTCGAGCGTGCCCGACTCCAAAGCGCTGGTGGTGGTGATCTCGCAGTCCGGGGAGACGGCCGATACGCTCTCGGCGCTCAAGCACGCGCAATCGCTCGGCCAGCAGAGGACGCTCGCGATCTGCAACGTCGCCTCGAGCGCGCTCATGCGCATGACGCGGCTGCAGTTCCTCACGCATGCAGGGGTGGAGATCGGAGTGGCCTCCACCAAGGCCTTTACCACCCAGCTCACTGCGCTCTTTCTGCTTGCGTTGACTCTGGCCAAGCTGCGCAGCCGCCTCCCGGCGGAGCAAGAAACCACTCATCTGAAAGCACTTCGTCACCTGCCGACCGCGCTTGGGGCGGTGCTTGCGCTCGAGCCGTCCATCATCGCCTGGGCGCAGCGCTTCGCCGGCAAGGAGCATGCCCTCTTCCTCGGCCGCGGGCTGCACTACCCGATCGCGCTCGAGGGCGCGCTCAAGCTGAAGGAGATCTCCTACATCCACGCCGAGGCCTACCCCGCGGGCGAGCTCAAGCACGGGCCGCTCGCCCTCGTGACGGGCGAGATGCCGGTCGTGACCGTGGCGCCAAACGACGCGCTGCTGGAGAAGCTCAAGTCCAACATGCAGGAGGTGCGCGCGCGCGGCGGCGAGCTCTACGTCTTCGCCGACGCCGACACCCGCATCAGCTCATCGCCCGGCATCAACGTCATCCGGTTGCCGGAGCATTACGGCCTCTTGTCGCCGATCCTTCATGTCGTGCCGCTACAGTTGCTCGCCTATCACACCGCGCTCGCGCGCGGAACCGACGTCGACAAGCCAAGAAACTTGGCGAAATCGGTCACCGTGGAATAACCTTACGCTTCATAGAGGAGGGTAAGACATGAACGTCAAGATCCGCGCCGCAGCCTTCGCGGTCGCAACGCTGTTCGCCTCGCAGGCGCAGGCCCAGACCGAGATCCAGTGGTGGCACTCCATGGGCGGCGCGCTCGGCGAGGCCCTGAACGGGCTCGCGAACCAGTTCAACGAGAGCCAGAAGGAATACAAGATCGTCGCCACCTTCAAGGGGACCTATCCGGAATCGATGACCGCGGCGATCGCGGCCTTCCGCGCCGGCAGCGGGCCGCACATCCTGCAGGTGTTCGAGGTCGGCACCGCCACCATGATGGCGGCCAAGGGCGCCATCGTGCCGGTCGCCAAGGTGATGGCCGACGCGAAGGAGCCGTTCGACCCCAAGGCCTATCTGCCGACGGTGACGGGCTACTACTCCGACATCAAGGGCAACATGCTGTCGTTCCCGTTCAACAGCTCCACGGTGATGTTCTATATCAACCACGACGCCTTCAAGAAGGCGGGCCTCGAGCCGAAAGCACCCAAGACCTGGAAGGAGCTGCTCGCGGCTGCCGAGAAGCTGAAGGCCTCCGGACAACAGTGCGTTTACACCACCAGCTGGCCGTCGTGGATGCACATCGAGAATTTCAGCGCCTGGCACAACGTGCCGATCGGCACCAAGCAGAACGGCATGGGCGGGTTCGATGCGCAATTCAGCATCAATTCGCCGCTGCACGTGCGCCACGTCGCCATGCTCGCCGATATGTCGAAGAAGGGCCTGTTCACTTACGCCGGCCGCACCAACCAGGGCGACGCCAAGTTCTCGAGCGGCGAATGCGCCATGTTCAGCGGCAGCGCCGGGGCGCAGGCCGGGATCAAGAAGGCGGCGAAGTTCGACTGGTCGATCAACTTCATCCCGTACCACGACGACGTCAAGGACGCGCCGCAGAACTCGATCATCGGCGGCGCCTCGCTCTGGGTGATGGGGGGCAAGAAGCCCGCCGAGTACCGGGGCGTGGCGAAATTCATGGCCTTCCTGTCGAAGCCCGAGGTGCAGATGGAGTGGCACACCAAGACCGGGTACGTGCCGATCACCCAGGCGTCGTACGACCTGACGCGCAAGTCGGGCTTCTATGACAAGAACCCGGGCGCCGACATGCCGGTGCGCCAGCTCACGAACAAGACGCCGACCGCCAACTCGAAGGGGTTGCGCTTCGGCAACTTCGTGCAGGGGCGCACGGTGATCGAGGAGGAGCTCGAGGCGGCGTTCGCGGGCAAGAAGGAGGCCAAGACCGCGCTCGACGACGCGGTGCGGCGCGGCAACGAGATCCTGCGCCAATTCGAGGCCGCGAATAAGTAATTCGAAGTAGCAACTTGGAAAAGCGTGTCGTCTTCCGGTCTGCGTGGCTGCCCTACGCGCTGGTGGCCCCGCAGATCGCGATCACGATCGTCTTTTTCTTCTGGCCGGCGATGCAGGCCGTCTGGTACTCGTTCCAGCTGCAGGACGCGTTCGGGCTGAAGAGCCAGTTCGTCGGCCTGCAGAACTTCGCGAATCTCTTCCGCGACGGCAATTACCTCGCCTCGTTCAAGGTCACGGCGATCTTCAGCGTGCTGGTGGCGTTCTTCGGCCTCGCGATCTCGCTATTGCTGGCGACCATGGCCGACCGCGTGCTGCGCGGCGCGCTCGCGTACAAGACGCTGCTCATCTGGCCCTATGCGGTGGCGCCGGCGATCGCCGGCGTGCTCTGGGCGTTCCTGTTCGCGCCGTCGATCGGCATCGTCACCTACGTGCTCAAGGGCTTCGGCGTCGACTGGAACTGGATCATCAACGACAACCAGGCGCTCACGCTGGTGGTGATCGCCTCGGTCTGGAAGCAGATCTCGTACAACTTCCTTTTCTTCCTCGCCGGCCTGCAGTCGATCCCGCGCTCGCTGATCGAGGCGGCGGCGATCGACGGCGCCGGGCCGACGCGGCGTTTCTGGACCGTGGTGTTTCCGCTGCTCTCGCCCACCACCTTCTTCCTGCTGGTGGTGAACATCGTCTACGCCTTCTTCGACACCTTCGGCGTGATCGACGCCACCACCCAGGGCGGGCCGGCGCAGGCGACGCAGATCCTCGTGTACAAGGTGTACCACGACGGCGTCAAGGCCGCGGACCTCGGCGGCTCCTCGGCGCAGTCGGTGATCCTGATGTTCATCGTGATTGCGCTGACGGTCGCCCAGTTCAGGTTCATTGAAAGAAGGGTTCAATACTGATGGTCGAGAACCGTCCAGGGCTGACTGTTCTCTCGCACGCGCTGCTGATCCTCGGGGTGCTGCTGATCGCGTTCCCGCTTTACGTGACGTTCGTCGCCTCGACCCATTCGCTCGAGCGCATCATGCAGGTGCCGATGCCGCTCCTGCCCGGCGACCGGCTGGTCGAGAACTACTCGCAGGTGCTGACCGGCGGCACCACCACGGGATCCAAGGCGGCGGTCGGCAGGATGCTGGTCAACAGCACCGTGATGGCGCTCGCGATCCCGCTCGGCAAGATCACGATCTCGATCATCTCGGCGTTCGCCATCGTCTACTTCCGCTTTCGGCTGCGCATGTTCTTTTTCTGGATGATCTTCATCACGCTGATGCTGCCGGTCGAGGTGCGCATCATCCCGACCTTCAAGGTGATCGCCGACCTCGGCATGCTCAACACCTATGCCGGCCTGACGGTGCCGCTCATCGCCTCGGCGACCGCGACGTTCCTCTTCCGCCAGTTCTTCATGACCGTGCCCGACGAGCTCGCGGAGGCCGCGCGCGTGGACGGCGCCGGCCCGATGCGCTTTTTCTGGGACGTGCTGCTGCCGCTGTCGAAGACGACCATGGCGGCGCTCTTCGTGATCCAGTTCATCTACGGCTGGAACCAGTACCTCTGGCCGCTGCTCATCACGACCGACGAGTCCATGTACACGACGGTGATCGGCATCAAGCGCATGATCGTCGGCAGCGACGCCGCCAACGAGTGGAACCTGATCATGGCCACCGCGATCCTGGCGATGCTGCCGCCCGCGCTGGTGGTGGTGCTGATGCAGAGGTGGTTCGTCCGGGGCCTGGTGGAGACTGAAAAGTAATGGCCGAGGTGTCCTTCCGCGACGTCAGGAAGAGTTACGCCGGGTTGCAGGTGATCCACGGCGTCTCGATGGAGGTGAAGGACGGCGAGTTCGTCGTCATCGTGGGGCCGTCGGGCTGCGGGAAATCGACGCTGCTGCGCATGGTGGCGGGGCTCGAGCCGATCACCTCGGGCGAGATCCGCATCGGCAGCCGGGTGGTGAACGACCTCGAGCCCAAGGACCGCGACATCGCCATGGTATTCCAGAACTACGCGCTCTACCCGCACATGAGCGTGTACGACAACATGTCTTACGGCCTGCGCATCAAGGGTTTTTCCAAGGCCGAGATCGATAGCCGCGTGCAACGCGCGGCCGGCATTCTCGAGTTGAAACAATTCCTGGAAAGAAAACCCCGGCAGCTCTCGGGCGGGCAGCGCCAGCGCGTGGCGATGGGCCGCGCGATCGTGCGCGAGCCCGCGGTGTTCCTGTTCGACGAGCCGCTCTCCAACCTGGACGCCAAGCTGCGCGTGCAGATGCGCGCCGAGCTGCAGGCGCTGCACCGGCGCCTGGGCACGACGAGCCTCTACGTCACCCACGACCAGGTGGAGGCCATGACGCTCGCGCACCGCATGATCGTGATGAACGCCGGGCGCGCCGAGCAGATCGGCGCGCCCCTGGAGGTGTACGCGAAGCCGGCCACCACCTTCGTCGCGAGCTTCATCGGCTCGCCGCCGATGAACCTCATTCCTCAGCAGCGCGACGGCCGCAAGGTGCTCTTCGGCATCCGTCCCGAGCATCTCGAGCCCTGTGCCGCCGCGGAGGCAACGCTCGTTCCGGAGATCGACCTCATCGAGCCCCTCGGCGCCGACACTCTGGTTTATGGCCATCTCGCAGACAGCGGTACGCGCATTGCCGCACGTCTGCATTCCTCGGTGGACGCACGCGCCGGCAAGCTGCCGCTAAGGTACGATCCTGCACACGCGCACTACTTCGACCCGGGAACTGGCGCACGTCTGTAGGTTTCGAAGTAACTCATGCTGAAGACCACGCCGTTCCACGAGCGCACCGCGGCGCTCTGCGCGAGCCACGCCTGGCGGCGCTGGGCGGGCTACGTCGTGGCGAGCTCCTACGAGCTTTCGCACGAGCGCGAATACCACGCCATCCGCAGCTCGGCTGCGCTTTTCGACGTGTCGCCCCTTTACAAGTATCTCGTTCGCGGGAAAGACGCCGCGCGACTGCTTGATCATGTAGTGACAAGAAATATCCAGGAACTGAAGGTCGGCCAGGTCGCGTACACGCCGTGGTGCGACGCGGCCGGCAAGGTGCTCGACGACGGCACCATCGCGCGCCTGGCGGAAACCGAGTTCCGCATGACCGCCGCGGAGCCCAACCTGCGCTGGCTGCAGGACAACGCCGCCGGGCTCGAGGTCGCGATCGAGGATGTCTCCGAGCCGATTGCCGCGGTGTCGCTCCAGGGCCCGGCGTCGCGCGCGATCCTGGGAAACATCGACGTGAAGTACTTCAGGCTTGCCGAGACCGAGCTTTTCGGCGTCCCGGTGTCGGTAAGCCGCACCGGCTACACCGGCGACCTGGGCTACGAGCTTTGGTTTTCCGCCAAGCAAGCTCTTGCGGTGTGGGACGGATTGATCGAGGCGGGCACGCCCTACGGCATCGTGCCCGCGGGGATGCTCGCGCTCGACGTCGCGCGCATCGAGGCCGGGCTGATGCTGATCGATGTCGACTACGTGCCGGCGCGCAAGGCGCTGATCGACTCCCAGACTTCCAGCCCCTACGAGCTCGATCTCGGCTGGACGGTGAATCTGAAGAAGGAGCGCTTCGTCGGCCGCGAGGCGCTCGCCGCGGAGGCGAGCCGCGGGCCGCAATGGCGGTTCGTCGGCATCGAGATCGAATGGCAATCGCTCGAGCGGCTCTACGCCGAGGTCGGATTGGCCACGCGCTTGCCCGCCACCGCCTGGCGCACCAGCGTGCCGATCCATGCCGGCAAGGTGCAGGCCGGCTACGCCACGAGCGGCGGCTGGTCGCCGCTGCTCAAGAAGTACATCGCCCTGGCGCATTTGCGTTCTCACTTCGCGGCGCCGGGCACGCCGCTCGACATCGAGATCACGGTCGAGCACCGCCGCAAGCGCGCGGCGGCGCGCGTGGTGAAGAAACCGTTCTTCGACCCAGGGCGCAAGCGTGCTTAAGGGGAAGAAGCTTGCCTAAACACGACGCCATTATCATCGGCGGCGGCCACAACGGCCTGGTGTGCGCCGCCTACCTCGCGCGCGCCGGGCGCAAGGTGCTGGTCTTGGAGCGGCGCGAGCGCATCGGCGGCGCGGCGGTGACGGAGGAGGTATTCCCGGGGTTCCGCTTCTCGGTGTTCTCCTACGTGGTGAGCCTGCTGCGCCCGGAGATCATCCGCGAGCTCGATCTGCCGCGCCACGGCCTGCACATCCTGCCGTTGGAAAGCACGCTTACTCCATTACCCAATTCCGACTATCTGGCGCAGTGGAACGACCACGACCAGAACCGGCGCGAGCTGGCGCGCCACTCCCTGCGCGACGCCGAGGCCTACGACGAATTCGGGCTCATGCTGCACCAGATGGCGCGCGCGGTGAAGCCGCTCCTCGCCATGGCGCCGCCCGACCCGACCTCGCTTTCGTTCCGCGAGCTGCTCGGCATGAAGCGCCTCGGGGAGTACTTCAAGAGTCTCAGGAAAGAGCATTTCTACCGCCTCACCAAGCTCCTCACGATGAGCTCGGCGGATTTCCTCGACGAGTGGTTCGAGACCGAGGCGCTCAAGGCGACCAAGTCCGCGAGCGGCATCATCGGCACGCTGCTCGGGCCGCGCTCGCCCGGCACCGCCTACGTCCTGCTGCACCATTACATGGGCGAGCTCGACGGCGTGTTCCGCGCCTGGGGCTTCGCCAAGGGCGGCAACGGCTCGGTGAGCGCCGCCATCGCGGCAGCGGCGCGGGCTGCGGGCGCCGAAATCCGTACTTCGGCGCCTGTCGCGCAGATTCTCGTGAAATGGGGTCGTGCTATCGGGGTGGTGCTGGAGAACGGAGAGGAGATCAGGGCAAAGCTGGTCGTCTCGGGAGCCGACCCGCGGCGCACGTTCATGCAGCTCGTCGGCGAGAAGCACCTGCCGGCCCCCTTCGTCGAATCGATCCGGCGCTTCCGCTTCCGCGGCTCGTCCGCCAAGGTGAACCTCGCGCTCGGCGAGCTTCCCGACTTCACCTGCCTGCCCGGCCGCGGGCCGCACCTGCGCGGCGCGATCTCGATCAGCCCGAGCGTGGCCTACCTGGAGCGTGCCTACGACGACGCCAAGTACGGCGAGGTTTCGCGCCAGCCGTACATGGACATCGTGATCCCGTCGCTCATCGACCCGGAAATGGCGCCGCCGGGAAAGCACGTGATGTCGATCTTCGTGCAGTACGCGCCTTACCACGTGAACGGCGGCTGGACCGACGCGCGCCGCGAGGCGCTCGGCGACACGGTGATCGATACGCTCTCGCAGTACGCGCCGAACCTGAAGAACGCGATCCTGCACCGGCAGGTGGTCACGCCGGCCGATATCGAGCGCATCGTCGGCCTTGCCGAAGGCAACATCTTCCAGGGCGAGCTCTCGCTGCAGCAGATGTTCTTCTTGCGGCCGGTGCCGGCCTGGGCGAAATACCGCACGCCGCTCAGGGGCCTCTACCAGTGCGGGGCCGGGACGCATCCGGGCGGCGGGGTGATGGGCGCCTCCGGGCGCAACGCGGCGCTTCAGATCCTCGGGACTGCATGAACCGCGCGATCGTCATCGGCGGCGGGAGCGACGCACTCGTGGCGGCGCAGGTGCTCGCCCGCGCCGGGCGCGAAGTGATGGTGATCGAAAGCCGCGGCTCGTCGCTCGAGGAGGGATGGGTTCCGCCCCAGGTGCTGCGCGAGCTGAAAATCGAAGGCCTCGAGCTCGACTGGCCGGATCCCTGGCTCACGGTTCCGCTCGCCGGCGGCGGGCGGCTCGAGCTGCGGCGCGACATGGCGCGCTCGGTGGAGGCGATCCGGCGCCTGAGCACGCGCGACGCCGAGCGCTGGCCGGAGTTCTGCGAGCGCATGGCGCGCCTCGCGCGGTTCCTCGAGGCGCTCTACGCGGCGCCGCCGCCCGATCCCCTCGGCCCGGGCTTCGCGCTGCGCGCGCGGCGGCTTGGAAGACGCGGGCTCGCCGACCTGCTGCGCATCCTGCCGATGCCCGTGGCCGAGCTCCTCGACGACTGGTTCGAAAGCGACGCGCTGAAAGGCGCGCTCGGCGCCGCCGGCGTGCTCCATCTCCTGCAAGGGCCGCGCTCCGGCGGCACCGCGTTCCGGCTGCTGCATCACCACGCCGGCAGCCCGCGGGGGGTGTTCCGTCCGCCGCGCTCCAACATCCTCGAGCTCCTGCGCAAGCTGCCCAGGGTCGAGCTGCAAGGGACCGAAGTGCTGCGCATTGCGGTGGAAGGCGGCGCGGTCACCGGCGTGGTGCTGAAGGACGGCCGCGAGCTCGCGGCATCGCTCGTCGTGAGCAGTGTCGATCCGCGCCGCTGCCTGCTCGAGCTCGTCGAGCCCGGCTGGCTGGATCCCGAGCTCGTGCGCGCGCTGCGCCACGTGCGCCGGCGCGGCGTGGCGGCGCGCATCCGGCTGCAGCTCGACCGCTCGCCGGGCTTCTCCGCCCTCGCGCTCGCGCCTTCGCTCGACTACCTCGAGCGCGCGTACGACGACGCGAAGCATGGCCGCGTGTCGCAGCACCCGTATCTAGAGGCGCGCTGCGACGAGAGCCATCGCATGGAAGTGCTCGCGCAGTACGTGCCGTACGGCGCCGATTGCCGTGATTTTTCGGAAAGTATTGTGGCCCTGCTCGGCGAGCAGTGGGGCGACGCGCAGCCGCAGCACGTCGAGTTCCTCGCGCCGCGCGAGCTGGAAGAATTCGAAGGCTGGCCGCAAGGCCAGCCGCATCACGCCGAGCTGAGCCTCGACCAGGCGCTGTGGATGCGCCCTGTACCCGAGCTCGCGCATTACCGCACGCCGATCGAGGGCCTCTGGCTTTGCGGGCCCGCCATGCATCCCGGCGCCGGCATCGCGGGCGCCGCGGGGCTCCACTGTGCGCATGCGATCCTGGGCCGCTAAGCTTCTCCTGCTCCTCAGCTTCGGCTCCGCCGTCGCGGCGGATCGGCTGCCGGGCTATGACGCCGATGTGTCCGCCTTCACCGTGTCCGGCGTCTCCTCGGGCGGCTACATGGCGGTGCAGATGCACCTTGCCCACTCGAGCCGCGTGCACGGCGTCGGCGCCCTTGCGGCCGGCCCTTATTACTGCGCGCGCGGCAGCCTCTGGACCGCGTGGGGGCGCTGCATGACAGGTACTCCGGAAATTTCGCGCAGCGATGTGGACCGCTTCGCCCGCGAAAAGCGGATCGATCCCGTCGCCAATTTGTCCAACGCGCGGGTGTGGCTCTTCTCCGGTTCAAACGATCGAACCGTGGTGCCCGCCGTCGTCGACGCGCTCGCAAAGCAATACGCGCTGCTCGGCGCCGGGGTCGTCCTCATAAAGGAGAAGCCCGCCGGGCACGCCATGGTCACCGAGAACGCGGGCAGCGCCTGCGCCGCGACCGAGCCGCCCTTCATCAACGACTGCGACTACGACGCCGCCGGCGAGCTGCTGCGGCACTTGCTCGGCAGCCTTTCAGCCCCATCTACGCAGGCAAGCGGCCGCCTGGTCCGCTTCGACCAGGATCCTTTCGCGGAAGGGAATGCTTGGGGCATCAGCATGGCCGATGACGGTTTTGTTTATGTGCCGCGCGCCTGCGAAACGGAGCGTTGCCGCGTGCACGTCGCGTTCCACGGCTGCCGCCAGGGCGTGGAAGCGGTAAACGAGCGCTTCGTGCGCGATGTGGGCTACAACCGCTGGGCCGACACGAATCGGCTCATCGTGCTCTATCCCCAGGCTATCGCCCGCTACTGGTGGATCTATAACCCGCGCGGCTGCTGGGACTGGTGGGGCTATACCGGCCAGGGCTACGCGACGAAGGAAGGCGAGCAGCTCCGTGCGGTGCTCGCCATGGTTCAGCGGCTGGGCGAGCCGCGAAAATGACAAGGGCACGCCACCGCGGCGTGCCCTTGTGTACTCAGCCTCCGATCATCCCTTCGCGTTGATCTGAGTGACGATCACGCCAGACTCATCCGCATTCCAGCGCGCTACGCCGCGGAACCCCGGTGCGCTTCGCATTGCCCAGAGCCCTCCGGCGCCGGCGTCCGACGAGCTGCCGAAGATCACCCCGTCTTCCATGACGAACACGTCATCGGCATGCCCGCTGCCACGCGTGGAATCGCTCCTGACGGGCGGCAAATAATAGGCGGCGTGCTTGGGGTAGTGGATGTCGGAGAAGTCGACGCCCCAGAAGCCGCCTTCTTCCCAGGCGCTGTGGACGATCTTGCCGCGGATATACCGCTCGACGTCGTGGGTGCCCATGCGGTTTCCGGGCCGATCTTTCGGACAATTCGCATGCATGTTCATGGGAGTCCTGAATCCGGAAATCTCCCTGGGGCGACTCTCGTCGCGCACATCGATGAAGTGCAGGTAGCCGAAAGGACACTGTCCGAGCTCGTCGCCGCTGACGACAGTCTGCACGCGCTCGCCCTCTTTGGGGTTTACGAGGCCCCAGCTGTGCGTCTGGCCGGGCAATGGAGGCACCTGAACGCCGCCGCGGGGTTGCTGGTCGGCCCAGTTCACTTCGCCGGCCCTCACTGGATTGCTCATGCTGTTGATATCCAGAATGACGAGACCCTTGTCGCGCCATGCCGCATAGCAGCGGTCCCCCCATGTGGTCAGGTCGTGGCACATGACCGTGGGTGCCGGCAAGCCGAGCTGCGGGGCGGGTGCCGGCCCAGCCGCCGGGTTTTCAGCCGACCACCAGGTCCGCAGCGGTTCTTCGCCCGCTTTCATTCCGGGATACCACCACCGTCCCGCCGTCAGGGGCGCGCTGGGGTTGGTGATGTCGCAAATGTCGAGGATTTCAGCCGACATATCGAATGGCCGGAATGCAGAAAAAGCGAACCTTCGTCCACCGCCCTCGTGAACCCACAACCCGTGGAACGGCGCATTCGCGGTGGGATGTATATCGGAAGGTGTGTAACTGGCCAATTTGACAGGCGCGGCCGGATTGCTGACATCCCAGGTTTCGAGAGCCTTGTTTCGCTTGACGACCAGGATGTCGTCGCCCTTGATATCGATGTACTGGGTGTTGTCTGTGGCGGGGTTCTCGTGGGGCTGCCGCCAGACCACGGTCATCTTCCGCGGGTTGGTGACATCCACGATGCTCCAGCCCTTCCCGCCGTTGCCGCAGTACGCAAATCTGCCCCTGCGCGTGTCGATCACGCGAAACTCGTAGGTCTGATCCCAGCCCGCGGCCCTGGGTTGACCGGGGAGCCTCATGTCGTTGAAGCCGAGGATCTGATAACCGCCGATATCCCCGTAGCTCGGCTGCATGAGCGGCAGACCGTCGTCGTGGAAAGCCCAACTGGCGGGACCCGTCACGCTTAGACCGGCACCGACGCCAGCGGCTTGCAAAAACCGCCTTCGATTCATGACCATTGCTTATCTCCTCACAAGTGGTGAGTTGCTTTTCGGCAAAATCTTCTCGGACGCGAACCAAACCAGCCAAACCGCGCGAGGGTGTGATATTTAGCCAATACGGGGCGGCAGCCTAGAACGTTCTTGCTATCGGGAGGCACGGCGTGGCTCGGACGCGTTTGCTTCTGGTGGCGATACTCACGGTGGTCGTGCCGACGCAGGTCGTGTTCGCAGTCGCCGCTGAGCTTTGCACGATCCTCGGAGATCACGAAGTCGGCACTGCGCCGGCACACCACGATCATGATGCCAATGCAGGCGGTAGCGCTGCCTTGGCATATGACCATGCCGCGCATGACCATGCTGTGTATGACCACACAGATGACGACGCTTCCGGCGCGTTTCATTGCGGGCCATGCGCCACTGCGTCAATCGCTCCAAGCCCGAAGCTTTCCATCCCCGCTCTTCCCCAGGGCGGCGTCGTTTCGCCGTTGCTCCTTTCGCCCGGTAACGGGCTGCCGCACGGGCTCGACCGACCTCCCCTAGCTCTCTGACGCGAGACACTGCGGCGCTGACCAGCGCCGCCCCGGCGCGCTAGCGCCCGCATCTCATGTTGGGGAGGGGGTATGCAGCAGCAATCATTGTTTGTGCTGGCGGCTCAAGAGCGACTGGCGTTCGTTCGCTCGGCGTCGGTGCCCGGCATTGAGCTAATGGCGGCGTACCGGTCCAGTCGGCGCTGGCATATCTTCCACGAACGCTATGCGTTCTGCGTATGCCTCAAGGTGGCGGCGGGCGCGCGCTATCGCGGAGTCGAGGACTGGATATACGATGGCAACGTGGTGGTCCGCGAGCCCGGCGAGACACTCTGCAATACCCTCGTAGCCAAGCCGGCGGAATTCAAGATGCTCTTTGTCGCGCCGCCGTTAGTCGAGGATGCCGCGCGAGATCTCGGTCATTCCGGAAGCTTCCACTTCGCCCCGTTTGCGATCAGGAACGATCCAGACTTGTTCGCGAAGCTCGAGCGGCTGTGCGCTTCGATCGAAGCCGGCTGCGGCGTGCTCGAGCAGCAATCGCTGTTCGCGGCCACAATGGTCGCACTGGCGCGGCATACGGAGCGCAAGATCGAGATCCCGGACGTCAAGAATGGCAAGCGGGCAGTCGAGCGCGCGAGAGCCTACCTGAGAGAGCGGTTAACCGAATCGGTAAGTCTCAATGAGCTGGCCGCGGCATGCGGTCTTAGCCGCTTCCACCTGGTGCATGCGTTCACCAAAGAGGCGGGCCTGTCGCCGCATGCCTATCAAGTACATGCGCGGGTCGAACGTGCGCGCACCCTTCTGCAAAAGGGGGTTTCGCCAGCCACTGCGGCGGCGAGCCTCGGGTTCGCCGACCAGAGCCATTTCACGCGGCACTTCAAGCGCATCATGCACGTGACGCCGAAGCAGTACGCTTCGATGGGGACTGTGGACGGTGAACGTTCCTGACTGCAGCGGGTCCCTTGTCATGGTAAGGAGAACACGATGAAGAAATGGCTTGCCTTTCTTGCGGCTGCGGCGGCGCTGCTTCTCTCGGGCTGCGGCTACAACACGCTGCAGACGACCGACGAGCAGATCAAGTCGGCCTGGTCCGAAGTGCTCAACCAGTACCAGCGCCGCGCCGACCTGGTGCCGAACCTGGTCGCGACGGTTCAGGGATTTGCCAATCAGGAAAAGGAAGTGCTGACGCGCGTCACGGAAGCGCGTGCCCGCGTCGGCGCGATCCAGGCGACGCCGGAGCTGGTCGAGAACCCGGAAGCGTTCGCCAAGTTCCAGGCGGCGCAGGGCGAGCTCTCCGGCGCCCTGTCGCGGCTGCTGGTCGTCGCCGAGAACTACCCGCAGCTCAAGTCGGATGCGAACTTCCGCGACCTGCAGGCGCAGCTCGAGGGCACCGAGAACCGCATCGCGGTGGCGCGCAACCGCTACATCAAGGCGGTCCAGGACTACAACGTCACGGTGCGCTCGTTCCCCTCCAACCTCACTGCGATGATGTTCGGCTTCAAGACCAAGCCCAACTTCACCGTTGAGAATGAGCGCGGGATCTCGACCGCGCCCAAGGTCGATTTCAAATCGAAGTGATCCGCGCTGCCTTGCTGTTCCTCGTGCTCGGGCTTGCCTGGGCACAGGTGGCAGTGCCGCCGCTGACTGCGCGGGTCACCGACCTTACCGGGACGCTGACGCGCGAGCAGCAGGCAGGACTGGAACGCATGCTGCAGGAGTTCGAGGCGCGGAAGGGCGCACAGCTCGCGGTGCTCCTCGTAAAGACCACGGCGCCGGAGGCGATCGAGCAGTACGCGCTGCGCGTCGCCGAGCAATGGAAGGTCGGCCGCAAGAAGGTCGACGACGGCGCGATCCTCGTGATCGCGAAGGACGACCGCGCGCTGCGCATCGAGGTCGGCTACGGGCTCGAGGGCGTGCTTACCGACGCGACCGCGAGCCGGATCATCCGCGAGATCATCGTGCCGCGCTTCCGCGAGGGCGATTTCTACGGCGGCATCAACGCCGGGCTCGACCGGATGATCCGGCTCATCGACGGCGAGCCCTTGCCCGAGCCCGCAAAGACGGCGCCGGCCGCGCAGGGCGGGTGGATGCAGCTCCTTCCCATGCTGCTCGTCGTCGCACTCATCGGCGGCGCGATCCTGCGCGCGATGCTCGGCAGGTTCCTCGGTGCAGCGGCGACCGGCGGCGTGGTCGGCTTCCTCGCCTGGATGCTCGCAGGCGCCATGGCGATCGCGCTGATCGCGGGCGTGCTCGCATTCATCTTCACGCTCGGCGGCGGTGGGGTGGGCCGGCGCTACTACGGCGGATTTCCCGGCGGTGGCATCGGATTGCCGCGCGGGGGAGGTAGCTGGGGCGGCGGAGGGTTCCGAGGCGGCGGCGGCGGCTTCGGCGGCGGCGGCGCGTCCGGGCGCTGGTAGATGGATCTCTCCCGTATCGCGCGTCACCTGTTCGTTCTTCCCGGCGCCGTGAAGCGCGCGTTTCCCGGGTCCGTTATGTCCGCGATCGAGCAGGCGATCGCGAAAAGCGAAACCGAGCACCGCGGTGAGGTGCGCTTCGCTGCCGAGCCGGCGCTCGACCCCGGCGCGCTCCTCGGCGGCCAGTCGGCGCGCGAGCGGGCGATCGAGGTCTTCTCGCAGCTCAGGTTGTGGGACACGGACGAGCGGAACGGCGTGCTGATCTACCTGCTGCTCGCCGACCGCGACATCGAGATCGTCGCCGACCGCGGGGTGAAAGTTACTGCTGAAGAATGGGAGGCGATCTGCCGCGCGATGGAGGCTGCGCTGAGGCGTGGCGACTATGGCGCCGCGGTGGTGGGGGGCATTGAGGCGGCGTCGCGGCTCCTCGCGCGCCACTTCCCGCGCCGCGCCGGCGACCGCAACGAGCTCCCCGACAGGCCGGTCACGCTCTAGGGCTTTATGTCGTCTCATGAGCCGGACGGCGGAACCCGGCGCTGGACGGCGTATCCAACCCCTGGGTTAGAATTCGCCGCCAATGTCCTTTCGATTCACGCGGTTACTCGTTGTCTGGCTGGTTGCCTTGGCCATTCCGCTGCAAGGAATGGCGGCCGCTGCGGCCGGCAT
>Ga0180104_1000116_pt1 | contig 17231 bp, 20 predicted proteins | sample EasRiv730_16_1Da_FD_121791 | JGI IMG/M metagenome (GOLD analysis project Ga0180104, IMG submission 121791) | Soil microbial communities from meander-bound floodplain in the East River, Colorado, USA - East River metaG ERMLT730_16_1Da | ecosystem: Environmental > Terrestrial > Soil > Floodplain ... | reverse complement strand
GGAGTCATTCCGGGCCTGATGCTCGCCCTCGGCAACATCATCACCGTCATCGTCATCGCGCTTTGGCTCAAGCTGCCGCGCGGCGAGGCGTTCAGCGGCCGGCGCCTGCTGCGCGAATCGAAAGCCGGGCTGGCGGCGCTCGGCATGCCGTTCATCATCCTCGGCGGCCTCTACGGCGGCCTGTTCACCCCGACCGAAGCCGCGGCCGCGGCGTGCGGGTATGCAATCGTCTACGGGCTCATCACCAACCGCATGGGATTCGTAAAGCAGCTTCTGCCCACGGCGATGCGCGCGATGAACCTCACCGGAGTGATCCTGTTCCTCATCGGCAGCGTCGGCGTGTTCCAGTTCCTGGCGGCCAACATGTACTGGCCGCAGAAGATCACCGAGACTATCGTGGGCTGGGGGCTGACGCCGCTCGGCTTCATCTTCGCCTTCATGGGCGTCCTGCTCATTCTGGGAATGTTCGTCGACGGCGTGGCGATGATCCTGCTCACCGTTCCGGTGATTTTCCCGGTCGCCTACGCAATGAAGATCGACCCGGTGGCGCTCGGCATCATGATCACCCTCAACGTCGAGACCGGGGTGGTCACGCCCCCGGTGGGCCTCAACCTCTTCGCGGTGAGCGGCACCTCGAAGATCTCGCTGCCGCAAGTGATCAAGGGTACGATTCCGTTCTTCGTCGGCGACGTGAGCGTGCTGCTGCTGGTGATCTTCTTCCCGGGCCTCGCCACCTGGCTCCCGGACCTGCTCGTGAAGTCCGTCTTCTGAATGAACGACCTTCAAAGGGGGAGGTACTCGATGAAAAAACTGCTAGGGATAGCGATGCTCGCCGCGCTGGCTGCGCCGGCGGCGGCGCAGGAAACGCTCAAGATGCACCACTTCGTGCCGCCGAAGGCGCCGCCCAGCGCGCGCTTCATGATGCCGTGGGCGGAAAATGTGACCAAGGCCGCGGGCGGCAAGATCAAGATCGATCTCTATCCGACCATGCAGCTCGGCGGCACGCCGCCGCAGCTCGTCGACCAGGTGCGCGACGGGGTGGTGGACCTCACCTTCACGCTGCCGGGCTATACCGCGGACCGCTTCCCGCGCACCGAGGTGTTCGAGGTGCCCTTCCTGCACACTCACGCCGCCGCCACTGCGCAGGCGCTGCAGGACTACTACGACAAGTACCTGACGGAGGAGTACTCGGCCTACAAGGTGATCCTGCTCTACACCCACGATGGCGCGGTGATCAGCGCCAACAAGCCGATCAACTCGCTCGCCGACTTCAAGGGCATGAAGATCCGCACCGCGAACCGCGGCGGCGGCGCGTTCCTGCGCGGGGTCGGCGCGACCCCGGTCGGCTCGCCGGTGACCGAGATCCAGACCATGCTCACCAAGGGCGTGATCGACGGCGTGCTGCTGCCCTACGAGATCATGCCGGCGTTCAAGATCCATGAGCTGGTGCACAACCACATCACGCTCTCCGGTCCGCAGCCGCGCATCGGCACCTCGGTGTTCGCCGTGCTCATGAACAAGAAGCGCTACGACGCGCTGTCCCCGAGCCTCAAGAAGGCGATCGACGACAACTCCGGGCGCCACATCGCCAAGTGGGCCGGCGAGACCTGGGAAGAGGTCGAGAAGCCCGGCATGGCGATGGCGCAGAAGGCGGGCAACAAGTTCATCACCATCCCGCAAGGCGAGGTGGCGAAGATCGTGGCGGCGGTGAGGCCCGAGATCGACAAGTTCCTCGCCCAGCTGTCGCGTCCGGGCTTCGACGCCGCCAAGGCGTACGCCGACGCGCAGCAGATGGTCGCGAAGTACAGCAAGTAGGCCTTGGTCCGGGCCATCGAGCTGCTGGCGAAGGCGTTCGCCTTCGCCGGCGGCGCGGTGCTCGTCGTCATGATCGGCATGTCGGCAGCGAGCATCGCCGGGCGCACCTTCGCCGCAAGACCGGTGCCGGGTGATTTCGAGCTGGTGCAGCTCGGCTGCGCCATGGGCATCGCCGCGTTCCTGCCCTGGTGCCAGCTGCGCCGCGGCAACATTACCGTCGATTTCTTCACCGCGTGGCTGCCGGCGCGCGCGCAGACCGTGCTCGACGCGGCGGGCGCGCTGCTGCTCGCGCTGGTCATGGCGCTGATCGCCTGGCGCGCGGGCGTCGGCGCGCAGGCGGTGTGGGCCTCGGGCGAGACCGCGATGATCAGCGGGATCCCGCAGTGGATCGGCTACGCGGCGATCGTGCCTTCGCTCGCGCTCACCGCGGTCGTCGCGCTGTACACGGCCTGGGAATCACTCAGCGGCGGAGGCAAGAAATGACGCCTCGCTTCTGCCGCCCCCCTGTGAAGGGGGGAGCGACCCCCGATCCAGTCGGGGGGAGCGGGGGGTTTGCCGTTAGCGAAAACCAAACCCCCCGCTCGCCTGCCGCTGCGCGGCAGGCTCACGACCCCCTTGACAGGGGGTCGGCAAAGATTTTCTGATGAGCGGGCTCGCGCTGGGCCTGGCGATGCTCGGCGGCATGCTGGCGCTGATGGCGCTGCGCGTGCCGATCGCGATCGCGATGTTCGTTCCGGGCGCGGCTGGCTACCTCTCGGTCGCGGGCGAGGCGCCGCTCCTCAACCTGCTCAAGGGCATCGCCTACGCGCGGCTGTCGAACTACGACCTGTCGGTAATCCCGCTGTTCCTGCTGATGGGGCAGTTCGCCACCCAGGGCGGGCTGTCGCGGGCCCTCTTCGCCTTCGCCAACGCGCTCATCGGGCACCTGCGCGGCGGCATCGCGATGGCCTCGGTGCTCGCCTGCGCCGCGTTCGGCACCGTGTGCGGCTCCTCGGTCGCGACCTGCGCCACCGTGACGCAGGTCGCGCTGCCCGAGATGCGCCGCCACGGCTACTCGGGGCGCCTGTCCACCGCGACCATGGCGGCCGGCGGCACCCTCGGCATCCTCATACCGCCGTCGGTCGTGCTGGTGGTGTACGCGATCCTCGCCGAGCAGAACATCGCCAAGTTATTCGCTGCCGCGATGATTCCTGGAATCATCGCGGCAACCTTGTATATCGCCGCGATCGCGATCTACGTGCGCTTGCGCCCCGAGCACGGCCCGGCGCAGCCGCGCCATAGCAGCGCCGAGCTGCTCGCCGCGGCGAAGGAGGTCTGGCCGATCGCGGCGATCTTCCTGGTGGTCTTCGGCGGCATCTACGGAGGGTTCTTCACGCCGACCGAGGGCGCGGCCATCGGCGCGGCGAGCACGTTCGTCACCGCGCTCGCCAAGGGCGAAATGCACCTGGAGGCGCTCAAGCGCTCTTTCCTCGGCACCGCCGAGACCGCGGGCTTCGTGTTCATGATCTTCCTCGGCGCCGACATGCTGAACACGGCGCTCGCGCTGTCGCAGATGCCGGCGCGCCTCGCCGAGTCGATCGGCGCGCTCGCCCTGCCGCCGGTGGCGGTGATCGGCGCGATCCTGCTGCTCTACATCGTGCTCAGCTCGGTGATGGACGAGCTGGCGATGATCATCCTCACCGTGCCGATCCTGTTCCCCCTGGTGATCGAGCTCGATCTCTACGGGCTCGGCCCGACCGACAAGGCGATCTGGTTCGGCATCCTGGTGCTGTCGGTGGTCGAGATCGGGCTGATCGCGCCGCCGGTGGGGCTGAACGTCTACGTGGTGAACAGCCTCGCCCCCGACGTGCCGATGAGCGAGACCTACAAGGGCGTGTTCCTGTTCCTCGCCGCCGACGTGGTGCGCGTCGCTTTGCTGCTGGCCTTCCCGATGCTCTCGCTCTGGCTCGTCAGGGTGGTGTTCTAGCGAGTGATTCGTCTTTCGCAGGTCAGCCTGATGCGCGGCGCGAAGCCGCTGCTCGAAGGCGCAGAGCTGGTCCTCAATCCCGGAGAGCGTGCCGGTCTCATCGGCGCCAACGGCTCGGGCAAGACCAGCCTCCTTGCGCTGCTGCGCGGCGAGCTGCACGCCGACAAGGGCGACGTCGATGTGCCGGCGCACTGGCGCATCGCGCATGTCGCGCAGGAGACCCCGGCGCTCGACCGGCCAGCGGTCGAGTACACGATCGATGGCGATACCACCCTGAGGGGTCTGGAGAAAAAGCTGACCGCCGCCGAGGCAGCCGATAACGGCGCGATGATCGGCGAGCTCCACGCGGCGCTGGGCGACGCCGGCACCTACACCGCGCGCTCGCGCGCCGAAGAGCTTCTGGAAGGGCTTGGCTTCAAGACCGGGGAGCTCGAACAGCCGGTGTCGAGCTTTTCCGGCGGCTGGCGCATGCGGCTCAATCTCGCGCAGGCGCTCATGTGCCCCTCCGACCTGCTGCTGCTCGACGAGCCGACCAACCATCTCGACCTCGACGCCATCATCTGGCTGGAGGACTGGCTGCGGCGCTACCCGGGGACGCTGATCGTGATCTCGCACGATCGCGATTTCCTCGACGGCGTGGTGCAGGCCATCGTGCACATCGATAGCCGCAGGCTGCGGCGCTATACCGGAGACTATTCGAGCTTCGAGCGCCAGCGCGCGCAGGCGGTCGTGCTCGCCGCGGCGCAGATCGAGAAGCAGGCGCGCGAGCGCGCGCACCTGCAGTCCTTCATCGACCGCTTCAGGGCGAAAGCAACGAAGGCGCGCCAGGCGCAGAGCCGAATGAAGATGCTGGCGAAGATGGAGGACCTTGCGCCGCTGCACGTCGCGGCGCCGTTCTCCTTCGAGTTCCGCGAGCCGGAGCGAGCCCCCGATCCGCTTCTCGTCCTTGAAGACGCAGATGCCGGTTATGCGGACAAGACGGTCTTGAGCAACGTCAAGCTGTCCCTACGATCGGGCGAGCGCATCGGCCTGCTCGGCGTCAACGGCGCGGGCAAGTCGACGCTGATCAAGACCATCGCCGGCGTCCTGCCGGTGCTGTCGGGAAGCGCGGTTTTCAACAAGGGCCTGGAGATCGGATATTTCGCGCAGCACCAGGTCGAGATGCTGCGCGACGACCAGTCGCCGCTCTGGCATCTGAAGAGAATTTCAGAAAGCAATATCCGTGAACAGCAGCTGCGCGATTACCTCGGCGGCTTCAACTTTCCCGGCGACATGGCCACCGGCCCGATCGAGCATTTTTCCGGCGGCGAGAAGGCGCGCCTCGCGCTCGCACTCATCGTCTGGCAGCGGCCCAATCTGCTGCTTCTCGACGAGCCGACCAACCACCTCGACCTCGAGACGCGCGAGGCCCTGGCGGTCGCGCTGGCGCAGTTCGAGGGCACGCTGGTCCTCGTGTCGCACGACCGCCACCTGCTGCGCGCCACCACTGAGCAGTTCCTGATCGTGGCCAACGGGACCTTGCAGCCGTTCGAGGGCGACCTGGACGACTACCGGGACTGGCTGCTGAAGCGGGATTTGGCCCCAAAGAAGGTGAAAGCGCCCGTTGCCGCCAAACCCAGGGCGGTGAACCGCAAGCCGATCGAGGCGCGCATCAAGCGCCTGGAGGAGCTGATGACCCGCCTCAATGCCCGCAAAGTCGAGATCGAAGGACGGCTCGGCGATCCGGCCGTCTACGAGGATGCCGAGGCGGTGAAGAAGCTGCTGCAGGACCAGGCCTACGTAGCGAAGGAGATCGAGCAGGTGGAAGCCGAGTGGCTCGAGAAGCAGGCAGAATTGGAGCAACCGTGAGGATCTCGTGGACCTGAACGCGCGCATTGCGGCGATCGCCGGGCGATTGACGCCCGAGCTCGTGGAGCTGAGGAAGGCGCTGCACCGGCATCCCGAGCTCGCTTTCGAGGAGCACGAGACCGCGAGGGCCGTCACGGCCTTTCTTGGGAAACTCGGGTTGTCGGTTCGCACCGGGATTGGCAAAACTGGAGTGGTTGCAGTGCTCGAAGGCGCGAAGCCCGGCCGCACCATCGGCATCCGCGCCGACATGGACGCGCTGCCGATCCACGAGCAGACCGGCCTGCCGTTCGCGTCGCAGGTGCCGGGAAAGATGCACGCCTGCGGCCACGACGTGCATACCGTGATCGCCCTGGGCGTGGCGGCCGCGCTGAGCGAGATGAAGGATGCGCTTGCCGGCAGGATCAAATTCATCTTTCAACCTGCGGAAGAAACGCTGAGCGGCGCCCGCGCCATGATCGCCGACGGCGTGCTGCAGGATCCGGGACTCGACCTGATCCTCGGCTACCACAACTGGCCCGCGGTGCAGGCGGGCAAGGTGGGCTACAACGCGGGCGCGGTGATGTCGGCGGCGGACGCCTTCGACATCACGCTCAAGGGGCGCGACGGTCACGGCGCGCACCCGCACCTCGCCGTCGATGCGCTCGCCGCGGCCGCGCATTTCGTGTCGCAGCTCCAGACCGTGGTCAGCCGCGAGGTGAAGCCGATCTCGCCGGCGGTGATCACCGTGGGCGAGCTCCACGCCGGCCGGGCGCGCAACATCATCGCCGGGACGGCCGAGCTGAAGGGCATCGTGCGCACCATGGAGCCCGGCCTCTCCGAGAAGATCGAGGCGGCGGTGCGGCGCATGCTGGAGGGAATCAAGATCGGCATGCGCGTCGACTACACGCTCGACTGGAAGCGCATGGCGCCTCCGTTGCGAAACGACAAAGCGATCCTTGCTGAAGTGCTGACAAGCGCGCGGGCGGCGCTCGGCGACGAAAACGTGCTCGAGCTGCCGGAGCCTTCGATGGGGAGCGAGGACTTCGCGTGGTTCGCGGAGCGCGTGCCGGCTGCGCACCTGCGCATCGGCTCGAAGATCGACGGCCTGGAGACCACGATCCACCGCTCGAACTACGATTGCAACGAGCTCGCCATCCCGGTCGGCATCCGGGTGCTGGCGCGCGCGGCGCTCGACCTCGCGAAGGCCTAGCCGGCGATGAGGCGTTTCGCGCCCGCCAGGGTTTCGCCCCGCAGGGTTGCCGCCGCGCGGCGCAGGCTTGCCATCCAACTCGCGCCGCGCCGCTCGAAGGCGCGCAGCGCCAGCCGCAAATCGCCGCGCCGGTCCTCGAAAAGGACTTCGAGCAGCTCCGCCGCCTGTTCCCTGTCCTTGCGTTCGCTGAGGGCGAGCTTGTGAAGGGCGAAGCGGGCCGGATCCGGGACATTGACGAGAGAAGCGCCGCCATTGACCAGCGGCGTCGCCAGCGCCGACTCGAGAAGATAGTCCAGCAGCTCCAGCGGTTGCGCGGCTGCTTTGAGCCGCGCGATGTGCACAGGCTTGCCGTCACGGGGGCCGCGCGCAGGGGTCAGCAAATCCACGCGCAGCGACTGCCCGCGAACCTTGAAGGACGTGGCGGCCGCTTTCGGGTTCAGGCCCGGCACCGGCAGAAATCCCATGTTGAGAGCCTGGAGCGTCTGCGGCAGGTCGGCGTCGTCCGGCGGCACCGCGACCTCAAGCACGCGTTCGACCGCGACATCGACGTCCTGTGTGCGCAGCGAAGAGCGCCAGCGCACGCCTAGAACGTTAGCGAGCGCGACGAAGGCATGCGTTCCCACCAACACCCCGCCAAGCCGGAAGATGCCTGCGTTGGCCAGCCCCGCGATCACCTTCGCAGAAGGCGCATCGGCGAGCTGCGCGCCGCCCTGCCGCAGCATTGCGCACAGCCGCTCGAGCTGAGCCTGTTCTGCCGCCGCACCGGTCCGGGCTTCGGCATAGGCTTTGATTACTGCCCGGGTCGGCGCGTCATCGCGCCCGACGAAGTATTCGCGCTGGCCGGCGGCGCCGGCGCTCGTCTTGAAGTACCAGTAGTCGGCCCCGTGCACTCGCTTCGTGGCGAAGTTGCCCGCAAGGCTGCCAAACGAGCGCGCCGCCTCCGCCGCCCGGAGGCGTTCCGACAACTCGGCAAAGAGGGTGAGGGTCTCGCCCGGCAGGCGCGTCATCCGGCCAATTATACCTAAAGTACCTACACATTAGGTATAACGGCTGGGCTAGAACTCGTCCCGGCGCTTTTCCTTGGGGGGCTCGATCGGGTGCTCCTGGGGTTGCTGCTTTTCGGAATTGCGCTTGCGGTCCATGCGCCGGTGACGCAATCATCATGCCCGGATGGATGACGAAATGAAGACGTGGTTCGACCTCTCGCGCACCATCGTGCTCCCGGCGCATTGCGACTCGTACGGGCACATGAACGTGCGCAACTACGCCGCGTTCTTCGACGACGCCGGCTGGCACATCCTGGGCATGGCGGGGATTTCCTTGAACGAGGTGCGGCGCCGCGGCCTCGGCACCGTGATGGCGACGCTTACCATCGACTTCCATCACGAGATCACCGCGGGACAGCTCGCGCTCGTCAAGGGCGCGGTCACGCGCGTCGGCACCAAGAGCTTCGGCTACGAGCTGCGGCTCTACGAGGCCGACTCGATGACCCACTGCGCCACCGAGAAGGCAGTGGAAGTGTGCTTCGATACCAGGGAACGCAAGGGCGTGGCGCTGCCCGAGGATCTGAAACGAAAGCTCGAGGCCCTGGCTACTCCTTGAAGCCAATGGCCTGCACGATCTTCGACCACTTCGCCTGCTCGGCGGCGATGAAGCTTTGGTAGTCCTGAGGCGTTCCAGGTGAGGCGATGCCGCCCACCCTGGCGAACTGCTCCTCGACCGCTTTCGACTTCAGCGCGGCCACCGCCGCGGCGTGAATGCGCCGCTGGACCTCGGTCGGCGTCGCCGCGGCGGCCACCAGGCCGTACCAGTTGTCCGAGTTCACGTTGGGATAGCTGAGCTCGACGGTGGTGGGCACGTCGGGCAGCGAAGGCGCACGCCTTGCGCTGGTGAGGGCGAGCGCCTTCAGCTTGCCGCTGCGGATATGGCCGAGCAGGATCGGGACGTCGAAGATGCCCATCTGCACCTGTCCGCCGAGCAGATCGTTCACCGCGGGCGCGGCGCCCTTGTAAGGCACGTGCACGAGGTCGATCTTCGCCTCCGACTTGAGCAGCTCGCCGGCGAGATGGGTGATGCTGCCGCTGCCGGCCGAGCCGAAATTCACTTTGCCGGGATTCGCCTTGGCATAAGAAACCAGCTCTGAAAGCGAATTCACCGGCATCGAGGGATGCACCGCGAGAACCTCGGGCACGCGCACGACGAGCGTGATGAAGGCGAAGTCTTTCTTCACGTCGTACGGAATCTTGGACAGCGAATAGGGCGCGATGACGAGCGGGGAGGCGCTGTTGATGCAGAGCGTGTAGCCGTCGGGGGCCGCTTTCGCCGCGCGATCCACGCCGAGCACGCCGCCGACGCCGGAAATGTTCTCCACCACCACCGGCTGGCCGAGCTCGACCGCCATGCCCTGCGCCAGCGCGCGGCCGAAGATGTCGGCGGGGCCTCCGGCCGGAAATCCCACGATCAGGCGCACGGGTTTGTTTGGGTAGGGCTGGGCGAAGGCCAGGAGCGGAAGGACTGCCAGAAGCAAGAAAGCTCTTTTCATGAGGTGAATTTGTAGAGTTTCTGCGGGTTGTCGACGAGCAGCGCCTGGCGCTGCATCTCGTTCGTAAACTCGCCGATCAGGTCGACGAGCTTGCCGTCGTCCGGGATGGCGTCGAGGTTGGGATGCGGCCAGTCGCTGCCCCAGAGCGTGCGGCTGCCGAACTCGGTGACCAGCTTGCGTGCGAACGGCACCGCATCGGAGTACGGCGCGCCCTGGCGCGAGGCGCGCTCGAGGCCGCTCACCTTCACCCAGAAGCGCTTGTCCTCCATGAGCTTCAGGAGATTCGTGAAGTCGGGCTGGTCGAGGCCGCGCGAGGCGTCGATTCGCCCCATGTGATCGATGACCACCGGTACCGGCGAAAACTTGAGCTCCGGCGTCATCTTCACGATCATCGAGCTCTCGAGGTGCAGCTGGAGGTGCCAGTTGAGGCTCGCGATTTTCGCCGCGAACTTCAGCAGCTCGGCGACCGGCGGCCCGCCGCCGAGATGCTGCACGTAGTTGAAGCGCACGCCGCGGAAGCCCTGCGCATCGAGCTTCTTCAGCTCGGACATGTCGGCGTTGACCGGCACGAGCGCGACGCCGACATAGCTGCCTTTCTTGTCGGCGAGCAGATCGGCGGCGGCCGAGTTGTCGAAGCCGTGCACCGCCGACTGCACCACCACGCCGCGCTCGATGCCGAGGAACATGTGGCGGTCGATGAGCACGTCCTTCGGCGCATCGGCGGGCTTGTAGGGGGCCTTTTCGTCGAATGGAAACTTCGCCTTCGGACCGAAGACGTGGAAGTGGCAGTCGGTCGCGCCCGGAGGGAGCTTGAGCTTGGGCTCGGTCGGGTTATTGTGGTAGCTAGGTTTCGGTTCACTCATAATTGGCGCGCATTGTATGGCCAAAACCCCGCTCGGCCGCCTCGACCTGGCCGCTTTCGGCATGCTCGAGCTGCCGCGGCTCGGGAAGGAAATCCTCGAAGGATTTCGCGCCCTCGGCGAGCTCACCGGCACGACGTCGGATGCGCTGGACGAGTGCCGCATCGCGGGCGTGGTGCCGGGCTCGACCCTGCGGCCGAGCGACCCTGCAGCGCGGGTCGTCGGGCAGGCGATCACCGTTCGCAACGAGAGGGTTGAAGCCTTTTCCTCCAAGACCTCGGGCCTTGCCGACATCGAGGCGCACAATCTGGCGGAGCGGGGCGATGTATTGGTGGTTCAAGGAATTATGCTCGTTTCGAGCATGGGTGGGGTCTCCGCCTCGGTCGGCAAACGGCAGGGCGAGGCCGGAGCGATCGTCGACGGCGCGGTGCGCGACATCGACCACAGCCGCAAGATCGGCTATCCGGTATGGAGCTCGGGCGTGAGCCCGGTCACGGGCAAGTGGCGCGTCAAGACGGTGGCGGTCAACCGGCCGGTCAGCATCGCCGGCGTGACCGTGCATCCCGGCGACCTGGTGATCGCCGACGAGGTCGGCGTGTGCTTCGTTCCTTTCGCGCGCGCGGCCGAGGTCCTGGCGCTCGCGCAGCGCCTGGCCAAGCGCGAGGAAGAGCGGCTGGCGAAGCTCGCTTCCGGCATGCCGCTCGCGAAATGGATCGAGCCTTCGTAATGAGGGGACGGCGGCGGTTCTCGATCGCGCTCGGCTTGAGTCTGAGCCTGCCTGTCGTCGTCCTCGCGCAGGCCGGCGAAGCGCGCGGGCTCCCCGATCTGGTGGCGGACCAAGGCTTCACTGCGGAAAGCTTGCCGTTGAGGATGTACACCTATCTTGCGACGGCGGCGGAACCTCACACGACGACCGTCACCTTCATCGGCGGCCGGGTGCAGGACATCGACCGGAAACGGAAATTCTGATCAGGCTGTGACGTAAGGCGCGAGCGGGGCCACGACCGCGCCGCGCCGGATCGGCACGCACTGCGGCGGGAAATCCTGGCGGAAGCTGCCGCCGCGTTCGCGGATCCTTGCGATGAACGTGCCCAGATGCTTCATGGCGCCGGTGGGCAGGTCGTGCAGCACGAGCAGCGTCCAGGATTGCGCCAGGCACTGCGCGAGCGCGACCTCGACCCACCCTTGCGGGTTTTCCCAATCGCGCGGGATCGCGTTCCACAACACGCACGTCATCTTTTTCTCACACAAGACCGAGACTGCTTCCTTGCTCAGCAGATGCGGCCCCAGCTCGCCGCCGCCCCCAAAGGGCCGGAACAGGCGGTCTGGATGCGCGAGCTCGCCGATCACCTTCTCGGCATCGAGGATTTCGGCGCGCACTACCTCGGCATCCGGAATCCTTCCCAAAGGCACACCGTGAGTCATGGTGTGGTTGCCGATCCAGTGACCGTCGGCATGAGCGTGCTCGGCCAGGCGCCGGCGCGCGGGATCGGCGAGCTTCGCGCCGAGCACGAAGAAGGTGGCGAGGATCTTCTCTCGCTTCAGGACTTCCAGGACCTGCTCGGTGACGCCGGCCTCGGGCCCGTTGTCGAAGGTGAGGGTGACTCTCAGTTTTCTTCTTACTCCGCCTTTACTCCGACTCGCGCGCTAGTCTTCTTCGGCAGCTTTGCGGGTCCGGTTGCTGACGAACAAGGTGAGCCGCGCGCTTCCGCTCGATGCCGCCCGGTAGGAAAGCCATACCCGTGGATCGGCGTCCTTCCCGCGCTCGAACTCGCCGCGGTCTATGGATTGGGAGAGCGCGGCCGCGCTGGCGAGAAGCAGCGCGGTTGCGGCGATGAAGCGCAGCATGCTTACGCCGTAGCGCGCTGCGGCGCCGCCGGGGCCGCAGCGGCGCAGACGCGGTCGCGCCCGTCGCCCTTGGCGCGGTAGAGCGCGGCGTCGGCCGCGGCGATCAGCTCGGCGGGCGAGGCGCCGTGTTCCGGGCAGGCGGCGACCCCGGCCGAGAGCGTCGCGGAGATTGTCTTTGCGCCGACCGCGGTCTGCACGCCGGCGAAGCGCGCGCGCAGCGCGTCGGCGCGCGCCGCGGCGGCGGCGAGCGGCATGTTGGGCAGCACCAGCAGGAATTCCTCGCCGCCCCAGCGGCAGGCAAGGTCGCCGGCGCGCACGTGCTCGCGCAGGCTCTTCGCCAATGCGACCAGCACCGCGTCCCCGGCCGGATGGCCGTGGGTATCGTTGAGCGCCTTGAAACGGTCGAGGTCGAGCATCACCACGCTTACCGGGTAGCCGTCGCGCTGCGCGCGCACCAGCTCGCGCTCGAGCGCATCGTCGAGGTAGCGCCGGTTGTAGAGGCCGGTGAGCGGATCGCGGATCGCCTGCTCCTCGAGCAGCCCCTTCAGGACGCGGATCTGGGCGAGCTGGCGGCGCTGGTGCCAGGCCAGCGCGACGATTGCCAGCAAGGCGAGGATGGCGGCGGCGAAGCCGCGGTACAGCCACGTGAGGTCGGTCTGCGGGCTGGGGTCGAAGACGAGGCCGTCGAAGGCACGTTCATGGCCCGCCGGCAGCATGCCGACCTCGGCGTACACGCCCGCGATGTGGGTCCAGCGCCCCGGGTTGCTGTGGCCGATCTCCACCAGCTCCGGCTGCATCAGGCGGCGCAGCTCCTCGGCCTCGAACAGCAGGTGCTCGCGGCTGTGGCGCGTGCTGTGGCGGCTGCGGATCAGGTCGGCGATCTCCCCGGTGTTGTCCATCGCGTAGTGCCAGCCGCGCAGGCTGGCGCGGCGGAACGCATCGGCGCGCGCGCGGCTCTTGCGCACCTGCGCCTCGGTGGTGAACAGGGAATCGCCGTAGAAGTCGATGCCGCTCGCGCGCGGCGAGAACACGCTGTAGGAGAAGCCCGCCTGGCGCAGCAGGAACGGCTCGTCGGTGGAGTAGCCCGAAAGCGCCTCTACCTTGCCCTTGATCAGGTCGCCGGGGTTGAAGCTGTGCGGCACCTCGATGATGCGGCTGCGCGGCAGCCCCTCGCGCGCGAGGTAAGCGTAAAGCTCGGTCTCGTGCGGCATCAGCATGATGCGCTTGCCGGCAAGCTCGTGGACCGACTGCGTCCGGCCGCCGCGCGCGAGCAGCACGAGCGGCGAATGCTGCAGCACCACCGCCAGCACCACCACCGGCTGCCCCTGCCCGCGGCGCAGCGCGAGCTCGGAGGCGCCGACGCCGTACTGCGCGCGCCCGGCGAGCACCTGGTCGATCGGGTCGACGCCCTCGGCTGCCTCGACCAGGCGCACTTGGAACCCGGCCTCGCGGTAGTAGCCCTTCTCGGCGGCGGCGTAGTAGCCGGCGAACTGGAACTGGTGCTTCCAGTTGAGCTGCAGCGTGACCTCCTCCTGCGCCGCGGCGTTCCCCGCCGCCAGCACGGCGAGCGCAAGGGCGGGGAGCTTCAGCTTTTCGCCCGGGTCATGAACACCAGGCGTTCGAAGAGGTGCACGTCCTGCTCGTTCTTGAGCAGCGCGCCGTGCAGCGGCGGGATGATGGTCTTGCGGTCCTTGGAGCGCAGCGCTTCGGGCGGGATGTCCTCGGCCAGCAGCAGCTTCAGCCAGTCGAGCAGCTCCGAGGTCGAGGGCTTCTTCTTCAGGCCGGGCACCTCGCGCACCTCGAAGAACACTTCCATCGCCTCGCGCAGCAGCGACTTCTTGAGGTTCGGGAAGTGCACCGCGACGATCTTCTCCATCGTCTTCTTGTCCGGGAAACGGATGTAATGGAAGAAGCAGCGCCGCAGGAACGCGTCGGGCAGCTCCTTCTCGTTGTTCGAGGTGATGAACACGATCGGGCGGTGCCGGGCCTTGACCAGCTCGCGCGTCTCGTAGACGTAGAACTCCATGCGGTCGAGCTCGCGCAAGAGATCGTTTGGAAACTCGATGTCCGCCTTGTCGACCTCGTCGATCAGCAGCACGACCGGCGTCTCGGAGGAGAACGCCTGCCAGAGCATCCCCTTCACGATGTAGTTGTGGATGTCGTGCACCCGCGCGTCGCCGAGCTGGGAGTCGCGCAGCCGGCTCACCGCGTCGTACTCGTAGAGGCCCTGCTGCGCCTTGGTGGTGGACTTGATGTGCCATTCGAGGATCGGCACGCCGAGCGAGCGGGCGACCTCGAGCGCGAGCATGGTCTTGCCGGTGCCCGGCTCGCCCTTGACCAGCAGCGGCCGCTGCAGCGTGATCGCCGCGTTCACCGCCAGCGTCAGGTCCTCGGTCGAGACGTAGGACTGCGATCCCTTGAAACGCATGCGGCCGATTCTAGCAGCCGGCTTTTTTTGCGCTAGAATTCGCCGCTGCGAACATAGACCTAGAACAAAGATCGCATGCCCGGATTGATCCTGAGAATTCTCGTCGGCGCCGCGCTCGTAATGGTCGCCAATGAGGGCGCTTACGCACAGGAAAAGAAGACCGGCCAGGGGCGCGACAACGCGCTCGCCCTGTGCATCGGCTGCCACGGCATCCCCGGCTACAAGACCGCGTTCCCCGACGTCTACCACGTGCCCAAGATCGCCGGCCAGCAGCCGGGCTACATCGTCAACGCGCTGAAGGCGTACAAGTCGGGCGAGCGCTCGCACCCGTCGATGCGCGGCATCGCCGCGAGCCTGAGCGAGGAAGACATGAAGCAGCTCGCCGACTACTACGGGGGGGGCAAGTGAAAGGTTTGCCGTTGATTCTCGCCGCGCTCGCCTTTGCAGTCCCTGCCCACGGCAAAGGCAATGCAGAATCAGGCAAGGCGAAAGCCGCCCAGGTGTGCGCCGCGTGCCACGGCCCCGACGGAGCCAAGCCCTCGGACGCGACCCAGCCCATCCTCGCGGGGCAGCACTACGATTATCTGGTGCGGGCGCTGACGGACTACAAGATCGGGCGGCGCAACAACCCGATCATGAAGGGCTTCGCCGCCCAGCTGTCGAAGAAGGATATCGAGGACCTGGCCGCCTGGTTTTCCAGCCAGAAGTCCAACCTGCACGACCAGCGTTAGATCGAGCTTGCCTTCCGCTCGGAGCGGCCGACCAGCTCCTCCCACATGCTCTCGATCGGCTTGCGCAGCACGAGGTCGGCCTTGGCGTCGTGCAGGTACCAGAGGCCGCGCTTCACTTCGTCGTTGAGCTCGCCCGGACGCCACAGCACCATGCCGGCGAAGAAGCGCGCCTGCGCGGGCTGCTTCTGCATGACGCGGTCGACCACGTCGCTGTCGATGGCGAGATAGAGATCGTCGAGGACGCGCATCGAGCGCCCGCCGGGGCTCTCGCGTCCCTGCACCGGGGCGAAGATCACCTCGGGGCTTACCGGGCCGCCGAGGAACACCGGGTCGGCCACCTTGCGCGAGGGCTCGTGCGCCGGAAAGAGCTTGCCGAGCGTCATCTGCGTGGGCTTGTTGAGGATGAAGCCGACGTGGCGGTCGGCGCCGATCGGCCGCGCGATGAGGATGGTCGAGCCGTAGAGCTTGTCCTGCAGCTGGCGCTTGGCGACGAGGAGGATGGAATCGGACAGGTCCGCTGGTCGCGCCGGCGATGCCCACGCGATCGCGGCGATCGCGCAGGCTGCCATGAAAAGTGCCGGTAGGGACAAGCGTTCGTTCATGGCGCGATCTCCGGGTTCGTTGTCGGGCCATGATGCTCCAGCGGATGTGCTCGCTGCACGAAGGCGCAAATAGTCCTTACGGACGTAGCAGGACAACTACTTTCGTAAAGCCCGGGCGGCAAGGCAATCCAGGTACGCGGCCGCATCCGGCGGCGCGCCGTCGCGCTGCGCGCGCCACACCATTTCGGCGAGGCACTCGAGCGCCTGGTGCAGCGCTTCATGCCGGTCATGAAACTTCGAAACCAAAGCCTGGAAGCGCTGCGCTATTCCCTGCGGCTGATCGATCGACAGCTGCTCCTCCAGCGCCACATGCAAGCTCATGTGCAGGAAGGGGTTTGATTCCTCGAGATAGTCCTTGCCCCGGCTGCGCTCGGGGCGGCCGAGGGCCTCGTGGTATTCGGGATGCGCGAGGATCACCTCGAGCGCGAGCGCCTCCATGCCGACGAGTGGCTCGCGGGCGTTGTACTTGCGCCACGCCTCGAAGAACATCTCCCGCACCTGCTCGCGGCTGGGGTTAAACATCCTTCGTCTTTGGCCTGAATTCGCACAGGTCGCGGATCAGGCACTGCGGGCAGCCGGGCTTGCGCGCCAGGCAGACGTAGCGCCCGTGCAGGATCAGCCAGTGGTGCGCGTTCTTGAGGTACTCCGGCGGCGTGAACTTCAGCAGCTTTTGCTCCACCTCGAGGGGATCCTTGCCTGGGGCGAGGCCGGTCCGGTTCGCGACGCGGAAGATGTGCGTATCCACGGCCACGGTCGGCTGGCCGAAGGCGGTGTTCAGGACCACGTTCGCGGTCTTGCGCCCGACCCCGGGCAGGCTCTCGAGCGCCTCCCGGTCGGCGGGCACCTGGCCGCCGTATTTCTGAATCAATACTTTCGAAAGCGCGACGGCGTTCTTCGCCTTCGTGCGATACAGCCCGATGCTCTTGATATACGGCTCGAGGCCCGCGACGTCCAGCCGCGCGATCTTGTCCGGCGTGGCCGGAAAAAGCTTGCGCGTCGCGAGGTTTACCGACTTGTCGGTCGCCTGGGCCGACAGCACGACGGCCACCAGGAGCTCGTACGGCGTGCCGTACTTCAGCTCCGTGGTCGGATTCGGGTTCGCGGCCTGCAGGCGGCGAAAGATCTCGCGCCGCTTCTGCGGATTCATGCGCGCTTCTTGCGCTGCAGCGCCTCGGCCAGGACCCGTTTGCGGTCGATGTCCCGCGGGCTGAATTGCGCTTTCCGGATCCTTGCCAATCTTCTGCGTCCGCGTTCTCCCGCCGCGCGCTTGAGCCCGGCATTCCATTCGCCGCGCGCCGGAACCATGTCGATGCAATCCACCGGGCAGGGCGGCACGCAGAGCTCGCAGCCGATGCACCACGGCTCGACCACGGTATGCATGAGCTGCGCCGCGCCGACGATG
>Ga0180104_1000115_pt1 | contig 17588 bp, 13 predicted proteins | sample EasRiv730_16_1Da_FD_121791 | JGI IMG/M metagenome (GOLD analysis project Ga0180104, IMG submission 121791) | Soil microbial communities from meander-bound floodplain in the East River, Colorado, USA - East River metaG ERMLT730_16_1Da | ecosystem: Environmental > Terrestrial > Soil > Floodplain ... | reverse complement strand
CTCGCCCGGCTTGATGCCGCCCTGCGGAAATTGCCAGGCGTGCTGGTTCACGCGCTCGCCCCAGAAGACCTCGTTTCTCTGGTTGGCAAGGATGATGCCGACGTTCGGACGGTAGCCTTCCTTGTCCAGCATCGCAGCACCGCCTAAGTTAGAATGCCTCGCACGATTTTTCCACAGCCCACTGACAATGACAATGCCGGTGCGGCGCCAATGAAAACCTCGAAGTTCTTCATCGCGACGCTGAAGGAAGTGCCGGCCGAGTCGGAGCTGGTGAGCCACCGCCTGATGCTGCGCGCGGGTATCATCCGGCGCGTCGCCGCCGGCATCTACACCTGGCTGCCGCTCGGCATGCGCGTGCTGCGCAAGGTGGAGGCGATCGTGCGCGAAGAGATGAACCGCGCCGGCGCCGTCGAGCTCGCGATGCCCGTGGTGCAACCCGGGGAGCTGTGGCAGGAATCGGGGCGCTGGCAGGCCTACGGGCCGGAGCTCCTGCGCTTCAAGGACCGCCACGAGCGCGACTTCGTGCTCCAGCCGACGTCCGAGGAGGCGATCACCGAGCTCGCCCGCGCCGAGCTGAAGAGCTACCGGCGCCTGCCGGTGCATTTCTATCAGATCCAGACCAAGTTCCGCGACGAGCGCCGGCCGCGCTTCGGCATCATGCGCGCGCGCGAATTCATCATGAAGGACGGATACTCGTTCCACGCCGACCACGCCGACCTCGAGCGCGAATATCGCAACATGCACGACACCTACACGCGCATCTTCACGCGCCTGGGGCTCGGGTTCCGCGCCGTCGCCGCCGATACCGGCGCCATCGGCGGCACCGGCTCGCACGAATTCCACGTTCTCGCCGACTCGGGCGAGGACGCGATCGCCTTCTCGCCGCAGTCCGACTACGCGGCGAACGTGGAGCTGGCGGAAGCAGTCTCACCCGGAAAACGGGGCGCTGCGACCCAGGACATGCGCAAGGTGCCGACGCCGGGCAAGACGACCTGCGAGGAGGTGGCCAAGCTTCTGAAGATCGATCTGCAGAAGACCGTAAAAGCAGTGGCGGTGATGCACGACGACGAGTTCCACCTGCTCCTCGTGCGCGGCGATCACGACCTGAACGAGGTGAAGACGCAGAAGGTCATCGGGGCATTCCGCTTCGCGACGGATGCCGAGATCCAAAGAGCGCTGCATTGCAAAGCGGGTTACATCGGGCCGGTAAAAGCCCGCGCCAAGGTGATCGCCGACCGCGCGGTGGCGGCGATGAGCGACTTCGTGTGCGGCGCCAACGAGGCGGGCTTTCACCTCGCAGGAGTGAACTGGGGGCGCGACCTGCCCGAACCCCCGGTGGTGGACATCCGCAACGTCGTGGCGGGGGACCCGAGCCCCGACGGCCAGGGGAAGCTCGAGATCGCGCGCGGCATCGAAGTCGGCCACATCTTCCAGCTGCGCACCAAGTATTCCGAAGCAATGAAGGCAACCTTCCTCGGAGAGGATGGCGCCGCAAGACCCTTCGAAATGGGCTGCTACGGCATCGGCGTGACGCGCATCGTCGCGGCGGCGATCGAGCAGAACCATGACGCGCGCGGCATCATTTTCCCGGCGCCGATCGCGCCCTTCCAGGCCTGCCTGGTGCCGATCGGCTATCACAAGAGCGCTCAGGTGCGCGATGCCGCCGAGCGCCTTTATGCCCAAATGCTTCAGGAAGGAATCGATGTGTTGATGGACGACCGCGACGAGCGCCCCGGGGTGCTGTTCGCCGACATGGAACTCATCGGCATCCCGCACCGCATCGTGCTCTCCGAGCGCGCGCTCGGCGCCGGCAACGCCGAGTACAAGGGACGGCGCGACGAGAAGCCGCAGGATCTGCCGCTGAAGGATGCGGTGGCTTTCGTGAAGTCCCGGCTCGGGTGAAAGGTTTCGTTTTTCTTACACTCCTCGTTCCAGCGCTCGCCCACGGCGGCGCGCAAATCTACGAGCCTCTCGCCGACAGCGTGCGCCAGCGCCTGTCGCGCATGGTCGCGGACCGCGCGCCGGCATCGATGCACTTCCGCGAGGCGTCCGACGGCCGGCGCTGGCTCGCCGAGATGGACCGGCGCCTGGAGCGGCGCATTCCCGAGCGCCAGCAGCGCCTCGAGCTGCTGCGCACGGTGCAGTACGAGGCGACGCGCGCGGGGCTCGATCCGCAGCTCGTGCTCGGCGTGATCGAGGTCGAGAGCGGCTTTCGCAAGTACGCGGTGTCGCGCGCCGGCGCGCGCGGCTACATGCAGGTGATGCCGTTCTGGGTGAAGCTGATCGGCCAGCCGAGCCATAATCTGTTCCATCTGAGGACCAACCTCGCCTACGGCTGCGCCATCCTGCGCCACTACCTCGACATCGAGAAGGGCGACTACTACCGGGCGCTTGGCCGCTACAACGGCAGCCTGGGCAAACCCGAGTATCCGAACCTCGTGCTCGCGGCCTGGCGCGGACGGTGGAAATATGAAGGACCGACGGCTTGATCACGCGGCTGCTTGAGCGCCATCCGCGCTTCTCCAACTGGCTCTACGGCTTCACCCCGCCCGAGCGCGGCACGGTGGAGCTCGTGCACCGGCGCGTGTACATCGTGCCGGCGCGCCTGGGCTGGTTCTTCGGCGGCACGCTGCTCGTCCTGCTCATCGGCTCGATCAACTATGCGCTGTCGCTCGGCTTCGCCCTCACCTTCCTGCTCGCCGGCCTCGGCCTCGCCGGCATGGTGCACACCGCGCGCAACCTCGCCCGCATCGCGGTCACTGCCGGGCGGGCGGAGCCGGTGTTCGCCGGGGAGTCGGCGCAGTTCCGCCTGTTCCTCGACGGCCGCGCCGCGTTCGACCGGCCCGCGGTGCTCGCGCGCCATCTCGGGTCGGGCTCGCAGCTCGTGGTCGACATCCCGCCGCGCGGCGTCGCCGAGGTCGTGCTGGCGGTGCCGGCGCAGAGCCGCGGCCGGCTGGCGCTCGGCCGCGTCATGCTCGAGACGCGGTTTCCGCTGGGCCTGTTTCGCGCCTGGAGCTACATCGAGCCCGACGCGCGCTGCGTGGTGTATCCGCGCCCGGAGCGCTCGCCGCTGCCGCCCTTCAGCGGCGAAGCGGCCGCCGGGGCGCTGCACACCCCGACCCCGGGGAGCGACGATTTCGCCGGGCTGCGCGGCTACCAGCGCTCGGACTCGCCGCGCCATATCGCCTGGAAGGCGGTGGCCCGGAGCGACGAGATGCTGACCAAGCAGTTCGCCGGCGACGCCGCCGCCGAGCTGTGGCTCGACGCGCGGCTGCTGCCGGCCGGCCTGGTGCTCGAGCAGCGCCTGTCGCGGCTCGCGGGCTGGGTTCTCGCCGCCGAACGGGCCGGCGCGCATTACGGCCTGCGCCTGCCAGGCGTGGAGATCCCGCCGGCACGGGGCGAGATGCATCGCGCGGCGTGCCTGCAGGCCCTCGCCTTGTACCAGGTCCAATGATTCATCCCCTGGCCCCGGAACTGCGTCCCGCCAGCGCGCGCGACCTCGCCTGGCTGATCGCATCGCTCGTGCTGGTGATCGCGCCGCATGCGCTGCGCGCGCCCTGGTGGCTGACGCTGCTCACGCTGTGCCTCTACGGCTGGCGCATGTACTTCGTGCTGAACCGCGCGCCGCTGCCTTCGCGCTGGCTGGTCCTCGGCGTCGCGGCAGTGGCGATGCTCGGCGTCTGGATCGAGTTCCGCACGCTGTTCGGCCGCCAGGCCGGGATCCTGCTGCTGATGCTGTTCTCCGGGCTGAAGCTGCTCGAGACGCGCACGCATCGGGACGCCGCGATCGCCGCGTTCCTCGGCTACTTCCTGGTCATCACCAATTTCCTCTATACCCAGACGATCCCGACCGCGGCCGCGATGGGCGTGGCGCTGTTCCTCCTCACCGCGACGCTGGTCGGGTTCAGCGCGCCGCAGCGCCCGGCGCGCGCCAACCTGCGCACCGCAGCGCTGCTGCTGGCGCACGCCGCGCCCGCGGCGCTGGCGCTGTTCGTGCTGTTCCCGCGCGTGCAGGGCCCTCTTTGGGGGCTGCCGCAGGACGCCTATGCCGGCATGACCGGGCTCTCCGACACCATGACGCCCGGCAGCATCGCGGGCCTCGCGCAGTCGGACGCGATCGCCTTCCGCGCCGAGTTCCAGGGCGAATCGCCGCCATCGGCGCAACGCTACTGGCGCGGCCCGGTACTGTGGGACTTCGTCGGCCGCACCTGGAGCATCGGCCCGACCTACCTGGTCGATTTCGTCGCGCCGCAGGGCGGGCGCGCCACCTATCGCTACGAGGTGGTGCTCGAGCCGCACAACCGCCACTGGCTGTTCGCGCTCGAGACGGCGGCCAGCCTGCCCGAGCGCGCGCGCATGAGCTTCGACGGCCAGCTGGTGGCGAACTCGCCGGTACGCGCGCGCTTGCGCTACGAGCTCGCATCGGTGATCGCGCCGCAGCCCGCGCTGAACGAGAGCGCGGGGGCGCTGCGGCGCGCGCTGCGCCTGCCCGGCGGAGGCTTCAATCCGCGCGCCGGCGCGCTCGCGGCGCAGTGGCGCGCCGCCTCGGCCGACGATGCCGAGGTGCTCGGCCGCGCCATTGCCTTCCTGAGGCAGGGGCGCTACGTCTACACGCTCGAGCCGCCGCTGCTTGGCCGCGATTCGGTCGACGAGTTCCTGTTCGACACCCGGGAAGGGTTCTGCGAGCACTTTGCGTCGGCGTTCGTTTTCCTGATGCGCGCGGCCGGCATCCCGGCGCGCGTCGTCACCGGCTACCAGGGCGGCGAGCTCAACCCGGTCGACAGCATCATCACCGTGCGCCAGTCCGATGCGCACGCCTGGGCGGAAGTGTTCCTCGCGGGGCGCGGCTGGGTGCGCGTCGATCCCACCGCGGCGGCGGTGCCCGGGCGGGTCGAGTCCGGGCTGGCGCGCTCGGTTCCCCAGGCCGCCGCGCTGCCGCTGCTGATGCGCCCGCAGCTCGAGTGGCTGCGCGGCGTGCGCGACCGGTGGGAGGCCGTGGCGCACAAGTGGAACGTCTGGGTGCTCGGCTACAACCCCGAACGCCAGCGCGACCTGATGGCGAGCATCGGGATGCGCGACGCGGACTGGCGCACGCTCACCGCGACGCTGTTCGCCTTCCTCGGCGCGATGACGCTCGTGCTGCTCGCCTGGTCGCTCAAGCGCCTGGCGCGCCCGGATCCCGTGCAGAAAGCCTGGCGCGCCTTCTGCCGCAAGCTCGCCTCGCGCGGCATCGAGCGCGCGCCCTCCGAAGGCCCACGCGACTACGCCGCGCGAGCGGCGCACGCTCTCCCCGTCGCGCGGCAGAGCATCCTGCGCATCGGCGCCCTCTACATTACCCTGCGCTACGGCGCGGACGCGACCGCCGCCGGAGTGGCGCGGCTGCGGCAGCTGGTGCGGGAGTTCCGGCCCGCATGAGGATTTTTCTTTTTCTCTTGCTCGCCGTTCCGGCGCTCGCCCAGGCCTCCTACGCCGGGCGACCGGAGGTCGAAGCCTTCATGCGCGATCTCGCCAAGCGGCACGGCCTGGTGGAAAGCGAGCTCAGGCGGATATTCGCGCGCGCGCAGCGCCTCGACCCGGTGCTGGAGGCGATCGCGCGCCCCGCGGAGCGCGTGCGCACGTGGGAGGAGTATCGCGCCCTCCTCCTCACCGAGCGGCGCATCGCCGAGGGCGTGGAGTTCTGGCGAAAGTTCCCCCGCACCCTCGAGCGCGCGGAACGGAAATACGGCGTGCCGCCGGAGTACGTGGTCGCGATCATCGGCGTGGAGACCTTCTACGGCCGGAACATTGGAAACTGGCGCGTGGTGGACGCCCTCACGACCCTCGCATTCGACTACCCGCCGCGCGCGGGCTTCTTCCGCGGCGAGCTCGAGCACTTTCTCTTGATGGCGCGTGACGCCGGCATCGATGTGTTCTCCATGCGCGGCTCCTACGCCGGCGCCATCGGCATCCCGCAGTTCATGCCCTCGAGCGCCCGGCACTACGCGGTGGACTTCGACGGCAACGGCAGTATCGACCTGCAGAAGAGCCGCTCCGACGCCATCGGCAGCGTCGCCAATTTCCTCAAGCTGCACGGCTGGCAGCGCGACGCCGACGTGCTGGTCGACGCGCGCGTCGCGGGCGACGGCTGGCGCGCCTTTGCCGACGCGCGTTTCGAGCCGAAGCACTCCCTGACCGAGCTGCGCCAGGCGGGCATCGAGTTCGATTCGCCGCAGCCCGCCGGCGCGCCCGCGACCGTCGTCGAGCTGGCCAACGCCGCGCGGCCGAGTGAGTTCCGCATCGGCTTGCGCAACTTCTACGTCATCACGCGCTACAACCGCAGCGCGTTGTACGCCGCGGCGGTCGCCGACCTCGCACGAGAGCTGAAGAAGGCCTACGACCTGGGCAAGTAGAGCAGCGGGTCGACGGCCGCCGCTCCCTTGCGGATCTGGAAGTGAAGCTTCTCTCCCAGCTCGGCAATCTTCTGGCCGCGCGTCACGCTCTGCTGCTCCTTCACCAGGATGTCCTTGTTGTGCGCGTACACCGTGATGTAGCCCTGGTCGTGCTTGATCACGATGAGCTTGCCCAGTCCGGGGATGCCGCTGCCGACGTAGGTGACGCGCCCCGCCGCCGCGGCGATCACCGGGTCTCCGCTCTTGCCGGCGATGTCGATGCCCTTTTGCCGGGGCTCCGCGAATCCGGCCACGACCTTGCCCTTCACGGGCCAGGCGAACGTCAGCGGATGTACTTCGAGCTTGGGTTCTTCCCGGGCCGCGGACTGAGCTGCGGGCTTCTGCTCGGTTGCCGGTTTCTGCTCCGGCATGCCGGCGATGGGACGGGACTCGATCCGGCTGCCGGGCCGTCCGGAGCCGACCACGACGGTCGGCTGCGCGGGCGGCTTCACGCGCAGCACCTGGCCGACGCTGAGCTTGGTCGGATCGTCGAGCGAGTTCCACTGCGCAACTTCGCGATAGTCGTGCCCGTGCTCGAGCGCGATGCTGTAAAGCGTATCGCCTCGCTTGACCGTGTAGAAGCCTTCAGGCGTCGCGGTCGGAGCCGGCGCCTGTGCTTGAACCGGAACCTTCGCCGTCGCGGCGCGCGATGGCGGCCGCCGATCCTCCACCGGCACGCCACGGCGCTGCGAGGCGCAACCGGCGACAAGACCCAGCATCAGGACCACGGCGATCGCTCTCACGCCTTGCCTGCCTCCATCGGCACGAACCGCACCGCGTCGAGCTCCGACTCGACGAAGCCGCGGCCGTTGCGCTCGATGAGCATCAGCCGCTGGCCGCCGCCGCGTTTACCAAACTGCGCGAGCGGCAGCACCATTCTGCCACCGGGCGCGAGCTGCCGTAGCAGCGCATCGGGCATGCGCGGCGCCGCAGCGGCCACGATGATCGACTGGAAGGGCGCCGCGGCTTCCAGCCCGGCGTAGCCGTCGCCGTGCGCGAGCCGCAGGTTCCTGAGGCGCAGCGCGAGCAGGTTGCCGCGCGCGCGCTCGAGCAATCCCTTGATGCGCTCGATCGAGTACACCTCGGGGAACACGTGCGCCAGCACCGCCGCCTGATAGCCGCAGCCGGTACCAATTTCGAGAGTTTTACCTGGAGGGCGGTCTTGCAATACCGTTTCTACCATCTTCGCAACCACGTAAGGCTGCGAGATGGTCTGCCCGAAGCCGATCGGCAGCGCCGTGTCCTCGTAGGCGCGGCTCGCGAGCGCCTCCTCGACGAAGAGGTGGCGCGGCACCGCCGCCATGGCGGCGAGCACGCGCTCGTCGCGAATGCCCTGATCGCGCAGGCGCTCCACCATGCGCTTGCGCGTGCGCTGCGAGGTCATCCCCACGCCCTCAGTTTTCATTCGGTGCTCTTCACGTCGCCATCCACTCCTTGACGCGCGGCAGTTGTGCGTTGTGCGTGAGGTCCATCCACAGCGGCGTCACCGATACGCGCTGCGCCTCGACGGCGTGAAAGTCGGTGCCGGGCCCCGCGTCGGCCGCGCCGCCGGCCGGCCCGATCCAGTACGCGGTCTCGCCGCGCGGGGTCTGCAGCTTCACCACCGGCTCGGCCTTGTGCCGCCGCCCGAGGCGCGTCACCTCGACGCCGCGCAGCATCGCCGGTGCGACGTCGGGCACGTTGACGTTGAGCAGCACCGGCTCGGAGAACGGCTTGCGCTTGAGCCGCTCGACGATCTGCAGCGCGATGCCGATCGCGCTCTCGAAATGCTCGCCGGTCTTGCTGGTGAGCGAAACCGCAACCGCCGGGATGCCGAGCAGGTACCCCTCGGCAGCGGCGGCGACGGTACCGGAATAGATCGTATCGTCGCCCATGTTCGCGCCGAGATTGACCCCGGAGACGATCACGTCGGGAGTAAAGTCGAGCAGGCCGGTGACCGCGATGTGAACGCAGTCGGTCGGGGTGCCGTTCACCGAGAAATAGCCGTTCGGCGCACGGCGCACGATAAGCGGCCGGTCGAGCGTGAGCGAGTTCGAGGCGCCCGAGCGGTCGCGTTCCGGCGCCACCACGGTGACCTCCCCCATCTGGCGCAGCGCCTCGGCGAGCAGTGTAATACCCGGCGCGAAGTAGCCGTCGTCGTTGGACACCAGGATTTTCACGCGGACGATTCTAGTTGAACAGTCCGGCCTCGGACTGTCTAACGCCCGTGCGCATTCTGGCGGCAGTCCTGGCGTTGCTCTTTGCACAGGCCGCATTTCCCCAAGTCGGCGCGCCGGGGCTGCGCTACCGCGTCGAGATCGAGGCGCCGCGCGAGCTGGCCGGCACGCTGAGGAAGGGCCTGAGCCTCCTGCGCTGGCAGGAGGATCCAACCGTGACTGCGGAGCAGTTGCGCCGCCTCGCCGGCGAAGCGCTGCGCGAGGCCCGCGAAGTCGCGGCCACCGAAGGCTACTTCTCGCCGCAGGTCGATGTGCGCATTGACGAAACCGGGCCCGAGTGGAAAGTGACCTTGAGCGTCGAGCCCGGCTTGCGCACCCGCGTGTCCGAGGTCGAGCTCCGCTTCAGCGGCCCCGCGGCCCAGGACGAGGAGGCGCGCGTGCTGTTCAAGCGGGTGCGCGACGGCTGGCGGCTGCGGAGCGGCGAGCCCTTCCGCCAGGCCGAGTGGGATGCGGCGAAGCGCGCAGCGGCGCGCGAGGCTGCGAGCTGGCGCTACGCCGCGGCGCGCGTCGCCGACAGCCGCGCGACGATCGACCCCGAGACGCGCCAGGCGAAGCTCGAGGTCGAGCTCGCGAGCGGCCCGGCCTTCCGCTTCGGGCCGGTGCGAGTCACCGGGCTTCGTCGTTATCCCGATGCGGTGGCCGAGAACCTCAGCCCTATCCGCCCGGGCGATACCTACGACCGCGACCAGGTGCTCGCCTACCAGCGGCGCCTGCTGGAGACCGGCTATTTCGCGAGCGTCCAGGCCGACATCGACACCCATCCGCTGCTCGCCGACGCCGCGCCGCTCCGTGTAGCGGTGATCGAGGCCTCGTCGCAGCACGTGGAAGCGGGCGTCGGCTACACCACCGACGCCGGCCCGCGCGTCGAGCTGCGCTACTCGAACCAGGACGTGTTCGACTCGGCGTGGCGCTTCAGGAGCGGCCTGCGGCTGGACGAGAAGATCCAGCAGCTGCTGCTCGACTTCGACTCGCCGCCCCAGCCGTCGGCGCGCTGGAACAGCGTGTTCGCGCGCGCGCGCCAGACCGACATCCAGAACGAGTTCACGCGCGAGCTCGCCCTCGGCGCGTCGCATAACCTCTACGATGGCCTGGCGCCGATCGCGCTCATCGTGTCCGGCCACCTCGAGGAGCAGCGCGTGGCCGCCGACGTCACCGACAACCGGCACGCCCTGTACTTCGGCTACCGGCGCAGCTTCCGCCATACCGACGACCTGCTCCTGCCGCGCGCCGGCTATCTGGGCACGGTCGAGCTCGGCGGCGCACCCCCGGAGCTCGCTTCCCGGGAGTTCCTGCGCGCGGTGGTCGGGGCGTCGCTGCTGATGCCGGTCGGCCGCAGCGGCGATCTCCTGGTGCGCGGCCAGGCGGGGAGCGTGGTGGCGAAGACGCGCGAAGGGATTCCGTCGACCTTCCTTTTCCGTACCGGCGGCGACCAGACGGTGCGCGGCTATGCCTTCGAGAGCCTCGGGGTGCGCCAGGGCGATGCCATCGTCGGCGGGCGGCGCCTCGCGCTGGGCGCGGTCGAGTACACCCACTGGATCCGCGAGGGCTGGGGCGTCGCCGCGTTCGTCGATGCCGGCAACGCCTGGGACGAGGGCCTCAGCTTCGACCCGGCGATCGGCTACGGCCTGGGGGGCCGCTTCCGCACTCCGATCGGACCCATCCGCGCCGATCTTGCCTACGGCGAGAAGACCGGAGAATTCAGGCTGCACTTCTCCGTGGGCTACACCTTCTGACCATGCGCTGGCTGTACGCCGGCCTCGCCGTTCTCCTCCTGGTCCTCGTCGTCGCGGCCGGCGCCGGGATCGGCTGGCTCCTCGGGACCGAAGCCGGATTGCATTGGGCCGCATCGCATGCGCGCGGCGTGCGCTTCGAAGGGCTGCGCGGCAGGCTCGCCGGCGAGATCTACGCGGAGAAGGTCGACTACTCCGGGGAAGGCATAGCGATCCATGCCAGCAATGTCATGCTGCGCGCGCATCTCGCCGCGCTCCTCGGCGGCCGGCTCACGATCGATCCGCTGAGCGCCGCAACCGTCAGGATAGATTCGCGGGAGGGCGGCAGAGACCCCGGCAATGCCAGTCCAAAACTCCCGGTGCGGCTCCACGTTGCCAACGCCAGGGTCGACGAAATCGAGGTGCGGCGCGGCGATGCGCGCTACGTCGTCAGGGAGGTGAACGTCGAGCACGCGCGCCTCGGCCCCGAGCTGTCGCTCGCCGGGTCGCTCTTCTGGCCAGACGAGCGCTTCGCGACGCGCGCGAAGGTCCAGCTCGGCGGCAGCCTCGAGCGCATCGAAGCGCACATCGTGGCCGACGTCGCCGGCGTGGCCGTCGAAGCGCGCGGCATCGTCATGCCGCATTCGCCGCAAACGCTCCACGCAATCGAGGCCAGGGCAGGCCCGATTGATCTCGCGCGCCACGAGGGACCCAACACCGCCGTCCACGCTGTGCTGACGGGCGGGATGACGACCGGCGGAGCACTCACCGGCGCCCTCCGGCTAGAGAATTCGCTGGCCGGGCCGATCGATGCCGGGCAGCTGCCGTTCACGCGGCTCGAGACGCGCTTCCTCACCGACTTCGCCTCCGCCAGGCTCGACGGGATGCGCGTTTCCCTGCAGGGCGGCGCAACGCTGCAGGGCGAGGCCACCGTAGAAAAAGAGCATATGGAAGCCAAGCTTGTCGCTGCGGCGGTCGATCTGCGGGCGATCCACTCGCGCCTGCGGCGCAGCGCACTGTCCGGGCCGCTTCAGGTGCTCATCGACGCCAAGCGCCAGTGGGCGCGCGGCAGCCTGACGCAGGAAGGCATCGGTCTCACCGCGCAGGTGCTGCGCATCGGCGACGCCTTCGAAGTGCAGGAGCTGAGCGCGCTCGCGGACGGCGGCGAAGTCCGCGGCACCGGCACGATACGGCTCTCCGGAGCGATGTCCTTCGCGGCGAACCTGGCGGTGAAGCGCTTCGACCCCGCCGCGATCGGCGACTATCCGGCGGGCTCGCTGTCCGGCTCCGTGGTGGCGCGCGGCCGGCTCGAACCGCGCGACATCGATCTCGAATGGCGCCTGGGCGACAGCGTGCTCTACGGCCATACGTTTCAAAGCGAGGGCACGGCGCGCATCGCCGGCCAGCGCGTCACGCAGGCCGAGGGCGACCTGCGCCTGGGCGCCAACCGCCTCACGGCGCGCGGCGCCTACGGACGGCCCGGGGACGAGCTCGCCGTCGCGCTCGACGCGCCGCGGCTGGAAGAGTTTGCCCCGGTCGCGGGCAGCTTGCGCGCACGCGGCACGCTGAGCGGATCGCTCGAAAATCCGCGGGTCGCGCTCTCCGTCGAGGCCGAGAAGCTGACGCTGGGGCGCGTGCAGTTGCAGCGCGTCGTTGCGAAGCTGAACGGCACGCTGGCGGCGCATGACGTCCGGGTTGCCACGCTCGAGCCGGAGCTCGCGCTCGAGATGGAGGCGCGGCTGCGCGGCGGCTGGAGCGCAGCGCGCGGGTGGGTCGGGGAAGTGCTCTCATTGAAAAACTCGGGCGCCTATCCGCTTGCCCTGGCGGCGCCCGCGCCGCTCAGGATCGCACCGCGGCGGATCGAGGTCGGGCGGCTCGAAGCGCGGCTTGCCGAAGGGCGGATTCTCGTTCGCGACGCGGCGTGGAGCCCCGAGCGCCTCGCCTCGAGCGGCGAGTTCGAGCGCCTGCCGGCGCAGTGGCTCGTCCTAGCCGCAGGCCTGAGCGAGCGGCTGAGCGCGACGCTATTAATCGACGGGGAATGGCAGTTGACCCGCACACAGCTCGCGCGCGCCGACCGGGTCGAGGGCTTCGTGCGCATGCGGCGCGCCGGCGGCGGCCTCGCGCTCCTCGGGGAGCGCGACATCGACCTCGGCCTCGAGCGCGTCACGCTCGAGGCGCAGTTCATCGAGGGCCGCGCCGTCGCCCGGGGAGAAGCCACCTCCCGGATTGCGAAGCTTGTCGTGCAAGGCGAAGTCATGCCCACGCTCGCGCTGGAGGGCAAGGTCGAGTTCGCCGAGCTCGGCATGCTCACCCGGGCGTTCCTCGACGACGCGCGGCTCGACGGCCGGCTTTCCGCCGACCTGCGCGCAAGCGGCACGCTGGCGAGCCCTCGCCTCCACGGCACGCTTACCGGCGAAGCGCTGGCATTCGAGCTGCCGCTCTATGGCGTCGCTTTGAAGGAAGGCACCCTGAAGGCGGTCCTCGAAGGCGAGGGCCTGACGATCGAGTCGCTCGCCGCGCGCGGCGGCGAAGGCCGCTTTACGGCGAGCGGCACCCTGCCGCTCGGCCTCACCGGCGCGGCGCGCATCGCCTGGCGCGCGGACAAGCTCGCCCTGCTCGACCGCCCGGGCATGCGGCTCGTCGCCTCGGGCGAAGGCGAAGCGAGCTACGACGGCAAGCGCGTCTCGCTCACCGGCGAGCTGCGCGCTGACCGCGGCCACTTCGAGTTCACGCGCGAGCGCCTGCCTGCGCTCGGCCAGGACGTAGTGGTGCTCGGCCGCCCTGCTCCTCCCAGAAAAGGCGGGATGAAGCTGCCTGTCGTCCTCGACCTGCGCCTGGATCTGGGCGACAACCTGGTGGTGCAGGGTTACGGCTACGACGGCAAGGTCGCGGGGCTCGTGGACCTCGCCACCAGCAAGGAAGGCGAGCTGCGGGCGTTCGGGCGGCTGCAGGCGGTCAATGCCACGTTCCTCGCGTACGGGCAGCGCCTCGACGTCGACCCCGGCGTGCTGATCTTCGACGGCCCGATCGACAACCCGGCGCTGCAGATCATCGCGTGGCGGCGCAACCCGGCGGTCGAGGCGGGGGTACAGCTCACCGGCACAGCGCGCGCGCCGAGCGTGAACCTGGTCTCGCAGCCGCCGGTGCCCGAAGGCGAGCGCCTTTCGTGGCTGGTACTCGGGCGGCCGCCGAGCGGCGCGACGCAGGCCGACCTCGGCATGCTGCAGGCGGCGGCGGGCGCGCTGCTCGCCGGCGGGAACTCGGTGCCGCTCGACCGGCGCATCGCGCGGCGCTTCGGGCTCGACGAGCTCTCGCTGCGCGGCGGCGGCGAGCTCACCGAGCGCGTGGTCGCGGTAGGCAAGCGGCTCTCCGACCGTCTGTACGTGAGCTACGAGCAGGGGCTGGGGGCAGTCGCCACCAACCTGCTCAAGCTCGACTACGCGCTCGGGCGGCGCTGGACGCTGCGCGCCGAGACCGGCAGCTCGAGCGGCGGCGGAATCTACTACCGCTATTCCTGGGACTGAACCCGCAGCCAGTTGAGCACGCGCGGCTCGTCGCGGAATGAACTACGGCCTCAGTTACTTCTGCCTCGGTTACTTCTTCAACAGCGAGCGCAGCATCCAGGCATTTTTCTCGTGCACCTGCATGCGCTGCGTGAGGAGATCGAGCGTCGGCTGGTCGTCCGCGCCCTCGGCGAGCGGCAATACTTCACGCGCCGTCTTCACCACCGCCTCCTGCCCCTCGATCAGGAGCTTCACCATCTGCTCGGCCTTCGGCACGCCCGACGTCTCCTTCACGCGCGCGAGCTCGAGGTACTCGCGGTACGTGCCGGGCGCGTAGTGCCCGAGCGAGCGGATGCGCTCGGCGACGAGGTCGATCGCGTTCCACGCCTCGGTGTACTGCTCCATGAACATCACGTGCAGCGTCTGGAACATCGGGCCTTCGACGTTCCAGTGGAAGTTGTGCGTCTTCAGGTAGACGACGTAGGTGTCGGCGAGCAGGCGCGACAGGCCCTTGGCGATCGCCGCGCGGTCCTTGGCAGAGATTCCGGTGTCCATGGGGAAAGCTTAGCGACCGCCGATGCGCCAGCGCAAATGGTATTTAGCCATGGCGCGTGTTGACAAAAGCTATGGACCGGCGTCCCGGGTGCTCAAGTCCTGCGGACCTGAAGCATGTGGAGGAGCCCGGTCGCATCATCGACAACGCTCGCGCATCCGCCCGCCAGTTCCGAGGCAAGCGCGGTCAGGTCGTCAGGATCGCGGTAGAGCACGAACCAGTCCATCACGGCCTCGATGGCATAGCGCGACCAATGATGTCCTTGGAAGTTGCCCACCACGAGGATGCCTCCGGGAGCAACTCTCTCCCAAAGAACCTTCGTCAGTGCTCGAGCGCGGCGCTGAGGCAGATAGTCGTAAAGACCCATCGAGTACACGACGTCATATCTTCGCAGGCCGGAAGGCAGGGATTCCGTCAATGCCTGAATCGATGCGCATACCGTGCGAACATGGCCGCTGCCCGCATCGCCGTCCTTCCCGCCCAGCCTGGCGCGGGCAAATTCGAGCGCTTCCGCGTCCTGGTCGAGAAGCACGATCTCCTCGAATTGGGAGCACAGGCCCGAGGCCGCAAGCTCGGGGGCGCCGCCACAAGCCACATTCAATATGCGGCGCGCCCCGCGCGCCTGTTCCTCCCGTAGCAGGCGCGCCATGTAATCGCGCCGGTTGCGCACGGCGATGAACGGAGGAAAACTGTCGCGAAACCACCGCTCCAGCCACTCACCCGTCAACGTCGAGGCTTTCGGCGGCTGGTTGCACATGGCATCCATCATCAGGTAGTCACCGGCATACCCTCTGGGCTTTTCGAAGCAACGACGCACCTGGGGGCTTTGCCAGAAATAGCCGCCGAGCTTCGTGCGGAACAGACGATGGTCCGGAGTGGCGCGCGCCAGGCCAAGGCTGGCATCCATGCCCGTCGCGGTCCAAAAATCCACGAACAACTTCTGCAGCGCCTTGCTGTCGTGCCTGGTCGGAGCCGCTGCGATCGTCCCCGAGCTTTCCAGGGAGCCGAACCAATTCACCGTCTTGTCGAGCGCGTGATAGAACGCTCGCGGCAGGCATGGCGTCTGCGCCTGCCTTCCCACACCCGCGGAACGGGTCTCGGCTCGCGCGCCGGTCCCGCCAGGCAGCGCCGTACCCAGCTCAGTACGATTCATTTCTCTCACATTGCCTTCCCGCATGACGACACCGACCTGCGACAGCTTATTGGAAGCGGCGCAAGGTCCGCAGCAGGCGTACGCCACGCAAACCCTGTGACGGCTTACCCAAGACTGACTCATCGCCGGACGACATTTAACCGTTGTCCGGGAAGGCAGGCGCCACTCAGGGCTCGGAAGCAACATAAAATGCGCCGCCACGCAGCGTGCCCAACAATGGCGAAGGGGAGGGGCAATCAGCTTGAGGTCGATGTCTTGTCGCTCGGCCGTGCGCCCCACTGCGGCGACCTGTGCCCTCGCCTGCGCGTTGCTGGCGCCGGCGGCCGAGGCGCAGGATCGGCTGTTCTCGCTGCGCCTGGGGTATGGAGTAACGTGGGACGACAACGTTTTCAGGCTGCCCGATAACGCGCCCGATCCGGGGCTAGACCGCGGCATCTCCGGAAAATCGGATCGCTTCAGCACCGCGAGCGTCGGGTTCCTCCTGAACGTGCCCGTCTCGATGCAGCGCTTCCTGCTCGATGTGACGAAGGCAGCGATCCGTTACGAGAAATTCAGCTCCCAGGATCAGGATCCGTTCAGCTACCGGGGTGCATGGCAATGGCAACTGACTCCGCGAATGAACGGCATGCTCAGCGCCTCTCGCGCCGAGACCCTGGTGGACGTCGAGGACGTAGCGGGGAGAAGGCGCATCGATCGGCGCACGACGACCCGCGCCGCCACCGCGGACGCATGGATCATGGGGGGCTGGCACCTGCTGGGCGCCGCTTCGGACACCGAGACGACCTACAGCGAGCCCTTCCTTGCCCAGCCGGATACCAGCGAGAAGACGGCGGAGGCGAGCCTCAGGTACATAGCGCGCTCCAACAGCCAACTGACGATCACGCGACGCTGGACCCGCGGCACGGAAACCATCACCGATGCCGCCGTTTTCGGCGGCAGCGATTTCACCGTGGATGCGAGCGAGTTGAATGCGACATGGATCGCGAGCGGCCATTCCACGTTGCACGCTCGGGCGACCTACATCGACCGCCGCAACGAGGTTCTTCCGCAACGCGATTTCTCGGGAACCACCGGGGAGCTGCGGTATGCCTGGCGGCCGACCGCAAAGCTCGCCGTCGACCTGTCGGCAACCCGCGACATCACTCCCTTCAACATCAGCCTGGAATCAACCACCCGCGTCGATGACACCACAAGCGCAGCGCTGGTGTGGACGATCGGCGAGCGGACCTCGCTGCAGTCCAAAGCGTCCCGGCAGAAAAGCCGGTACGGCGAGGTCTCTACTCTCACCGTGGCGCGCCGCGATATCACCGACACTGTCGAAGTCGGTGCCAGCTGGGCGCCTCACCGCAGCATTACCCTGGACGCACGTCTCAGGCACGAAGAGCGCACTTCGACCGATCCCGCGCAAGTCTTCGACGGCAATGTTGCGAGCCTCGCCTTCGCCTTCAGATTCTGAAGGCGCGGCATCGTCCGATCGGTGGAACGAAAAAGCCGGCGCAGGCCGGCCTCGTCGCATTTCCTAAGTGACACGTGTTGATGGTCGGGGCGGTGAGATTTGAACTCACGACCACCGGCACCCCATGCCGGTACGCTACCAGACTGCGCTACGCCCCGAGAAAGCGGATTTTACCCCTGCAACTGGTCGAGAACGGCGCGCAATTCGCGCCTGATCGCGGCAACGTCGACGCCCGGGCCGTGCTGCGGCGTGCGCAGCTCGCGCGACACCGAGGGCTCGGACTTCTCTTCGGCCTCGATGCGGGAATTGTCCAGGCGGTTGCGCGCACCGCTGATCGTGAAGCCCTCCTCGTACAGGAGCTGGCGGATGCGGCGGATGAGCAGAACTTCGTGGTGCTGGTAGTAGCGGCGGTTGCCGCGCCGCTTGACGGGCTTGAGCTGCGTGAATTCCTGCTCCCAGTAGCGCAGCACGTGCGGCTTGACCCCGCAAAGCTCGCTCACCTCACCGATGGTGAAGTAGCGCTTCGCCGGGATCGGCGGGAGCTCAGCTTTCCTGCGGTTTTGCTCCATG
>Ga0180104_1000113_pt1 | contig 17658 bp, 16 predicted proteins | sample EasRiv730_16_1Da_FD_121791 | JGI IMG/M metagenome (GOLD analysis project Ga0180104, IMG submission 121791) | Soil microbial communities from meander-bound floodplain in the East River, Colorado, USA - East River metaG ERMLT730_16_1Da | ecosystem: Environmental > Terrestrial > Soil > Floodplain ... | reverse complement strand
GGTCGCGTGGTCGCGCTCGATGAGGAGACATTGGTGCTCGAAGTGCTGGAAAGCACGCACGGTCTCGGCACGACCGATACCCGTATCATCCTGCGCGACGAGCCGCTGAAATTTGCGGTCGGTCCGGGCATTCTCGGCCGTGTGTTCGACAGCATCGGCGTGCCCATCGATGGTGGCCCCGGCCTGCCCGCCGAGCTCGAGCTCCCCGTCGATGGGCTGCCGATCAATCCTGCAGCGCGCCTGCTGCCGCAGGATTTCATCGAGACCGGCGTGACCACCATCGATCTGATGAATAGCCTCGTTCGCGGTCAGAAGCTGCCGATCTTCTCCGGCAGCGGTCTACCACATGACCGCCTCGCGGTGCAGATCGCGCAGCGCGCGCATCTGCGAGGCGCCGCGCAAGGGGACTTCGCGCTCGTGTTCGTGGGCATCGGTGTCTCGCATGACACGGCGGAGGTCTTTCGCGGCAGCCTCGAGCGCAGTGGAGCGCTCGGTCACACCGCGCTGTTTCTCAATCTTGCGGACGATCCGAGCACACAGCGCCTGCTCGCGCCGCGCTACGCGTTGACCGCCGCCGAGTACCTCGCCTTTGTCGAAGGGCGGCACGTGCTGGTCGTGATGACCGACATGACCAACTATTGCGAGGCGCTGCGCGAGGTATCCTCGAGCCGCGGTGAGATCCCGAGCCGCAAGGGCTATCCGGGCTACATGTACTCGGACCTGGCCTCGATCTTCGAGCGCGCCGGCTGCGTGCGCGGCCGCCCCGGTACACTCACGCAGCTGCCGATTCTCACCATGCCCGGAGACGACATCGGGCATCCGATCCCCGACCTCACCGGCTACATCACGGAAGGACAGATCGTGCTCGACAAGGAGCTGGACAGAGCCGGGGTCTATCCGCCGGTGAAGGTATTGCCGAGTCTCTCGCGGCTCATGGACGCCGGGATAGGCACCGGTTCCACCCACACCGATCATCCGGGACTCGCCAATCAATTGTTCGCGGCGTACGCGCGCGCCATCCGGGTTCGCCTGCTCGCGAGCGTGTTGGGCCGCGAAGGGCTCTCAGCTGTCGAGCAACGCTACCTCGAATTCGGCGATGCCTTTGAGCACCAGCTCGTACATCAGGAGCATGTGCGCACTCTCGAGGAGAGCATGGCGGCCGGCTGGCGGGTGCTCCGGCTGCTGCCGCCGCAGGAGCTCACGCGCCTCGATCGACGCCAGCGCGCCCACTATATTGAAGGGGGACAGGATGCCTGAGCTCGAGCGCGAGCTGTCGGCGAACCGCTCGACTGCGCTCGAGCTGCGCGAGGAGCGTCACCTCGTCCAGGAGGGCTACGAGTTCCTTGACGAGAAACGAATGCTGCTTGCCGCCGAGATTCTGCGCGGTCTCGAGCGCTATCAGTCCGAGCGTGCAGCCTGGCTCGCTCTCCACGGCAATGCCGCCGCCCTGCTCCTCGACGCGGCAGCGCGTCATGGACTGGACGCGCTCATCGTCTATCCTGCGCTCCAGCTGGAGAAGTTCCACATTGAGCAGCGGACGCGTCGCGTGCTGGGAATCGGAATCGTCGAGGCGTTGGCACAAGCCGCGTCTGCGGATCCGCCCGGCGGGGCGGTCGATCCGTCACCCGAAGCGCGTGCCTGTGCGGCGGCGCACGTCGGGCTTCTGCTCGACGCAGTGTGGCTTGCGGCGCTCGAACGCAATCTGCGCCGGCTCGCGGCCGAGTACCGTCGCACCGAGCGGCGGGCGCGTGCGCTCGAGAACGTGCTGATGCCGGAGCTCGAGCAGGCATTGCGATTCGTCGAGGAGCAACTCGAGCTGTACGAAATGGAAGAGAATGTACGGGTGCACGAAGCGGGTTCCGAACCAAAGGAGTAACACCGTGTCGCCTGCCTCCGAACCTCTTGCTGTCGAGCTGCTCGGTCACTCGCCGGGCCAGATCCTGCGCCGCTATTGGCGGGCGATGCGGCCTGCCTTCTTTCCGGCATCCGTGCTGCCAGTCGTCGTCGGCACTGCCTGGGGTCACGCGGTGAGCGGAGCGATCGATCTCGCCGTTGCCGCGCTCGCACTCCTGACGACGATGCTGGTACACGCGGGCGCAAACGTGATCAACGACGTGGCGGACGAAGAGAGTGGTTCCGACCGTGCCAATGTCGATCGCATTTTCCCTTACACGGGTGGCTCGCGCTTCATTCAAAACGAAATCCTCAGCGCACAAGCCATGCGGCGCTTCGGCGTCGGGCTGCTCGCCGCTGCCTTGATCTGCGGTGCGCTGCTCGCGTGGCTCAAGGGCCCGCTCGTGCTTGCGTTCGGGCTCGCGGGCGTCGCGCTCGCCACGCTCTACTCTTTGCGTCCGGTGCAGCTCGCCGGGCGCGGCGTCGGAGAAGTCGCGATCGCTACGGCCTTCGGGTTGCTCCCCGTTACGGGCGCCGCCTGGCTGCAATCCGGGGTCGTGGACTTCGCTTCCCTGCTCGTCTCGGTTCCGGTCGCCTTGTGGGTCACAGCCATCCTGCTCATCAACGAGGTGCCCGACATTGCCGCCGATGCGGCGGCCGGCAAGCGCACACTACCGGTCCGTCTCGGCGTCGGCGGGGCGCGCTGGGTCTACGTCGGGCTGCACCTCGGTGCATTGCTCGCAATGGTCGCGGCGGTCGCTACCGGGCTCCTGAGTCCATTCGCGCTGGTCGTACCGCCATTCATCTTCGCACTTGCGCTCGCGAACTCGCGCGATGTGCGGCCAGTGGCCGAAGCGCGCGAGCGTCTGACGCGCGCCATCGAGCGCACGCTGGCGATTCATGCCGTGGGTTGTCTGTGGCTCGCCGTGTGGGCGTGGCGCGGCGCCTGAGCACACTGGTCTGGTTCGATTGATGGCGACTCATGAACCCAAGTGGCTGCGCTCGCTCATCGGCACGATCGACGCCGCCGATGCAACCGGTTTTTGCACTTATCTCACGGAGGATGCGGTCTTCCACTTCGGCAATGCGCCACCCGTATTGGGCCGCCCGGCGATCGAGCGGGCCGTGAGGCAGTTCTTCGCCAGCATTCAGCGATCGCACCATCAGGTCGTGCGGGTATGGCCTGCGGTTGACGCCATCGCCCTCGACGGCCTCGTCACCTACACCCGGCTCGACGGCAGCAAAATCACGCTGCCCTTTGCCGACACGCTGGTGATGCGGGGGGACCGGGTTGCTGAATACATCATCTACATCGACATCACGCCGCTCTACGCGCCACAGCGCTGACCCGTCTCAGCAGATACGCGGCAGAGGATCATCCTCGAGCTCTTCGATATAGCGCTCACCGCCGAGCTCCGTCCGTAGCACCACCCGCTTGCCCGCGCCGGCCAATTGGCCAATGATCGCGGAGTCTCTCCCCGCGGGATGCGCCCGCAGCGCCTCGAGCGCGCGCGCTGCATGCTCTGGCGCCACGACCGCGACGATTCGCCCCTCGCAGGCGAGGTAGAGCGGGTCATAGCCGAGCGTTTCGCAAACGCTGCGCACCGGTGGACGTACCGGGATTGCAGGCTCATCGAGGCGTGCTTCGAGGCCGCTCGCGCGGACGATCTCGTGCACCACGGTGGCGAGCCCGCCGCGCGTCGGATCGCGCATGAATCTGAGGCCCGGGACACCGAGGAGTGCCTGAGCGAGCGGCAGCACGCTGGCTGCATCGGACGACACGTCGCCGCGCAGCCCGAACTCCTCGCGCGCAAGCAGCACAGCGATGCCGTGATCGCCGACCGGACCGCTCACGAGGATAGCATCTCCGGAGCGAACCTCACCGAGACCGAGCCGCAGGCCGCGCGGACGTATGCCGACGCCCGTCGTCACCAGATAAAGGCCGCCGCCCTCCCCGCGCCGTACTACCTTGGTGTCGCCCGCCACGACACTCACGCCGGCCTCGCGCGCGGCCGCAGCGAGACTCACGACGATGCGCTCGAGCTGCGCGATCTCGAAGCCCTCCTCGATGATCGCATTCAGGCTCATGTAGAGCGGCGTGGCGCCGCAAACGGCGAGATCGTTCACGGTCCCATGCACCGCAAGCGACCCGATCGTGCCACCGGGGAACTCAAGGGGTTGCACCGTGAAACCGTCAGTTGTGAGCATCACCTCGCCGTCGGCGAGCGCCAGTGGCACGGCATCGGCATCGGCATCGAGCGAGGGATTTCCGAGGTGGCGCACGAACACCTCCGCTATGAGCTCGCGCATGAAGCGGCCGCCGTTGCCGTGCGCGAGCCCGATGTGGGAGTCGTCCATCGAATGCCTCAGTGCCGGGCGCCGTAACGTAGTGCGTGTTCGTGTGCCGGTGCCGGCGTTGCTGAGTCTGTCGGCAGAATGCCCAGTTCACCACGGATGTTCAGGCGCATCTGCTCACGGAAGCGGTTCACGCCGGTAAAGAACTCACGCATCATGACCACCCAGTAATACCTGCCGCGCTCGGTGAGCTCGAGGCGTGGACCCGCATCGTGCAACGCACCGACTGCGCGAAAAAAGCTGATTTCCGGCCACAGGCGCAGCTCGAAGCGCCCACCATACTTGCGCTCGACAGAGGCCTTGTCGAGCGACAGGCCGAACAGGCGCGTGAGAAAATCGTAGCGCATCTGCTCGAGCTCGCTCATCTCTCGCGCCATGGTCACCGCTGAATTTCCGGTGCCGGCGAGCTGCGCATAGCGGTTGAGCGAGAATGTGTTCGCATACAGCAGCCCTTTGTAGTAACCGAAAGCGCCGCTGCCGGCGCCGATGTACTCATCGTCGGTGACGATGTACTCGTCGATGGCTGACTCCCCGCGCGAGAAGCACCAGGCGGATGATGCACGGTAGTCCGTCGCAAGCCGCTGTTGAATCAGGCGGTAGTACTCGCGCTCGCGATTCGCGCCGTACCCGCCCATGCGCTCCCGCATCGCCAGGCGCGTTGAGCCCGCCACCATCAGGGGATAGAACGAGACCTGCGGAACCCGCAGCTCGCCGGCAAGAATGTCGAGATCGCGCTCGAGCATCGTGCGTGTCTGGCCCGGCAAGTTGAAGATCATGTCGATGTTGAGTGTCGGAAACGCATCGGCCACGGCCGCAAGGTGCTCGCGGATGGTGGCGGCCGAGCCGTACTTCGCGTAGCGCCCCATCGCACGCAACAAGCCGTCGTCGAAGCTCTGCACGCCGACCGAGAGTCGCGCGACGCCCGCGCGCTGCAGCATGGCGATCACGGGTGGCGTGAGATCGCTCGGATTGGTCTCAACGGAGAAAGACTGATGGCCGAAGAGCTCGTTGATCAGCTCGAGCGTGCGCTCGAGCTCGTCCGGCACGACCGTTGGCGTGCCGCCGCCGACGTATACGCCTGAGAGCCTGAAGCCCGCCTCGGCGTACTGGCGGATTTGCGTGCGCAATGCCGCGAAATAGCGTCGCGCCTTGTCGTCGCGCAAAGCGACCCGATGGAAGGAGCAGAACGGGCACAGCGACGGGCAGAAGGGCACGTGCACGTACAGGAGGTAGCGACGCTCGGGATCCGACGGCGGAAGCGAGAAGCCCTCCGGAAGCGGCTCGAGCCGCATCGCTGCCCAATTGGCATAGCGAAGGTACTCGGCGAGAAAGTGGTCGATCATCGTGCGTCCGGCCGCGCGACCGCTTCGACGACTTGTCCGAGAGCTATACCCGCATCATTGCAAGGGAGCGCCTCGCCAAGATGCACGCGGAATCCCGCCTGCTCGAGGAGCCCCTGCGCCGTGTCGGTGAGCCGCCGGTTCTGGAACACGCCACCGGCGAAGCCGACGGCGAAGTCGCTGCACCGGGCGCGCTGATGCTCGGCGATGACAAGGATCGTGCGGGCGAGGGAGTCGTGGAAGTGGCCGGCCCGCTCCGCTGCGCTCCGCCGACCATCGCAGAGCACGTCGAGGAGTGGCGCCCAATCCACTCGCAGCATGCCCCCGGCCTCCGTCGTCACGGGCAACGCTGCCGCCTCTGCGTCTGGCGCTGCGATCGCCTCGAGCTGCATGGGCCCCTGGGCCTCGTAACTCGTGCGCACGACGCCGAGCACAAGCGCCGCGGCCGCATCGAACAGCCGCCCGACTGCCGTCGACCACGGCGCATTCAGCCCGCTCGCCCAGGCGCGGCGCAGGAGCACCGACTCCGGCGGAAGCTCACGGAGCTCGCGTCCGGTCTCCCAGCACAGCGAGGCCGCAGTGCGCCAGGGCTCAAAGGCCGCTCGATCGCCGCCCGGCAGCCGGAACGGACGGAAGCTCGCAACACGCGCCCAGAGCCCGGGCGCTCCGGCGAGCGTCTCGCCGCCCCAGAGAGTGCCGTCCTCGCCGAGCCCAACGCCATCCCAGGTGAACATGAGCCAGTTGCGCTCGAGCGGCCACTCCGCAGCGAGGGCGCCGGCGTGCGCGTGGTGATGCCAGATGCGTGTGAGCGGCAGGCCCATGCGCATGGCGTGGCGCGTGCTCGCGTAACGCGGATGTGCATCGCAGGCGACGCGCGCAGCTCGCACACCGTAGAGACGCTGCAGGTCGTCGATCGTGCGCTCAAAGACAGCGAGCGCACGCGGACTGTCCAGCGTGCCGATGTGCGGCGAGACCACTGCACGGCGCTCCCAGGCGAGCGCCACACAGTTCTTGAGATGTGCGCCGACGGCGAGCACCGGCTGCGGTACGTCGAATGCCAGATCGAATTCCAGCGGCGCAAGCCCGCGCCCGACCCGCAAACGTCGCAGGCGCCCGCCGACCCGCCGACAAACGGAATCGTCGGCCGGACGCGCGATCGGGCGGTCATGATGCAGGAAGGCGTCGACGATCGGCGCCAGACGCGCCTGCGCCATCGTCTCGTCGGTGATCACGGGCTCCCCGCTCAGGTTGCCAGAGGTCGCGACGAGCGGACCACCGAATCCCTCGAGCAGCAAGTGGTGCAGCGGACTGTAGGGCAGAAAGACGCCAATCTCGGCCAGGCCGGGCGCGATGCTGGGTGCAAGGCTCGACTCGGCGCTCCGCGTCACGAGCACGATCGGCCGTGCGGGCGAGCCGATGAGCGTCGCTTCGGACGCGGTCGGCGTCGCCTCTTTGCGAACGGCATCGAGACCATCCGCGCCGCGACGGAGGAACATCACCGCGAACGGTTTGTCGGGACGCCGCTTGCGGGTGCGCAGGACGCCCACCGCCTGTTCATTCTTCGCATCGCACATCAGATGGTAACCGCCGACACCCTTCACGCCGAGCACCGCACCATCGCGCAGCAGCTTGAGCGCGCGCCCGAGTGCCGCCTCGCGTACTGCGGTCCTGTTGCCCTCGCGGTCGCGCAGCTCGATCTGCGGCCCACAGAGCGGACAGGCGATCGGCTCCGCGTGATGGCGTCGGTCGAGTGCATCGCCGTATTCGCGGGCGCAGTCCGTGCAGAGAGAGAAGTGTGCGAGGGTGGTGTTGGGCCGATCGTAAGGCAGCCGCTCGATGAGCGTGTAGCGCGGGCCGCACTGGGTGCAATTGATGAACGGGTAGCGGTAGCGCCGGTCGCTTGGATCCTCGAGCTCGCGCCGGCAATCGTCACACATGAACTGATCGGCGGGCACGAAGATGCGTGCCGCGTGCCCGGCCTCGCTCGGCGCGATCAGGAAACCGCGCAGATTGCCGTCTACTGACCAGGGCTCATCGAGCGCAACGCGCGGCGCAGCCAGCGGCGGTGCCGCGCAGATCACTTCCCGCGCGAACGCGGCCACGGCGGGCGACTCGCCCTGCACGACGATCTCGACTTCACCAAGGCGGTTGCAGACGCTGCCGTCGAGATTATGGCGACGCGCAAGCTGATGGACGAATGGACGAAATCCCACGCCCTGCACGCGACCGGTGAGGACCAGGCGCCTTGCGATTGCCGACGCCGAAGCCATGCGTGGAGACCCTCAGCCGGCCGCCGCCGCCCGGCGCGGCGGGGCCGCGGGCTCGCGCACTCCGCTTGCCCACCAGATGCGGCAGGCGCCCTCGTCCGAGACCATGCACGGCCCGATCGGGTGGTGGGGCGTACAAGCGACGCCATAGAGCCGGCATTCGTTCGGACGGATGCGTCCCAGCACGACCTGCGCGCAATCGCAGCCCGGCGGCATCTGGCCAGCGCGCTTGCGCGCCAGATCGCGATAACCGGGGAAGCGCACGCGCGCATCGTGCGCCGCGTACTCAGGCCGCAAGTCGTAGCCCGACTGCGGTACGACGCCGATGCCGCGCCAGTTTGCATCGACCACTGTCATCACTTGCTCGAGAAAGCGGCGCGCCGCGACATTGCCACCCGGACGCACGGCCGTTGCATAGCAATTATCGAGGAAGGGCCGTCGCTCCTGCAGTTGCCGGAGCACCGAATAGGTCGCGGCGAGCAGGGTATCGGGCGTGAAACCGGCGATTGCCGCAGGCATGCCGTGCCGTTCGACCACGAACTCCCATTCCTCGGGTCCCATCACGGTCGACACATGCCCCGGCGCCACGAGCGCGTCGAAAGCGGCGCTGCCGCTCTCGAGCAGCTGCGCGACGATCGGCCAGGTGCGCCGCCCGGAGAGCAGGACGTACACGTTGTCGGGTACGCCCTGGGCGAGCATCGCCGCGCACGGTGCAGTTGTCGTCTCGAATCCCGCCGCGAGGAAGACCACCGGCCGGTCTGCATTGGCGCGCGCAATGCGGACCGCATCGAGCGGGCTTGCGACCGGACGGACATCCGCGCCGGCGGCCTTCGCCTGTTCGAGCGAGCGCGGCTCGCTCCGTGGCGCGTTCACGGGCACGCGCAGCATGTCGCCGTAGGCGACCACAGTCACGGCTTCGTTACGCGCGATCTGGATCGCCTCGTGGATGTCTTCCTCAGGGCAGATGCACACCGGGCACCCAGGGCCCGGGATGAGCTCGATCTGCGGCGGGAGCGCGGCCCGCAGGCCAGCCGCACTGATCGAGCGCTCATGCCCGCCACACACATTGAGAATCTTCACCGGCTGCGACAGAGGGAGCTGCCGAATCCGCTCGAGCCAGCGAGCCGCCGTGACGGACGCGCTGGTCATCTAGATGCTCCCGTGGATTGCGACTGGACGATCGGCTACACCCCGTACGGCGACGCATTGACCGCGCAGCCAGTCGAGCCACACCCCCAGACCCTCCCCGGTGCGGGCCGAGATGGCGACGACGGGTGCGGGATTTCCGAGCGCGCGCACGTGTCGCTCTACGTTCGCGACGTCGAAATCATCGAGTACACCGAGCAGATCCGTCTTGGTCACGAGTACGAGATCCGCATCGCGGAACATCACTGGGTATTTCGCCGGCTTGTCGTCGCCTTCCGTCACCGATACCAGAACGACGTCGCGGTGCGTCCCGAGCGCAAAGCTCGCCGGGCACACGAGATTGCCGACATTCTCGATGAAGAGCAGCCCCAGTCCGTCGAGCTCGAGCTCGTGCAGTGCGTGATGCACCATATGGGCATCGAGATGGCAAGCCGAGCCGGTGGTGATCTGAACCGCGGGAACCCCGTGCCGGCGGATGCGCGCGGCGTCATTGTCGGTCTCCAGGTCACCTTCGACGACGGCGCACGCAAACTCCCCGCGCAGTGCGCAGACCGTCGCCTCGAGCAGCCGCGTCTTGCCGGAGCCAGGCGCCGACATCAGGTTCACCGCCATCACGCCGTGTGCATCGAGATGCACTCGGTTGTGGCGCGCCTCCGCGTCGTTCCGCTCGAGAAGCGGTTTCACTAGAGCCACATGCTCCACCGTTGTCGCGGAGCATCCGCAGTCCTGGCACATGTCTAGCTCCCCCAAGGTCAGGCGCGATCGGCAGTGACCAGATCGACGCTCATGAGCGTGAGTTCGTCGCCCGCGACCACCTTCGTGCGCCAATCGCCGCAGACAGCGCACAACAGTCGCTGCGCCCGGGCTGCGCTCTCGTTTCCACAGCTCTGGCAGTACACACGCACTGGCGAGTCCTCGATCGCGAGCGCCGCGTCTTTGGCCAGCGTCCCGGCTCGGGCAACCTCATAGGCACGCTGCAGCAGCTCGGGCTCCACTCCCGCCAACACGCCAACGCGCACGCGCACGGCCGCTACACGCTCGGCGTGCTGCGCCCTGGCAATGCGCTCGACTTCGTCCAGCAGCGCCTGGCATACCGCAAGCTCATGCATCAGCGGCCAGCATTTCGTCGTAGAGTTCCCAGGCTGAGCGCGCTTCGGCCTCGGCTACCTTCTGAATGGCGTACCCGACATGCACCAGGACGAAATCGCCGGGCTCGAGCGGCTCGCCCTGCAACATGAACAGGCTCACCGAGCGCAGGATGCCTTTAGCCTCACATTCCGCGCGGTAGCCCTTGATGCTGCGGATCTGCATCGGGATCGCGAGACACATGCGCGGATCGTACGCGCGCAGGCTGGCGCGGCGCCTGCGTACAAGTACGTACTTCGACCGATGCGGCGGCGGAGCGAGGATACGGTGGTGAGACCGGGAATGCCCTCCACGATCGCCTCTGCCCAGGTCCTGGTCCTCGGCATCGGCAACATGCTGCTCCGCGACGACGGAGCTGGGATCCGCGTGCTGCAAACACTTGAAAAAAGCCTCGGCGCGGACGGGCGGGTGCGTTTCGTCGATGGCGGGACGATCGGCTTCATGCTCGCGGCGCTTATGGACGAGGCGCCGGACCTGCTCGTAATCGATGCTGTACGGATGGCTGAGCCCCCCGGGTCGGTGCACTGCTTCGAGGACGAAGCCATGGACCGCTTTCTCGTGGGGCGAACGAGCAGCGTGCACGAGATCGGGCTGCGCGACTTGCTGGACATGGCGCGACTCAGCGGAAAATTCCCACGCCGCCGGGCGCTTGTCGGCGTCGAGCCGGCAACAGTTGAGCTCGGCGAGCAGCTGAGCCCCGAAGTTGAACAGGGCGTGCAGTCGGCGGTGAAACTCGCACGCGACTTGCTCGACCGCTGGCTTGCCGATGGGGGACAGACGCATTGAATACGTTGGCCGGCATCCCGGTGACGGTCGAGCTCGCGAGCGGCAATGTCGAGCTCTTGCTGCACGAGATCGCCCATGCCCTCGAGCGACTCCTGGAATCCGGGAAGGCCTCGGTCATCGATCTGCGCGGTGTGCCGCTCGCCCCGGGCGAGGAAGAGCGCATTCTGGAGTTCCTGGGCACTGGCGAGGTGCGCGCGGAGCTCGATGCGGGCGGGCCATCCAGCGTGAATGAGAGTCGCTTCGCGGGTGTATGGGTCGTCACGCACCACGATCCCTCGGGGGAGATCATCGGTCGACTGATCGAGATCGCCTTCGTCCCCGACATCATGCGCTCCCAATTGGTGGAGATGCGCGAGAGCCGCGAGCGCATTGCTCGCGAGCTGGCGCTCATGCGAAGCCCGGCCGTTTCAGCGCCGGCGCCTGCGCGAAATACGGATGCGGAAGCTGCGGCGAAAGTGCTAGAAAAGCGCTGAACTGCGGGCCCCGGCCACGAAAAGGGGGATCAATGCGCGACGTTCTGGTGGGCGACTATCTGCGCAGCCGTGGAGTGACGCGCCGCGGACTGCTCAAGTTCTGCGCAGCGACCGCGTCGTGGATGGCGCTGCCTCCAACCCTGGCACAGGAGATTGCCGCGGCGCTCGAAAAGGCTCGGCGACCTTCGGTCATCTGGCTCCCCTTCCAGGAGTGCACGGGCTGCACGGAATCGATCACGCGTGCGGACAGCCCGACGCTCGAGGGCCTGATCTTTGAGGCGATCTCGCTCGACTATCAACACACGCTGCAGGCCGCCGCCGGCGAGGCGGCGGAAGAAGCGCGCCGCAACGCAATGCAGGAGAACTGGGGCAAGTACCTGTTGGCGGTCGACGGCTCGATACCGCTCGGCAATCCCGGCTACTCGACCATCGCGGGCGTCAGCAATGTGGACCTGCTGCGCGAGGCGGCGAAGGGGGCCGCGGCGATCGTTGCAATCGGCACCTGCGCAGCTTTCGGCGGCATCCCCGGCGCCAACCCGAATCCCACGGGCGCTGTCGCGGTCAGGGACCTGATCAAGGACAAGCCGATCATCAACGTCTCGGGCTGCCCGCCCATTCCGGTCGTGATCACCGGCGTGCTGGCGCAGTATCTGACCTTCGGCAAGATCCCGGACCTCGATGCGCTGGGCCGTCCCCGTGCTTTCTACGGGCAGACGATTCACGACCGTTGCTACCGCCGCCCTTTCTACGAGCGCGGGCAGTTCGCCGAGACTTTCGACGACGAGGGCGCGCGCAAGGGCTGGTGCCTGTTCAAGCTCGGATGCAAGGGGCCGATCACCTACAACGCCTGCGCGACCATCAAGTGGAATGCCGGGACGAGCTTTCCGATCGAGGCCGGCCACGGCTGCATCGGCTGCGCGGAACCCAACTTCTGGGACAAGGGCGGCTTCTACGATGCGCTCTCTGTCTCACGATGGGGCACTGGCAGCACGCTCGCCGCAGCGGCCGCTGCGGGTGCCGCAGTCGGAGTTGCCTCGGCCTATCTCGCGCGGCGCCGTCAAACGCGCGCTAAAGAGGAAACGCCACGATGACCCTGCTCGACTTTGCGCGCGGCCCGGCGATGTTCTGGGCCATGACGCTCATGATCATCGGCATCGTTTGGCGCCTCGCGGGGACAGTGTTGCTGGCTCGGCGGAAGGATCGATCGTCGCCCAGGGGTGAAAACCGCGTCGCGGCGGGCCTGCGTGCAGTGGCGATGCGCTCCGTGCCTCCGCACGAGCTCGAAAAAAGCATCACGTTTCAGCACATCACCGGTTATGCGTGGCATCTCGGCTGGTTTGCCACATTCCTCTTTTTCGCGCCACACGTTCCCTTCCTCAAGTCGATCCTCGGCTTTGGCTGGCCCGGCCTGCCGAACCAGGCGATCGTGATCCTCGCAGCCATCACGCTGGCGATTCTGCTGGCGCTGCTCGTGCGGCGCATGGTCCACCCCGTCCTGAAGGTGATCTCGGACTTCGACGACTACCTGAGCTCGCTCGTCGTCTGCGCGCCGCTCGTCACCGGCATCGTCACCTACGCGCACCTGTTTCCCGATCGGCACGAGACGATGATCGCGCTGCACATCCTGAGCGTTGAGGCGCTGATGGTCTGGCTGCCCCTCGGCAAGATCTTCCACTGCATCACCGCGCTGCCGCTGCGATTTCAGATCGGCGCGACGTATGCGCGGCGTGGAGTCAAGGCATGAACGCGACAGCCACCGCGGTGGAAGAGCTCGCGGCCTTCAAGAAGCTCGCGCAGGGCATCGCGCAACTGGGACGTGCGGCTCCGCCGGTTGACCTGTCCGCGGACGAGCGCGTGGCGCGCGCCAAGCAAGTCTTCATTCAGAAGACCGATGCTCAGGTCGCTCTCGATCTGGAGTCGTGCCTGCACTGCGGGATGTGCGCCGAGGCCTGCCACTTCTACGAGGGAACGGGTCAAGGCCGTTACGCACCGATCCACAAGCTCAAGCTCTTGCGCAAGGTCTACCGGCGCGAGCTCGGCCCCTTCCGACTCGTGCACAGGCTCCTGACACGTGACCTGTCGGTCGCCGACCTCGAGCAATGGCAGGAACTCGTGTTCGATTCCTGCACGGAATGCGGGCGCTGCGACATGATCTGCCCGGTGGGTGTGCACCTCTCGCGAGGCGTCCACATCACACGCCAGGCGCTCGCGGCGGCAGGCCTGGCTCCAGCGGAGCTGCGCGCGCTTGATGCCGAGCAGAGCCGCACCGGCGCAATCTTCGGCGCCGACGTTGGGGTGCTGCGCAGCGCTCTGGAGGCAGTGCGTGCTCAGGGCATCACTGTCCCGCTCGACAAGCCGCGCGCCGAGTATCTCGTGCTGACAACCGCGCCCGATCTGCTCATCTATCGCAGCTCGCTCGCCGCCACGGCGCGCATCATGAACCATCTCAAGTTTGACTGGACGTTTGCGAGCAACGCCTTCGAGGCGGCGAGTTCCGGCGCTCTCTCGGGTGACGAAGCGGCGCAGAAACAGGCGACCCAGCGCATCGTCGATGCGGCGCTCGCCTGCGGCGCAAAGTACGTGATAGTCCCCGAGTGCGGCCACGCCTATCCGACCCTGCGCTGGGAGGGGCCAAACGAAGTGGACCGTACTTTCCCGTTTGAGGTGCTCGCCATTTCCGAGCTGATCGGTCGCGAAATCGACAGCGGACGACTGCGAGTGAAGCCCGTCGGAGCGGCCAAGCGCGTGACTTTCCACGATCCCTGCAAGCTCGGTCGCAAGGGAGGCGTGTTCGACGAGCCGCGCAAGGCGCTCGCGGCACTCGGCGTCGAGCTGCGCGAGACGGAATCGAGGCGCGCGACCAACTATTGCTGCGGCGGCGGAGCCGGTGTGTTCCTGCTGGAGCGCGCGGCACCTCTGCGCGCCGCGGCGTTTCGCATCAAGCGCGAGCAATTCGACGCGACGGGCGCCCAGTCGGTCGTCACCAGCTGCGACAGTTGCCGCATGACTTTCGCCGCCGGAGCTGAGCAGACCAACTGGAACGTGCCGGTCGAGAGCCTCGTCAAGCTCGTCGCCGACCATCTCGCCACTGGCGAAGCCACTTAGGAGCCGCCGGCATGAGCAACCGCATCGTCGTCGACCCGGTCACCCGTATCGAGGGACATCTGCGCATCGAGGTCGCAATGGAGGGCGACAAGATCTCCGAAGCGTATTCGTCCGGCACCATGGTGCGGGGCATCGAGATCATCCTGCGCGGCCGCGATCCACGCGACGCCTGGGCCTTCGCGCAACGCATCTGCGGTGTGTGCACGCTGGTTCACGGCATCGCTTCGGTCCGCGCCGTCGAGAATGCACTCGCCTACGAGGTGCCACCGAACGCGGACCTGGTGCGCAACCTCATGATCGGCGCCCAATACGTGCACGATCACGTGATGCATTTCTATCACCTGCACGCGCTCGACTGGGTGGACGTGGTCTCGGCACTCAGCGCCGATCCGCGTGCGACCGCGGAGCTGGCGCAAAGCCTCTCGCCGTACGCACGCTCCTCGCCGGGTCATTTCGCTGACGTGCAGAAGAAGGTCAAGGACTTCGTCGAGTCCGGTCAGCTCGGGATCTTCGCCAACGCCTATTGGGGTCACCCGGCTTACAAGTTGCCGGCGGAAGCCAATCTGCTGGCCCTCGCGCATTACCTCGACGCCCTCGCCTGGCAGCGGGAAGTCGCCCAGCTGCACACCATCTTCGGCGGCAAGAACCCGCACCCGCACTTCCTGGTGGGTGGCGCGCCCAATCCGATCGACCTCGATTCGGATTCCGCGATCAACACCAAGCGCCTGGGACAGGTGCAGTCGATCATCGCGCGCATGCGGGAGTTCGTCGACCAGGTCTACGTGCCGGATACGCTCGCGATTGCCGGCTTCTACAAGGATTGGGCGCAGCAAGGCGAGGGACTCGGCAACTTCCTCTGCTTTGGCGATCTGCCCGCACGCGGCATGGACCATCCGGAGGACTTTCTGTTTCCGCGCGGCGCAATCATCGGCCGCGATCTCTCGCACGTCGAACCGGTCGATCTCGACGACCCGGAACAGATCCAGGAGTTCGTGGCACGTTCCTACTACGACTATTCCGTCGGCAAGGACCAGGGTTTGCACCCCTACGCTGGCGAGACCAATCTGAATTACACGGGCCCGACGCCACCCTATGACCAGCTCAACGTCGATCAGAGCTACTCGTGGCTGAAGTCGCCGCGGTGGAAGGGCAAGGCCATGGAAGTGGGGCCGCTGGCACGCATGCTGATGCTCTACGCCAGCGGCAACCCGCAGGCGAAGGCGCTGGTCGATTCGACGCTGCGAACGCTGGAGTTGCCGGTCACAGCCTTGTTCTCGACCCTCGGCCGCGTCGCTGCGCGTACGCTCGAGACGAAGCTGCTCGCCGATGCGTTGCAGGGCTGGTACGACTCGCTCATCGCCAACATCCGCAAGGGTGAGACGCGCACTTTCAACGAGCGTCTGTGGAATCCGTCGTCATGGCCCCGGAAGGCACGCGGGGCAGGCTTTATGGAAGCGCCGCGCGGTGCTCTCGCGCACTGGGTCGTGATCGAAGACGGCAAGATCGCGAACTACCAGGCGGTTGTACCGAGCACATGGAACGCCGGCCCGCGCGATGCTGGCGGCCAGCCCGGCGCCTACGAAGCCGCGCTCGTCGGCCATGCGCTGCACGACCCCAAGCAGCCGATCGAGATTCTACGCACGATCCACAGCTTCGATCCCTGCATCGCCTGCGCCGTGCACGTGCTCGATGCCAACGGCGCGGAGCTGATTCGCGTCAAGGTGCAGTAGACCGCGAACGCGCCCACCGCGCTGCCACTGGGGGAGACCGATCGAATGGGTCGGGGCGACAGGATTTGAACCTGCGACGTTCTAGAGGTCGGTGGCGCGGCGGCCGTATGCCGCTTTGCGCCGCTCCACTCCTGAGTAGCCGCTGCCCGACAATCCGTTGTCGCGCCCGCGCCGTCTCTTGCCGCGCCGATCGCTGTGATGCCGATAGTGACAGGTGCACCGCGCCGGGTTCTGACAATTCGCCAGCGGCAGCGGCGGTGCATCGGCGGAAAGCAAGCGCTCACCACGGCGTTGCGCTGCGTTCTCGCAGGCAATCGGCCCCGTAACGATGGAGACCGCATGCCATGGGTTGGTGATGATTCGATGATTACGCAGCGGCTCGCCGGCGTACCGGCTGCGCATCCGGAATCGATAGACAGCCGCGATGAGTTGATCGGCCCACTGAGACATCATGATCGCCCCGATGATTATTGTTTAACAGCCCGCGACACTGTAAGCGGACTAATTGACAATATCTAGACATGCATTGCGCCCAGTTCCAGGACGGCTGGCCCACCAGGGCGCGTCGCGCCTTACATAACGAGGTCTTTGAACGGATTTCTTGACGTTCAAATGGACTTCCCGGCCAGTGCCGCAGCGATTGCCGCGCCATTTCGATACAACGAGCAATTCGAGCACTGGTCGGCGGCCGTCACGCGATTCGGGCGGCTAAGTTTCGCGTAGCTCCGACGCAAGTCGGAGCCGGTCGCCGGATTCTTGACCTATATAACTCTAGAATAATCCGTCGAATGGCAGCCGATCTTCGCGAGATAGTTATCATCGATGACCCGCGTGTTAATCCTGGGCGGCGATTCCGACTTCAACCTCGGCGACACCGCAGCTCTCACCGCTCTCTGTCAGTGTCTCGGGGTGACGGATCCTCGGGCTGAGATCACGGTCGTCTCCGGCCATACGAGCGGACCCCGACTGCCACAGGGCGTGAAGGTCACTCCAAGAGGCCCACGTGGACTCAAGCAGCTGCTTCAGACAGCGCGAGCCAGCGATTTAATCCTCTTCGGGGGAGGCGGCTTGTTTCAGGACGATGACAGCCGCGCCAAGATGCCGTATTGGGCTCTGCGACTCGCCACCCTCAGGCTGCTCAATGACAACATCGTCGGCCATTGTGTCGGGGCCGGGCCCCTCGATCACGCCGACAGTCGGCAATTTGCGCGCCTCGCCTGCTCACAACTGCGTTCCCTCTCGGTGCGTGACGAGTTTGCGCGACGCGCACTCGCGCCCTGCACGTCCAAGCCGATCGAGGTCGTCCCGGACCCTGCGTTCATGCTTCAACCTGCTCCTTCGGGCGAGGCCGATGCGCTCCTCCGGTCACTCGGATTGAAGCCCGGTCGTCCGATCATCGGTGTCGCGTTGCGGCGCT
>Ga0180104_1000112_pt1 | contig 18007 bp, 11 predicted proteins | sample EasRiv730_16_1Da_FD_121791 | JGI IMG/M metagenome (GOLD analysis project Ga0180104, IMG submission 121791) | Soil microbial communities from meander-bound floodplain in the East River, Colorado, USA - East River metaG ERMLT730_16_1Da | ecosystem: Environmental > Terrestrial > Soil > Floodplain ... | reverse complement strand
CCGACGCCCGCAACGCCTATTTCTATAACGTGCAGATCGATGGCCAGCAGCGCGCCGTCATGGGGCGCCGTCGCGGCTGCCGGCTGATCAACGCGACGCCGCTCACCGCGGAGACCCCCGTCGATATCTTCGAGTGGCGCCGCGGGTCCGCGACGCCCTCACTCCTCGCCGTCTGTAACGGCGAATTGTGGACGGTCGATCCCACCACGCTGACGACGACGTCGATTGGCACCCATTGGACCCCCGGCCGCACCGCGCGGATCTGCCCATTCAAGAACGACGCGTTCATTTTCGACGGCGCCGTGCAGAAGCGCTACGACGGCACGACCGTCTATGACGTCGGCAGCGCGGCGCCCGGCACGATCGCCGCGATGACGGCCGGCGTCGGCACCGTGACAGGCACCTATGAAGCCTTCTATACGTGGTACAACGCCACGCGCGATCGCCACAGTTCTCCGTCCGATGTCACCGCGACGCTGGCGCTGGCCGGTCAAGGTCGGACGCATACGAAACCCGCCAGCGCGCCGCCCGCCTGGGCGACCCATTGGGGGATCTGGGTCCGGCGGACGGACACCAGCGAACTCAACTTCTTTTTCGTCCAGAATGTCCTAATCGCGACGGCGGCGCAGCTCGAGACCATCAGCGACGTCGCACGCCAGCGCGGGGACGTGGGCCCGCTGCCGTCCTCGAACGACGCCCCGCCGGGCGCGTGGGCCGTGCTGACCGAGCATCTCGGCTATGGCATTGGCATCCTCGCCGGCTCGGATAGCTACTACACGAGCAAAATCGGCGACCTCGAAAGCTGGCACCCGAAGGACAAGTTCCCCGTCTCGCGCGCGACCGGCGACTTCCTCTCCTTCGCGATCCCGTTCGGGACCGACCTGTGGATCGGCACCGGCCACGCCACGTGGTATCTCGAAGGCGATCGCGTGCCGTTCCTCCCGCGGACGAAGAAAAAGAACTATGGCTGCGTGAGCCAGGACGCCGGCCGCGAAATCGACGAGATGTTCTACGGCTGGGACCGCAACCGCGGGCCATATCGGACCGACGGCGTCACGTGGAAAAAGCTCGGCAGCCGCCGCATCGAGAATACGCTCGCCGCGATCAATCGGGCGGAAGTCACCGACATTCGCTGCGTTCATAAGGAAGCGGATTCGCTCGTCGGCTGGTCGGTCCCGGTCAGCGGCAGCGCGCGCCGGCGGATGATCCTCTGGTACAGCTACGAGACCGATAGCTGGCTCCCGCCGCACACCGGCATGGAGTACGCCTCGCTCGCCGAGTTCACGACCACCGCCGGCCTGACGTCGGTCTACATGGGCGACTATTGGGGCCGGGTCTACGAACTGTTCACCGGCGCGAAGGACGGGGTGCCGACCAGTGCGCCGACCGATAACGTCCGCCAGGGTGCCGTCCTCAGTGCGACCTCGAGCACCGTGCGGATCAACGTCGGCGCCGGATCGCTCTACACGACCGGCGCGGGCCTGGCCGGGATGCCCGTCGCCGTCAAGAGCAGTGCCGGCGTGTGGCAATGGCGCATCATCAAGTCGAACACGGCGGACGTCATCACCATCGACACGACGAACGGCTCGCCGTGGACGACCGTGCCCGACGACACCTACACGGCGATCATCGGCGGGATTGAGTGGTACTGGTGGACCGAATGGATCGACTTCACCGTGCCGCACCTCGAGAAGGTCCTCGATCACCTGTGGATTCAGGCCAAAACGACGAGCGCCGCGCACACGCTTGAGGTGCGGATGCGCTTCAACAATGACAACGGCGCGGTTGATCAGGCGTCCTTCACCTTCAGCGTCTCGCAGTCGGCCGGCGTCTGGGACGTCGCGCTCTGGGATCAGGCGCTCTGGGCCGAAGTCAAGCGGGAGTTACGCAAGAAGAAGATCCTGCGCGCGCCCTACACCTGTCAGATTCAGTTCCGAAACTACTACCCGGATCAGGAAATCCTGATTCCGATGTGGGGCCTGACCGCCGACGTGCGCGCCGGGAAGAAAGTGCCGAGCGTGACCACATGATCGAACGCAGCCCCGATCAGGGCACGACCCAGGCGATCGGCGCCGGCTTCGACGCGCTCCGGCTGCTGCCGCTGGCGGCGGTCGGGCCCGTGCTCCAGGTGACGTTTCCGGCGGCCAACACGCGCCGCGACATCCCGCACGGGCTCGGCGTCGTGCCGGACGGGTATCTCGTGGTGCTGCAAAACGGGGGCGTCATCATCGCCACGGACGTCCACCTGTGGACGACCGAAGCCGCGTGGCTCCAGGCGTCGGCCGCCAACACGATCGCGCGCGTGGTGTTTTTCGCGCTCCAGGAAGGAGATATCAGGAATGTGGTGCCGTCGTAAGCGCCTTCAATCGCGCGAGTTCCATTTCGGCCTGCTGCCACTTCTCGTAGTACACGTCGCCATGTGCGCCGTTCCTGATCGCGTTTGCAACCGGCGCGGCGGTGCGAGTGCGTGTCTCTCCGCAAACGGTACAGACCAGATCAATGACTCTAACGCCGTTGCGATCAACGCGTTCTTTCGACCAGTCGACCAGGGGGTGCGGGATGCGTTCCATGCGTAATGCTCGTGGAGTTTTCATTAGAATAATACTAGTGCTGATTTGCGCTACCGCCCATCCGTATATTGCGGAAGCGCAATTGACCGTGCCGTACACGTTTTCGACGGCGACTGTGATTTCGTCAGCGGAAATGAACGCAAACATGGCGATCCTGACGTCCGCGCTAAACCGCACGGGCGGCACGATCACCGGCAACATCGTGGTCTCGGCCGGGATCACGATCGATGGCGTCGACCTGTCGGCGTGGCTCAACCAGGCGGTGCTTACGACGTCGTCGCCAACCTTCGCCGCGATCACGGCTGGGACGTCGACGATCGGCACGAACACGACGATTGCGGGCACGCTCGGCGTCACGAGCACGACGACGCTCACCGGCGCGCTAAATGCGAATGGCGCCGTCGACATCGCGGCCGGCCTGACGATCGGGTCGGGCAATGTGTCGCTCGTCACCGCCGCCGGCAAGATCACCGCGATCAGCGCGACCTACTTCGATTCCCTCGACGGCACGGCGCTGACCGGCGTCGCGAAGTTGGGCAGCCTGAATACCTTCACGGCGCAAAACGATTTTCTCGACTATAGCGAGACCTATGATTCGCCGGCGATTTCGGCCGGCACGCTCACCGTCAACCTGAATAGCGGGACGCACTTCCTCGTCGCGCTGAACGCCAATATCGCGACGTTCACCGTCTCGAATGTGCCGGCGTCGAAAGCTGTCGCGTTTACTGTGCGCTTCACGGCGGACGGCACGCCGCGGACGATCGCGTGGCCCACGGGCACGGTCTGGGCGCAAGGGGCCGCGCCGACGCCGACCTCGACGAATAACAAGCGCGATCTCTACACGCTCATCACCTACGACGGAGGCACGACGTGGTTTGGGCTCATCGGCGGTCAGTCATTTTAGAGACAATAGAGCCATGAAGAGCGGTGTCTACGTGATCACGTGCGGCGTCACTTGGAAACAGATCCCGCCAATGACAGGGCGGCGCCACTCTCCTGAAACAAAAGCGAAGATGCGCGCCGCTCGGCTGGGTTGGAACCCTAGCGCCGAGACACTGGCAAGGATGAGCGAAGGACAGCGTCGAAGACGACGCGAAGAGGGACGCGTATGAAGCGCTGCACGGTAGTTACCCTCGCGCTTGCCGTCGCGCTCGTCCTGCCCGCGCAGGCGTCGGATCAGCTCGTCAAGACGATCGGGCTGCAACGCACCATCCCCGTCACCTGCCTGATCGTCGGCGGCGGCGGCGGCGCGGGCGGCGGGCAGTGGAACGGGGGGGGCAAAAATGGCGGCGGCGCCGGCGGCGGCGACGTCCTCGCCTGCAGCGCGACGCTGTCCGTCGGCACCTATGCCGTGACCGTCGGCGCGGCGGGTTCGGGCGGAGGAGGGGCGTCCGGCTACTCGACCAACGGCGGCACCAGTACGTTCAATGGGAACTCGGCCGCCGGCGGCGGCGCCGGCGCGAGGACGTCAACGGGATCGCCTGAACAAGACGGCAACGCGGGCGCGTCGGGCGGCGGCGGCGCCTATGACGGCACGGCTGGGGCTGGGGGCACAGGCTCGGCCGGCGGCAATGGTGGTAATGGTGCTGGAAGCGGCGCCGGCGGGGGCGGCGGCGACGCCGGCAACGGCGAAACTGGCTCTGCCTCGACTGGTGGGGATGGTGGACCGGGCACCGCGTCCACTATTACTGGAGCCTCCGTCACGTATGGGGCGGGCGGGGGGGGTGGTGATGACGGCACCGGGAGCGGCGCCGGGGGCAGCAGCGGCGCGGGCGGTGCGGGGGGTGCCAATGGCGCGAACGGCAGTAACGGGAGCACCTATGGCAGCGGCGGCGGCGGCGCGGGGTCTAATGGCTTTTCCGGCGGCGACGGCCGTCAAGGCGTCGTCTACATCCGCTATCCGGGCGCCGCGCGCTGCACCGGCGGCACGGTCTCGACGGTCGGCAGCGACACACTGCACGAGTTCACGGCGGGCGGTAATCTGATTTGCACGTGAGGACGAGTTATGACGACGTTTCGAGCAGTCGGCGTGTCCATGACCCCGACGGCAGCACTCATTCAACAGGTCGTCGATGACGCGGCCGGCCGGGCCGTGGCGCCCGCCGCGGGCGTGACGCTCCTCGCGACCGTCACCTTTCTGGAAATCCGGACCGCGCCGGCGCCGTCCGAGCGCGTCCTCTCGACGCAGCAATTCTCGGTGACGGACCTGGCCGACCTGACGGCGCAGGTGACGGCGGTCCTGGCCGATCTCAAGGCGCGGCACGAAGCGGCGCTGCGCCAGATCAATCTCGACATCGCGCGCAAGACGATCGCGGAAGTGGAGACGGTATGAAGTGGTGGAACAGCGTGGTGCTCGCGCTGATCGTCTGCGGGTCGCTCGCGGCGGCCGTCGCGAGCGATCAAACCCTCTCGCCGCTCGAGCAGGCCCGCCTCGAGACCCTCGCGCTGCAACAGGAAGTGATGCGGCTCAAAGGGGAGCTGGCGGTCTGCCTCTCGCAAAAGGGCCAAGTGGAACTGCTTATTCACAAGGCCGTCATCGACGGGAAGATGGCCGCCTTTGTGACGGACTACGAAGCGGCGCACCCCGGCACCACGTGGGATTGGGCGGCCAAAGGGCCCGTGGCAAAGAAGTGATGGGCGGTAATCCCGACCGGCCCTAGCATCGAACCAGACGCGCGCCTTCAGAAGGGTCCCGTATGCCTATCGCCCCATCGACGGCGGTTCCGAACCGCGGCACCCGCGAGTCCTCGCTCGACGAGTGGAACCGGGAACTGCGCGCGTCGGACACCTATCTGAACTTCATGCGCGACCACGGCCTGTCCACCGACGGGCGCGTGAAGCTATCGCGCGCGCAACAGTCCGCCCTCGAAAACCGGCTCCGGGCGGCCGGGACGCCAGTGCCCGGTGGGATGCACATTGATCAGGGCGGCAACCTGAATCAAAAGAATCGGCTCGTGCGGAACGCGGCCATTACGGCGGGCGTCTTGGCGGGCGGTTACTTTGCCGCCCCGGCCATCATGGGCGCGATGGGCGCGGCCGGGGGAGCGGGGGCGGCGGGCGCCGGTGCGGCGACCCTGCCGGCGGCGGCGACCGCGGGCATCGGGTTCTCGGCCGCCCCAGCGATCGGCGCCGCGGCCGGGACCGCAGCGGGGAGTACAGCGATGACAGCATCCACAGCGAAATGGTTGATCCCGGCCTTGATGGATGCCGGCGGCAAGGGGATCTCCGCCGTGGGGAACTCGCGCGCGTCACGGGCGGCCCGCGAAGCCGAGGAGCGGAACAGCGCGGCCCGCCTCGCGCACGAGCGCGATCTCGCCCTCATCGACGACCGCCTCGCGCGCGACAAGCTCTCCCTCGACGAGTCCGAACTCGATCCGTTCCGCGACCTACTGGCGCAGCTCGCGGCGGCCGAACGGTTCGATCGCCTGGCCAACACCCAGCCGCTCAATATCGACTTCTCGAACGCGCGGCCGGGGAGCTTCCGCCCGACCGTCACCGGCGGCGCGATGAACTACGCGCCGACCGACGAACTGCGCACGGCCGCCAACACCGCGCGCACGACCGCGCTCAGCGGCGGCGGGTCGAATCGCCCGGTGATCGATTCGGCCAAGGCGCGCGAAGCGCTCAACCTGCTGTCCGGCAGCGGCCGGCAACCGATCTCGAGCACGATGCCCGTGGGCGGACGGCCCTCGATCCTGCCGCAGGACCCTGCCATTGATCCGCTCGGAATGGACTATGGCCGATCCGCGCGGGCGCTGTCGCCGACCGATGAGGACCTCGCCTTGTCGGACCCGAGCAGCCTGACATCGCCGCGCCTAGGCCGCCCGATCCGGCGCCGGCGCGCGAGCGCCCTCGCGGCGTAACGGAGACCTGATGGCCGTCGATCGCTATTCGTGGGACACCGAAAGCACCCAACGGGACGACCCGTGGGCGGCGCTGCGTCCATCGTTTGGCCAGCCGGGCGCCGAGGAGAATCACGCCTACCAGACGCCGGCGTTCCAGCCCGTGTCGAACCCCGCGGCCCCGCAGCGCCAAGCGCCGTCGGCCAGCCGGCCGGCCGACGACCCCGGCGAGACGACCTACGTCCCGTCCACGCCCGCCGCGCCGCCGACGCCGCAGCGCCAGGCACCGTCGGTCGACCGTGGCATCCCGAAATCGCAGATGACCGGCACCGCCCAAGTGCCCGGCGGCGATTACACGTCCTGGTTCATGAGCCTGGTGAACGGGAAGCGCCCGTCGCCGCGCGAGCTCGCCGCGCTCGAGCCCCAACTCGCGCAGTACGGCATCACGATCCTCAAGAACGCGCGCGGCTGGGCCGACAAGATCCAACTTCCGAACGGGCAGAGCTTCGACGTCATTGAAGCGGCGACCGCGGACGGCGGCAAGCGCTGGCAGATGCTGGCCGACAGCGGCGACGTCGATGGCACCGCGCGCGCGCTGACGTCGTCGCTCACCGGCGATGGCCACAGCGTCACCTCTGACGGCTACAACCGCCTGATGATCGACGGCCGGCCCTACACGATCGCCGCGGCGCCGAAGAACCCCACGTGGAAGGGCACCTTTGAAGGCCAGCAGCCCTACACGCCGGGCGCGATCACGATGGACGACCTCGACGGGCTCGGCTATCAGGACGTCGCGGCGCGCTTGAAGACCGGCGTCACGGATTCGACCGACGATCTCGTGATGAGCATTTTGCAGAACCCCGAAAGCCTGTCGGACCAGATGGTCGACACGCTCAAGGCGCGCAATGCCGACGAGCTCGCCGACGTCGCCACCGCCGATGAGCAGGATCTCCTGCGCTTCGGCTTTGCCAACGGGCTCGACGAGTCGAACTGGTTGCAGAGCGAGCGCCTGGCCGGCCGCCGCGAACGCGATCGCGCGCTCATCGCCGGCAATCGCGACATCGACGTGAAGGCGTCCGAGACGCGGGTGGCCGATCGCCGCGCCGCCGCCGAACTCGGCAGCGCCCACAGCGGCGAGCAGCGGCAGCGGGAGGCCCTCGCGAGCGACACCGCGCTCCGGACCGCCGCGCAAACGGGCGACCGCATGGCTTTGCGCGAGTCGATCGCCCAGAAGGCGGCGGAACTCCAGCTCGATCAAGACGAGCTGATGCAGCAGTACGTCGTCGCGCAGATGGAAGACCTGACGCGCCGGTGGGGCATCGAAGTCCAAGCCGATATCGACCTGACGCGCCTCGCCCAACAAAGCCAGGAGTTTCGAGAGGACCTCGCGTTCAAGTTGGCGGCGCTCGATCAGGAGATGACCTACAACTACGACCGTCTCGAGTTCGATTACACCAGTGACACCTTGAATCGCGAAGAGCGCGCGCGGCGCGGATCGGGAGGCTCGTAATGGGGCTCGCCCTCGAAGACGTCTTCGCCGGTCTGGGCGCGGGCCTCAGTGGCGCCGCCGATCAGTACGTCGCCGGACAGACGCGGCAGCTCAAGGAAAAAGAGATCGACAACCGGCGGGAGGTCTCGCTCCTCCAGCAAGAGATCCGCCTCATGCTCGAGAGCATGAAGGAAGGCGGGCGGAACGAGCGCTACGACAAGGCATCCGGTAACGTCGTCGCGCAGCAGGCCGGACAGACCGCGCGCAACGACACCGACAACGCGACCACGCTCGACGTGGCGGGGATCCGCGACGAGACCACCCGTCGCGGGCAGGACATTACCCAGACGCTCGGCATCGCGCGCGACGACACCACGCGCCGCGGGCAGGACTTCGGGTTCACGCTCGGCGGCCGGCGCGACGACACCACGCGCCGCGGGCAGGATATTGGCGCGACCACGACCCGCCGCGGACAGGATTTTGCCTTCTCGCTCGGCACCACCGCCGAGACCGGCCGCAACACGCGCGCGACCGACGTCAACGCGCTCCGGCAGCAGGAAATTACGCAGCGCGCGGAAATCGAAAAGGGCAAGAATCGCGATCCGTGGGGTGCGGTCACGTTCGGCGGCACCCCCGCGGAGGTCCGCGAGGGTACGACGACCAGGCCGACCGCGCAGCCGATCGAAGTGAAGGAAACGCCCGCGCCGGGCCTGCCCGTGACGCCGCCGAAGTCGCCCGAAGGGGTCGCCGATCAGCTGTCACGGCTCTCCGATCAGGTGAAATCGTTGATGACGCAGGTCCAGCAGGCGAAGACACCGGCCCAGCGACAGGCGTTCAAACAGCAGCTCGCGCGAGCCCTCGAGGCATACCAGAAGGCCGGCGGAAAGTAGGACGTCGTGGGACTGTTCGACGACGCCCGCCGCCTGCTTGAGGACGACGACGATCAAGCCTCGTCGTCGTCCTCACTCATCGCCCAAGCCACGGCGCTACTCGACGAACCAGACGACACACAGGCGGCGTCGCTGGTGTCGGATGCGCGGCGCCTCCTCGATGCGCCAGATGACGCGGCGCCACCGATGCCCTGGGCGGCCAGTCCACGCACGGGTCTGTCTACCTACGGCGATCACACGACGACTGACGCCGGCGTCAACCGCGCCCCCAGCAGCATCAACGACATTCTCGCGTCGAAGAAGAGCGGCGGCGCCCCGTCGCGGCGCGAACGGGCACGCGAAGCCGTGTCGATCGCCGAAGACGCCGGCATCACGGGTGCGCTCGACCCGACGTGGATGCCGGAGTATCGCGGCCCGGGCGCCAAATTCACGACTGGTGCCCAGCCGGAGACGGCATCACAGGGATTGCCCGTTGGTCCACCTGCAGCGCCGATGGCGCCGATGCGCCCGGTCTCGAGCCACGCGCCGGCGGTGCCGCCGATCGATCCCGCCGTCAGCCACGGGCCCGGCGTCCTCAGCTCCGATCTCCTGCGCATGGGGTTCCAGCACGAGGCCGAGGTCGCGACCGTGCTCGGCGCCGATCCGATCCAGACGCGCGTCGCGCCGATCTGGCCGACGGCGGACCCGACGAAGATCCCCGAGGCGCCGGTGGGCGATGGCCTGACCGACCTCGGCATCACGGCCCTGAAGGGCGCGATCAGCGTGCCGGAAGCGGCGATCGGTCTCGGCGATCTCGTCAGCGGTGGGCGCGTGGGCCAAGTCGCCGAGGCGCTCGGCATCGAGCCGGGGCTCGCGAAAGAGATCCTGTCGCGCTACTACTCGACCTACACGCGCCAGGGGATGCAGGCCGTCGAGGACGCGGACGGCGTGCTCGACACGATCGCGGCGGCGCTCCAGAACCCGAACGTCCTCGCGCACAACGTCCTTGAATCGGTGCCGTCGATGCTCGGCGGCGCCGGCGTCGCGCGCGCGCTGCCGTTGGCACCGTGGCTCGCCGGCGCGGTCGGGGAGGGCGCGGTTTCGGCGGGCTCCGCCGCGGAACAAATCCGCCAGCAGACCGACGACGGCACGCTCTCGGCAAAACAGACGCTGCTCGCGGGCGGGTCCGGCGCGGCCACGACCGCGCTCGGCATCCTCGGCGGGAAGATCGCTAAAGGGCTCGGCATTGCGGATGTGGACACCCTGCTCGCCGGCGCCGCGCGCAGCGAAGGGGCCCGCCGCGGGCTCGTGAAACAGATCGTCTACGGCGCGGTGCAGGAAGGCGGATTCGAAGAACTGCCGCAGTCCATCCAGGAGCAGATCGCGCAGAACCGCGCGACCAATCGACCGTGGGAGGAAGGCGTCGATCAGGCGGCCGTCATGGGCGCGTTCGCCGGTGCCGTCATGGGCGGCGGCACGCAGATGTACGACGCGGCAGCCGAGCGCCTTCGCGGATCGCCCGTGGCACAACCGGCAGACACGCAAGATGTTGCGCCCCTGACGCCAGAGTCGCAACTTCCAGACACGCAAGATGTTGCGCCTCTGGTCGAAGCAGTGTCGCCGCCGGCTGATGTCGTCGCGCAGATCGATGACGTGCTCGCCGCCGACCCCGCGCCGGCGACGCTCTCCCAACAGATTGCCGAGGCGCGCGTCGACGAGGCGGCCGATCTCCGCGGCACTGAGGACGACGTCCCGAACAACCCCGTCGCGCAGCGGCTCGAAGCGGAACGCCAGGCCGCGGCCGCGGTGCCGCTCGATGAAGCGATCCGGCTCGCGCAGGCCGACGAGGCGCAGGAGCGGGAAGCACGGGCGGCGGCGACCCCACCGCCGGTGGTCGAGGCCACGACCGACGTGACGCTCGTCCCGGCCGCACCGAAGGCCGGCGAGTTCTACACGATGCGCCCGGACGAGATCGCCGTCGATGCCGCGCGCTTCCAGTTCAAGGCGGGCACCAATGCGGAGGGGGTGACGTCGGCAGCGAAGATCGAAGGCCCGTGGAACGAAGCGCGCGCCGGCGTGCTGATGGTCTGGAAAGATCCTGCTGACGGTAAGACCTACGTCGTCAACGGTCACCATCGCCTCGAGGCGGCGAAGCGCGAGGGCGCCGAGCGGGTGGCGGTCCGCTACGTCGATGCGCCGACGGCCGAAAAGGCGCGCGTCGAAGGCGCGCTGACGAACATCAGCGAAGACAAGGGCACCCCGCTCGACGGCGCCAAGCTGATTCGCGACGCCGGCTTCACGATCGACGAATTGACGGCGCTCGGTGTGCCGGCGAAATCCGCGCTGGTGCGCGATGCCGTCGGTCTCGCGACCCTTAGCGATCCGCTCTTCGCGCGCGTCGTCAGCGGCGAGATCGAGGAACGCATCGGCGGCGCGATTGGCGCGGCGGATCTCACCCCTGAAGGCCAGGCGGCGCTCGTCAAGGTGATCGAGCGCCAGCAGACGAAGGGACGCACCCTCTCGCCGGCGCAGGTCCGCGCGCTCGCGCAGGACGTCGCCAGCACCCCGGAAGTCAAGGCTGGGTCGGCCGACGGGCAGACCGACATCTTCGGTCTCCTGGGCGACGAGCGCACGCAGAACGTGGCCGTCGAAAAAGCGGTGCTTCGGGATTGGGCGAGGCAGCAGCTCGCGAGGGACAAGCGCCTGTTTGGCTTCGTCGCCAAAGAGGGACGCGCCGAGGAACTGGCCCGCGCCGGCAACACGATCGACGTGGAAGCGTCCAAGGCCATCGCCGACGAGGCTGGCCAGGTGTCGGCGGTCTTCGACCGGCTCGCCAACGCGGCCGGACCCGTCAGTAGCGCGCTGAATGCGGCTGCTGTTAGAATCGGGGAAGGCAGCCCGACCAGTGATGTCCGATCCCAACTCCTCGCCGACCTCCGAACGGCCGTCGCCGCCGAGCTCGGATCCCGCCCCTCGGCCACAACTGACGCCGGACGAAAGAGCGCAGATCCTCAAGTCCGTGAAGGGGCACATCGAGAGCGGCGCCCTGCAGATCCCGAAGCGGGACAACCAAGCCGAGTAGCGCCAGCCGGCGCGCGGCTACAGATTCGGCCCACCACGTATCGCGACACGCCAGGATTTCAGATCGTCGGCAAGGATCCGCTCGGCCGAGCCGTCAAGGTGTTCACCGAGTCGCGAGGATCAGCGGACGTCATTAAGGCCAGAATTGCCGCCGGGGAAGACCCGCGCGCCGCCGATTTCAAGGATCCAGCGCCGGCGAAGAAGGCGCCGCAGGACGTCACGCTGAAACCCGACCGCGAGTTTGCGTCAACGCAGGTGAATCTCCCTGCCGATGCGGGCCGCGAGCTCATGAAGGTCGCTCGTACGATTCCGGATGAGGATCTGGCGGAGGACGGACGCGAGGACCAGCCGCACATTACCGTTAAGTTCGGGCTGCACGGCAACGATCCGGACACCGTCCGTGCTCTGGTGGCGAACGAACCGCCCATCACGGTCCGACTGGGTAAGACGTCAATCTTCCCCAACAGTGAATCGAATACCGGCGATGTTGTGAAGGTCGATGTGGAGTCCGCGGACCTGCATCGGCTGAACAAGAAGATCGCGGACGCGTTGCCGCACACCGATACGCACCCCACCTACAAGCCGCACGCGACCTTGGCGTACGTGAAGGCGGGGCTCGGTAAGAAGTATGTCGGTCGCACCGACCTCGTCGGCCAGACATTCACAATCGATCGCCTCGTGTTCTCCGGCAAAGACCGCGTGGACACCACGATCGAATTGAAGGGTAAATCGACCTCCTCACCAAAGGACGTCACGCTGCCGGGCACCGAAGGTGTGCGCGAGACGGAGCACGCGACGCCGCAGGTCGCTGATGCGCCGTTCGCCTTGAAACGGACGACAGTCCCGCGCAGCGAGCAGCAGCCCTCGCTCGGTCTGCCGGTCGCGCCGGCGCGCACGAAGAAGGCCGGAGGTTCCACCGTGGGTGAGGCGCTGCCGCCCAAGAATCAGAACCGCGGTCTACCCGTCGCGGAGCCGCCGCCGGTCGAGTCGTCGGGATCCCCCACGCGCGCGGTGTTCGATCAACCGCCCAAGGACATCGTCGCGCAATACCGCGGCGGCCGCCCGATGTCGGAGCAGCAGGCCATCAACGCGCTGCGCGACATCTTCGCGGTGGAGCGCACCGGCGGCGGGGTGCTCGACCGCATCACCGGCCGCGAGACGGCACCGCTGCCGACCCGCACGGGTAAGTTCCGGCAGCGCGCCTTTGGTATCTACAAGACGGAGACCCAGATCATCCGGTTAAAGCGCGCCTTCGACCTGGCGACGTTCACCCACGAGCTCGGGCATCACATCGACTTTGCGCTGTTCGAGACGCACGGCCGACCGTTCGGCCTGTTTAAGGGTGAACTGCTGACACTTGGCGAGGCAACCACCCCAGACAGCAAGCGCGGCGGCGAGTATCAACTGAACGAGGGCGTCGCCGAGTATTTCCGCCTATGGTTCCCCGATCCGGCTGCGGCGAAAGCGGCCGCGCCGACGTTTACCGCCGCGCTGAACGACGTCATGCGGAAGGAAGCGGCGTTCGCCGACCAACTGCACGCTGGCCAGCGTATCGTCCAGCGGTATCTCTCACAGGATCTCGCCACGCGCGGGAAGGCCCGCGTCAGTGTGCAGCGAGGTCCGTCGCCGACGCGTGTCCTGGCGAACGCCGTCTCGGCGGCCCGCGAGGGGGCTACCGGCCGCGAGAGCGCGACGCGCGTCGTGACGTCGGTCCTTGACACGCTGAATATCTCCAAGGCGGCGCGGGATCCCCACGCCGCCTGGCAGGCATTCCGGAAGCGCTGGGTCGACGATCTCGATCCGATTCAGCGTGCGGAGCGCGACATGATCACGCACCTGCCGAAGGATGCGATGTTCGAGGTTGCGGACGGTGCCTATGCCCTCGCGCGCATCGCCCGCGGTACGGCCGGTTGGGCGCAAGGCTTCATCGAGTACGGCGTCCGCGGGAGCGATGGCCGATTCATGGGCGGATCGCTCCGCGACGCGATCGCGCCCGTCGCCGATCGCTTGGTCCCCGACGAGACGGGACGGGACCAGCGGCCCGACTTCGCGAGCTATCTGATCGCGCTGCGCGCGCGCGAGCTCACGAAACAGGGCCGCCAGGGCGGCACCAAGGACCCCGGCATGAAGCGCGCCGAAGCCGACGCCATCATCCGCCAGATGGAGGCCGATCCGGAGTTCGGGCGATTCGAGCAAGCCCGTGACGCAATCTACGGCTACCAGCAGTCGCTCCTGCACTACGCCGCGGAGGCCGGCGTCTTCAACGCGCAGCAGCTGAAGGCGATTGGGGATGCGGGGGAGTTCTACGTGCCGCTCCAGCGCGTCCTCGATGAAGTGGCGGCCGCCGGCGGCGGCACGGCTCGGCGGATCGCCGATCGCGTCTCCCCGGTGAAGCGGCTCAAAGGCTCAGGGCGCGACATCATCGACCCATTCGAGTCGATCGTGAAGAACACGGCCGTCATTGTCGACATGGTCGAGAAGAACCGGGCGATGCAGGCGCTGGTGAATCTCGCCGACAAGGCCGAGGGCTCGGCGCAGTGGCTCGAGCAGGTGCCGCCCGGCCAGGTCGCGACGACGTTCAATCTTGGCCAGGTCAAGACTGAGGTCCTGAAACAACTCTTCGAGAAGACCGGCATTTCTCCGCTCGAGGCCGAAGTCAACGAGATTTTCGATTGGGACGCGATGGTGACCGCGTTTGCGCCGCAGACGTGGGGGAACCCAAAGGATCGGATCGTCACGGTCATCCGCAACGGCACGCGCGAGTTCTACCAGGTGCAGGACGAGGCGCTCTATCAGGCCATCACGGCGATCGGGCCCCACGCGGCGAGCGAGATCGTGCAGTGGGCGGCCAAGCCGACGGCGGTCCTGCGCGCCGGCGCCACGCTGACGCCGGCGTTCATCATCCGGAACCTGATGCGCGACACGGTCGGCGCGATGATGCAGTCGCGGCACGGGTTCGTGCCGGTCTACGATTCGCTGCGCGGCTGGCTGTCGATGCTCAAGAAGGACGCAGACTGGCAACTCTATCTATCGAGCGGCGTCCAGCAGGCGACGCTCCTCGGCCAGGACCGTGATCGGTTAAAGTCGGTCGTTGATCAGCTCGGCGAGCAGGGCTGGCGCCGACGCATCAAGACGATCGCGCATCCGCTCGACGCCATGCGCGCGCTATCGGAGCAAATTGAAAACGCGACTCGCGTGGGCGAGTTCAAGCTCGCCCTGGACACCGGCGGCCAGGAACGGCGCGCGGGACTGGTGGGCATCGCGCAGCGGGTGATGGAGGCGCGGAAGGCCCGGCCCGCCATCACGCGGAACAGCCGGCTGACGGCGACCCTCGCGGCGCGGGACGTGACCGTCGATTTCTCTCGAGGCGGCTCGACGGCGAAAGAGATCAGCCAGTTCAAGGCGTTCTTCAACGCGCGGGCGCAGGGCTACGCGCGCATCGCCGAGTCGGTCGCCCGCGATCCGAGCGGATCGGCGCTGACGGTTGGTGCTTTGGCGGCGCTGTCGTGGGCGCTGTGGTCGCTCAATAAAGACGACGACGAATACCAATCGTTGTCCTGGCGCGAACGGATGGACTATTGGTGGTTCAAGCTGCCGGGCAACACCCGGTGGGCGCGGATCCCGAAGCCCCATGAATGGGGCACGGTGCCGAATGTAATGGAGGGCGTCCTCGACCAGGTCCATCACGAACAGCAGGGCTCCACCTGGGGGATGTCGCCGGTGAACATGGAGCGGCGCGACGCGCTGGCGATCGTCTCGTCGCTCGCCCCGACGTTCATCCTGCCGGCGATGGAAGCCGCGACGAATTACGACACGTATCGACGGCGGCCGATCGTGAGCCCGTTCGACGAGATGAACCTCGAGCCGGAGGATCAGTACACCGAACTCACGAGCGAGACCATGAAGGCGGTGGGCCGGGCGATGGACCTGTCGCCAGCGAAGCTACAGCATCTATTCATCGGCTATACCGCCAGCGCCGGTCGCGCGGCGCTCGACGTGTCCGACACGGCGGTCGCCGGCCGCATCAAGCCGCGCCCGGTCGCGCGTCGTATGGAACAGGTGCCGGTCATCGGGACGGTCGTCAAGGATGCCTCGCCGACGAGCTACGCGCAGCCCCTGCAGGACTTCTACCGTGAGCGCGGCGACTTACAGCGGGTGAAAGGGTCCTATAAGCATCGCACGGAGAAGAAGGACGCCGCTGGCGTGCACTCGTTGATGACCGACGCCGCACGCTTCACGTCCGAACACATCGCGCGGATTGACGCCGCCGATGACGCCATCACTGAACTGCGCAAGATGCGCAACGGCATCTACGCCAATCCGCAGTTGACGCCGGCGCAACGCCGCGAGGCGCTGGCCGGTATCCATCGCTCGATGGTTGGTTGGGCGGCCACGGCGACGTGGTCCGACACGAAATTCCGGAACGTCTACAAGGCGAACAAGCCGCCCTGGGAGTAAGTGTGGTGGCGGAAGGTGCGCGATTCGAACGCGCTCGTCCGTGCGGACGGCCTCCGGTTAGCAACCGGGCACGATTCCAGATCCGTCAACCTTCCGAAGTGGTGCGCGTGGCTCGATTCGAACGAGCACTGAGCGGGATTTAAAGCCGCTGCCTCTGCCGGGTTGGGCTACACGCGCGAACTGGTGCGAGAGGTGGGACTCGAACCCACAAAATCTCCTCGGTCTGAACGAGGCGCCTTTACCAAATTTGACCACTCTCGCAACTGGTGGATCGCCACGGAATCGAACCGTGTGGGCCTAGACAACTGGTTTACAGCCAGCCCTCGCGCCGTACGAGACTAACGATCCGTCGAACTGGTGCCGCTCCCGAGATTCGAACTCGGACTCATCAGGCTCTCGACCTGACGCCTCTGCCAATTTGGGCTAGAGCGGCGTGGTCCCAGCGGTCGGATTCGAACCGACAAGCGCGAAGGTTTGAGCTTCGCAGGTAGACCAGTTCCCATCACGCTGGGCGACTAAATTGTGGCGGAAGGAAGCGGGGTCGAACCGCTAAGACCGTGAGGTCGCCCGTTTTCGAGACGGTGGAGCTTGCCGACTATGCTCAATCCTTCCGCAAATACACGTTCAGCGAAGTCGCAAATAGCGACTGGCTGAGCGCGATAGCGATAAGGATCGAAACATCGTCACGAGAAGAATAGCACGAATGTAAAGTGGCTGCCCCCGAAGGATTCGAACCTTCATGACCGGCTTCAAAGGCCAGCGTCCTGCCGTTGAACGAGAGGGCAATCAGTGGTGGGTGCGGCGAGACTCGAACTCGCGTCGGCCTGCTTAAAAGACAGGGGTAATAGCCGCTATACGACACACCCGAAATTGGTGGAACCGCAGAGACTCGAACTCTGACGTACTTCCTTAAGAGGGAAGGGTGCTGCCTCTCGCACTCCGGTTCCATTGATGGTCCTGACGCGAGGTGTCGAGCCTCGTTCTCCGCGTCTTCAGCGCGGCGCTATGACCGCATCAGCTACATCAGGACGAATCTCGCTCACTCTTCGTCTAAGGCGAGATTCCAGTACAGATAGCTTCTCCATGACTCCGGCGTTTTCCGAATGCCGACCGTCGCGCGGAAGCGCGCGGACGCTGCCGGGCGCCGCGGTGGTCTGCGCAGCGTCATCCCGGCCTCTGTCGGCGTCCGCGCATCTTTGCGCCGGTTGCACGGCCTGCAGGCCGTGACTATGTTGTCCCATGATCGGCGGCCTCCCTGTGCGACGGGCACGACATGATCGAACGTCAAATCCTCGGGTTCGAATTGCTCCGCGCAGTACTGGCAGGTGTAGTCATCGCGCACGTAGATGTTGGCGCGCGAGAACTTCACCTGGTGCAGATTCCGCACCTTGACGAAGCGGAGCAGGCGCACGATCGATGGCACCTTGAACGAGAACGTCACCGCGCGGGCTTCGCGATCGTGCGTTTCGAGGATCTCGACGCGCCCTTGGCACCACAGCGTCATGGCACGCTGCCACGAGACCACCTTGAGTGGCTCGAACGTCGCGTTCAACAGCAGCGTGTGTTCCATCGTCGTCTACTCGAACTGGTGGAGATGGAGAGGATCGAACTCCCGACTTTCTGCTCCCAAAGCAGACCGCATCCCGCTTGCGTACATCTCCGAATTGGTGGGCGCGACAGGATTTGAACCTGCGACTT
>Ga0180104_1000111_pt1 | contig 18087 bp, 18 predicted proteins | sample EasRiv730_16_1Da_FD_121791 | JGI IMG/M metagenome (GOLD analysis project Ga0180104, IMG submission 121791) | Soil microbial communities from meander-bound floodplain in the East River, Colorado, USA - East River metaG ERMLT730_16_1Da | ecosystem: Environmental > Terrestrial > Soil > Floodplain ... | reverse complement strand
TTTTCCGTGTTTCCGCGCCTCAAGCACGCGCACCGCACCGCCGGCTTCTTCAAGATCCGCGGCGTGAACCTCGGCCACCAGGACCTCGAGGACTTCATGTTCCGCCACCTCGAGATCGGCGACTTCCGCGCCGAGGCGGTCAACGAGGGCGGCAACGACATCCTGAGAGTTTCCATCGAAGTACGCCGGGGAACGGATGCGGGCGGCATGACCCGCGCGCTCGCTTCCGAGATCAAGGAAAAATTCGAGCTCGCGCCTCAGGTCGTGGTGCTGGAAACCGGAACCCTCGCGAAGGAGTTCGAGGCGAACGTCAAGGCCGCGCGCTTCGTCGACCGGCGCGGCTAATCCGTACTATTGGACGGTCGCGCGATCGGGTATGCCGTGTCTTGCGCAATAGCCCTTGTAGATGTGGTGCACGATCTGCTCGCCGTAGGTCGCATGGATTCGGGTCAGAACAGCGTCAAGGTTCGCCTGATTGGCGGTGTAGATCGAGTGGAGCATGCGACGAAACTCGTGATCGAACGTGTGCTCGAGGTGCGGGGAGCTCCGCAATAATCTGTCGGACGCATCCCATTGCTCGCCAAGGAACAGCTTGTCGAACTGCGCTGCGGTGGTCGTGAGCTCCTTGACCTCAGCCTCGCTCAGTTTGACCGGATTGGGCGCCAGGATGCCATTGAGTTTTCCGAAGTCGCGCGGGGTGGCCGTCAGATCGATGACGCGCTGAGGCGTGAAATAGTCCGTCTTTCCCTTCGGCTGGAGAAGCACGGGCACGATAAACAGTCGGCCGCTGTTCGTTAACCTGGCCGCGTGCTGGTACTCCTCGAAGATCCAGGTTGTCCTGCCCTTGCGTGCCGCGATCATGTCAGCCGACAACTCCGTGAGCAGCAAGACGTAGAACGTGCAGTCCTGGAGCGACGTGATGAACTGGGGAATCTGGAAGTATGCATCGGCGCTTTCGTCGAGGTTCTCGACATCGAGGAAAGCCCGGTAGCCCACGCTGCGCACGTGCTCGGCAAGATCGACCACGAGGTCGTGAAGGGCCTTGCCTTCCCACTTGTACCCGATGAAGACACCCGGCGGATATCCCCACCACAGAGGGCTATCGCCCTTCCGGATCGACGCCAGCCCCAGCATCGCCAGGCGGACCGGAAGCGAACCCTTCTCCCAGGCGATCCGTTTCACCGTCTCCGGGTCGGCTCCGTCGAGCTCGACCATCAGATCCTGGATGCTTTCCATTGAATTCCTCCTGCCGGCAGTCGACATCAAGGTGAATGGGCGCGCGCGTTTCGTGAAAGCACGAATGCTTACCGGTCAATGACGCCCATGATGAGTCGCGGCACCAACAGCGCGAGAGCAACCACGGCCGTGATGATCAGCGCTACGAGAATCAGCGCACGTAGTCTGTGGCGGCGCGCCACCAAGCGGATCGGATCGGGCCTGGCCCGGTTCCAGGATGGCGGGATGAGTCCCTGCGACTTCGCTTCGAGCTCGCGAACGTAACCCTGGGCCAGGTACTCCGCTTCCGCAAGCTGCCAATGCCCGCGGTCCCTATGGCCGGACATGTACGTTCCGGTCGGAGAGTCGATAACCCAGTAGTCGCCGTCCGCAAGTTCCAAAATACAGAGGCACGCCACGTTGTCCGCGCCACGCTTGAACAGCCAATGCGCCTCCGGCGTGCTCACGGCTACGGGACGTCTGGCAGCGCCAGCGCCTCATCGGCGGTAAGCACGTCGCCGAACTGCTGGATCATGTTCTCGAGCGTCGCGCGCTGCTCGTCGTCCGACAGCGCCGCGGTGCAGTCGGAGAGCAGGACGACCTTGTAGTCGAGCATCATCGCGTCGCGCGCGGTGCATTCGCAGCAGACGTTGGTCTTGGTTCCGGCTATCAGCAACGTGTCGATGCCCCGTTCCTTCAATACCTTTTCGAGGGAAGAGGCTCCGGCGATGAGCGCGCTATAGCGGTTCTTGGCGACGCGAACGTCGCCCGCGGCCACGTGCAGCTCGGGCCACAGTTTCTGCAGCTCGGAGCCGGCGGCGAGCGCGGCGGCGGCCTCGGCGCGGCGGCCGGGAGCGACGAAGGCGTCGAAGAAGCCGGCCCAGTCGCGGCCGTCCTTCCGGTTCTCGTGCGCCACCCAGACGATAGTCACGCCGCGGCGCCTGAGCCCGGCCGCAAGGCGGTTGATCGGCGCCACGATCGCGCGCGCGACCGGCACCTCCATCGGCGCGCCGGGCGCGACGAAGGCGTTCTGCATGTCGATGACGAGGAGGGCAGTGCGCTTCGGGTCCAGCGACTCGAACAGGTGCAGCCGGCCGCGGCGCGCGAGCACGCGCTCGACGATCTCGCGACGGATTTCAGCCTTGTGCATCGAAATACGCGGCCATCCTTATTCTTTCTTCCGTGCTTGGAAGCTTGCCGGCTCCGGCGCCCAGGTTGTCCTTCATATGCTCGGGCTTGCCGGTGCCCGGGATCGCGCAGGTCACGGCCGGATGCGACACGATCCATTTCAGGAAGTACTGCGCCCAGCTCGCGATGCCGAGCTCGGCGGCCCACGGCGGCAGCGGCTTGCCCTTGGTCCGCCTGAAGAGCGCGCCCTCGGCGAAGGGCCGGTTGGCGATCACGGCAACGCTTTTTTCTTCTGCCAGAGGAAGAAGCCGTTTGTCCGATTCGCGCTCGCCCAGCGAGTAGTTGATCTGCAGGAAGTCGTACTGCCCGGTCTTCAGCGCGCGCTCGACTTCGGCGTAGGCGGACGCGGTGTAGTGGGTAATGCCGATATAGCGGACTTTGTTGCGAGATTTCATTTCGAGGAGCGTTTTTGTATGCACCTCAACATCCGCCAGGTTGTGCACCTGCATCAGGTCCATGCGCGCGACGCGCAGGCGCTTGAACGAAGTCTCCATCTGGCGGATGCCGGCGTCGCGGCCGCTGGACCAGACCTTGGTCGCGACGAACAGCTTGTCGCGCAGGCCCGCTTCCGCCATCAGGTCCCCGGCCACGGACTCCGAGCTGCCGTACATTGGAGAAGAATCCACCACACCCCGACCCCCCTGGGTCATCAATTTGAGAACTTCGAGAAGCGGCGCCCGTGCGCCCCGGTCGCTGCCGACATCGAAGGTCTGCCAGGTGCCGACGCCGATCAGCGGCAGCGCTTCTCCGGACGAGGGGATCGGCTTCGTCATGATGCGGTCCTGCCCGAAGGAGGGTCTTACCGCCCCGGCTGCAAGGAGGGCGAGGAGCGCGCGTCGTCGCGGGTCCATGATTTCATTCTAGCGCCGAGGTAGAACGCGATCGCCGTCCAGCCGACCGCCATTGCGGCGGCCACGAAAGCCATGGCGCTGCCCAATGTTCCGAATAACCAGCCTGATGCCGCATCGCCCCCGCGGTAGACCACGGTGTCGATGAAGTTCTTTGCCTTGTACCGGTCCTCGCGCGGCACGATGGTGAAGAGCGCCTCGCGCGCCGGCTTGGAGACGGCGAATTCGCCCACGCGGCGCGCCACGCCGAAGGCGATGAGCGCGGCAAGCGTCGGCGTCGCGCCGAGCCAGAGGAAGCCGGCGACGGAGATGAGCGGCACCACCGCGAGCAGCCAGCCCGGGCTCAGGATCGCGGTGAGGCGGGAGAAGGCCACGACCTGCAGTACCAAAGTAAGACTGTTCACTACTAAATCGACACTTGCGAAAAGGCGGGTGCGCTCCGCCATGTCGGGCACGGCGTCCTTCACGATCGCCACCTGCTGGAAGTAAAGCGCGGTCGAAAGCGCCGTATAGCAGAGCAGGTAGCCGCAGATCGCGAGCAGGAAGGGCGAGCCGAGCGCCGCGCGCACGCCGGCAAGGATCGAGCCGCCGAGGGGCGCCTCCTGCGGCGGATCGCCGGCGCGCGGATGCGCCCTCGACCAGCGCGCGAGCATGAGGATGCAGGGGATGGTCAGGGCGAGAAGCGCGGCCGAAAGCAAGAGCATGTACTGATGCTTGGAAAGCAAAGCGGCGAGAAGCGGCCCGGCGATCGCGCCGCAGCTTCCGCCCGCCGCGATCGCGCCGTAGAGACGCGCCGCCTGCGCGGTGTCGAAGATGTCGGACATGTAGCTCCAGAACACCGACACCGCGAACAGGTTGAACACGCTCAGCCACACGAAGAACACCAGCGGAGGGAGCGAAAGGGCGAAGAGGAGCAGGTTCACGACGAAGAACCCGTATACCGCGGGCAGCAGCCTGGTGCGCGGCAGCCGCGCGGACGGCCAGCCGAACACCGGCACGAGCGCCAGCATCGCGACGAAGGTGGCGGTGAAGAGCCATTGCAGCGCCTGCGCGCCGGCTTCGACCGCGAGCGCGTCGCGCACCGGGCGCAGGATGTAGTAGCTGCAAAGGAGCAGGAAGAAGTAGGCAAACGCCCAGGCGACCGCGGGCAGCTCGTGCGGCTGCGCTCGCAGCGCGCGGTATAGTAGGGGTGTCACAACAGCGGGGGAAATATGGGCACTGGCGGCTGGATCGTACTCGGCATCATCGTCCTGATCGCGATCTGGGCGATCATGATCTACAACGGCCTGGTCGTGCTGCGCAACCGGTTCAAGAACGCGTTCTCGCAGATCGACGTGCAGCTCAAGCGCCGCTATGACCTGATCCCGAACCTGGTCGAGACGGTCAAGGGCTACATGGCGCACGAGCGCGGCACGCTCGAGGCGGTGATCAAGGCGCGCGGCGCGGCAGTGAGCGCGGCGCAGACCGCTGCGGCGGCGCCGGGCGACCCGGCCGCGATGCGCGGCCTGGCCCAGGCCGAGGGCGTGCTCGGCGGCGCGCTCGGCCGCCTGCTCGCGGTGTTCGAGCAGTACCCGGACCTCAAGGCCAACCAGAACGTGCTTGCGCTGCAGGAGGAGCTCACCAGCACCGAGAACAAGGTGGCGTTCGCGCGCCAGGCTTTCAACGACTCGGTGATGGAATACAACACCAAGCGCGAGTCCTTCCCGGACACCATCTTCGCGGGGATGTTCGGCTTCCAGGCGGCGGAGCTCCTGCAGGCGACCGAATCGGCCGAGGAGCGCAAGGCGCCCAAGGTGTCTTTTACCTAGCGTTCTCGTTCACGTAGCTCTTGGGGTTCTTCGAGCAGCAGGACCGCGCCCGCCGCGCGACCGCGCGCCTGTTCGTGCTGTACACGATCGCGGTCGCGCTGATCGTCGCCTGCGCCAACCTGATCGTCGTGCCGGTCTACGTGCTGCTCTCCGGGGAGCCGGCCTCGACGGCGCTCTACGCGACCATTTCAATTACTACTTTGGTCATCATCGCCCTGGGCAGCGTCGAGATCATGACGCGGCTCTCGATCGGCGAGGGCGACATTGCCCTGATGCTCGCCGGGCGGCGCGTCGGCCGCTCGAGCGGCATCGACGCGGAGCGGCGCCTGATCAACGTCGTCGACGAGATGGCGATCGCCTCCGGCCTCGCCGCGCCGCCGGTGTACGTGCTCAACCGCGAGGAGGGCATCAACGCGTTCGCGGCCGGGCGCTCGCCGAACCAGGCGATCGTGGTGGTGACCAAGGGCGCGCTCGAGCGGCTCTCGCGCGACGAGCTGCAGGCGGTGATCGCGCACGAGTTCAGCCACATCCTGAACGGCGACATCCGGCTCAACCTGCGCGCGGCGTGCGCCTTGCAGGGCATCGTGTTCCTCTCCGCCATCGGCCGCTTCATGATGCAGTACTACTCGGGGTACGGCGTCTCCGAGGAGCGCAACAGCTTCCTGCACCCGCCTTTCGCGCTGGTCGGCGCGGGCCTGTTCGCGCTCGGCTCGGTGGGCCTCGTAGCCGCGCGCCTGATCCAGTCGGGCATCGCGCGCGAGCGCGAGTTCCTCGCCGACGCCTGCGCGGTGCAGTACACGCGCAACGCCGACGGCCTGTGCGGCGCGCTCGCGCGCATCAAGCTCAACCCGGCGGGGTCGCAGGTGCGCAACTGGCATGCCGATTCGCTCGCCCACATGCTGTTCGCGCCGAACACGCTGCGTTCATGGTTCTCGACCCACCCGTCGATCGAGACGCGCATGCGGCGGGCGAACCCGCATCTGTCGCCGCTGTTTTATTTCGAGAAGCAGAGAAAGCCTGAACCCGCGGCCAAGCCAAAGCCGGAAATCAAGGAAGTTCCCAAAACCATCGTTCCCACCAAGCTCACGGCGGTGGCGGCGCTGATCGCGACCATCGGGCAGCCCACCGGCGCGACGCTCGAGTATGCCGCGGGACTGCTCGCCTATCTGCCGACGTCCATCCGGGAGGCGCTCGGCGACGCGGCGGGCGCGCAGGCGGTGATGATCGGCTGCGTCATCGACGCCGAGGCCACCGCGCGCGGCCGCCAGCTGCGCGCGCTCGAGGCGCTCGGCCGGCAGGAGCTGGCGCGCAAGAGCGAGGTGCTCGCGCCGCTCATCGCGCAGCTCGACCGCGCCTACCGCCTGGCGCTCCTCGCGCTCGCGCTGCCGGTGCTGCGCACCGAGCTCGACGAGGCCGGACGCGGCGCGTTTCTCGCCGCGATGCGCGCGGCGATCGAAGCCGATTCGCGGCTCACGCTGGGCGAGTTCGCGCTCGACACCATCCTCGACTGGAATCTCGGGCCGAAGGCGAAGCGCGCCGGCGGGGTGCGCTTCAAGAGCCGCGACGAGCTAAAGGAGGAGTGCGGCCTGATCCTCTCGCTGCTTGCGCACGCCGGAAACTCGGAAGCGCTTTTCGCCAAGATCGCCCCCGGTCTCTCCCTTTCACCGAAAGAATCCCTGCAGCTGGCGAAGGTCGCCGGCGCGCTCGAGCGCCTGAGCCAGCTCGCGCCGCTCGAGAAGGAGCCGTTCATCGCCGCCTGCGCCGGGCTCATCGCCGCCGACGGCAACGTCCGGCTGGTCGAGCACGAGCTGCTGCGCGCGATCGCCGCGGCGCTCGACTGCCCGATGCCGCCTTCGGTCGCCATGCTCGATCCGCGCTTACTGCGCAGATGAGCTTCTTCTAATGGCGACCTTCTTCGAGCATCAGACCCTCGCGCGGCGCAACACGAAGGTGATGGTGCTGCTGTTCGCGGCTGCGGTGATCGCGGTCGTGACGGCGGTCGACGTGGTGATCGGCGCGGTTTACGCCTCGAGCTACGGCGCGGCCGCGCCAGCGTCCGTCTACGTGGCGGGCGCGGCGGCGACGGCGGCGCTGATCCTCTTCGTGAGTCTTTTCAATGTCGTGCGCCTCGCCGAGGGCGGCGTCGCGGTGGCGCGCATGATCGGCGCGCGGCGCGTGGCGCCCGACACCACCGACGTCCGCGAGCGCCGGCTGCGCAACGTGGTCGAGGAAATGGCGATCGCCTCGGGGGTGCGCGTCCCGGAGGTCTACGTGATGGATGGAGAGCGCGGCATCAACGCTTTTGCGGCGGGTTGGGACGTATCGGGCGCGGTCGTCGCCGTGACGCGCGGCACGCTCGAGACGCTGACGCGCGACGAGCTGCAGGGCGTGGTGGCGCACGAGTTCAGCCACATCCTGAACGGCGACATGCGGCTCAACGTGCGCATGCTCGGCGTCCTCGCCGGCATCGTGTTCATCGGCTCGATCGGCGAGTTCGTGATGCGCAGCGTGCGCGGCTCGCGCGACGGCAAGGGCGCGGCCGGCTTCGTCCTCGCGGGCCTCGCGCTTTTCATCATCGGCTACGTGGGCCTGTTCTTCGCCCGCCTGATCAAGTCGGCGGTGTCGCGCCAGCGCGAGTTCCTCGCCGACGCCTCGAGCGTGCAGTTCACGCGCAATCCCGACGGCATCGCCGGCGCGCTCGACCAGATCCGGTCGTCCGCGGCCGGCGCGCTGATCGCCAACCGCTACGCCGAGGAGATGTCGCACATGTTCTTCGGCGAGGCGGTGAAAGTCCGCCTCGGCGGGCTGTTGGCCACTCACCCGCCGCTCGACGAGCGCATCCGGCGCGTGCATCCGCGCTTCGAGCGCTCCGCGTATCGGACGAAGCGGGAAGCCGTTGCCGGGCCGGAGAAAGAGACATTGGAAACAAGGCCTACGGGACGGCGAGGGACTGACCTCTCCGCAGCCTGGGGCCGCACGCCCGAGCAAAGCGCCGCGCTCGTCGGCACGCTCGACGCCGGCAAGATCGACTTCGCCGCGCGTCTGCTCGGCGCGCTTCCGCTACCGCTGCGCGAGAGCATTCAGCAGCCGGACGGCGCGGGCGCGGCCATGATTGCGCTTCTGCTTGCCGAGCACGAGGACGCGATGAAGCAGCAGCTCGAGGCGATACCGGCGCGCGATCTCGCTGAACGCGCGCGAGCCGCCGCGCCTCTCACGCGCGGTCTCGGCCTGGCGTTCCATCTTCCGGTAATCGATCTCGCGTTACCGGCCATGAAGGCGGCGCCGGAGCCGGCGAAGAAGCATTTTCTCGCCGCGCTCGAGTCGGTCGTGTACGCCGACCGCCGCGTGTCGCTTCACGAGTTCGTCCTCCTTTCGCTGGTGCGGGCGCAGCTTGCGCCCAGGGCGAGGCCGGCGCAGACGAGGACCATCGCGGACCTGAAAGCCGAGGCGGCGACGGTGCTCGCGCTCCTCGCGCACGCGGCCACGCGCGCCGACGCGAAGGGGGCTCGCGAAGCCGCCGTGCAGGCGGCGATCAAGGCCGGCGCCGCGGTGATGGGGATACCGGAGAACCTGGTCTCGCCCGCAGGCCTCACGCTCACCTCGGCAAACGCCGCGCTGGAAGCGCTGCGCAGCCTGACCCCGATGCAAAAGGGCGTGCTGGTGAAGGCGCTTTTCGCTGCGGTGAGCGTCGACGGCACGATCCGCGTCGCCGAAGCCGGGCTGATGCGCCTCGTCAGCGCGGTGCTCGACTGCCCGCTGCCGCCGCTACTGGAGTCGCTCGACCCGGCGACCCTGCTGCCTTAGTCGTTCCAGAATCGTCTCGCGCGTCTTCTGCACCGCGCCGGCGAACGGCCCGCCGGCGGCCGACGCGCGCTCGATGACGGGCAGCGCTTCCTCGTTGCGGCCGAGATCCGAGAGCGTCTGCGCGAGGTTGTTGAGCACGACGACCGATTCCGGGTCCCGGCGCGCCGCCTCGCGCAGCACGGCTTCGGCGTCGGCGAGCTCGCCGAGCGCGTGGTGCGTGTTGGCGAGGCCGACGCGGGCGTTCACGTTGTCGGGCCAGCGCCCCAGGAAAGCCTTGTAGGCGACGCCTGCGGCGCGAGCATCGCCGCCGCGTTCGAATGCGGCGATCGCATTGAGCCAGCTGTTTTCCTCCGCCGTCGCGGGAATGCGCTCGGGCGGAACCGCGACCATCGCCCAATAGCCGCTGCGCATCCAGACCACTTCGTGCGCGGCGAACGGCAGGACGTCGCGCTCCTGGGTCCCCGAGCGCAGCACCAGCGTGCCGAGCGAGTAGTCGTAGCCGACGGCGACGGCGTAATGCCAGCCCGCCGTGAAGACGCCCAGGTTCTGCAGCACCACGACCGGCGTGCCGGCGGCGATTTCCCGCAGCACGTCCTCGAAGCGCGGCGCCAGCGCATACGACACCATGCCGTGGCGCCGCGCGGCCGCCAGCATCTCCACCTGCAGGCTGCCCTTGCGCTCCGGGATGTAGACCTGCGGCACGAGCGCGTCAGGGGTAGTTCGTACCCCTGCACTGACCAAAACCGTCGCAAGCGCTGCGGGCCCGCACTGGTACTCGAGCTGCGGAAAGAACGGGACTTCGGTGAGCTCGACCTTCTCGGGCAGCCCTTGCGGCAGGCCGCCCAAGGCGAGCTCCTTGGTCTGCGGCATGAGGCTCGCGCAGCCCGACAGCGCCGCCAAAACAAAAACGCCCGCCAGGCGGCGGGCGTTTGCGACGTTGAAGCCGACGGCTAGCGGCGGAACCAAACCCACCACACCACCGCCGCGACCACGATGAGCAGGATCACCACGCCGGTGGAGTCGGCGCCGGCGGGCATGCTGTGGATCTTGCCGGCGAGCGACTGGACTTCCTGGTCGGTCATGGCCGCCACGCGGTCCTTTGCCGTCGCGGCATCGACGCCGAGCGACTGCAGCTGGCTCGACACGTCGGCGCGGCCCAGGAATTGCAGCACGGTGTTGCGGTCGGCCTGCGAAGCGACAGAAGCGACCTGGTCGGTGCCGATCATTCCGGCTTGCGCGAACTGGATCGGCGACCAAATCATAAGCACCATCAACAAGCGGCAAAGCGTCCTGGCCCAAACAGATGTCATGTGATGTCCTCGGAAGAGTTTGACTGAAACATCTTGACCGCGACGACCCGCAACCGGTTCCGTCGTCTGCGAACCAGCCTATGCCGGGCCTCCAGTGAAGTCAAGCAAGCCCGAAGGCGTGTGCAAGAATCACTACACATGGTCGAATTCCAGCGACTCGAAGCTGCGTTGCACCACGCTTTATCCGGCGAAGTCCGCTTCGACAAGGGCATGCGCGCGGCTTACGCGTCCGACGCTTCGAACTACCGCCAGGTCCCGATCGGCGTCGTGCTGCCGCGCAGCGTCGAAGACATCGTCGAGACGCTGCGCCTGTGCTCGAGCCACGGCGTCCCGGTGCTCGCGCGCGGCGGCGCCACCTCGCTGAACGGCCAGGCGGTCAACGTCGCGGTCGTCATCGACTGCTCCAAGTACCTCGACCGCGTGCTGTCGATCGACGCGCAGGCCCGCCTCGCGCGCGTCGAGCCGGGCGTGGTATGCGATTCCCTGCGCGACGCCGCCGAGGCGCACGGCCTCACTTTCGCGCCGGACCCGGCCACGCATTCGCGCTGCACCCTGGGGGGCATGATCGGCAACAACTCCTGCGGCCCGCACTCGGTGATGGCCGGCACCACCGTGGAGAACATCGAGCGCCTCGAGGTGCTCACCTACGACGGCGCGCGGTTCTGGTGCGGCCCGACGTCGGATTCTGAGTTTCAAAGGATCGTCTCAAAAGACGATTCCCAGTCTCGAATCTATCGAAGCCTCAAGGCCATCGCGGACAAGTACGCCGGCCGCATCCGTGCCGGCTTTCCGAAAATCCGCCGGCGCGTCTCCGGCTACAACCTCGACCAGCTCCTGCCCGAGAACGGCTTCAACGTGGCGCGCGCCCTGGTCGGCTCCGAGGGCACCTGCGCGCTCACGTTGCAGGCCGAGGCGCGGCTGGTGAAAAGCCCGCCGTGCCGGGTGCTCGTGGTGCTCGGCTTCCCCGACATCGGGGCGGCAGGCGACGCCGTGCCGCAGGTCCTCGCCGCGGGGCCGATCGCCTGCGAGGGGCTGGACGAGGCGATCATCGGCGGCCTGCGCGAGCGGCGGCTCAAGCTCGACGACATCGCGCTGCTGCCGCCGGGCAAGGCTTGGCTGATGGTCGAGTTCGGCGCCGATACGCAGGAAGAGGCGGTTCACCGCGCGAGCAGGATCGGCGGCCTCCTCATTACTGACAAAACGCAAATCTCCCGTCTTTGGACCATCCGTGAAACCGGCGCGTCGGCGACCGCGCTCAACCTCGGGGCGAAGGGCGTGGATCCGGTCGTCGGCTGGGAGGACGCGGCGGTCGACCCGATGCGCCTGGGCGGTTACCTGAGGGAGTTCCAGGCCCTCGTCGAGCGCTTCGGCTACCGCACCTCGCTCTACGGCCACTTCGGCGACGGCTGCATCCACGCGCGCATCGACTTCGAGCTGCGTACCCCGGCCGGCCTCGCGCACTGGCGGCGCTTCCTCACCGAGGCGGCCTTGCTCGTGGTGAAGTACGGCGGCTCGCTCTCGGGCGAGCATGGCGACGGGCAGGCGAAAGGCGAGCTGCTGCCGCTCATGTTCGGGCCCGAATTGATGCAGGCGTTGCGCGAGTTCAAGCGCGTCTGGGACCCGCACAACCGCATGAACCCGGGCAAGCTGATCGACGCCCTTCCGCTCGACGCCAACCTGCGGCTGGGCCCCGAGTACAAGCCCGTCGCGCTGAAAACCAATTTCTTCTTCAAGAGCGACGTCGGCGACGGGTTCATCCGCGCCACGGAGCACTGCATCGGCATGGGCAAGTGCCGCGGCCGCGCCGGCGGCACCATGTGCCCGAGCTACCGCGCGACGCACGAGGAGCGCTATTCGACGCGCGGCCGCGCGCGCCTGCTCGCCGAGATGCTGCGCGGCGAGGTGATCACCGAAGGCTGGGCGAGCGACGACGTCAGGGAAGCGCTCGACTGGTGCCTCGCCTGCAAGGGCTGCCGCAGCGACTGCCCGACGCATACCGACATGGCCGCCTACAAGGCGGAGTTCCTGTCGCACTACTACGAGACCCGCCGCCGCCCGCGCCAGGCCTGGTCGATGGGGCGCATCGGCGAGTGGGCGCCGATCGCTTCCCGCTTTTCCGGATTGATGAATTTCTTCTCCGGGATGGGATTGGTGAAGCGCGCCGCCGGTGTCGACATCACAAGGAACCTGCCGAAATTCGCGTCGCGCACGTTCCGTTCGCAGTTCAGGCCGAACGGTGCCGGCGATCCGGTGATCCTTTTCGACGATACGTTCAACAACCATTTCCGGCCGGGCACCGCGGCGGCGGCGCAGAAGCTGCTCGCGGCTGCGGGCTGCGCGGTCGAGCTGCCGGCGCGGCGCGTGTGCTGCGGCCGGCCGTACTACGACTACGGGATGCTGGACGAGGCGAAGCGCGCGCTCGTGAACGTGCTCGAGGTGCTCGCGCCGCGGCTCGACGCCGGGGCTCCGGTCGTGGTGCTCGAGCCGGGCTGCCTCTCGGTGTTCCGCGACGAGATGCGCCAGCTTTTGCCCGACGATGCGCGCGCGGCGAGGTTGGCGCTGCAGGCGACCAGCCTTTCAGAGGTTCTCAGGAAACGGAATTTCAAACCGAGTGCGCGCGTGCAGGTGGTCATGCATTCCCACTGCCACCAGAAAGCTCTTTGGGGCTCGAGCGCGGACAGCGGATTGCTGAAAGACGCGGGCTGCGAGGTGCTGACGCCCGACACGGGCTGCTGCGGCATGGCGGGGTCGTTCGGCTACCGGCCGCAGCACGCCGCCGCGTCGCGCCGCATCGCCACTCGGGCGCTCTTGCCCGCGCTCGAGCAGGCGAGCGATGCCGTGGTGGTCGCGAACGGCTTTTCATGCCGCGAGCAGATCGAGGCGCTCGCGCAGCGGCCGACGCTGCATCTCGCCGAGCTGCTCGCGCCGCGATGACCTACCGCAACTGGCTGCGCAAGGCGCTGTGGATCATGGCGATCGTGTTAATGGCGCGGTTTGGCCGCAGCGCCGTCGCTTCCGAGCCGCTGTTCAGCGAGATCGACCAGCACCGCGAGCGCGCCGCGCTCGAGCTCGTCGAGCGCGGGCAGCCGGACCTGGAGGCGCGCAACGCGAAAGGCGACACGCTCGTGCACCGCGCGGTGGAGACCGGGATGCGGGAACTCCTGCGCGCGCTGCTCGCCGCGGGCGCCGACCCGCGTGCGCGCACGAAGAACGGCGAGGCCGCGCTTCACCTCGCCGCGCTGCATCCCGAGCCCGTGTTCACTGACCTCCTGCTCGCCGCCGGCGCCGATCCGAAGGCGCGCAACGCCGACGGTGAGACGGCGCTGCACTGGGCCGCGCTCAGCGGCCATATCGTCGTCGCCCAGCGCCTGCTCGTGCGCGGCGCCGATCCGCGGATGAAGACCCGTAAAGGCCTCACCGCGCGCGACTACGCCCGCCGCGAGGGCCACCACGAGATCGCCAAGCTCCTAGAACGCTTCGATCAGTAGCTCATAGGAGCGCCGGCGGGAGTCGTAGTCGCCGGTGATGGTAAGCACCATGAGTTCATCGGCGGCGTAGCGCGCGGTCATTTCCCGAAGTTCTCTTTTCGCTTTTTCGGGTCCACCCATTACGGCGCGGGGGCGCTGCGAAAGGACGTAACGCCGCTCCTCGTCGCTGTAGCGGTGGCGGGCAGCCTCGTCGTAGGTCGGGACCGGCGAGTCGATGTTGAGCGCCATGTGCAGGCGGCGCAGGTCGATCGGCGCCGCGAGGCGCTCGGCGTCCTCGTCCGTTTCGGCGAGGATGGCGAAGGTGCAGACGATGACGCGCGGCTCGGTGCGCTTGCCGCCCGGCTTGAAGTTCTCCCGGTAGAGGCGGGCCACCTCGTCGCCGCCGCGCGGGTTGATGAAGTGGGCGAAGGCGAAGGGCAGGCCGAGCTCGGCGGCGAGCGCGCCGCTGTAGTCGGAGGAGCCGAGCAGCCAGACTTCGGGGATGGTGTCGACCTCGGGTTGCAGGCGGACGGGCTGATGTTTTCCCTCCAGGAGAGCGGTGAGCTCCCATACTTGCTGCGGGAAGCGCGCGGCGTCCGGAAAGCTGCCGCCAGCGACCGCCTGCGCGGTGCGTGCATCGCCGCCCGGGGCGCGCCCGACGCCGAGGTCGATGCGGCCGGGATACAGCGCTTCCAGCATGCGGAAGGTCTCGGCGGTGCGGAACGCGCTGTAGTAGGGCAGGAGCACGCCGCCGGTGCCGATGCGCATGCGCCGGGTCTCCGCGCCGAGGCGCGCGAGCAGCACCTCGGGGCAGGGATCGGCGAGCGCCGCGATCGCGTGATGCTCGGCGAGCCAGTAGCGGTGATAGCCGAGCTCGTCCGCGCGGCGGGCGAGCGCGAGGGTCTCCTCGATCGCGCGGCGCGCGCCCAGGCCGGCGATGACCGGCGACTGGTCGAGGATCGAGACCTTCACTGTCGTCCCGGCCCGACAGTCAAAAGAACTATCCGTTCAAGGCTCGCGCGCCCGCTGTGACTTGCGTCGTCGGGCCAGCCCGACAAACCGGCCTCTGGAAATCCGTCACGGATGCGCCGTAAGGCACTGTTTGTCATGGACGACGGATTTCTGGCACGCCGATTGCAAAGGAATGTCGGGAGGAAACATATGGCGACCATCAGGCTCAAGCAGGAACTCTATTCCTTCGCGCACACGTTCTGGAGCTGCGTCGTGCTTTCGCTCGTGCTGGGCGGCATCGGCGGCACGATCTACAAGGTGATCTCGCCCGACGGCTGGATCGCGACCGCGTTCGGGCGCAGCCTGTCCGCCGGCGCCGCAGCGCTCGGCTCCATGGCCCTCGTTGCCGCCCTCGCCTGGTTTTCGCGCAGCTGGGGCGATCCCAGCCGTGGCCTGGGTTCGTACTTCCTGGTCTACGGCTTCGCCGCCGCCGGGATCCTGTACCTGGCGCAGCTCTGGATGAAGGGGACTCTCTAACCCGCAGCGACCCTCCTGATTCAAGCGGTCGATCAGACAGATCGACTTCTCCCCGGGGCCCGTCCTCCCCCCTACAGGCGGGCCCCATTTTTTTACGGGGGTGTAAGCCTCGCGGGCGAAATCAGCACGCCGAACTGCTCGCACCACACCACCACGCTGCCGAATTTCCCGACATCGACGCCTGCGGGGACGTCGTAATTCTGACTCCCTTTGAACGCCTTCAGCCGCCCGAGGTCGACGAACATCGTGCGCGCCACGTTGGTCGAGGGCACGACCTCCTTCTCCGGCACGAGGTACACGTGGTATTTCGGACCGGGCCCGACCTCGAAGTCGGGCTCGAGGTGCAGCAGGCCTTCGAAAACCGTGACGCGTCCCTTGCCGTAATGGATCGGGTCCGAGGGATTCGCGTGCACGAACATGCCGCGCGCGAGCACCTTGCGCTCCGGCTGTTCCGCCGGCTTTTCCGGCACCTTTTCCGTGGCGACGATGTCGGCGAGGAAGATGTACGGGTAGACGAAGACGCCGAGCGCGACGCCGCCCGCCAGACCGAGTATCAGCGCAACGAAAAAGGTGATGACGTAGGCGCGCATGGCTAGGGTGCGACGCGGAAATCCGGTCTGGAGGAAAGGCGCGGTGCCTCCGCCAGCGGGCGTTGCCGCGCGTCGATCGCCTCGATCTCGACCGCGTAGTACTGGCCTTTCTTGAGGACCACGCCCAGCTCGGCGAGGTTCGCGCTCGTGCCGGAGACGATCGGGCGCTTTGGCCAGTCGAAAAGGCGCCTGTGAGTGTCGAAATCGTTCGGATCTTTCTGCTCCACGAGCTGCAGCCGGTACGCGCTGGCGTTCGGATAGGGTTCCCAGGTCACGATCACCGGCTGCGCGAGCGAGACCTCGCCGGACGGCCCGGTCTTCCTGACGGGATCGACGAACCTGAAATCGAGTCCTGTGCCTGGTTTGCCTTCGGCCACGGTGACGGTGTCGCGAAAGGGCGGGTGATGCATCGGGCTGTTGATCTTGCCGCGGAGCACGCGGTTGGCAGTGTCGGAATCGAGCTGGTAGCCGTCGATGCGGTATTGGCCATAGGGCACCGCGATTGCGTAGCTTCCGTCGGCGCCGCTCGTGCCCCATTGGCTCATCGCCGCGCCGTTGAGGGCGAGCCGCAGGCGCAGGCCCTGCAGCGGCTTGCCGCCTGAGGTCACGTTGCCGACGAGCTTCCCTGGGCCCTCGGCAAGCACGGTTTTCTGAGCCTCGAAGGAAAATTCGCCCGTCCAGCTCCCCTGCGGCCCCAGGAAGCCCTCGCTTTCGGCCGGCAGCGGCACCAAGCCGACGGTTCTTTCCTTCGACGGCGGAAATCGCACCGACGCTCCCGGTTCTGCCTGGGACCACTGGTACCAGAAGTAGCCGTACACCGCAGCGACGAAAATGACCACGCCGCAGACGGCGGAGGCCAGCATCAGGAGAAAAGTTCTCATTGCCCCCGGCGCGGCGCGGTCTGCAGGAGCTGCGCGAGCTCGTTCTTCCAGAACTTCGCGCGGCCGGCAATCCTTGGGTGATTCGCACTCATGTCGATCTCCTCATGAACGTGACTTCTTGGGCTTTGATCGCCCGCCTACCATTCGTCGAGCGTCTTCACAACGAGCGGCCGGCGCTCCGTTTCCTTGCCCTCTGCCATCGTGGATACCTGCGTCTTGTCAAGGATACGGCGAAGCTCGACCGGTTTTATTACCGTCCTCTCTGGATGAGCTTCGTCCACGTCCCAGTACTTGCCCTGCCCCCGATTGATGGTCTCGCTGCCTGTCGCGGACCCTTCAAACTCCATCTCCCCAAAGCCGTGGAACCGCTCGTTGGGGCTGGCGGGATACCAGCCCTGCCAGTGATAGAGAACCTTCTTCTCATCTTTCACGATGCGAACCACTACGCTTTTCCAGTGGGCGGTCAGAGACCCTTCCTTGTCGTAGGAACGGCCTCGCAGGTGCACCGAGTCATAGATGTCGTCGAACTCGATCTGCAAAAAACTTACCCAGCTCTTGCCGGCTACGGTGATGCGCTCCCACCACGCTCCTTCGATGCGGTCGTAGAAGCCGCGCATGGCGGCGTGGACTGCAAGCGCCTCCGTACTAAGCTTATGTCTGGTCCCCAGCTTGGCAATGCGCTCGCTGATCCGGAAACATTGAGGATCGAGCGCCGTCCTCAAGTCGCCGTTCGCAGGACGGTCGAACGTCGCAGCCTTTACGCCGAGCAGGTCCGTGGGAAGCTTGAGATCCGGCCTTTTCTCGTGCACCAGAAAGCAGCGTTCGCGGCCGAGGCTTCCGATGAACAAACCGAGCTCGAACAGGATGTTGTCCCGAGGCGCAAGCTTCTCGGCTTCGCGGCTGGTGATGGTGTCATCCGGAGTGAGCACCACGACTGCAAAATCCATTTCCCGGGCCGCTTTTTCCAGCGACTCGATATACGTCGCGCTGAGCTCAAACGCCAGCGTCCAGGGCTTCACCTCGGCCCTGTCGGTCAGTTCATCCAGCAAGAGACCGCGAACGGTTTTCGTGACGTCGAGCCCTTCGCTTGAAGACGCGATGAACACCTTAGGCGCCGTCATCTTCTTCTCCCTTCACGAGGTTGCGCAAAGCAGCCTAACCGAGATCAGACCGCGATCGGCGCCTTGATCGCGGGATGCGGGTCGTAATTCTCGAGCGTGAAGTCTTCGTAGCGGAAGTCGAGCAGCTCCTTGACCGCCGGATTCAGCCGCAGGCGGGGAAATGCCCGCGGTTGACGGGAAATCTGCTCGCGGGCCTGCTCGAGATGATTCAGGTAGAGGTGCGCGTCGCCCAGCGTGAGGATGAACTCGGCGGGCTTGAGGCCGGTGACCTGCGCCACCATCAGCGTGAGCGCGGCGTAGGACGCGATGTTGAAGGGCACGCCGAGGAAAAGGTCGGCGCTGCGCTGGTACATCTGGCACGACAGCC
>Ga0180104_1000110_pt1 | contig 18259 bp, 16 predicted proteins | sample EasRiv730_16_1Da_FD_121791 | JGI IMG/M metagenome (GOLD analysis project Ga0180104, IMG submission 121791) | Soil microbial communities from meander-bound floodplain in the East River, Colorado, USA - East River metaG ERMLT730_16_1Da | ecosystem: Environmental > Terrestrial > Soil > Floodplain ... | reverse complement strand
TGACGGCGAAGTTCGACCTGCCGAAAGAGCAGCACCACAACTGGAAATACGTGGCGTTCGGCCCCGATGGCAAGCTCTACGTGCCGTTCGGCTCGCCGTGCAACATCTGCGAGCCGCCCACGAAGGAATACGGTCAGATCCGGCGCTACAACCCGGATGGCTCGGGCAAGGAGGTGCTGGCCACCGGCGTGCGCAATTCCGTGGGTTTCGACTGGCATCCGAAGACCAAGGAACTGTGGTTCACCGACCACGGCCGTGACTGGGTGGGCGACAACGGTCCCCAGGACGAACTGAACAAGGTGTCGAAGCCCGGCGGGTTCTACGGGTTCCCCTACTGCCACGCCAAGGGTGTTCCCGATCCGGACATCAAGAAGCCCGATCCGTGCAAGGGCGTCACCCTGCCGGTGGCGCTGATGGGGCCGCACGCCGCGGTGATGGGGGTGAAGTTCTATACCGGCAAGATGTTCCCCGCCTCGTACCAGAACACCATGTTCATCGCGCGCAAGGGCTCGTGGAACCGGACCAAGCCGATGGGCTTCGACGTCGTCAACGTGCGCCCGAGCGAGGACGGCAAGAGCGCCAAGGTGACGCCGTTCATGACCGGCTTCCAGGAAGGCGGCGACGCCTACAAGTTCTGGGGCCGTCCCGCGTACGTCGCGCAGATGCCCGACGGCGCGCTGCTCGTTTCCGACGAGCAGGTCGGCGCGATCTACCGCATCAGCTACCAGCGGCCGAAGGCGCCGGCGAAGAAACAGAAATAGTGTCGTTCATGCAGAAGGGGCGGTGGGCCCTGGCGCTCACCGCCTTTTTTCTTTCCACGGGTCTGGCGCAGGAGCGCCTGCAGCTCTGCGCGGCCTGCCACGGCGAGGGCGGGAACTCGACGAACCCGCAGATCCCCTCGATCGCGGGCCAGCCGAAGCTCTTCATCGAGAACCAGCTCATCCTGTTCCGCGAGGAGCTGCGCAAGTCCGACCAGATGCTGCCGGTGGTGAAAGGCCTGAAGGACGCGGAGGTCATCAGGCTCGCCGAGCATTTCTCGCAGCGGGCGGCGAAAGGCATGGAACCGGGTTCCGCAAGCAAGGAACTGATGCGAAAGGGCGGCAGCGCGGCGCAACAGCTTCGCTGCGGGATCTGCCATCTGTCCGACTTCAGCGGCCAGAACCAGATCCCGCGCCTGGCCGGCCAGCGGGAGGCGTACCTCGAGGCGGAGATGCGCGCCTACCGCGACGGCAAGCGCACCGGCGGCGACACCATCATGGCGGCCGCGCTGTACGGCGTAAGCGACGCCGACATCAAGGCGCTCGCCCACTACCTTTCGCGAAGCAGCGTTCGATCCCGCGCGCGTTGAACCGGGCGGGTTTCTTGCTCGCAATCTCGAGGCCATGAACCCGATCTTTCTCGGGGGCGCCGCCGTGGGCGTGGCCCTCATGTATTTTCTGGACCCGAATTCCGGCCGCCGTCGCCGCGCGCGGACGCGCGACAAGGTGGTGCACGCGGCGCGGGTGGTGAACGAGGGCGCGAAGGTCACCGCCCGCGACACCGTGCACCGCGCCCAAGGCGCCTGGGCGGAGGCCAGGCGTCTTTTCAGCCATGAAGAGGATATTGGTGACGAGGCGCTGGTCGAGCGAGTGCGGGCGGCGCTGGGGCGGGTGGTGTCGCATCCGCACGCCATCGAGACGGCGGCGAGCGGCGGCCACGTCACGCTGATCGGGCCGATCCTCTCCTACGAGGTGCGTCCGCTGTTGAGGGCGGTGCGCCGGGTGACAGGAGTGCGGGCGGTGAGCGACCAGCTCACGGTCTACAACGAGCCGGGCAACGTGTCACCGCTGCAGGGCGGCGAGCCGAGCACCGGCGAGCGCTTCGAGCTCCTGCGGGAGAACTGGTCGCCGGCGGCGCGGGTCCTGGTCGGCGGGGTCGGCGCCGCCCTGATGCTCGCGGCGACACGGGCGCGCGGCGGCTTGTGCGCCCTGCTGGGGATCTCCGGCGGCGCGCTCGTTGCGCGAGCCGCGGCGAACCGCGAGCTCGCGAGCCTGCTCGGCTTCGGCAGCCGCGGCATCACCGTGCAGAAGACGATCCACGTCGCGGCGCCGGTCGAGCGCGTGTTCGACTTCTGGACCGACTACCAGAACTTCCCGCGCTTCATGCACAACGTGCGCGACGTGCGCCAGGTCGCCGAGAACCGCTCGCACTGGGTGGTCGCCGGGCCGGCCGGCGTCCCGGTGCAGTGGACCGCGGAAGTGACGCACGTCATCCCGGGCGAGCTGATCGAGTGGCGCTCGGTGAGCGACTCCGACGTGCGCCACCGCGGAACCGTGCGCTTCGCCCATAGCGGTGACAGAGGCAGCGGCGACAACGGCACGCGCGTCAGCGTGGAGCTCTCCTATATCCCGCCCGCCGGCGCTTTCGGGCACGCGGTGGCGACGATCTTCGGCGCCGATCCCAAGAGCGAGATGGACGCCGACCTGCTGCGCATGAAGTCGATGATCGAGACCGGCCACCCGCCGCACGGCGCCGCGCGGCCGGGCGCGCTTCCGCGGGAAAGCTAGGCTGCTTTCGCTTTTGCGGGTCCTGCCTTTTCGAGGATTTCCCTGAGCACGTAGGGCAGGATGCCGCCGTGGCGGTAGTAGTCGACCTCGATCGCCGTGTCGATGCGGCACTTCACGGTGATCTCGACCTTGCGGCCATCGCTCTGGGTGATCTGCACCTTCAGGTCCTGCTGCGGCTGGATGCCGGTGAGGCCGAGGATGTCGATGGTCTCGTCGCCCTTGAGCCCGAGCGATTGCGCGGAGTCGGCGCCGGTGAACTGCAGCGGCAGCACGCCCATGCCGACGAGGTTGGCGCGGTGGATGCGCTCGAAGCTGCGCGCGATCACCGCCTTCACGCCGAGGAGCTGGGTACCCTTCGCCGCCCAGTCGCGCGATGAGCCGGTGCCGTACTCCTCGCCGCCGAACACCACCGTCGGCGTGCCGTCGGCGATGTACTTCATCGCGGCTTCGTAGATCGGAAGCCTTTCATTTCGAAACAACGTCATTCCGCCTTCCGTGCCGGGGAGCATCAGATTCTTGATGCGCACGTTGGCGAAGGTGCCGCGCATCATCACCTCGTGGTTGCCGCGGCGCGCGCCGTAGCTGTTGAAGTCCGCCACCGCGACATCGTGCTCCTGCAGGTAGATGCCGGCGGGCGAGGTCGGCTTGATCGAGCCCGCGGGCGAGATGTGGTCGGTGGTCACCGAGTCGCCGAAAATGCCGAGGACCTTGGCGTTCTTGATGTTGCCGATCGCGCTCGGCGACATTGAAAATTCCTTGAAGAACGGCGGCTCGGCGATGTAGGTCGACTTCGGCCAGCTGTAGACCTGCCCGGAGGGCGCCGACACCTTCTTCCACAGCGGGTTGGTCTCGCCGAGGTTCGAATAGAGCTTCTTGAACGTCGCCGGATCCATGGCGTACTTCATCAGTGCGCGCACTTCTTCGGCGCTCGGCCAGATGTGGCCGATGTAGACGTCCTGGCCGTCTTTCGATTTCCCCAGCGGTTGGGTTTTCAGATCGACCAGAACCGAGCCTGCGATCGCATACGCCACCACGAGCGGCGGCGAGCCGAGGAAGTTGGCGCGGATGTTCGGATGTATTCTCGCTTCAAAATTCCTGTTGCCGGACAGGACGGCCGCGCATACGAGGTCGTTCTTCACGATCGCCTCGTCGATCGGCGGTGCGAGCGGGCCGGCGTTGCCGATGCAGGTGGTGCAGCCGTAGGCGGCGACATTGAAGCCGAGCTTCTCCAGGTAGGGCAGGAGCCCGGCCTTCTGCAGGTACTCGGTGACGACGCGCGAGCCCGGCGCGAGCGAAGTCTTGACGTGCGCCCTCACCGAAAGCCCGAGCTCGACCGCTTTCTTGGCGAGCAGGCCCGCCGCCAGCAGCACGCCGGGGTTCGAGGTGTTGGTGCACGAGGTGATCGCCGCGATCAGCACGTCGCCGTTCTTCAGCTCCATGCCGTCGAAAGTCTTGAATTTCTTGGATAGATCTTCGCTCTTCTTGCCGAACCCGTTCTCTTTCACCGGCGCGGAGAACAGCTTCTCGAACGTGCCCTTCACCTTGTCGAGGTCGATGCGGTCCTGCGGCCGCTTCGGGCCGGCAAGCGAGGGATAGATGGTGGAAAGATCGAGCTCGAGCACCTGCGAGTAATCGATCTGGCCGGGCTGCGGCACGCCGTACAGGCCCTGCGCCTTGAAATAGGCGACGAAGCGCTCGATTTCCTCGGGCGTGCGGCCGGTGCCGCGGAAATATTCGACGGTGCGGTCGTCGACCGGGAAGAAGCCCATGGTCGCGCCGTACTCCGGCGCCATGTTGCCGATCGTCGCGCGGTCGGGCACGGCGAGCGACGCGGTGCCTTCGCCGAAGAACTCGACGAACTTGCCCACGACTTTCGCTTTTCTGAGAAGTTCTGTAACAGTTAAAACCAAATCCGTTGCGGTGCACGCGGGATGCAGTTTCCCCTTGAGGTTCACGCCGACCACATCGGGCGTGAGGAAGTACACCGGCTGGCCGAGCATGCCGGCTTCCGCCTCGATGCCGCCGACGCCCCAGGCGACGACGCCGATGCCGTTGATCATGGTGGTGTGGCTGTCGGTGCCGACCAGCGTGTCGGGGTAGCACACGCCATCCTTGGATTTATGCACGCCGCGCGCCAGGTACTCGAGGTTCACCTGATGGACGATACCGATACCGGGTGGCACCACCTTGAAGGTGTCGAACGCCTGCATGCCCCACTTCATGAACTGGTAGCGCTCCTCGTTACGCTTGAATTCCAGCTTCATGTTGAGGTCGAGCGCGTTCTTCGTGCCGTAGTGGTCGATCTGCACCGAGTGGTCCACGACGAGGTCGACTGGCACGAGCGGCTCGATCACCTTCGGCTCCTTGCCCATCTTCTGCGCGACGCTGCGCATCGCAGCCAGGTCGCAGAGCAGCGGCACGCCGGTGAAGTCCTGCAACAGGATCCTCGCCAGCACGAAGGGAATCTCCTCGGTGCGCTTGGCGCTCGGCTTCCAGTTCGCGAGCTCGCGCACGTGCGCCTCGGTCACCTTTTTTCCGTCGCAGTTGCGCAGCACCGACTCCAGGACGATGCGGATGGAGATCGGCAGTCTTTCGAGCTTCAGATTCAATTTCTTCGAAAGCGCAGGGAGCGAGTAGAGCTTGCCGTGCTTGAACGACTGGAGCGTGTTGAACGAATCCATGACTACCCCTAAGTGATCAGATCACGAACAGGTCGACGAACTGGTTGACCGGCATCGCTTCGAGCCTGGCCGGATCCATGCAGACGTCGAGAATGGTTTTCTGCTGCTTCTGCGGGAAGCGGCGCGCGAGATTGGTCTTGAACTTCTCCACCAGGATCGGCATGCCTTCGGCGCGGCGGCGCTTGTGGCCGATCGGGTACTCGCACACGACTTCCTTCAGCCTGGTGCCGTCCTTGAATTCCACGGTGAGCGCGTTGGCGATCGAGCGCCTTTTCGGGTCGTGGTAGTCGCGCGTGAAGCGCTTGTCTTCCACGCACACGATTTTCTTTCTCAAGGAATCAATCCTGGGATCTTTCGCAATGCCGTCCTCGTAATCCGCCGCCGTCAGCCGTCCGAAGATCAGCGGCACCGCGACCATGTACTGGATGCAGTGATCCCGGTCGGCGGGATTCGCGAGCGGTCCTTTCTTGTCGATTATGCGGATCGCCGCCTCGTGCGTCCGGATCCGGATTTTCTTAATGTCCTCAGAGGTTTTGCCGGCGGATTTCATCTGCTGAAAAATGGACATCGCGCATTCCACCGCGGTCTGGGCGTGGAATTCGGCGGGGAAGGAGATCTTGAAGAGCACGTTCTCCATGACGTAGCTGCCGAACTTGCGCTGGAACTTGAACTCCTTGCCCTTGAAGAGGACGTCGTAGAAGCCCCAGCCCTTGGCCGTGAGCACCGAGGGGTAGCCCATCTCGCCCGTCTTGCTGATCAGCGCGAGGCGCACCGCGCGCGAGGTGGCGTCTCCCGCCGCCCAGCTCTTGCGCGAGCCGGTGTTCGGCGCGTGGCGATAGGTGCGCAGCGACTGGCCGTCGACCCAGGCCTGCGAAATCGCGTTCACGACCTGGTCGTAGCTGCAGCCGAGCATGTGCGCCACCACCGCCGTGGAAGCGACCTTCACCAGGACCACGTGGTCGAGGCCGACGCGGTTGAAGCTGTTCTCGAGCGCGATGACCCCCTGGATCTCGTGCGCCTTGATCATGGCGGTCAGCACGTCTTTCATGACCAGGGAGGTTGAGGCGTTTCTGGAAATCCAGTCTGCCGTTGCCAGGATCCCGCCCAGGTTGTCCGAGGGATGGCCCCACTCGGCGGCGAGCCAGGTGTCGTTGAAGTCGAGCCAGCGGATCATGGCGCCGATGTTGAACGCCGCCTGCACCGGGTCGAGCTGGAACTTCGTGCCCGGCACCTTGGCGCCGTGCGGCACCACCGTCTCGGGATCGACCGGCCCGAGGAGCTTGGTGCACGCCGGGTATTCGAGCGCCTCGAGCCCGCAGCCGAGCGTGTCCATCAGGCAGTAGCGGGCGGTTTCGTACGCTTCGGGGCTTTTTACGGGATATTGACTTACATAGTCCGCGATGAGCGTCAGCACTTTGTCCGGCTTCGGCCGGACGTTCGAGATATGCGCGGACATGTCAGAACAGCGTCGGCAGCAGCTTCAGACTGTGCAGCTCCTCGATGAACTCCCAGAGCGCGAACGCCCACAGGAACCACATCGCGTCGAAGATCGCGCCGCGCATGTGGCGCGGCGACACCGTCACCGTGGCGGGCTCCTTGTAGAGCGACCAGTCGGGGACCCAGCGCGGGACGCGGGCGCAGTACTCGCGATAGCGCTGGCCGAAGATCTGGCCGAGGCGGGCTTCCTCCTGCGCCACGACCGCGGGATAGAACAGCGCGAAGGCGACCGCGAGCGCCAGCACGAGATAAGGCTGCTCCACAGCGAAGCCGAAGCCGACCGCGCCGGCGAAATTCCCCAGGTACAGCGGATTGCGCACAGTCGAGTAGGGACCCGAGGTCGCGAGCTCGCCGTTCTTGTTACCGGCGATAAACAGCACGCACCAGATGCGCCACAGCGTGGCCGCGGCGAGCAACGCAAAGCCGAGCATTTCGGAAATCTCGCCGACCCAGGCGGGGATCGACATGGGCGGCGAGCCGAACACGACCAGGACGAGCAGCGCGAGGATGACGGCGCGCGACCAGGCGATGCGGTGCGAGGCGAAGTGCTCGGCGAACATGTTAGGCGTCCGGCTCCTCATCGGCGTTGTCGTCGGCGTCGAAGCTGTGCTCGGCGCCGCCCGCGGGCAGAAAGGTATGCTCGTTGCCGCCGGCGCGCGGCGCGTGGCGCATCGACGGCACCGGCGCGCGCTCCTCCGGCGTCTTGTCCCACCAGACGGCGCGGCCTTTGCGCTGCGATTCCACTTCCTCCGGATGCTCCTCGAGGAACTGGCGCATGAATTTCGTAAGATCAGACTCGTACATCAGCGATCCTCAATGGGAATCCATTTCAAATTCTCCGGCCCGGTGTAATTCGCTCCCGGCCGGATGATCTTGCCGTCGGCGCGCTGCTCGATGACGTGCGCCGACCAGCCGCTGGTGCGCGAGATCACGAACACTGGCGTGAACATCGCGGTGGGCACGCCAAGGCGGTGATAGGAGACCGCGCTGTACCAGTCGAGGTTGGCGAACATCTTCTTCTCGCGCCACATCACCTGCTCGAGCCGCTCGGCGATGTCGAACAGCTTCATGTCCTTCTGGGACTGCGAAAGCCGGCGCGCGACGCCCTTGATCACTTCGTTCCTCGGATCGCCGGTCGTGTACACCGGGTGGCCGAAGCCGATCACGATCTCCTTCGCCTGCACCCGCCGGACGATATCGGCCTCCGCCTCAGGCGGATTCTTGTACCGGGACAGGACCTCGAAGGCGAACTCGTTCGCGCCGCCGTGCTTCGGCCCGCGCAGTGCGCCGATGCCGCCGCAAATCGCGCTGTACATGTCCGACCCCGTGCCGGCGACCACGCGGCAGGCGAAGGTGCTGGCGTTGAATTCGTGCTCGGCATACAGGATGAGCGAGGTGTGCATCGCGCGCACCCACTCCTCGCTCGGCCTCTTCTGATGCAGAAGATGCAGGAAATGCCCGCCGATCGAGTCATCGTCGGTCACGGTCTCGATGCGCTTGCCGTGATGGCTGTAGTGGTGCCAGTAGAGCAGCATCGAGCCGAGCGACGCCATCAGGCGGTCGGCGATATCCTGGGCGCCGGTCTTGCTGTGGTCCCCGCCCTCGGGCTCCACGGTGCCGAGCACCGATACTCCCGTGCGCATCACGTCCATCGGATGCGCGGTTTTCGGGATGTACTCCAGCGCGGACTTGACCGCCGGCGGCAGGGCGCGGAGCGTTCTCAGCCGGGCCTTGTACTTCTTCAGCTCTTCCCGGGTCGGCAGCTTCTCGTGCACCAGCAGGTAGGCCACTTCCTCGAACTCCGCCTTGTCGGCGAAATCGAGGATGTCGTAGCCGCGGTAGTGGAGATCGTTCCCGGTGCGGCCGACGGTGCACAGCGCGGTGTTGCCTGCCGGCACGCCCGACAGGGCGACCGATTTCTTGGGCTTAGCGACGGGCGAAGAGCTCATCGAGCTTTTCTTCGTACGAGTGGTAGTTCAGGAATTCGTAAAGCTCCTCGCGGGTTTGCATCGCAGGAACGAGATTTTTCTGGGTGCCCTCAGCCTTTACCCGCTTATACACCTCGAAAGCGGCCTTGTTCATGGCGCGGAAGGCGGTAAGGGGATAGAGCACCATGGCCGCGCCGGCGGAGCGCAGCTCGTCCACCGTGAAGAGCGGCGTCTTCCCGAATTCGGTGATGTTCGCGAGGATCGGCACCTTTACTGCGTCGGCGAACTTGCGATACATATCGATCGAGGGGATCGCCTCGGGGAAGATCATGTCTGCACCTGCTTGAACATAAGCACGCGCGCGCTCGACCGCTTTTTCGAGCCCTTCGGACGCTAGGGCGTCGGTCCGCGCCATGATTACGAAAGAAGGATCGGTGCGCGCATCCACCGCCGCCTTGATGCGGTCGGCCATCTCTTCCTTGGACACGAGCTCCTTGCCCGGGCGGTGGCCGCAGCGCTTGGCGCCGACCTGGTCCTCGATGTGCATCGCCGCGGCGCCGAACTTGATCAGCGATCTGACTGTGCGGGCCACGTTGAACGCGCTCGCGCCGAAGCCGGTGTCGACGTCGACGAGGAGCGGCAGGTCGCACACGTCCGTGATGCGGCGGATGTCCGTGAGCACGTCGTCCAGGTTCGAGATGCCGAGGTCGGGCATGCCCAGCGACCCGGCGGCGACGCCCGCGCCGGACAGGTAGATCGCGCGGTAGCCCACGCGCTTCGCCATCACCGCGTGGTAGGCGCAGATGGTACCTATGATCTGCAGGGGCCGCTCTTCGGTTAGCGCTTGTCTAAATCGAGCCCCCGGGGAAATGAGGGCCTTAGTTTGTAAAGAGCTTTCCATTACGCAATCACTTGGCCGCCCGAAAGCCCAATGATTCGATTTACAAAAGCTTTGAGCTCGGCACAGTTGTCTATCGACATGGCTAAATTCTGGCCAGTAAGAATTCTCTTGGCGTCGCGTTCTTTGCTATAGCTATCTCTACACTCGCCTCGCTCGAAGACCTCCGCAATGACTCTCGACGGTGGCTTATTGTGATTTATGGATTCGGGTGCCCCAGGCATTTGCTGATGGTGACGTGCTAATTGCAGGATTCGATTCCAGTAGGGGATTAGCCAAGCCTCGAAATCGTGTAGGGCGACGTGCGGGTAGAACGCGGGAATCGCACCGACCCAGCCACTCATCTTCTGTTTCGCATCCTGCGCAGTGGTGAAGTCATTAGTCCCCGTATAGACGTCCGTTAGTGCGATGACGGCGTCTGAAGGCTTCCGTCCCGACATGAGCGTTGTCACAACCCGCCGGAGCTTATCTTCCTTAGGAATACGGCCATCGTAAACGACAGGGTCGAGTCTGGGCATATATCCGACAAGTCTTGTCGCAAGAAACTCGCGAAGAAAAGGAAAGAAAGCCTTCTCTGTCTTTCCCTCGACGATGACCGAAATTTTCAGCTACGGCCCCCCATTTGACCCATTGACCACACTTCGTCAAGCGTGAAGTCCTTCATCCACTTTTCGATATCCAAATCTGGGAAATCACCCCAAGTGACCTTACTACTACCGTCTTCCTGTCTATCGAAAACTAAGACTTCGCTTGGCTTCAGAAAACGGATTAGCCTGTCCGAATGGGTTGCCACTACTATCTGCGTCCTTTTCGACGCGCCACGCAACAAATCGGCAAGGATACCCAGCAATTCAGGATGGAGGCTTACTTCGGGTTCGTCTATCAGAGTGACCGTAGGTAACGTTTCGGACAGAAGTAAGGTAGACAACCATAAGAATCGCAACGTGCCTTCTGATAACTGATGCAGGTATACGGGATGCCGGAATTTCTTGTCCTTCCACGTCAAGGTCAGCATTCCGGCCGCGACAGGCGGAAAATCTAGCCTCTCAAAGTCCGGGAATGCAGTAGAGAGTGTGTCCTGCAATACATCGAACCGATCTCGATTGGTCTCACGAAGAAAGTAGAGAGATGAAATTAGGTCATCACCGGTTTCGGAGAGCACACCCACGGGCCTGAGTTGTTGTGGCTGCCGAACGGGCGAGTTCGATCCGACGTTCATCAACCCGAATGAACTTATTGAAGCGAGTTTGTTCCGGAAATCCTCTGGTTCGCGGAACATTTTGGGAACTTGGGATAGAGAGGCTTCAAAAGGATCATGTTCCCAGGTTGGACGTACTAATTTTCCTGCGCTTTCGGCATCGATTTTTTCGTAATAGCGAACGTTATCGCCAACAGAATTGATGTAGAGGAATGGGGGTTTATCTGTATAGCGCGTTTGGCTAAGTGATTCGCCCTTTATGTAGTAGCTCGGCCCTCTTCGATCTAGCTCAATTCGATAATCGATGGGCTGATGACCAGATACCGGCATCCGCGTCGACAACTCCAGAGAATCGGACCGATCAAAGGTCAAGAGGCTGTCAAAGCCGCCCTTACTGGTGATCTTCGCGTTTAGCTCCCCTTTTGCCGCGCCGCGCAGCAATTCGATTGCTTCGAGGAATGAAGTCTTGCCTACACCATTGGCCCCGATCATTACAGCGAGAGGCCTCATTTCAACTTGACAGTTGATCAGCCTCTTGTAGTTCTTGATTCCTAGCTTTGAAAAACTCGTCATCCGCTTCCCCGATTGACCATGCCGGTCAACTTAGGAGGTGCTTAACCCCGTCACGCTCCTCGTGCAACTCCTTGAGCGTGGCGTCGATGCGCTTGCGGCTGAACTCGCTGATGTCGATGCCCTTGACGATCTGGTACTTGCCGCCGCGGCACGTGACCGGGTAGCCGAAGATGACGCCTTCCGGGATGCCGTAGCTGCCGTCGGAGGGCACGCCCATCGTGACCCAGTCGCCGTCGCGGCTGCCGGAGATCCAGTCTCGCACATGACCGATCGCGGCGTTTGCCGCGCTTGCTGCCGAGGAGAGGCCGCGCGCGTCGATGATCGCCGCGCCGCGCTTCTGCACCGTCGGGATAAAGCTCGACTCGAGCCAGGCCTGGTCGTTGATCATCGGCCAGATCTTCTTGCCGTCGGCTTCGGCCTGGAACACATCGGGATACTGCGTGGCGGAGTGATTACCCCACACGGTTATCTTCTTGATTGCGACGACTTCCTTCTTGATTTTCTGGGCTACTTGCGACGTGGCCCGGTTGTGGTCGAGGCGCATCATGCCGGTGAACTGGGTCGGCTTCAGGCTCGGCGCGTTCTTCATCGCGATCAGGCAGTTGGTGTTCGCCGGGTTGCCGACCACGAGCACTTTCACGTCGCGCTTGGCGACGCGATCGAGCGCGCTTCCCTGCGGCGCGAAGATCTTGCCGTTCGCCTCCAGCAGATCCTTGCGCTCCATTCCGGGGCCGCGCGGGCGCGCGCCGACAAGGAGCGCGACGTCGACGTCCTTGAACGCGACCATCGGGTCGGAGGCCGCGACCATGCCGTGGAGCAGGGGAAAGGCGCAGTCGTCGAGCTCCATCATCACGCCCTTCAGCGCCTTCTGCGCCTTCTCGTCCGGGATCTCGAGCATCTGGAGCACGACCGGCTGGTCCCTGCCGAGCATCTCGCCGCTCGCGATGCGAAACAGAAGCGAGTATCCGATCTGGCCGGCGGCGCCGGTGACGGCGACGCGCACGGGGGCTTTGGGCATTTCAGGCTCCGCCTAGTCGAACAAGGGCAACATCGAGAAGAACGAGATTCGAACTGATTATAATTGCCCTTGCCCGGAATTAGGGGCCGGGCGGCTTCCATGGCGAGCGCGTCCGCGAAAAAGATCCGTCCGAAATACCTCAGCCTGCCCGCGCTCCTGTTCCAGATCCGCTTGCCGGTTCCGGGCTGGGTATCGATCCTTCACCGCATCTCGGGCGCGCTGCTCGTCATTCCGTTCGCCGCATGGGCGCTCTACCTGCTCGACACGAGCCTGCGCTCCGAGCAGGGCTTTTCGTACGTCAGAAACCAGTACCTGAACCTGACGCTGGTGAAGCTCGGCCTGCTGGTCTTCATCTGGGCCTACTGCCATCACTTCTGCGCCGGCATCCGCTATCTCTTCCTCGATCTCGACAAGGGCGTGGACCTGAAGACCGCCCGCCTCACGAGCTGGATCGTGATCGCCGCCGGCCTCGCGCTCACGGCGGTCCTTGGAGCCAAGCTTTGGTGAAGCGTCTCGTTGTCGGCGCGCACTATGGTCTGCGCGACTGGCTCGCGCAACGCATCACCGCAGTCATCATGGCGGTGTACTCGGTCATCGCGGCCGCCATCGTGCTGAAGAATTCGCCCCTGACTTACGCGGTGTGGAAGGACCTGTTCGCGCAAGGGTGGATGCGCGTCGCGACGCTGCTCTTTGCCGTCAGCCTCGCCTGGCATGCCTGGGTCGGCGTGCGCGACATCCTGATGGACTACATCAAGCCCGACGGCTTGCGCCTCACGCTCCAGGTGCTCTTCATTGTGCTGCTCGCAAGCTATCTCGGCTGGGCCGTGCAGATTCTCTGGCGATAGGAATGGAAAAACTCGCGGTCAGGCGATTCGATACGATCGTGGTGGGCGCGGGCGGCGCGGGCATGCGCTCGGCGCTCGAGCTGGCGCGCGCCAACCTCAAGGTGGCGGTGCTGACCAAGGTGTTCCCGACGCGCTCGCATACCGTCGCGGCGCAGGGCGGCATTGCCGCGCCGCTCGCGAACTCCGCGGAGGACAACTGGCACTGGCACATGTACGACACGGTCAAGGGCTCGGACTACCTCGGCGACCAGGACGCCATCGAATACATGTGCCGCCGCGCGATCGAGGTGGTGGTCGAGCTCGAGCACATGGGAATGCCGTTCGACCGCCTCGAGAACGGCAGGATTTACCAGCGGCCCTTCGGCGGCCACACCCAGAATTACGGCACCCCCAAGATGGCGATGCGCGCATGCGCCGCGGCCGACCGCACCGGGCACGCCATGCTGCACACGCTCTACCAGCAGAACGTGCGCGCCAACACCCAGTTCTTCGTCGAATGGATGGCGCTCGACGTGATCATGGATCCGCAGGACGGGGCGGTCGTGGGCGTGGTGGCGCTGGAAATGGAGACGGGCGAGCTCAGTATCCTGCAGGCGAAGGCGACCCTTCTCGCGACCGGCGGCTCGGGGCGGATGTTCTTCAGCTCGACCAATGCGTTCATCAACACCGGGGACGGCCTCGGCATGGCGGCGCGCGCCGGGCTGCCGCTGGAAGACATGGAGTTCTACCAGTTCCATCCCACCGGGGTCTACGGCGCGGGCGTGCTGATCACCGAAGGGGTGCGCGGCGAGGGCGGGTATCTGCTCAACAAGAACGGCGAGCGCTTCATGGAGCGCTACGCGCCGAATGCCAAGGATCTCGCGAGCCGCGACGTGGTGTCGCGCGCGATGACCACCGAGATCAAGGAAGGCCGCGGCTGCGGCCCCGACGGCGACCACGTGATGCTGAAGCTCGACCATCTCGGGCCCGAGGTGATCAACCTGCGCCTGCCGGGCATCCGCGACATCGCGATCAAGTTCGCGAACGCCGATCCGATCCGCGAAGCCATCCCGGTGGTGCCCACGGCGCACTACCAGATGGGCGGAATTCCGACGAACTACATGGGACAGGTGGTGGCGCCCGAGGGGGCGAGCAAGGAAGCGATCGTGCCCGGCCTGTACGCCGCCGGGGAATGCGCCTGCGTTTCGGTGCACGGCGGCAACCGCCTGGGCTGCAACTCGCTGCTCGACCTGGTGGTGTTCGGCAAGGCCGCCGGCGAGCAGATGATCAAGGACATCCGCTCGCAGCCGAGCCCCCACCGCGCGTTGCCCAGGAACGCGGGCGACGCCAGTCGATCCAGGCTTTCCAGGTTGGACAGTGCAAACAGCGGCGAGCGCGTGGTCGACGTGCTGCACGACCTGCGCCGCACCATGCAGGCGCACTGCGGGGTGTTCCGCTTCCCGGACGATCTGGTCGAAGGCGTGAAGAAGATGAAGATCATCGCTGAACGGGTGGGCCGGGCCTTCATCGCCGACAAGTCCAAGGTTTTCAACACGGCGCGCGTCGAGGCGCTGGAGCTCGAGAATCTGGTCGAGGCGGCGACGGCCACCATCGTTTCGGCCGAGGCGCGCAAGGAAAGCCGCGGCGCGCAGGCGCGCGCGGATTTCCCCGACCGCGACGACAAGAACTGGATGAAGCACACGCTGTGGTACAAGGAAGGCAACCGGCTCGACTACAAGCCGGTGCACCAGAAGCCGCTGTCGGTCGAGACCATGGAACCGAAGGTGAGAACCTACTGATGAAGCTGTCGATTTATCGCTACGACCCGGACAGGGACGAAAAGCCGTACCTGAAGGACTACGAGGTGGCGCTCGACGCGGCCGACCGCATGCTGCTCGACGCGCTCGTCAAGGCGAAGGCGCAGGACGATTCGCTCTCCTTCCGCCGCTCGTGCCGCGAAGGGGTGTGCGGGTCGGATGCCATCAACATCAACGGCAAGAACGGCCTCGCGTGCGTCACCAAGATCGCCGGGCTGCCGGACCACGTCACGCTGCGCCCGCTTCCCGGCTTGCCGGTGATCCGCGACCTGATCGTCGACATGACGCAATTCTTCAAGCAGTACCACTCGATCAAGCCCTACGTGATCAACAATGAGGCGCCGCCCGAGCGCGAGCGGCTGCAGTCGCCGCAGGACCGCGACGAGCTGAACGGCCTGTATGAATGCATCCTGTGCGCCTGCTGCTCCACCGCGTGCCCCTCGTTCTGGTGGAACCCGGACAAGTTCGTCGGTCCGGCGGGGCTGCTGCAGGCCTACCGCTTCATCGCCGACACCCGCGACCAGGCGACCTCGGAGCGGCTCGACAACCTCGAGGATCCGTATCGCCTGTTCCGCTGCCATACCATCATGAATTGCGTCGACGTCTGCCCGAAGGGCCTCAACCCGACCAAGGCGATCGGCAAGATCAAGGAGATCATGGTGAGGCGCGCGGTCTGATGGATGCGCTGGCGCGCAACCGGCTGCGCTGGCAGTGCAGGAGGGGGCTCCTCGAGCTCGATTTGCTGCTGGAGAGATTCATCCCCGTCCTGAGGGATGAGGATGTGCAACCCCTGCATGCGTTGCTCGATCTTCCCGACAACGATCTCCTGGACATCATCATGGGTCGCAGCGACCGGTACGACCGCCGGTTCGAGCAAACCGTGGCGCGCCTGCGCGCCGTCTAGAGGCTAGATATGGCTGACAAAACCGCTACGCTGAAGCTCCCCGACGGCAAGAGCCTCGAGTTCCCGGTGCTTTCCGGCAGCACCGGGCCGGACGTGGTCGACATCCGCACGCTCTACGGCAAGGCCGGGGTGTTCACCTACGACCCGGGGTTCCTCTCGACCGCGAGCTGCAGCTCGGCGATCACCTACATCGACGGCGACAAGGGCGTCCTGCTCTACCGCGGCTACCCGATCGAGCAGCTCGCCGAGCACTGCGACTTCCTCGAGGTGTGCTACCTGCTGTGGTACGGCGAGCTGCCCGACCGCAAGCAGAAGCACGAGTTCGTCGACATCGTCACGCACCACACCATGGTGCACGAGCAGCTCGCGCGCCTGTACCAGGGGTTCCGCCGCGACGCGCACCCGATGGCGGTGATGGTCGGCGTGGTGGGGGCGCTGTCGGCCTTCTACCACGACGCGCTCGACATCAACGACCCGCAGCATCGCATCATCTCGGCGTTCCGCCTGATCGCCAAGATGCCGACCATCGTTGCGATGTCCTACAAGTACTCGATCGGCCAGCCGTTCGTGTATCCGCGCAACGACCTTTCCTACACCGCCAACTTCATGCGCATGATGTTCGCGGTGCCGACCGAGGAGTACAAGGTGAACCCGGTGCTGGTGCGCGCGCTCGACCGGATTTTCATCCTGCACGCGGACCACGAGCAGAACGCGTCGACCTCGACCGTGCGCCTGTGCGGCTCGTCCGGCGCCAACCCCTACGCCTGCATCGCCGCGGGCATCGCCTCGCTCTGGGGCCCGGCGCACGGCGGCGCGAACGAGGCCTGCCTCGAGATGCTGGAGGAGATCGGCGACGCCTCCAAGGTCGGCGAGTTCATCCGGAAAGCGAAGGACAAGAACTCCGGCGTGCGGCTGATGGGCTTCGGCCACCGCGTCTACAAGAACTACGACCCGCGCGCGAAGCTGATGCGCGAGACCTGCCACGAGGTGCTGAACGAGCTCGGGCTGCACAACGATCGCCTGTTCAAGCTCGCCATCGCGCTCGAGAAGGTCGCGCTCGAGGACGATTATTTCGTTTCGCGCAAGCTGTATCCTAACGTCGACTTCTACTCGGGCATCGTACAGCGCGCGCTCGGCATCCCGGTGGCGATGTTCACCTGCATCTTCTCGCTCGCGCGCACCATCGGCTGGATCGCGCAGTGGCAGGAGATGATCACCGACCCGGAGTACAAGATCGGCCGTCCGCGCCAGCTCTACAAGGGCGCGACCACGCGCGCGGTGAAGCCCCTCGACCAGAGGTAAGCCTTCATGCTGAAAGAGTTCCTGAACAACTCCTACCTGTTCGGCGGCAACGCGCCGTTCATCGAGGAGCTCTACGAGAAGTACCTCGTGAACCCGCAATCGGTTCCGGAAGAGTGGCGCGACTACTTCGACCGCATGCAGGACCTGCCCGGCGCCATCGAGAAGGACGTCGCGCATGCGCCGGTAGTGGAAAGCTTCATTCAAAGATCGAAGAAAGGCGAATTCGCCGCGGCGCGCACCCTGCCGGCCGAGCCGGTCACCCCGGAAAGGCTGCAGGTCGCGGCGCTGCTGCTGGTGACCGCGTACCGCATCGCGGGCTCGCGCTGGGCGACGGTCGATCCGCTGAAGCGCATGCCGCGCCCGAACATCCCGGAGCTCGAGCCGGCCTACTACGACCTCAAGGAAGCCGACCTGGACCAGACCGTGAATGCGGGCTCTTTCGTGGGTTTGGAAAGAGTTTCCTTACGTGTGCTGGTACAGGCGCTTCGAGACACCTATTGCCGCAACATCGGGTTCGAGTACATGTTCATCTCGGACCGCGCGCAGCGGCAGTGGATCCAGGAGCGCATCGAGCCGGTGCGCGCGGCGCCGAAGGTGGCGCCCGCGGACCAGAAGCGCCTGCTGCAGAAGCTCACCGAGGCCGAGCACCTCGAGCGCTATCTCCATACGCGCTACGTCGGCCAGAAGCGCTTCTCGCTCGAGGGCGGCGAGAGCCTGATTCCGTCGATCGACGAGCTGATCCAGCGCGCCGGCGGCGCGGGCGTGCAGGAGATCGTCATCGGCATGGCGCACCGCGGGCGCCTCAACGTGCTGGTCAACGTGCTCGGCAAGATGCCGAAGGACCTGTTCCTCGAGTTCGAGGGCAAGACCGCGCAGGAGCTGCCCTCGGGCGACGTCAAGTACCACAACGGCTATTCGTCCGACATCACGACGGCGGGCGGCCCGGTGCACCTCTCGCTCGCGTTCAACCCCTCGCACCTGGAGATCGTGAACCCGGTGGTCGAGGGCTCGGTGCGCGCCCGCCAGCGCCGGCGCGACGACAAGACCGGCGACCAGGTGCTGCCGATCCTGGT
>Ga0180104_1000109_pt1 | contig 18279 bp, 27 predicted proteins | sample EasRiv730_16_1Da_FD_121791 | JGI IMG/M metagenome (GOLD analysis project Ga0180104, IMG submission 121791) | Soil microbial communities from meander-bound floodplain in the East River, Colorado, USA - East River metaG ERMLT730_16_1Da | ecosystem: Environmental > Terrestrial > Soil > Floodplain ... | reverse complement strand
GCAGGCCTTGCTGTCGAGAAGATTGTTGGGCGCGTGAAAAAAAATCGGGGTCAGACTCCCCGTGAAGCGATAGGTTTCTGGCGAAGAGAAAACCCTAAAACCCCCCGCTCGCCGCGGCAACAGCCGCGGCTCACGGCCCCCTTGTCAGTGGGCCGAACCAAAAACTATCTGCCGTACCGCGGGCGCTGCTCGGGTCGGCCGCCGCGCTTCGGGTCGAGCTTGCGCTCGCCACGCGTGCGCGGCTCCAACCCAGGGATCTCCATCAGGCTCACTCGATTGCCGGTGAAGCGCTCGATCTGGCGCACGAGGTGGCGGTCGGCATGGCCGAGGAAGGTCACGGCGATGCCGGCGCGGCCGGCGCGGCCGGTGCGGCCGATGCGGTGGACGTAGTCTGGCACTTGGCGCGGGGCGTCGTAGTTCACCACCAGGTTGATGCCCGGCACGTCGATGCCGCGCGCGGCGACGTCGGTGGCCACCAGGACGCGCATCCTGCCGTCGCGCACCTGGTTCAGCGTGCGGGTGCGGTCGCTCTGGTGCATGTCGCCGTGCAGGGCGCCGGCGGTGAAGCCTTTGATCACGAGCGAGGTGGTCAGCTCGGCCGCGGTGCGCTTCATGGCGGTGAAGACGAGCGCCTGCTCGACGTCGGTCTCGCGCAGGAGGCAGTCGAGCATGCGGTTCTTGTGCTCGTCGTTGTCGGCGATGAGGGCGTGCTGGGTGATGTCGAGCTTGGTTTCCTGCTTGCCCGCGATCTCGACGCGCTTGGGGCTGCGCGTGACGCGGCTCGCGAGGTGGCCGACGACGCCGTGCAGCGTCGCGGAGAAGAGCAGCGTCTGGCGCTCCTTCGGCGCGCGCGCGAGGATGGAGTCGATCTCTTCCTGGAAGCCCATGTCGAGCATGCGGTCGGCCTCGTCGAGCACCAACAGCTCGACGCGGGCGAGGTCGACGCTGCCGCGGTCCATGTGATCCTTGAGGCGGCCGGGGGTGGCGATGACGATGTCGACCGGCTTTCTGACTTCGCCGAGCTGCTTGCCGAAGGGCACGCCGCCCACGAGGCAGGCGGTGAGGAGGCGCTGGCCGCTGCAGTAGCCGTGCGTCGCCTTCTGCACCTGCATCGCGAGCTCGCGCGTGGGCGTGAGGACGAGCATGCGCGGGCCTTTGCCCGCGAGCGTGGCCGGCGCGCGCAGGCGCTGGAGGCCGGGAAGGACGAAGGCGGCGGTCTTCCCGCTGCCGGTCTGCGAGGAGACGAGCAGGTCGCCGCCCGCGAGCACCGCGGGAATGGCTGCGAGCTGCACCGGCGTCGGCTCGGTGTAGCCGAGGCGCGCAAGGTTATCCAAAAGGGTCGAATCCAGGCCGAGCGTGGAGAAGCTCATATTTCCTTTCGTGGCGCCGACCGAAACCGCTATGCCGGACCGAAAGGAAATCTTTCGACGGGACTGCGAGGCAGGCGAGCTAAAACAGCGAGGGCGGACTGTACGCGAATCCGCCTCTTATGGCTACGTTTATGTGCTCGTTGCGAAGAAGGTCTGCTTGCAGCGCGGGTAGTTGACGCATCCCCAGAACTTGCGGCCTCCCTGGGTGCTCTTGCGCGACGCCATCTTGATGCCGCACGCCGGGCAGGTGGGCGTGAGGAAGTCGCCCTGCGTGGCGAGCTTGAGGAGCGCGGCCGCCTGCTCGGGCACGAGGCCCGCGAGCTTCTCGAGGAGGCTCGCGCCGTCGATGAGCGCGATGTTCTGCTTGGCGGCGAAATTCACCGCTTCCTGCGTGAACCTGCCGGAGGTGACCAGCACGCCTTCGGCGACCCCTGCCGCGGCCATGGCGCCGTGCAGCTCGCGCAACGGCTTGATGCCGACGCGGTAGGCGTCCCAGGGCTTGCAGTGGACGAGGATCGAGGCGCTGTCGGAGCCCGCGGCGCTCAGCGCGAGGTCGGCGCCGCCGCCGGCGCCGGACTGCAGGACGCGCGCGGTGAAGCCGAGCGCCTCGAAATAAGCCGCGCACAGCTCCTCGAATCGCCGCCACTCGAGGTGCTTGAGAAGCTCGGGGGTCCACTTGCGCGTGTCGAACCTGGCGCGCGCGGCGGTTTGGGCGCGCTCGCCCGATCCGCCGGGACGGCGCAGGAGCGAGATTGCGGCATCGACGATCTTTACGGCGAGATTGCGTTGTTCCATGCCCCGATGCTATCCCCTTATCGGCGCTGCGAGCGCGCCGGCGGAAAATTGTTTGCGGGGGCTCATCCTCTCGAGGGTGAGCGCGAAAAATGGACGATGCCGAAGCATCGGCCCTGCAAGCGGCGATGGAGGCGTTCGTGGCGAAGTACGACGAGCATCATCGCTTCACCGACGAAGACATCTGCCATGGAGGACTTCAGCCGCAAGGCGCTTGCCAGGCGCACTCCGTGCCGCAGCGCGAAGCACGAAGAGATCGCGAGCGCGCTGGCGGAAACGCATGTCGAGCTCGTTTTGATCCACCCGTTCCGGGAAGGCAACGGCCGCATCGCGCGCGCATTGGCGACGCTGATGGCATTGCAGGCGGGCCTGCCACCGCTCGATTTCAGCTTGATCGCCGGCCGAGGGAGGAACGCTTACTTTGCCGCGGTTCAGGCCGGGATGGACCGCAACTACGAGCCGATGGCGAAGCTCTTCGCCGAAATTATCGACCGGAGCCTTGCCGCGTCTTGACCGGCAAAGGCCGTTCTGTCCGATTCAGGGCTCGGGCGATGGTTTCGGATTTTCGCCCCGTCTCGACCGAGGTGTTGCTCGATACGTTGGTGATCAGCGCCTTGCTCCGCCCGTTCGCATTGCGCAGGTAAGGATTGGTTTCGATGAGCGGTTTCTTCGGCACGACGCCATCTTAGCACCGGAGCGGGGGGCCAGCGCTCGAGCTCCCTCGCCAGCGCGGCCCGCGGTGCTTAGCGCGCCTTCGCTTCCAGCGCTTCCCAGCGCTCGAGCTTCTCCATGAGCAGCGCCTCGATCTCGGCGCTGCGGCGCTGGTCCTCGCGCAGGGCCTCGGGCGGCTGGCGGTAGTAGTCGGCGCCGGCCATCTTCCCGGAGAGCTGCTTCTGCTCGGTTTCCAGCGCGGCGATCTCGGCGGGGAGAGCGGCGATCTCGCGCGTTTCCTTGTACGAAAGCTTGCTACGCACCGAAACCCCCCGCTCGCGAGAGGCTCGCGACCCCCTTGTCAGGGGGTCATCCTGCTTCTTCTCGGGACGCTGGCGAAGATAATCGGTATAGCCCCCCACGTATTCTTTCCACGTGCCGCCGCCTTCGGCGGCGAGGGTTTGCGTGACGACGTTGTCGAGGAAGGCGCGGTCATGGGAGACGAGCAGGATGGTGCCGGCGTAGTCCTGCAGCGCGGCCTCGAGGAGCTCGAGGGACTCGATGTCGAGGTCGTTGGTCGGCTCGTCGAGGACCAGCACGTTGGCGGGCTTGGCGAAGAGGCGCGCGAGGAGCAGGCGGTTGCGCTCGCCGCCCGAGAGCATGCGCACCGGCGAATTCGCGCGCCGCGGCGGGAAGAGGAAGTCGCCGAGGTAGCTCATGACGTGCTTTCCGCCCGGAAGGGAGGAATCGATATTTTCCGAAACCGTTTTCTCGGGATCGAGGCCCTCGCGCATCTGGTCGAAGTACGCCACCTGGACATTGGCGCCGATGCGCACGCTGCCTGAGTCGGGCGCGAGGGTGCCGAGGATCAGGTTGAGCAGCGTGGTCTTGCCGGCGCCGTTCGGGCCGACGAGGCCGAGGCGGTCGCCGCGGGAGACGATGAGATCGAGGTCTTTTACGATCACCCGATCGCCGAAGGACTTGTTTACTTTGGAAAACTCCGAAACAAGCTTGCCCGAGCGCTGGCCCTCGCCGATGGCGAGCTTCACGTTGCCGATGCGCGAGCGCCGCGCGGCGCGCTCCTCGCGCAGGCGCTCGAGGCGCTTCACCCGGCCTTCGTTGCGCGTGCGGCGCGCCTCGATGCCCTTGCGGATCCAGGCCTCCTCCTGCGCCCAGAACTTGTCGAACTTGCGCTGGGTGACGGCTTCCGCCGCGAGCTGCGCCGCCTTGGTCTTCTCGTAGGCGGAGAAATTCCCCGTGAAGGACAGGAGCCGGCCGCGGTCGAGCTCGACGATGCGCGTCGCGACGCGGTCGAGGAAGGCGCGGTCGTGGGTCACTACGATTGCCGCCGGGGTTTTCAAGAGGAGATTTTCCAACTGCAAAATCCCATCGATGTCGAGGTGGTTGGTCGGCTCGTCGAGCAGCAGCAGGTCGGGCTCCTGCGCGAAGGCGTGGGCGAGGGCCGCCCGCTTGATCTCGCCTCCAGACAGGGTTCCTTCGACTTGCACTTTGAAAAGGTGGAGAAACTTTTCGAGCTTGTGCGCTTCCACGGCGGATTTCTCCGGCACGGCCGGCTCCTGCTCGACGCGCACGATCCTCAGGCCGTCGGTCTTCTTCAGCACGCCGTCGTCGAGCGCGACGGTTCCGGCGAGGATGCCGAGGAGCGAGGATTTGCCGGTGCCGTTCCTTCCGATCAAGCCGATGCGCTCGCCGGCCTCCACCGCGAGCGCGGCGCGGTCGAGGAGCGGCAGGTCGCCGTAATGGAGCTCGGCGTCGGCGAGGGTGAGGAGCGGCATCTATATTCCTTGAGTCCTACAATTGGGCGGCATGAAGCTCGCGCTGCATCCCAATTCGCTGTTTGCCATCCTGCTGCGCTCGCCGTGGTGGGTGAGCATCCTACTAGCGCTCGGTGCGTTCGCGGCTTTGCGGATCTTTTTCCATCCGGGCCTCGCGGCGTTCGCCGCGCTGCCGTTCGCGGTGATCGGGATCTATGCCGGCTTCCGGCAGTTGAGGCGGCCCGGGGCGAAGCGCATCGCCGCCACGCTCGAGCGCGCCCGCGCGCTGCCGTGGGACGGCTTCCGCTCGGCGCTCGAGGAGGCGTTCCGGCGCGAGGGCTATGGCGTGATGCGCCAGGGGGATGAGCTGCAGCTGACGCGCTCGGGGCGGGTGACGCTGGTGGCGTGCAAGCGCTGGAAAGCGGTGCGCACCGGCGTCGAGCCGCTGCGGGAGTTCGACGCGGCGTCGGTCGAGCGCGGGGCGCACGAGCGCTTGTACGTCGCCGCGGGCGAGGTCACCGACAACGCGCGCGCGTTCGCGGCGCAGAAGCAGATCAGGCTGCTGCAGGAAGAGGAGCTGGCGAAGCTGCTCGCCGGGCTACGCTAGGACGGCGCGCCCGGCCAGGTTGCGGGCGATGAAGGCTTTGACCATCTCGTGGGCGCGATCGGTCGCCGGGCCGGGCGTGTCGACCCACAGGTGCTCGCAGCCCTCGAAGATCTCGAGCTGGCACTCGCCGCCGGCGGCGCGGTAGGAGGCGGCGAACTTTTCCTGCAGCGAGGGCAGCACGTTGTCGTCGAGCGCGCCCTGCATGATGAGGAGCGGCGGCAGGGAGACTTTCTCGCGCCGGTCGAGGATCTGCTGCGGGTTCGCCGCATAGATCGCGTCCCAGGGCTTGAACCAGTTTTTCGTGTTCTGGATCATTTCGGCGCGCTTCATCTTCTCGGCCTGCTTGAAGCGCGCGTACGGGTCGCTGATCGGCGAGCGCGCGGCGACGTAGGCCACCGAGGCCTCGATCCTGGGCGCCCCCTTGAGCGTGAGCGCGTTGTAGAGCAGATCGCTCGGCTTCATGGCGACGAGCTCGGCGATGTGGCCGCCGGTCGAGCTGCCGAGGATGCCGAGGGTCGCGGGGTCGCCGAGCTACAAGGGGGCCTTCCACCTGAGCCAGCGCACGCCGTAGTTCGCATCCTGGACCGAGGCCGGGTAGGGCGCCTCCGCGGCGAGGGTAAGGTCGATCGCCACCACGATCACGCCGCTCGCCGCCACCGCCCGGTCCATCGTCTGGTTGGCGGCGCGGTTCTTGTTGTTCCAGGCGCCGCCGTGCAGGTCGAGGAGCACCGGGAAGGGCCCGTGGCCTTTCGGCTGGTAGATGCGCGCCATCAGCGAGCGGCCTTTCGTGGTGCGCCGGTACTCGGTCTCGCGCACCTCGATGTCGAAGCGCGCCTTGGGATCGTATTTGGTGGACATGGGGCGATTCTAGCTACTTAGGATCAGTGCGATGCCGCAAGCGGCGAGCGCGGCGCACACCAGGCGCTGGAAGGCGGCCTGGCTCAAGCCGGTGTGGATCCGGTCGCCGACCAGGAGCCCGATACCCATCGCCGGAAGCGCGGCGGCGCACAGGATCACCGAGTCGAGCGTGAGCTCGCCCACCTCGGCGTAGCCGATGGTGCGCGCGACGCTCAGGGTGATGAGCATGGCGGAGAGCGTCGCGCGCAGGGCGTGCTTGCCGGCGCCGCCGGCGTCGAGGTACATCGCGAAGAAGATCGAGGCCATCGAGCCGAAGATGGTGCCGACCGCGCCGGACAAGAAGCTTGCAGCCGGGCGCAGGACCTGCGGCGGGACCGGCGGCTTGCTGCCCGCGGGCCGGGTCGACATCCACAGCGAATACGCCGCGTAGAGGATGATGAACCCGCCCAGCGCCCGCGCGAGGAGCGCGGCGTCGAGCGCCTTGAAGACGAACAGGCCCGCGAGGATGCCGAGCGCGCAGCCGGGCAGCAGGCCGAGGAACTGGCGCCGGTCGACGTGCCGGCGCTGGTGGCCGACGATCGCGGCCGAAGACACTATCCCCACCAGGCTCCACGCGGGCGCGAGCACCTTCACCGGGAGGACGAGCGCGAGGAGCGGCAGGCCGAGTGCGCCGCCGAAGCCGAGGCTGCCGCGCAGCATGAAGTTGATGAGCAGCACCGCGATGCAGTAGGCGAGCTCGAGGGGGGAGAGGTCCTGGAGCAAGGTTTCATTCTAGTTCCTTGCTCTAGTCCCAGATTGGGACTATAGTGGCCGATGCGCGTGATCGCGCTTTCGACCCTGAAGCGGTTCTGGGACGACAGGAAGCACGCAGATGCCCGCGAGCCGCTGCTCGCCTGGTATCGGCACGCGCTGAAGGCGGACTGGCGGGCGCCCGCGGATGTGAAGCAGGAGTTCGGTACGGCGAGCATCCTGCGCGACGGGCGTGTGGTGTTCAACATCGGCGGGAACAAGTACCGCCTTGTAGTCTGGATCAACTACCCGTACCGGGTCGTTTACGTGCGCTTCATCGGCACCCACGCCGAGTACGACCGCATCGATGCGCAGAACGTGTGACGAAACGAGCGAAAATGGACATCAAGCCGATCAGGACCAAGGCCGATTACCGGGCAGCGCTGAAGGAAATCGAAAGCCTGATGAACGCCCAGGCCGACACGCCGGAGGGCGAACGACTCGACGTGCTTGCCACGCTCGTCGAGGCCTACGAGCGCAAGCACTTCCCCATGGACCTGCCCGATCCGGTGGAGGCGATCCGTTTCCGGATGGAGCAGGCGGGACTTTCGCCGAAGGACCTCGTGCCGATGATCGGTCAGCTCAACCGCGTGTACGAGGTGCTCGGACGCAAGCGTCCGCTGACGCTGAAGATGGTGTGGCGCCTGCACCGCGGGCTCGGAATCCCGGCCGAATCGCTGATCAAGCAAGATCAGCGCCGCAAAGCGGCCTGACCCCGCAATAATTCGGGCTCTGACCCCGAATACCCGACGCTACGCAGCCCTGTGCGTGATCGCGCTCACGCTCGCGCTCGCCTACGGCATCTGGTACTCCTACAGCGTCATCCTGGTGGCGCTGCTTGCCGAGTTCGGCTGGAGCCGCTCGGTGCTCGCGGGGGCGTTCTCGGTGTTCACGCTGGTGCACGGCGGGGTGAACCCGGTGATCGGCGCCTTGTGCGCGAGGTTCCGGCCGCTGCGGGTGATGGCGGCGGGCGGGGCGGCGATGGGCCTGACGCTGTTTCTCGACAGCTTCATCGCGACGCCGCTGGGGCTCTATGTCGGCTTCGGCGTGGCGACCGCGATCGCGGTGGCGCTCGCGGGCTGGGTGCCGTCGCTCGTGTTCGTGCAGAGGAATTTCCAGGAGCGGCTGGGGCTTTCGGTCGGCATCATCAGCTCGGGCGTGGGCGTGGGGATGTTCCTCGTGGTGCCGCTCACGCAGCTCCTCATCGACGCGTTCGGCTGGCGCGCCGCATTCCGCGTGCTCGGGTTGATCGCGGTCGCGTGGATCGTGCCTGCGTCGCTGTGGCTGCGGCGGGAGATGCTGAGGCAGACGCAATACCAGGGTCCGGAAAATCGGGGTCAGACCCCGGCAAGACAGAACCAGGAAAAATCGGGGTCAGACCCCGATTTTCTGACTCTTCGCGAGGCGATGCGCACGCAGCCGTTCTGGCTGCTGATGGCGATGTTTTTCTTCGGCAACGTGGCGTCGCAGACGCTGCACGTGCACCAGGTGGCGTACCTCGTCGACCACGGCCTGGCGGCGCTCGCCGCCGCCTCGGTGGTGGGCGTGGTGGGCCTGGCGAGCATCGTCGGCAAGACCGGCGGCGGCTGGCTCTCGGACCGCGTCGAGCGCGAGCTGGTGTACGTCGCCGGCATCGCGATCCTCGTGTCGAGCGCGTTCGCGCTCCTCGCCATAGGCGGCAGCGCGGGCGATCCGCCGTCGCGCTGGGCGGCGTACGGCTACGCGGTGCTGCTCGGCGTCGGCTACTCGGTCACGGCGGCGATCACGCCGGTGATCGTGAGCGACCGCTTCAGCGGCCCGCACTTCGGCGCCATTGTCGGCGTGGGGCTCATGGGCACCGCAGCGGGGAGCGCGCTCGGGCCCTGGCTCGCCGGGCGGCTTTACGATGCGACCGGGAGCTACACGGTGGCGTTTCTGATTGCGGCGGGGTGCGGGGTGATCGCGGGGGCGGCGGCGTGGTATGCCCGCATCCTGAAAATTCGGGGTCAGGGCCCTAAACCTGCTGACGCATAGCTGGACCAGATTCGAGCCCTGACCCCATCGGCATTGACCGCCAGAATCGGTAATTACACGGGCCTCGCGTAATATCGAAGCCATGAAAAACGTGACGATCACGCTCGACGAGGACACCGCTGCGCGGGCGCGCGTGCAGGCGGCCGAGCGCAACATGAGCTTGTCGCGCTACATCGGCGAACTGCTGCGCCGGGAGTTGCGGCATACCGACGAGTACGAGGCGGCGTACCGCGCCTGGCGAAAGCGCAAGCCGTTCCCGCTGAAAGGGTCGCCGCAGCCTTATCCCAAGCGCGAGGAGTGTGGCGCACACGGCTGGGCCGCACGAGCACGCAGGTGATCTCCGAGGTGTATGCCGTCACTACGCGAAAGCTTCGGATCGAGCCCGACGTGGCGTGGCAGGAAGCGGAGCGTTACTTCGCGTGGAATCCGCAATCCGTGGACGAGGCGCTGCTGCGCCGCGCGCGAGAGATCGAGCAGCGCCACCGGCTCTCCTGGTGGGACAGCATGATCGTCGCCGCCGCGCAGCTCCAGGATTGCGTGCTGCTCCTCACCGAGGACCTGCAGGACGGGGCCGCCTTCGGCGCCGTGACCGTGCGAAGCCCCTTCACGCTGCAGGTGAGCGAGGCGGCGGCGAGATACACGGTCGAAAGGCGAGGCCCGGCCCTGCATCGGCCGCGGGGAAGGCCGAAGCGGGTGGCGGCGCCGGCCTGAACGAGAGCGACGCAACACGAGAACAAGACCCTCGGCCTGACGCAGGATGAGAATCCGCTACGACGAGAAGGTCGATGCGCTTTACCTCCGGCTGGACGACTCCAAGGTCGTCGAGTCCGAGGAAGTGAAGCCCGGCATGGTGCTCGAGCTTAAAGGGCGCTTCGCGAAACCCCCTGCTCGCTGAAGCTCGCTTCCCCCTTGTCAGGGGGGCGAACCCCCGCTGATCAGTCTGACTTCAGCCTGAAACGCTTGCGCGTGACGTAGGCGCCGAAGTCGGCGCGCCACACGGTGCTGTACTGCCGCACCTTGTCGCCGCTCCAGTCGCGGCCGCGGCGGGCATCGTAGGCGTCGAGCTCGCGCTCGACGGCCGCGGTGTCGTAGCGGTCGGTGTGCACGGTGGCCGAGGGCGCTAGCCGGGCGCTGAGCGGCTCCTTCGCCTCGGGATAGCCGAGCGCGAGGCCGGCGACCGGGACGACCCAGTCGGGAAGCTCGAGCAGCTCGTCGATGCGCTCGATGTGGTCGCGCACCTGGCTGATGGGGCAGGAGCCGAGGCCGGCGAGCTCGGCGGCGGCGACGAAGGCGCCCAGGGCAAGCGCGGCATCGACCGTGGCGTTGAAGAAGGCGTCGAGGTGCTCGTTCGGGAAGCGTGCGTTGCGCCGCTCGAACAGGCGCCGCAGGCGCCAGCCGTCGGCGCAGAAGATGAAGAGCTCGGGGGCGCGCGCGAGCCAGGGCGAGCCGGGAAGGAGCGCGCCGACCGCGGCGCGCTTCGCCGGATCGGCGAGGCGCACGATCGTCGCCTGCTGCAGGTCGCTCTTGGTGGGCGCGGCGAGCGCGGTGGCGCAGAGAAGGCGCACGAACTCCTCCGGCACGGGATCGCCGCGGTAGCGCCGGCACACCGAGCGCTCGTTCAGCGCCGCGAGCGCGTCGAGGCCGGGGAGCTCGCCGGAAAGCTCCACCGCCGTCCCGTAGCGGCGCCGCGTGGCCGCTGCGATCCGGGACTTCACGTCAAGCTTTCTTCTCGAAACCCCGGACGAGCCCCGCTCGCGCCGTCGCCGCCTGCATCAGGAGCGAGAAGTCCGAGCCGCTGAGGATGAGCTGCACGCCCATGTTGATGTGCCGCTCGAGGAGCTCGGGGGTGTACATGCCGCCCATGCCGGGAAACTTGCCGTGCTTGCGGCAGGCGGCGATCATCTTCTTGTAGGCGTCGGCGACGCGCGGGTCGTTGAACTGGCCGGGGATGCCCATCTCGAAGCACAGGTCGTTGGTGCCGATGAGGAGCGCATCGACGCCCTTCACGGCGGCGATCTCGTCGCAGGCTGCGACGCCCTGCGGCGATTCGATCATCACGACGACCAGCGTTTCCTCGTTGACGATGCGCGCGGCCTCGCCCACGGGCATGGAGGCGAAGCCGAGCTGCGCCAGCGCGCCGCCCATGGAGCGCTTGCCCACCGGCGGGTAGCGGCAGGCATTCGCCACACGGGAAGCCTCCTGGGGAGAGTCTACGTGAGGGAAAACTATTCCCTGGGCGCCGTTGTCGAGCATGCGCGAGGCATGCCAGTGCTCGAAGCCCGCGACGCGCACGACCGGTGTCACGCCGGCGGCAAGCGAGGCTGTGGATATCTGCGCGACGGTGTCTCCGTCGAGCGAGCCGTGCTCGCCGTCGATGAAAAGCCAGTCGAATCCGGCGGTTTTGGCCATGGTGGCGATGCCGACGGTGCGCGCCTGGTTGACGCCCAGGCCGATGGCGAGCTTCCCGGCGCGCAGCTGGCGCAGGGCGTGGTTGGGTACGGCGCTCATGTAGGGGTTCTCCCTGTCGTAATTCATTTACAGCAATTGGCGGCGCGGGCGATAGACAAGGGGCGGCGAGGCTTGCAGAATGCGGCTTCCCCCCCGAGCCATTAACCTCCCTCCCTTGGTTAGTGGCTCACCCCTAAGAGGCCGTCTTCGGACGGCTTCTTTTTTTTCTACCTCAACCGGTCTTGGCTGCCTTGGCCTGGCTGCGGCGCTGCTTCTTCGCCTGCTTGGCGTCGCGGCGCAGGCGGTTGCCGATCTTCTGGCGGCGGATGCGGTTGTTGCGGTCGCGCGAGGTGTGTCTCATTTGCCGGCCCTCAGCTTGTCGTTCAGCTCGAGCTCGAGCGCCTCGAACGCGAAGTACGCCTGGAGGTATTTCTCGCTCATCCCCGCGGTACGGCAGGTGTGGCACTCGGCCTCCACGATGGCGAGGCGGCGCCGGATCGCGGCGATTTCTTCGAGGAAGGTCATAGGCGCAGAGTACGCGCCATTCGACCGTGCGTCTATGCGCTGCCGCCGGATGAGGGGAGAATGGATCGATGGCCGACCACCTGCGCGACGCGCTTGCCAAGATGCTCGACCAGTACGACGAGCGCCGGCGCGCGGTGCTCGCGCGCGAGCAGAAGGTGCGCGACCAGGACGCGGCGTTCCTCGCCGGCTTCGCCGAGCTGCGGCGCTCCGTGGTGCGGCCGGTGTTCGAGCTGGCCGCGGCGATGCTCGCCGAGCGCGGCCACAAGGTGACCCTCGCCGAGCAGGAGTACGCCGTGGACGCGGCGAGAAAGGTCACCGAGGCGGCGATCTCGCTCGCCATCGTGCCTTCGGGGGCCGCGGCGCCGCCGCGCGAGGAGCAGGCGCACTTGCTCTCGATCAGCACGCGCCATTACAACAAGACGATCTGGATCAACTCCGGCACGCAGTACGACACCGGCCCCGACGCGAAGGGCGCCTACTCGCTCGAGCGCGTCGACCGCGAGGTCGTCGAGATGGCGCTCGTCAAGTTCATCGCGAAGCTGGTGGAAGCCTAAACGCCGCGCCTGAGCGCGACGCGGCCGCGCTAGAGGATCTCGAGCAGCTCGACCTCGAACACCAGCGTGGCGTCGGGCGGGATCACCCCGGCGAGGCCGTGCTCGCGGTAGGCGAGCGCCGGCGGGACGGTGAGGCGGCGCGTGCCGCCGACGCGCATGCCGGGAATGCCCTCGTCCCAGCCGCGGATCACGTCGCCCGCGCCGAGCGCGAAGTCGAGCGGATCGCGGCGCGCGCGGCTCGAGTCGAACTGGCGCCCGTCCTGGAAACAGCCGATGTAGTGCACCAGCACGTCCTGCCCGGCCTCGGCGGTCTGGCCTTTGCCGACGACGAGGTCTTCCTTGATCAGGGCGCCGGGGATGAAGTCGTGGGGATGCTGCTGCATGGGGACCGCCTTTCCGGAGGGGGGGCGACTATTGTACGGGCTTCCAGCACATACTGGAAGAATATACAGTCTTCGCCTATAGTCGCGCCGATGGAGGCAATGCGGGCTTTCGACAGGCTCAACCCCAGGCAGCGCGAGGCGGCGTGCGCCGGCCCGGCGCCGCTACTGATCGTCGCCGGCGCGGGGACAGGCAAGACCGACACGCTCGCCCACCGCGTCGCGCACCTGGTCCTTCAAGGTGTTTCTCCCGAAAAAATCCTGTTGCTGACGTTCACGCGCCGCGCCGCGCTCGAGATGACCCGCCGCGCGAGCCGCATCGTCGCCGAGGTGAAAAAGGACGTCCGCCTGCCTTGGTCGGGCACCTTCCACTGCGTCGCCAATCGATTGATAAGAAAATTTTCCAAAAAGCTGGGCCTGGCCGAGAGCTTCAGCGTGCTCGACCGCGGCGACGCGGCGGACTTGATGGACGTCGTGCGCCATGAGTGCGAGCTGTCGAAATCCGAGAAACGCTTCCCGCGCAAGGACACCTGCCTCGCCATCTACTCGCACCGCGTCAACACCCAGCGGCCGCTCGGCGGCACGCTGCAGCTCATGTTCCCCTGGTGCGCGGAGTGGGAAGGGGAATTGACCGGCCTCTTCAGAAACTACGTGGAGCGGAAGATTCAAAATCAAAGCCTGGATTACGACGATCTCCTGCTCTACTGGCACGCCATGATGCAGGACGAAGCGCTCGCGGCCGAGATCGGCGCGCGCTTCGACCACGTGCTGGTCGACGAATACCAGGACACCAACGTGCTGCAGGCCGAGATCCTGCAGCGGCTCAAGCCCTCGGGCGTGGGCGTGACGGTCGTGGGCGACGATGCGCAGGCGATCTACTCGTTCCGCGCGGCGACGGTGGAGAACATCCGAAATTTCGTGAAGCAGTACGAAAAACCAACCCCCCCGCTCCCCCCGATCGAGTCGGGGGTCGCGTCCCCCCTTAACAGGGGGGCAAAGCCGATCTGTGTTTCCCTCGAGGAGAACTACCGCTCGACGCAGCAGATTCTCGATGCCGCGAATGCCCTTATTGGAAAAAATCTGTACTCCAAAAAGAAGCTCGGGGCGAAGCCGCGCTACGTGACCGTGGCGGACGACGAGGGGCAGGCGCAATACGTCGTGACGCGCGTGCTCGAGGCGCGCGAGCGCGGGGTGATGCTGCGGAACCAGGCGGTGCTCTTCCGCGCGTCGCACCACTCGGACCTGCTGGAGCTCGAGCTCGTGAGGCGCAACATCCCCTACGTGAAGTACGGCGGCCTCAAGTTCCTCGAGGCGGCGCACGTGAAGGATCTGCTCGCGGTGCTGCGCTGGGCGGACAATCCGAGGAACCGCGTCGCGGCGTTTCGCGCGCTGCAGCTCCTGCCCGGCGTCGGCCCGGCGGGCGCGGCGCGCGTGTTCACGCGCTTCGAGGCCGAGGGGTTTTCATGGCGGTCGCTGAAGACCGGATCCCCCGGGCTCGACGAGCTGCTCGTTCATCTTGCGACTTCTCCCTGGGAAGGGCAGGTGCAGCGCGTGCGCGAGTGGTACCAGCCGCACCTCGAGCGGCTCTACGACGCGGCGCAGGTGCGCGCAGGAGATTTATCGCAACTGGAAAGAATCGCCACTCAATTCCCCGACCGCCCCACGTTTCTTACTGAAATGGCCCTGGACCCGCCGAGCGCGACGAGTGACCTGTCGGGCGAGCCTTACCTCGACGAGGACTACCTCGTGCTCTCGACGGTGCACTCGGCGAAAGGGCAGGAATGGGAGGCGGTGCACATCCTGAACGTGGCCGACGGCAACTTCCCGTCCGAGTTCTCCACCGGCCGGCCGGAGCTGATCGACGAGGAGCGCAGGCTTCTCTACGTGGCGATGACGCGCGCGAGGAGCGAGCTCCACATCATCGCGCCGCTCAAGTACTACGTCGCGAGCCAGTCGCGCATGGGCGACCGGCACGTCTACGGCGCGAAGAGCCGCTTCATGACTCCCGCGCTAATGGCGTGCATGGAGCAAGTGGCTTGGGGCGAAACCCGCGAAAGCGACGAGCCAGGTCCGTCCAAAGGGACCGTGGACGTAGCGGCGAGACTGCGCGGGATGTGGCAATCTCCCTGATGCTCTTGTCTGAAGACCGATCAGCTATGTCAAGGCGAACGCCGCGGAGCTGATTCGAGAGCTGGCGGAAAAGCGCGAGCCTTTGGTCATCACCCAGAACGGCGAGGCGAAAGCCGTCATGCAGGACGTAGCCAGTTACGAGGCGACGCAGGAAACCCTCGCGCTGCTGAAGATCCTCGCGCTCGGCAACCGGGAGATCGAGCAAGGCAAGGTGACGCCCGCGGCCGAGGCGTTGCGCCGGGTGCGCGCCAAAGCGTCGCGGCGCTGATGGCTTTCGAGGTCCTGCTGACGGACGCGGCCGTCGGCGACCTCGAGGAGATTGCCGGATGGATCGCCGAAAACGACGCGCCGGCCAGGGCCGCCCATGGGGTCGATCGGATCGAGGCCGCGATTGCGGCGCCGGCCAGATTTGCGAACCGGGGCGTACACCCGGCTGAGTTACTCGCTTTGGGGATCCGCGAGTACCGGGAGACGGCGTTCAAGCCCTACCGCATCGTGTACCGCGTAACGGGCAAGCGCCTATATGTTTACCTGATCGCCGACGGGCGCCGCGACCTGCAATCGCTGCTCGCGCGGCGCTTCCTGCAAGGGTGAGGAGTAGTAGGACGTCGGGAAGAACACGATGTGGGCGTCGTCGCTCTTGGAGAGCAGCGCCAGGAGCCGCGGCACGAGGACTGCCGCGGCCCCGGCGAGCAGCCCGATCCCGAACTTCGCGCCGCCGTTCGCGGTGGTCCCCGGGCCATCCGCGTCCCCCCGCAGCGCGAGCCTCTTCCAGGCGGGCAGGGGCTTCCTGTCCTCGTGCTCGAACATGGCACCTCCCTCGGGTGTCGCGCCCGAGAATGCGCGCCGCGGCGCGGCAAGTCAGGTGCGCAAGAAGAGCGCGCGCTGTGATTTATTAACGCGGTTTCTTATCTGTGCATCCATGATTCGGGCGAGTGGATAATTCATGCATGTCCTATCGCGAGCAGGCGCTGAAGATCCTCCCGCGCATCTGCGCGCGCTGCGCGCGCGAGCTCGACGGGAAGCGCCTGCGCGAGCTCACCGTGCATCACAAGGACGGCGACCATCACAACAACCCGCCCGACGGCTCGAACTGGGAGCTGCTCTGCATCTACTGCCACGAGAACGAGCATGCGCGGTTCGAGGATGCAAAGGCAGGCAACCTGGAAAAGCCGGGGTCCGACGCGATTGCCACACACCGGCCGCTCGCGGGGCTGGGCGAGCTGCTGAAGAAAAAGAAATGACCCCGGCGGGCGCGAACTTCTCCGCGTGCCGCCGCTGGCGCTACCTGCTATGGCGCTGCTGGGACGCGTCGAAGCCGGCGGCGAACTTCCTGATGCTCAACCCGAGCACCGCGGACGAGCTCAAGCTCGATCCGTCGTGCACTCGCGCGCGGAACTACGCCGAGCGCTGGGGCTTCGGCGCCGTGGCAATCACCAATATCTTCGGCTGGCGCGCGACCGATCCCGAAGAGATGAAGTCAGTGAAGGATCCTGTGGGGCGAGGCAACGACCGGGCAATCCTGAAAGCGGCAAAAGAGGCGAAGCTCGTCGTATGTGCCTGGGGGAATCACGGGCTGCATCGCGAGCGGGCGCCACGTGTCGTGGCGCTGCTCCGGCAGCAGGGAATCTCCCTCAATTTCCTGAAAATGAACGACTGCGGCGAGCCCGCGCACCCGCTCTATCTGTCGGGGTCGCTGAAGCCGACGCCATGGAAAATCGGGCTCTGACCCCGATTTTCGGTTACTCCAGCGGTATTCCCGCCTCCTTCACGAGGCGCCGCCAGAGCTCGAGATCGGTGCGGTTGATCTCCAGCAGCCGCTCGGGCGTGGAGGCTTCGGCGGCGTAGCTGTAGCCCTGCAGCTTGTCGAGGATGTCCATGCGCTTCAGCGCGGCGTTGACTTCCTTGTTGAGGCGCTCGACGACCTCGCGCGGCATTTTCGGCGGGCCGAACACGCCGGCCCATTGGCGCACGGTGACCTGCGGCACGCCGGCCTCGTCGATGGTCGGGACATCGGGCAGGAGCGGGCTCCTGCGGTCGAGGAGCACCGCGAGCGGCCGCAGGCGCCCCTCCTTCCCGTGCGAAACCGCAGTGCCGGTGCTGAGGAACGCGGACTGCACGCGCCCGGCGATGATGTCGGGGTTGAGCGGCCCCTCGCCCTTGTACGGCACGTGCACCATGCTGATACCGGTCGCGTTCATGAGCTGCTGGTTGTAGAGGACGGAGAGCGGGTTGCCGGTGCCGTAGTTGAGCTTGCCGGGATTTGCTTTCGCGTGGTCGATGAATTCCTTCATCGTGCGCGCCGGCACCGACGGGTGCACGTAGAAGAACACCGTGGCGCGGCCGACGAGCGAGACCGGCGTGAAGTCCTTCAGCGGGTCGTAGGCCGGGTTCTTGCGCAGCGCCACCGCCGCGGTCATCGCGCTGTTCGAGCCGAAGAAGATGGTGTAGCCGTCGGCCGGCATGCGCGTGATCTGCTCGGCCGCGAGCGCGCTGTCGGCGCCGGGGCGGTTCTCGACGATCACGGGCTGTCCCATCTGCTCGGAGAGCGCCTGGCCGATGATGCGCGTCGTGGGATCGGCCGACCCGCCGGGCGGGAAGCCGACGATGAAGCGGATGGGTTTGTTCGGATAACCGCCTTGGGCGAAGGCGGCGTTGGACGCCAAAAGCAGAACTGCCAGTAAGAATCTCATTTTCTGCTCCTCCCTGGGGCGTCTTTATAACCGAGAAAGTCCTCGAGCGGCTGCGTGTCGCTCGCAAGGTTGCCGTCAGCGAGAGCGCGCTGCAGCGCATCGAATTGCCGGGTGATCGAGAAGGCGTAGTAGAGAACGATTGAAGCGCCGGCGTGCTCTTCCTCCGGGTTATTCACGATCATCAGGGGCCTGGCGACCCGGCGACGAACTTCGGCAAGCTCGCGCGGGCCGACCATCGTCGGGAACACCATGTCGGCGCCGGCCTCGGCGTAGCGCTGCAGGCGCGCGATGCAATCGTCGAGGTCGCGATGCACCCAGAAGGCATCGGAGCGCGCCACGATCAGGAAGTCGGGATTGCGGCGCGCGGCGACCGCGGCGCGGATGCGCTCGGCTGCTTCCTCCCTGGGATGAAGCGTCTGCGGGCGATCGGTGTGCTTGCCGGCGCCGGTGTGGTCCTCGATGTGGATCGCGGACACGCCGGCCTCCTCGAACGCAGGCACCGCATCATCGAAACCTTCAGCATCGGCGATCACCGGCACGCGCACGGCGGAGGCGATGCTCTTCGCGTGCGAGGCCAATTGTTCCAACGACAAGAGCCCGGTATCGGGCAGCGCGAAGCGGCTCGCGGCGGTGGCGTAGCTCCCGATGTAGACGCATTCGTAGCCGTGCGCCTCGATCAGGCGCGCCGAGAGTG
>Ga0180104_1000107_pt1 | contig 18492 bp, 18 predicted proteins | sample EasRiv730_16_1Da_FD_121791 | JGI IMG/M metagenome (GOLD analysis project Ga0180104, IMG submission 121791) | Soil microbial communities from meander-bound floodplain in the East River, Colorado, USA - East River metaG ERMLT730_16_1Da | ecosystem: Environmental > Terrestrial > Soil > Floodplain ... | reverse complement strand
GGGACATCCGAATCCGGTGCCGCGCATCGTCGGCAGGATCAGGCGCAAGCACGCGGTGGAAGTCCAGGATCTGCTCTTCCTGAAAAAACACACGACAAAAAAAACCAAGATCACCGTCCCCGGCCCCTTCACCCTGTCGCAGCAGGCGCAGAACGACTATTACAAGTCGGAAGAAGAAGCCGCGATGGACTATGCGGCGGCGGTGAACGCGGAGATCAAGGAACTTTTCGCCGCGGGCGCCGACATCGTGCAGGTGGACGAGCCGTATATGCAGGCGCGGCCCGAGAAAGCGCGGCAGTACGGTGTCAAGGCATTGAACCGCGCCCTGGAGGGCGTGAGCGGAACTACTGCAGTTCATATCTGCTTCGGGTACGCGGCCATCATCCACCAGCGCCCGTCGGGCTACTCGTTCCTCCCGGAGCTCGCCGGCTGCTCGTGCCAGCAGGTCTCGATCGAGACGGCGCAGTCGGGTCTCGACACCGCCGTTCTCGCAAAGCTCCCCGGAAAGAAGATCATGGTGGGCTGCATCGACCTTTTCGACATGACCGTCGAGACGCCGGCGCAGGTGGTCGCGCGAGTGAAGAAAGCCATGCCTTTCGTTCCAAAAGAAAACATCATCGTGGCGCCCGACTGCGGCATGAAGTACCTGCCGCGCGAGGTGGCGTACGGCAAGATGAAAGCCATGGTCGAGGGAGCGAAGCTTCTGCGCGCGGAGTTTCGAAAGTGAAGCCGCCGTTCCGCGTCGAGCACGTCGGCAGCTTCGTGCGCCCGGAGGCCTTGTTGAACGCGGCGCGCGCCCGAAAGTCCGGCAGCCTGGGCGAGGATGAGTTCAGGAAAGTCCAGGACCAGGCGATCTGCGACATCGTCGCGTTCCAGGAATCGCTCGGCCTGCCCTCCATCACCGACGGCGAGTTCCGCCGCCGCAGCTGGTCGGCGGGATTCATCGACGCCGTGGACGGATTCGGCCTCCGCGATGGAACATTGAGCTTTCGCAACGAGACCCGTGTCATGGGCGTCGCCTCCTCGCCCTATGCGAAGGCGCCGCTCAGGCGCAAGCAGCGCATCGTCGCCGACGACTACCGCTTCCTGAAATCCGTGGTGAAGCGCGGCGTGCCCAAGGTGACCATCGCCGCGCCCGACGTGATGCACTACTTCCTCGGCCCGCAGTCTTTCGAGAAATCGGTCTATCCCGATCGCGAGAAGTACTTCGACGCGCTCGTGCGCATCTACCGGGAAGAGATCGCCGAGCTCGCGAAGGAAGGCTGTACCTACGTGCAGCTCGACGACACCGCGTTGCCCTGCAATTGCGATGTGCACGCGCGCGAGGACGTGGCAGCCCGCGGCGAGGATGCGGACGAGCTGACGGAACGCTACGTCCATTTGATGAATAGTTGTCTTGGAGATAAACCAAAAGAGATGGCGGTCGCGGTCCACCTGTGCCGAGGCAACCTTAAGGGCGCCTGGATGGCCGAGGGCGGCTACGAGCCGATCGCCGACGCTCTTTTCAACCGGCTCGACGTCGGAACCTATTGCCTGGAATACGACACCGAGCGCGCCGGAGATTTCGCGCCGCTGCGCTTCGTGCCCAAGGGCAAGCGCGTGATCTTGGGGCTGATCAGCACCAAGACGCCGGTGCTCGAAAGCAAGGACGTTCTGAAGAAGCGAATCGACGCGGCCGCGAAGCACCTGCCGCTCGACCAGCTCGGCATCGGGCCGCAGTGCGGTTTCTCGAGCGGCGGCGGAAGCGGCCAGGCCGTGACGCAGGAAGACACGCGCCGCAAGCTGGAGCTCGTAATGGAGGTGGCGCGTGACGTCTGGGGCTAAGAAGAAAGGTCTGGCGCGCGGTCTCACCAACTACGGCGACCCGGCGTTCTCGCTCTACCTGCGGCGCTCGTTCGCCAAGAGCATGGGCTATTCGAGCGAGCTGCTCGGCCGCCCGGTGGTCGGCATCGCCGATTCGCGCAGCGGGTTCAACAACTGCCATCGCCATTTCCCCGAGCTCGTCGAGGCGGTGAAGCGCGGCGTGCTCGCCGCGGGCGGTTTGCCGATCGAATTCCCGACCGTCTCGCTGGGCGAAGTGTTCCTGCATCCCACGTCGATGATGTTCCGCAACCTGATGTCGATCGACGTGGAGGAGATGATCCGCGCGCAGCCGATGGACGCAGTGGTGCTGGTCGGCGGCTGCGACAAGACGGTCCCCGCGCAGCTCATGGGCGCCGCGTCGGCGGACATTTCCGCGGTGCAGCTCCTCGCAGGGCCGATGATGCCGACCTCGTTCCAGGGCGAGCGGCTCGGCGCCTGCACCGACTGCCGGCGCTTCTGGGCACTTCATCGGGCGGGAAAAGTAAATACTTCTGAAATAGAAACCATCGAAGGAAATCTGGCGACGACCGCCGGCACGTGCGCGGTGATGGGCACGGCGTCCACCATGGCCTCGATCGCCGAGGCGCTCGGCATGGCGCTGCCGGGGACCGCGGCGATTCCCGCGGTGCACGCCGACCGGCTGCGCGCCGCGGAGGCAAGCGGCAGGCGGGCCGCGGAAATGGCGAGCTCGGCCCTCAAGCCCAGCGAAATCATCACTGAGAAGTCCGTCGAGAACGCGTTGCGCGTGCTGCTCGCCATCGGCGGCTCGACCAATGCGATCGTTCATTTGACTGCCATCGCGGGCCGCGCCGGTATTTCCATTGATTTGAAGAAGCTCAATGCCTTGTCCGATTCGACGCCTGTGCTGGTCGACCTCAAGCCGACCGGCCAGCACTACATGTCCGACCTGTATGCCGCCGGCGGCGTCGGCGCGGTCATGCGCGAGCTGAAATCGCTGCTGCACCTCAACTGCATGACCGTTGCGGGCATCACGTTGAAGGAGGTGCTGGACAAGCTCCCCGCATGGGTCGACCGCGCCGTTGTCCGTGAATTCGACAATCCCCTCTCCCCGGTGGGAGGGCTAGTTGGCCTGTTCGGTTCGCTCGCGCCGAACGGTGCGATCCTCAAGCGCTCGGCGGCGGACCCGAAGCTTTTCGAGAAAGAGGGGCGCGCGGTCGTGTTCAGCTCGCTCGACGATCTTTCCGCGCGCATCGACGATCCGGGGCTCGACGTGAGCGCCGACGATTTCCTCGTGCTGCAGAACGCCGGCCCGAAGTCGGGCTATGCCATGCCCGAGGCGGGCTACCTGCCGATCCCGGCGAAGCTCGCGCGCTCCGGCGTGAAGGACATGGTGCGCATCTCCGATGCGCGCATGAGCGGCACCGCGTACGGCACGATCGTGCTGCACGTCTCGCCCGAAGCCGCGGTCGGCGGCGCGCTGGCGCTCGTGAAGAATGGAGACAGGATCAGACTGTCGGTGCGCGACCGAAAGATCGAGCTGCTCGTTCCCGAAAACGAGCTGCAAAAGCGCAAGGCGGCCTGGAAGCCGCCGGTCGCGCCCCCCTCGCGCGGCTACGCCAAGCTCTACATGGATCACGTGCTCCAGGCGGAGCACGGCTGCGATTTCGACTTCCTGAGAAAAGCCTGAAGGCGCCGCCGAAGCTCGTCTGCCTCGAGGCGTATTGGAACGAGAAGCTCGCGTTCCACGGCAGGCCCGGCGCGGTGAGCCCGCTCCTCGGCCGCATCGAAGCCGAGCGCCTGTGCGAGGCTTTCGCCGGCTATGGCGCCGGCGGTTACCGGAACCTGGCGTATTTCGCCTGTTGCAGCGTGCTACGCGGAGAGAAGGGCCAACGTTTTGCCCGAGAGTTCCTCGGGAGGTCCGGGATGAAAGCCGTGATCGGCTACGCCACCACCGTCGACTGGATGGCGAGCCTCGTGGCCGACATGCTCTTCCTGCACCGCTTCTACCGCGACCCGTCGCCGTGGCGCAACCTGCGCAAGATCTTCAATTCAGTGCGCCGCGACTATCCGGCGGCGCGGCGGCTGGGCTACACGCTCATCCTCGGCCGCTAGCGCGCATCGCTGCGGCGGTGCGGCTCTCCACGCCGAGCTTCTCGTAGGCGCGTTGCAGGTGCTTCTGCACGGTGCGGGCGCTGATGCCAAGAATCGCGCCGATCTGCGCGTCGCTCTTCCCCGCCGCTACCCAGCGAACAACCTCGGCTTCGCGCGGCGTCAGCCGATTCAGGGCGTTTGCTTTTTGATAGAGCTCTGCCAGGTGAGGCCGTAGCAGATCGAGCAGCGCGCGCTCGCGGTCGGTGAAGTCGCGCCGCGCGCGATTCAGGACGAAGCTGACGAGCAGGCCGTCGCGCACGTAGATCGGCAGCGCGATCGCGTGGTCGATGCGCACGCGCCGGTAGTACTCGTTGTAGAGCGCACTCTCCCGGAAATCGGCGAAGGGAACCGAGTCGCTGATGCGCTGCGTGCGCTCGCCGCCCTGGTAGGCGTGGAAGCGGACCAGCGGATGCTCGTGGAAGTGCCGGTCGAAGGCTGCGCGATCCTCGGCGCTGAGCGCGCCGGCCGGCAGCCCGTAGACCTCGCGGCGGCCGCTCGCGAGATGGCAGATCGAGAGCGTGGTGAACTCCGAGGCCACCAAGGTGGGCAAGCGCTCGACGCCGGTGCGCGCGAACGAGCCGACGTCGCGGGAGGCGTCCTGCATCGCGCCGAGGAGCTCCAGCCCCGTGCGGAAATCGCTTTCGCGTAGGCGGACCATGTACGCAGTTCTGCGTATCGCGCCGGGCGATACCCTGGAGTACAAGTATAGGCATGAATACATCCCAGGTGACCTGCATCCTCCCCGTGAAGGACATGGCGCGGGCGCGGCGCTTCTACGAGGGCCAGCTCGAGCTGAAGCCGGTCGGCATGAAGCCCGACGGCAAGTTCGTCTACCGCTGCGGGGGCGCCGAGATCGCGCTCTTTCCGAAGCCCGAGGGCACCAAGGCCGAGCACACTGCCGTCAGCTTCAAGGTGGCGGATATCAACGCCGCGATCCGCGAGCTCAAGTCGCGCGGCGTGGCGTTCGCCGATTACGACTTTCCCGGCCTGAAGACGGTGGAGCACGTCTGCGTCCTCGGCTCGGAGAAAGCGGCGTGGTTCCAGGACCCCGAGGGCAACATCCTGTGCCTCCATGAGGATGTCGGTTGAACTACCACGACGGCTCACGCAGGCTCCAGGAGCGCTTCGACAGCCGCCGCCTCGCCGACCGGCTCGCCGAGCGCCTGTCGCGCAGCGCTTTCACCGCCGAGGACAAGGCGTTCATCGAGAGCCGCCACATGTTCTTCCTCGCCACCGCGGACGCCTCGGGGCGGCCCGACTGCTCGTACAAGGGCGGGCTACCCGGCTTCGTGCGCGTCACCGGCAGTTCCGAGCTGTCGTTTCCGAGCTACGACGGCAACGGCATGTTCAGGAGCCTCGGCAACCTGGTCGTCAATCCGCACGTCGGGCTGCTGTTCCTGGATTTCGAGCACCCGCGCCGCCTGCGGGTAAACGGCAGGGCACGCCTCGAAGACCCGACCGGGGAATTCGAAGGCGCTCAACTCACCGTGAGGGTGCGCGCCGACGCCATCTTCCCCAACTGCCCGCGCTACATCCATCGCCTCCAGCTCGTCGAGGCCTCGGTCTACGTGCCGCGCTCAGGGTACGAGCCCCCGGAGCCGGGCTGGAAGCAGAACTTCAGGGACGTGCTGCCCCGCGATTGACAACCCGGCCGCAGATACTTCAAGCTTGATCTATTCAGGCTTGGAGTACTGCCATGGATCGCGAATTCATCGCCCGGCGCGGCGACCATAGCGCGCTGCGCATCTGGCTGCGGCTGCTCACCTGCACGCAGCTCATCGAGCGCCGGGTGCGCTCGGGCCTGCGCGAGGAGTTCGGCACCACGCTGCCGCGCTTCGACCTCATGGCGCAGCTCGAGCGCCATCCCGAGGGGCTGAAGATGAACGAGCTGTCGCGCATGCTGATGGTCACCGGCGGCAACGTCACCGCGATCGTCGACCAGCTCGAGAAGGAGGGCCTGGTCGAGCGCGTGGCTGAGCCCGCGGATAGGCGCGCCTGGCTCATCCGCCTCACTTCTACCGGCGAGAAGGGCTTCACCGAGATGGCGCGCGCGCACGAGCAATGGGTGGTCGAGCTCTTCGCTGGCCTGTCGAGCCGCGAGCGCGACGAGCTCCTCAAGCTGCTCGCGAAGCTCAAGCAGCACGCCGTCGGAGTCACGACATGAGAGAGCCCAAGCATTTCCAGTGGCGCGTGGACGGCAAGGTCGGCGTGGTCACGGTCTTCGAAGGTGACTGATGGACAGGTTCGCGCACTACGACTGGCCGTTTTTCGAGCCGCGGCACGCGGCCTTGGCGAAGGAGATCGAGAGTTTCTCCAAGGAAAATCTCGCCCACGCGCACGGTGAAGACGCCGATGCGATCTGCAAACGGCTGGTGCAGGACCTCGGCTGCGCCGGCTTCCTGCGCCATTGCGTGTCCGAGAAGCCGGATGTGCGCTCGATCGCGCTGCTGCGCGAGGTGCTCGCCTACCACGCCGGCCTGGCTGACTTTTCCTTCGTCATGCAGGGGCTGGGCAGCGGGCCGATAGCGCTCGCCGGCAGCGATGCGCTGAAGAAGCAGTACCTGCCAAGGGCAGCGAACGGCGACGCGATCGCCGCCTTCGCGCTGTCGGAGCCGGATGCCGGCTCCGACGTGCAGGCCCTGACGACCACCGCGCGGCGCCAAGGTGACGTTTGGCTCCTTACGGGTGAGAAAACCTGGATCTCGAACGGCGGCATCGCGGACTTCTACGTGGTGTTCGCAAAGGCAGACGAGGGCATCAGCGCTTTCGTGGTCGATGCGAAAGAAGTCGACGCCTCCGAGCGTATCGAGATCGTCGCGCCGCATCCGATGTCGACGCTGAAACTGAAGCACTCGAAGGGAACGCTGCTCGGCGAGCCGGGCCAGGGCTTCAAGCTGGCGATGCGCAACCTGGACATCTTCCGGACCACTGTCGGTGCCGCGGCGCTGGGTTTCGCAAGGCGGGCCCTGGCTGAAGCCCTGGACAGAGCAAGAAAGCGCAAGATGTTCGGGCGGGCCCTGGCCGACTTCCAGATGACGCAGGCGAAGCTTGCCGACATGGCAACGCGCATTGATGCAAGCGCCTTGCTGGTGTACCGCGCTGCGTGGGCCAAGGATGTCAAGAATCAAAGAGGGACCCGGGAAGCCGCCATGGCGAAGATGTTCGCCACCGAGGCGGCGCAGACGATCATCGACGACGCGGTGCAGATCTGCGGCGGCCTCGGCGTGATGCGCGGCCACCCGGTGGAGCGCCTGTACCGAGAAGTGCGCGCGCTGCGCATCTACGAGGGCGCGACCGAGGTGCAGAAGCTGATCATTTCGAGAGAGCTGCTGAAAGCATGAGATACACGGCCCACGTCGACACTTTCACGTGCGACAACCTGCCGCCGAAGAGCGAGTGGCCGGAGCTCGTGTTCGAGCTGCCCGAGCTCAAGGTCCCCGGCCGCATGAACTGCGCCACCGAGCTACTCGACAAGCCGGTCACGCGCGGCTACGGCCATCGCATCGCGCTGCGCACGCCCGACGGCGAGTGCACGTATACGCAGCTCTTCACGCAGGCGAACCGCATCGCCAACCTGCTGGTGCGCGAGATGGGCCTGAAGCCCGGCAACCGCGTGCTGCTGCGCGGGCCGAACAACCCCATGATGGCGGCGTGCTGGTACGGGGTGATGAAGGCGGGCGGGGTCTGCGTGGCGACGATGCCGTTACTGCGCGCGAAGGAGCTTACGGACATCATCACCAAGGCCGAGATCACGCACGCGCTTTGCGACAAGCGGCTGGAAGAGGAGCTCAAGAGCGCCCAAGCCGCTTGTTCTTCTCTGCAACAAGTCAAGTACTGGTACGACGACAGCCCGGACTCGGTCGACTCCCTGGTGATGAGGCAGCCGCTGTGGTTCACCAACGTGCCGAGCGCCGCGGACGACGTCGCGCTGATCGCCTTCACCTCGGGCACCACCGGCGAGCCGAAAGGCACGATGCACTTTCACCGCGACGTGGTGGCGATGTGCGACTGCTTTCCGCGATCCATTTTGAACGCGGGCAAGGATGACATCTTCGTCGGCACCCCGCCGATCGCGTTCACTTTCGGCCTGGGCGGGCTGCTCTGCTTCCCGATGCGCGTCGGGGCTTCCACGGTGCTGGTCGAGAAGCACACGCCGGAGACGCTGCTCCAGACCATCGAGCGCTTCAAGGCCACGGTCTGCTTCGCCGCGCCGGTGATGTATCGCGGCATGGCCGCCATCGCCAGCCGATTTGACTTGAGCTCGTTGAAAAAATGCGTGTCGGCCGGGGAAGCTCTTCCCGACGCGACGCGCCAGGCCTTCAAGGAGGCGACCGGCGTCGAGATCATCGACGGCATCGGCTCCACCGAGATGATCCACATCTTCATCTCGCACACGCCCGAGCGGGTGCGGCGCGGCGCCACCGGCTACGCGATACCAGGGTATCGGGCCGCCGTCCTGGACGAAGAGGGCAAACCGTGCGCTCCGGGCAAGGTCGGCAGGCTGGCGGTGAAGGGACCGACCGGCTGCCGCTACCTCGCCGATGGGCGGCAGAAGGACTATGTGCAGAACGGATGGAATATCACCGGCGACGCGTACCTGGCCGACCGCGACGGCTACTTCTTCTATCAGGCGCGCACCGACGACATGATCATCGCGGCGGGCTACAACATCGCCGGGCCGGAAGTGGAAGGCGCGCTGCTGTCGCACGCGGCGGTCGCCGAATGCGGGGTCGTCGGCTGGCCCGACGAGAACCGCGGCACGATCGTGAAGGCGTTTGTTGTTCTAGAAACCGGACACGCACCGGGGGAGGGGACCGTGCGTGAGCTGCAGGAACACGTGAAGAAAATCATCGCGCCGTACAAGTACCCGCGCGCGATCGAGTTCGTCGACGCGCTGCCGCGCACCGAGACCGGCAAGCTGCAGCGCTTCAAATTAAGAGGTTAGGAAAATGAGTATTCAAATTCTCCAACCGCCGGGATGGGCGCGGGCAAAGGGTTTTTCGAACGGCATCCTCGCCAGCGGGAAGCTCGTCTTCATCGCCGGCCAGGTCGGCTGGACCGGCGAAGGCAAGTGGCAGGCGCGCGACTTCGCCGGCCAGTTTCGTCAGGCGCTGCAGAACGTGCTCGAGGTTCTGAAACAGGCCAACGGCAGACCCGAGCACCTCGTGCGCCTCACCTGGTACGTGCTCGATAAACGAGAGTATCTGAATTCATTGAAACCGGTCGGAGAGGCGTATCGCGAACTGATGGGCCGGCACTATCCGACGATGGCGGTGGTGCAGGTGAGCGGGCTGGTGGAGGATGAGGCGCGCCTCGAGATCGAAGCCACGGCGGTCGTACCGGAGAAATGAGCATGAAAGTGAGCGTCATAGGAGGAGGCCCGGGCGGCCTGTACTTCGCGCTGCTCGCGAAGAAGGCCTGGCCGCGCTGGGAAATCACGGTGTACGAGCGCAACCGGCCGGACGACACGTTCGGCTTCGGGGTGGTGTTCTCCGACCAGACGCTCGACGCCTTCAAGGCCTACGATCCCGTCACCTACGAGCGCATCCGCCGCCGCTTCGCCTACTGGGGCGACGTCGACGTGGTCTACAAGGGGCAGGTGATGCGCTCGGGCGGCAACGGCTTCTGCGGCTGCTCGCGCGTGGCGCTGCTCAACATCCTGCAGGACCGCGGGCGCGAGCTGGGGGTGCACATGCGCTTCCAGCGCGAGGTGGACGGGCTGGAGGAATTCGCCGACTCCGACCTGATCGTGGTCGCGGACGGCATCAACTCGAAGATAAGAGAGAAGTACAAGGAGCATTTCCAGCCCAGCCTCGACCTGCGCCCCAACAAGTTCACCTGGCTCGGCTCGACCCGGCCGCTGGATGCCTTCAAGTATTTCTTCCGCGAGACGCCGCAGGGCGTGCTGCTCGCGCACTGCTACCAGTACGAGGCCGACCGCTCGACCTGGGTGATCGAGATGGACGAAGCGACCTGGCGCAACTTCAAGTTCGACCAGATGGGCGAGCAGGAAATGATTTTGACTTTGGAAAAAATCTTCTCCGAGGAGCTCGACGGTCATCCGCTGATCGCCAACCGCTCGCTGTGGCGCAACTTCCCCAACATCACCAACAAGACCTGGGTGCGCGGCAACGCCGTGCTCGTCGGCGACGCCAAGGCGACCGCGCACTTCTCCATCGGCTCGGGCACCAAGCTGGCGATGGAAGATGCGATTGCCCTTTTTGAAGCCTTCAAGAAACACCCGGAAGCAAAGAAAGCGCTAACCCTGTACGACACGGCGAGGCGCGAGGAAGTCGAGAAGACGCAGCACGCGGCCAACGTGTCGCTCGCGTGGTTCGAGCACATGAAGCGCTACTGGGGCATGGAGCCGGTGCAGTTCGCCTTCGGCGTGATGTCGCGCTCGAAGCAGATCACCTGGGAGAACCTCGAGCTGCGCGACCCGCGGTTCATCAAGGAAATTCACCAGTGGTTTGCGCAGAAGGTGAAAGCGCAAGGCTTCGCGATCGACCTCGACAACCCCCCGGTCCCCATGTTCACGCCGTTCCGCCTGCGCGATCTGGTGATCGAAAACAGGGTGGTGGTATCGCCGATGGACCAGTACTCCGCCGTCGACGGCGTGCCCGGCGACTGGCACTTCGTCCACCTCGGCAGCCGCGCCATCGGCGGCGCGGGCCTGGTCTACGTGGAGATGACGTGCCCCTCGCCCGAGGCGCGCATTTCGCCGGGAGACACCGGCCTCTGGAACGAGGCGCAGCGCGACGCCTTCAAGCGCATCGTGGACTTCTGCCATGCGAATTCCCGGGCCAAGCTGTGCATGCAGCTCGGCCATTCCGGGCGCAAGGGCTCGACGCAGCTCGGCTGGGAGCGCATGGACCATCCGCTGGAGAGCGGCAACTGGCCGGTCGTTTCCGCTTCCCCCATCCCGTACTACGACGGCGTTTCCCAGATTCCCGTGGAGCTCGATCGCGCAGGGATGGAGAAGGTCATCAAGGACTTCGAAAGATCCACCCGCTATGCCGACCAGGCGGGGTTCGACATGCTCGAGCTCCACATGGCGCACGGCTACCTGCTCGCGAGCTTCATCTCGCCTCTCACGAATCACAGAACGGATTCTTTTGGGGGAAGCATAGAAAACCGTATGCGCTTCCCGCTCGAGGTGTTTCGCGCGTGCCGCAAGGCCTGGCCGGAGAAAAAGCCCATGTCGGTGCGCATCTCGGCGACCGACTGGGCGCCGGGCGGGCTGACGGGCGAGGACCTGATGGCGCTCACACGCATGCTGAAGGAGGCGGGCTGCGACCTGATCGACTGCTCGACCGGCCAGACGGTGCCGCACCAGAAGCCGGTGTACGGGCGCATGTACCAGGCGCCGTTCTCGGACTGGGTGCGCAACGAGGTCGGCATCGCCACGATGACCGTCGGCGCGGTCACCACGCCCGACCAGGTGAACACGCTCCTCGCCTCGGGCAAGGCCGATCTCGTGGCGCTCGCGCGCCCGCATCTCGCCAACCCGCACTTCACCCTTCAGGCCTCGGCCTGGTACCAGCACATGGGCCAGTACTGGCCGCCCCAGTACCTCACCGGCCGCGACCAGGCATTCCGCAACGCCGCGCGCGAGCGCGCCGAGCAGACCGACCTGCGCCTGAAGGCGCGCCCGGCAAGCCACGAGGTCCAGGACGGCGCGGTGAAGAAAGCGGCATGACCCTGTGGGAGCTGGTCGAGCGACGCGCGCGTGATGCACCGCACGCGCCATCTTTGCTTTTTTCCGAAGTAAGAATTTCAAATCGGGAATTCCGCGAGCGCGCCCTGAGCCTGGCACGCGGCCTGGCCGGCCTGGGCGTCGGCAAGGGCGACGTCGTCGCGGTACAGCTTCCCAATATCCCGGAGTACCTGCTGAGCTACGCCGCGATCTGCGCGCTCGGCGCGACGCTGCAGCCGGTGCATATGCCCTACCGCCGCGCGGAGCTCGCTCATCTGCTCGGTCATTCGGAGGCGAAGGTTTTCGTGTGCCTTTCGCGCTTGAAGGACGAGTGGCCTCCCGGGTTGAAGAACGTCGTCTCGCTCGGCGAGCCCGTCGAAGGAGCGAAGGGGTTCGGGTCGATCGCGTCGGCGCCGCCGCTCGAGCGCATCCCGGAAAGCTCTCCTGAGGATCGCTTCCTGTTGCTCTATACCTCCGGCACCACGGACAACCCCAAGGGTGTTCCGCACGCGCAGCGCGGCTTCCTCGCGAATGCCGCGGCTTCGGTGCCGGAGATGGAGATCACGAAGGATGAGGTCGTGCTTTCCGCGGCGCCGCTCACGCACCTCTATGGCCTGTACGCCTATCACCTGAGCCTTTGCTCCGGCGCGGCAATGTCGCTGCTGCCGGCGTTCACCCCGGGAGATCTGGCAATTCTTGTCGAGAAACACAAAGCGAACTGCGTCTTTGCCGGCCCGGCGCACTTCAAGCCGCTCCTCGATACCGGGCTCCTCGAGCGGCACGATTTCTCTTCGCTGCGCTTCGCCTGCCTGTCCGGCAGCCCGGTGTCGCCCGAGCTCGCCGCAGCCGCGGAAAGAAGACTCTCAAGAGGCAAGACGATCCAGCTCTGGGGCATGACCGAGCTGCAGGCGGGGTCGTTCTCGCGGCCGAGCGACCCGGCCGATGTGCGCCACGGCACGGCGGGCGCCGCGACGCCCGGAACCGAGCTGCGCGTCGTGGACGAGCGACTGCAGGTACGGGGTTTGTCGTTGTTCCGTGAATATTTGAAAAACCCGGTCGCTACGCGAGAGGCATTCACTCCTGACGGCTGGTTCGAGAGCGGCGACACCGCAGAATTGAGCGCGGCCGGTCATCTGCGCTTCACCGGGCGCGTCAAGGAGATCATCAACCGCGGCGGCGTGAAATATTCGCCACTGGACATCGAAGCGCTCATAGATCGCATGCCCGGCGTGGCACGATGCGCCATCGTGCCTTTCCCGGATCCCGTGCTGGGCGAGCGCGCCTGCGTATTCGTGCAGGCGGCGCCGGGCGCCGCTGCGGCGACGCTGGAGGGGATCACGCGCGAGCTGGACCGCGCCGGTATTGCCAAGTTCAAGTGGCCCGAGCGCCTGGAGCCGATCGAAGCGATGCCGCTCACGCCGACGCAGAAGGTGATGCGGGGCCGGTTGCGCGAGCTTTTGAAGAGATGATTGCCTTGTATGAATTGAAAGGAAAGCGCGACCGGCGCTACAGCCTGTTCTCGTGGCGCGCGCGCATGGCGCTCAGGCACAAGGGGCTCGACTTCGAGTCGATCCCGGTCAGGCTCTCGGACAAGGCGGCGATCGAATTCTCCGGCGGCAAGACGGTGCCGGTGATCAAGGACGAGGACACCGTGGTGCGCGACTCGTGGAAGATCGCCGAGTATCTGGAGAGCCGCTACCACGATGCGCCGCCGCTCTTCGGCGGCGACATCGGGCGCGGGGTGACGCAGGCGTTCAACACCTGGACCGACCGCGCGGTGGTGCCGGCGATGCTGCCCGTCATCGCGGCCGACATCCACGAGCGCGTCGATGCCGCGGACGAGAGCTATTTCCGGCAGACGATGGAGCGCGTGCTGAAGACCACGCTCGAGGAGTCGCGCGCGCGGCGCGACGCGGCGGTGCTGCAGCTCGGCAGAGTGCTCGCGCCGATGCAGGAGGCGCTCAAGCGCCAGGCGTTCATGGCCGGCGCGAAGCCCGCGTACGCCGACTACATCCTGTTCTCGGTGTTCCAGTGGGCGCGCGTGATGAGCCCGCAGGAGCTGCTCGGGCCCGAGGACCCGCTGTGCCAGTGGCGCGAGCGCATGCTCGATCTCTTCGACGGCTTCGCCCGGAACGTGCCCGCAGCTAATGCCCCATCGTGACGCTCGAGCGCATCGGCAAATACGAGATCAAGCGGCTGCTCGGCGAGGGCGCCACCGGCTCGGTCTATCTCGCCGCCGATCCCTTCGGGCAGCGCGACGTGGCGCTCAAGGTGATGAAGAAGCTGCCCGCGAATCCGGAGGCGGCGCGGCGCCAGCTGCGCTTCTTCCAGAACGAGGCGGCCCTCGCCGGCAAGCTGCGCCATCCGCACATCGTCAGCATCCTCGACGCGGGCGTGGACGACAGGGCCGGCCCCGAGCTCGTGCGCTACCTGGTGATGGAGGTGGTGGACGGCGATCCGCTCTCGCGCTACTGCGAGCGCGACGCGCTGCTCGATCCGGCGCGCATCGTGGGGCTCGCCTACAAGGTGAGCAAGGCGCTCGAGTTCGCCAACAGCGTCGGCGTCGTGCACCGCGACATCAAGCCGGCGAACATCATGGTGCACGGCGATTTCGACCTCAAGGTTTCCGACTTCGGCGCCGCGCAGCTCGCGCGCAGCGAGATCACCCAGGTGTCGGGGGTCGGCTCGCCCGCCTACATGTCGCCCGAGCAGCTGAAGGGCGAGGAGATCGACTTTCGCACCGACATGTACTCGCTCGGCGCGGTGATCTATCACCTCCTCACGGGCCTGCGGCCGTTCAGGGCCGGCAATACGTTCGAGCTGATCCAGGCGATCCTCAACGAGCCCGCGCCGGTGCCCTCCGAGGTTCGCCCGGATACGCCGAAGCTGCTCGACGACATCGTGGCGCGCGCCCTGTCCAAGTCGCGCGCCGGGCGCTTCGAGAGCTGGGACGAGTTCGGCGTCGCGCTGGCGAAGCTGCTCGCGCTCGACTCGGGCGCGGCGGCGCTGTCGGAAGCGGAGAAGTTCGCCGCGTCGCGGCGCCTGAAATTCTTCGCGAAGTTCAGCGACGCCGAGCTGTGGGAGGCGGTGCGGCCGTCGGTCTGGCGCCTGCACCCCGCCGGCGAGGAGCTGATCCGCGAGGACACGCCCGACGAGCACCTCTATGTGATCGCCTCGGGCCTGCTCAAGGTCACGCGGCGCGGCAAGCTCCTCAACGCCGTCAGCCCGGGCGAATGCGTCGGCGAGATGGCCTACGCCCGCCGCGACGGCCGGCCGCGCAGCGCCAGCGTGACCGCGGTCGAGCCGAGCTGGGCGATGCGGCTGCGCGCGCCCGACGTCGACGCCCTTTCCGAATCGTGCCGCGCGCGCTTTAATGAGGCGTTCCTCTCCATCATGGCCGAGCGCCTCACCATGCTCGGCGGGCGACTTATTGCATGAACAACTTACTCAGGAAAATTGCTCTGACCCCTTTTCTGCTGCTCGCGCTGCCCGCGGCCGCGGCCCTCGACGTCAAGGACATCACGCTCGGCGCGAAGGAGCGCGACATCAAGCGGCAGTTCCCGGGCGTGCGCTGCAAGGCGCTCGAGTGGGAGAGCCGGGCCGCCGACCGGCGCTGCGACGACTCGCGCGTCTCTTTCGGCGGCGTCGAGGTGCAGGTCACCTTCTACCTGAAGAAGGACGCGGTCGAGGCTTTCGACGTGCGCTTCGACACCAAGGAGCTCGAGCGCTTCGTGAGCTTCCTCAAATCGCGCTACGGCAAGCCGCTGTCCGAGACCCGCGACACCTACGAGCGCAAGGGAAAAGACGCGCGCCAGGTCTACAAGGCGCTCTGGGAGCACGGCAAGGCGCGCGCCGTGGTCACCGCCCAGCTCGAGAAGCGCCGCGCGTCGATGCTCGTGTCGCGCGGCGACTTCGAGGAAGAGATCTACCGCGTGCGCTAGGCTTTTAGCTTCTTAAGAGCTGCAATCGCTTTGGCCTGGTCGTCGGCGCTGTCGAGCGCCACGAAGCTGACGAACTTCTTGCCGATCGCGACGCCCGACATGCCGCGGAAATTCACGCCCGCCTCGCCCAGCGCGCGCGCGATCTTCGAGCCGAGGCCTGGCTTGTCGCCGCCTTCGATGCGCACCGAATGGAAGTTCTCGGGCTTGCCCATCCCGGCCTGCTGCGCCGCCTCGACCGCTTTCTTGCCCTTCAGCGGCGTCACGAACATCACCCCCTTGCCCGGCTGCTCCGGGGTGCGGCGCGCGAGCACCATCTCCAGGTTCGCGCCCGCCTTCGACAGGGTTTCGAGCTTCTCCGCGGCGCCTCCCGGCCGGTCGTCGATCGTGACCGCCCAGACATCGGCCTTCGCTACCTTGAGTGCCATGATTTCCTCCTCCGCTGTGGCTAAGCGGCATAATTTACTCCTGTGGACCGCAAACGAGACAGGAAACGGGAAATCGAAGGCGCCGTCTTCGACATCCGCGAGATCGAGAAGCGCGACGGCATGACCCGGGAGAGCCTCGAGAAGATCAAGCAGCGCCTGATCCGCCTCGCGGCGCGGCAGGACTTATTCCCGGCGTCCGATTTTCCGCCGCCTGACCCGGGCGGGAAGCTCAAGTCCTGCCTCTACAGGGTGGCCGAGGACGCCGACCACCGCTTCGCGCTCTACGTGAACGCCTCGCTCGGGGGTGCCAGCACCCCCGCGCACAATCACACCACCTGGGCGGTGATCGTCGGCGTCACCGGCGAGGAGCTGAACCGCTTCTACGACCGCAGCGCCGGTGCGCCGCTTGAGAAAGGCCAGTACGTGGTGAAGCAGGGCACCGGCGTGTGCTTCATGCCCGAGGACCTGCACTCGATCCACATCCACGCGCCGCTCGTCAATTTCCACATGTACGGCCTCGCGCTCGATTACCTGCACAAGCGCGAGTACTACAAGGCCGACGAGAAGGCGTGGCGCGTGTTCCCGGCGCATGGGGATATCCGCGAGGCGCGTTAGCGAGCTCCTCGCCGGACCCGGAGAGCTCGCGCTGCTGGACGTCCGCGAGCAGGGCGTCCACTACCGCGGCCATCCGTTCTTCGCCTGCTCGGCGCCGCTCTCGCGCCTCGAGCTGCTGATTTCCGACCTGGTGCCGCGGAAGAATGTGCCGGTCGTGGTTTTCGATGCCGGGAATGAGGGGCTGGCCGAGAAGGCGGCGCAAAAGCTGAAAGAGCTGCATTACTCCGAAGTTTCCATCCTCGAGGGAGGCTGCGAAGCGTGGAGGCAAGCCGGGCTCGAGCTCTTCAGCGGCGTCAACGTGCCCTCCAAGGCTTTCGGCGAGTTCGTCGAGCACCACTACGGCACGCCGCGCATCACGCCGGGGGAGCTCAAGCGTCTGCAGCAGCTCAAGAAGGTCCTCGTCGTGGACTCGCGCCCGTTCGAGGAATACCAGCGCATGAACATCCCGGGCGGCATCGACGTGCCCGGCGCCGAGCTCGTGTACCGCATCCACGACCTCGCGCCGAGCCCGGAGACGCTCGTGGTGGTGAACTGCGCCGGGCGCACGCGCAGCATCATCGGCTGCCAGTCGCTGAGGAACGCCGGGATTCCGAATCCGGTGGTCGCGCTCCAGGACGGCACCATGGGCTGGGAGCTCGCCGGGTTTTCGTGCGAAAGAGGCGCGGCTCGCGCGGCGCCGCCGCCGTCGGAAGAAGGCCGCAGGAAAGCCCATGCCGCTGCCGAGCGCGTGGCGAAGCGCTTTGGTGTTCCTTTTTGCAGTTCACAGGATGTCTCAACCTTCAAAAAGGATTCGACGCGCACGCTGTACATCCTCGACGTGCGCACGCGCGAGGAATTCGAGCGCTCGCACGTCGCCGGCTCGCGCCACGCGCCCGGCGGACAGCTCGTGCAGGCCGCCGACGAGTATGTCGGAGTGCGCAACGCGCGCGTCGTGCTGGTGGACCCGGACCTGGTGCGCGCGACCATGACCGCGTCCTGGCTGATCCAGATGGGATGGAACGACGTTCATGTCCTCGAAGACCCGGAGCTCACCGAGACCGGCCCGCGCAAGCCGAAGATCCGCGGCATGCCTCCCTGGCAGACGGTGCCGGCGATCCCGGAGGGCGCGGCGGTGCTCGATCTATCGACCAGCCTGCGCTTCCAGAAGGCGCACATCCCCGGCGCGTGGTGGGGCGTGCGTTCGAGGTTGAAGGAAGCACACGAAAAGATTGTTCCTCAGCCGGAAGTTCTGGTGCTCACATCAGAGGACGGCGTGCTCGCGCATCTGGCCGCGCCGGAAGCCGCGGCCCTCTTTTCAAAAGTCGTCGTGCTGGAGGGCGGAAACGCGGCGTGGCGCGGGCCGACGGAATCGGGCGTGGAGCGCGCCACGACCACGCGTGACGACGTGTGGTACAAGCCGTACGACCACAGCGCGGACTACCTGAAGCACGCGCGCGACTACCTCGACTGGGAAGTCGCGCTCGTCGAGCAGATCGGGCGCGACCCGACGATCCGCTGGCGCGTTTTCTAGGGGAGTAAGCATGGCCGGGCGCTATTTCGAGGACTTCGAGGTCGGCGCGACCTACCCCCACCGCCCGGGGCGCACGCTTTCCGAGGCCGACAACACCTGGTTCACGCTCCTCACCATGAACACGCATCCGATCCACTTCGACGCCGAGTACGCCCGGCACACGGAGTTCGGCAAGCCGCTGGTGGTGAGCACGCTCACGCTCGCGGTGCTCGTCGGCATGAGCGTTTCCGACACCAGCCGCAACGCGATCGCCAACCTCGGCTGGAAGGAGATCAAGCTGCCGAAGCCGGTGTTCGCCGGGGACACGCTCTACGCCGAGTCGGCCGTGCT
>Ga0180104_1000106_pt1 | contig 18615 bp, 9 predicted proteins | sample EasRiv730_16_1Da_FD_121791 | JGI IMG/M metagenome (GOLD analysis project Ga0180104, IMG submission 121791) | Soil microbial communities from meander-bound floodplain in the East River, Colorado, USA - East River metaG ERMLT730_16_1Da | ecosystem: Environmental > Terrestrial > Soil > Floodplain ... | reverse complement strand
CTGCCTGCGGCATGGTCCAGCGCGCCACGTTGTCGGTGGTGCCGTTCTTCTTCCGCAGGCGCTCCAGCATCGCGGTGCTGCGATGGAACGAATGGATGTCGTTCGCGAAGTCGACGTAGTTGCGGTACTGGATCATCGGCAGCGTGAGGTTCTCGCCGTCGTTCACGCGCCCGTTGCGGTAGGCGCGCTCGATGCCTTTCAGGTCGCCTTCGCTGCGCTGCGCGACGAAGTTGCCGTCGATGTCCAGGCCGCCCGCCTTCTCGTTCAGGTCGAGGAACTCCGCCTTGGTGATGTCGCCGTTGTTGAGCGCCGCGAGGCCGTACTGCACGCCGACGTTGTCGTAGGGCTGGCGCGCGAACCCGGTCGCCGGGTTGATGCCGAGCGAGCTGACGCTGCCGTCCTGCAGCGTGCCGCGGGCGCCGCCGCGGTTGGTCACCGGGTCGTAGCGCGCCTCGAGCGGCACCACGGCGTCGAAGCCGTTGGTCGGCCCGGGCCAGTCGCGCGCGAACGTGTTCCAGCCGAGGCAGTTGTTGCGTCCCAGGGGATCGAGCGGGTAGCCGGTCACCTTGGATTGGCGCTCGCCGGGCCAGTCGGCCGGGTTGACCGCCGTGGCGAAGTAGTTGTTCAGCAGCCCGCAATCGATGACGTCGGTGGCCACGCTCATGACGTCGGGGTAGTTGCGCACCGGCGTGAGGGCGTCGAGCAGCCCCGGATAGTTGTGCGCGATCAGGTGCTGCTGGATCGCGCCGCCGGAGCTTCCCAGGCCGACGGTGTACTTCGGCAGGCCGTACTGCTCGATGAAGCGCTCCTTGATCATCATCACGGTCTCGGCGGAAACGACCTCGTCGGCGCCGGTGCCGAAGGTGTTGCGCGTGCCGACGGCGACCGCGAAGCCCAGGCGCAGCGGCTCGTCGCGATTGGAGATCGTGTCGGAGATGTTGATCGCATTGGTTGCGACATTGCGGCCGGAGCGGAAGCCGGGGCCGGCGCCGCCGACGAAGTGGTAGAAGAGCTTGCCGTTCCAGCCGGGTCCGGGCTTCTTGCCGCCGGGCGACCACGGATTCGAGATCGGGTCGGTCGGGTCGTCGAGGATCGCGATGCGGTAGATCGACTCGTTGATCGTGCCCGACTCGACGCGCACGATGTAGTTCACCGTCCTGCCGTCGATCGTCGTGGTCTGCGCCACGTCGGCCGGAATTGCAGTGCCTGAGAGGGGCAGCAGCGCACCGCTTGTATTGCGGTAGAACCACTCGTAGCGCGTCGCCACCACGCAGGGACCGCTCGCCGGCGGGGCGCCGAGGCCCGAGGCGGCGCTCTCGCACACCCACGGCCGCTGGTGCGGCGCGAAGATCTCGCCGTGGATCGGGTAGTTCACGATCTCGAGCGATTCGTAGTGCTGGTTGTGATGGTGGTGCCGCGCGCTTACCGTGAGGCGGTTCTTCCCGAGCTGCAGGCCGGTCACGAGCCCCGTGAGCGTGCGCCCGCTCGAATCGGCGCCGAGCTGTGCGCTCACGTCGCGTCCGTTGAGCCTGACGAGCACGTCGCCGCGCCTCGCATACCGGGGCAGGCGCACCTCGACCACCACGTCGCCGCCGCTGACCGTATTGGGACGGCTGGAAAGCGTCCGGATCTCGAAGTCGCGCGAATCATCGCGCGCCTGCGCCGGGCCGCCGAAGGCGGCAGCGGCAAGCGCCAGCGCGATCGCTGCTGGAGCGGTTTTCATGAGCACCCCCTGATCGTCGTCGAGCATAGCGACCGAAACGCGGGCGGCCATTTCGGGATGGTTCTGAGTTGATCACCGCCTTTCATGAATCGGAGGCGCAGATCAATCGTCGTCGTCGCGATCGCCGCGGTCGCGCCGGTCCGCGGGCCACTCGCGGCAGGTGTAGTTCTCGGCCAGCGCGATGTCCCCGCCCTCGGGGCCGGTGTAGCGCAGCGTCTCCGGGTACGGGCACAGCGGCCGGCTGCGCGCGGTGGGCGCGGTCTTGAAGTTGACGCCGCTCGCGATCACCGTGTCCGGCGCCTTGCGCTCCTCGACCCAGGCCATGAGCGGCGTGAGGAAATCGAAGCGGTCGGTCGACGGTCCGCCGCCGCAATGGCCCATGTTGGGAACCATGTAGAGCCGCGCGAAGTCGCGGTGCCGGCGGCCCTTGTCATGATCGCGCTCGGTGATGCGGTCGTAGAAGTAGGCCGTGTAGGTCCACGGCGGGCCCGAGTCGCTCAGGCCGTGATAGAAGATGATCTTGCCGCCGTGCCTGCGGAAGTCCGAGAGATCGGTGTCGTCGCGCACGCCGGGGGCGCTCTTGACCACGAGGCGCATGTCGCGGTCCCAGTCGAAGCCCACCGGGTCGTAAGTCGGGTCGGGCCGCTCGAACCAGAAGAGCGGGAGCTGTGCCGTGCCGGCGGTCAGGTTGCCCGGCTGCGAGGTCGGCGTGCCGATGTTGCGCGCGGGAATGCCCGAAGGCTCCATCCAGCCGCCGTCATACGGGTAGCCGGTGACCGGCCAGCCGTTGGGCGCGACGATCGCCTCGCCCCACGAGGTGCGCGGCCCGTCTTCCATCTTCTTGATCGCCTTCACCTGGGCCGGCGACAGGCAGCTCGCGGTCTTCGCGCCCGTGCACTGCAGCGGCTCGCCGGTGGCGGCGAAGCGGAATTGCGCCGGATCGAAGCGGCACGCGGCGTGGTTGTCGATCACCCCGTCCTGCAGCCCGTCGAGGCCGTCGCAGGCCTCGAGGATCGCGCGGGTGAAGAGCTCGCGGTCGGCGACCGAGTAGCTCTGGTGCCAGACCGGTTTTCCGTCGGCGCCCACCGGCGAGACCGACTTCACCTGCTGGAGGGTCCAGGTCTCGCTGAGCGAGATGTGCGGAGGCACGAAGAACGGGTCGCCCGCCACGATGCCGTCGTAGTGCCTGGCGAAATCCTGCGCCATGGCGATGCCCTGGCGCCCGCTGGTCGAGCAGCCGACGAAGTACGAATAGCGCGCCGGCTTCTCGTAGAAGCTCTTGATCAGGTACTTCGCCGTGCGCGTGGTGATCTCGACCGAGCGGTACGACCAGTCGCGCACCGCCTGCGGGTCGTCGTAGAACATGGCGCTGGTGATGACCATGCCGTTGGGATCCGGCGTCAGGTCGCTGTTCTGGTGGCCGCCGTTCTCGGTCGCCACCGCGAAGCCCTTGGCCAGGGTGGGAGAGAGCGTGCCGGCGCTGCCGGTGGCCGCGGACAGGTTGCCCTGCGTGCCGCCGCCGCCCTGGAACATGAAGCGCCCGTTCCAGTCGACCGGCAGCCGCACCTCGAAGCGCGTGCCGTAGGGAATGCCGCGCACCCCGGTGCGCTCCTCCATGATGCCCTGCACCCGGCAGTGCGCCGGCAGGGTCGCGCTCGCCTCGTTGAACTGCGTGAGGGTGATGCGCGTGGGATCGACCGGGAATTCCTGCAGGTTGGCGAGCGCGGTGCACTCCGCCGCCCCCGGGGCGGCGGTCTGCGCGAGCGCCGGAAACGCGAGCGCGCACGCGGCCGCAAGGCCAAGGTTCGTATAGGACATCACTTCTCCCCCTCGGAAGTTCTTACGGGCCCATTCTTCGCCATTTGCCGAACCAACAGTCAGGTCCATCCATTCCGGATGGTTCTCAATTGATGCCTCACCCTCATGAGTTGCGGCCGGACCGGGGGAATAGAATCGTTGCAAGGAAGAGGAGGAGGGATTTCACATGACCAGCGCCGCCCGCGCCGCGGGCCTCGCCCTGCTGTCGCTCGCGGTTTCCCAGGACGTCGTGGCGCGCGAAGGGCCGGTCGCCTGCGCCGAGCTCGCGGCGCGATTCCACGCTCACGACGTCGCGATCACCTCAGCCACCGAAGTGCCCGAGGTCCTCACCGGTCCAACCGCCGCGCCCGCGCATTGCGACGTGCGCGGCGCCATCAGCGACAACATAAAGTTCGCGCTGTTCCTGCCGGTGCAATGGAACGGCCGCTTCCAGATGGTGGGCAACGGTGGCAAGGCGGGCTCGATCAGCATCGGCGACATGCGCGCCGCGCTGCGGCTCGGCTATGCCTCGTCGTCGACCGACACCGGCCACGACGCGTCGCTGCCCGACGAGGGCGGCGCGCGCTTCGGCAACGACGCGCTCTTCGGCAAGGAGCGCGAGATCGACTTCGGCTGGCGCGCGATCCACCTGACGGCGAAGACGTCGAAAGACCTCGTCCGCGCCCACTACGGCTCCCGCCCGGAGTATTCCTACTGGAACGGCTGCTCCACCGGCGGGCGCCAGGGCTTGATGGAAGCGCAGCGCTTCCCGGACGACTTCGACGGCTACATCGTCGGGGCGCCGGTCTACGACTACACCGGCCAGCAGATGACCGCGCCGGCGTACCTGCGGGTGCTGTACACGCGGATTCCGCCCACGAGCCCGGCGGACGGCCCGGTGCTTTCGAGGGCAAAGCGCGACCTGATCGGCGCGGCGGTCTACAACCGCTGCGACGCGCAGGACGGGTTGCTCGACGGACAGATCCGCAATCCGCTGAAGTGCGACTTCGACCCGGCGCTGCACGTCCCGGCCTGCGGCGCCACGCCGGGAGCAGACTGCCTGACGAGCGCCGAGCTCGCGGCGGTACAGGAGATCTACGCCGGCAAGGAGCCTTTCGTTCCCGGCGTGCCGGTGGGCTCGGAGAACATCAATGGCGGCTGGGCCACCTGGATCCTGCCGAACAACCCCGCCGGCACACCGCAGCTGCACACGGTGATCGCCGACGCGTTCGAGTGGCTCATGTTCACGCCCGACCGCCCGGGCTTCAACTACCTCTCGAGCTGGGACTGGAGCGTCGAGCCGTTCCAGATGCAGGAGGCCAAGCGCATCTACAACGCCACCGATCCGGACCTGCGCGAGGTCCTGCGGCGCAAGTCGAAGATCATCATGTACCACGGCTTCGGCGACCCCGGAGCGAATCCGGTGCGCTCGATCCGCTATCGCGAGGCGGTCGTCGACTTCATGGGCAAGGGACATGACGATGACGATGATGACGATGGCGACCGGCACAAGCACGGCAAGCGCGGGAACAAGGGCGAGCGCGTCACCGACTCGTTCCTCAAGCTGTATCTCGTTCCCGGCATGGCGCACTGCGGCGGCGGCGTCGGGCATTCCGGCGTCGACTGGCTGACGCCGCTCGTCGACTGGGTGGAGCGGCGCATCGAGCCGCACGCCATCGTCGGCTCGCGCACCGTGTCCGGCGCGCTCAGCACTCGCCCGCACTGCCCGTACCCGGAGGAAGCCGTCTACGACGGCGCCGGCAATCCGAACGACGCCGCCAGCTTTTCGTGCCAGAAACTGGACTAGGGAGAAACCGATGAAGAAGAACGCATTGCTTGCGCTCGCGGTCGCCGCGATCTTTGCCGCGCCGCTCGCGGAGGCGCGCATTACGAGGATCGTCATCGACCCCGCGCTGTCGCAGTCGCCAACCTTCGAGGGGCGAAGCTTCGGCGAAGCCGGCGCCTACGAGAAGCTGCGCGGCAGGGCCTACGGCGAGGTGGATCCGCGCGATCCGGAGAACGCGGTGATCACCGACATCGAGCTCGCGCCGCGCAACGCGCGCGGCATGGTCGAGTACTCGATGGACATCTACATCCTGAAGCCGGTCAACCTGCGAGCGGGCAACGGCAAGCTGTTCATGGAAATCAACAACCGCGGCGGCAAGCTGTTCGGCGCCTTCAACCGCTCCGGCGGCGGCAACAACCCGACCACGGCTGCCGACGCGGGCGACGCGTTCCTCATGAACCAGGGTTACAGCCTGGCGTGGAACGGCTGGGACATCTCGGCGGCGCCCGGCGGCGACCGCCTCACGATCAACGTCGGTGGGCCGCTCAAGGGACCTGGCGGATCGGACATCACCGGCCCGTCGTACGAGTACATCGTGTTCGACAATGCCACCACGACCTCGAGCAGCCTCGCCTACCCGGCGGCCAGTCTGGACAAGTCGACGGCGACGCTCACTGTACGCGATCACCTGATGCAGGCCGCGACCCCGGTTCCCGCCGCCGGCTGGAACTACAACGCGACCGGAACCGCGATCAACCTGAACGGCGCACCGTTCAAGCAGAGCGCGATCTACGAGTTCTCGTATATCGCCAAGGACCCCGTGGTGGCGGGCCTCGGTCTCGCGGCGACGCGGGACTTCATCGCGTTCCTCAAGCACGCGGTGGCGGACGACGACGGCAACGCCAACCCGCTCGCCGGCCACGCGCGCACCGCCTACTCCTTCACGGTGTCGCAGCCGGCGCGCTACCTCAACGATTTCCAGACCCTGGGTTTCAACGCCGACGAGCGCGGCCGGCGCGTCATCGACGGCATTCTCAACTGGATCGGCGCCGGCACTGGCGTCGCCATCAACTACCGCTTTGCCCAGACCGCGCGCACCGAGCGCAACCGGCAGAACCACCGCTATCCCGAAGGGCCGTTCCCCTTCGCCTATCCGAAGCTCAAGGATCACCTGACGGGCCAGGTGGGGGGCCGCGGCGTCGCCTGCGCCGGCGATAACGACGGCCACGACGACGACGATGACGACGACGATGGTGGTGATCGCCGCCAGGGCCGCGGCAACACCTGCCCGAAGGCGCTGGAGGTCAATTCGGCGAACGAATACTGGGTGAAGACCGGTTCGCTGCTGCACACCGACACGCGCGGCCGCGATCTCAAAGATCCCAAGAACGTGCGCTTCTACCTGCTATCGAGCGTCGAGCACACCGTCGCCGGCTCGCCGCCGACGGCGGGCAGCTGCCAGCAAATCCGCAACACCACCGATCCAAACCCCGGGCTGCGGGCGCTATTCATTGCGCTCGACCAGTGGGTGGTGCGCGGGGTGAAGCCGCCGAAGAGCGAGGTGCCGACCCGCGAAACCGCCGCCTTCTCGATTCCCGTGGGCAACGGGGTCGGCGTGGTGCCGCAGGCCGCGCTCGGCTGGCCGAACATCCCGGGCGTGGCCTACTCGGGCCTCATCACGGTGCGGCACCTCTTCGACTTCGGGCCGCGCTTCGACGACGGCATCATGGACATCAACCCGCCCGACTTCTCGGGCCCGGTCTATCCGTCGTTCGTCAGCAAGGTCGACCGCGACGGCAACGAGATCGCCGGCATCCGCCTGCCTCCGGTCGAGGCGCCGATCGCAACGACCAGCGGATGGGGGCTGCGCAGCGCGGCGTTCGGCGGCGGTCCCGGGGGCGGCAACATGGACGGCTGCGAATCCTCCGGCCAGTGGATTGCGTTCAAGACCACGAAGGCGGAGCGCCAGGCGGCCGGCGATCCGCGCAAATCGCTGGAAGAGCGCTATGGCAACCACGACGGCTACGTCAAGGCGGTTGCGAAGGCGGCGCGCGACCTTGAAAAGCGGCGCCTGCTGCTGGAACAAGACGTGCAGCGCTACATCGAGCAGGCCGAAGCGAGCAGCGTGCTTCGTTGAAAAGGACTTGCCGATGAAAATCACAACCGCATGCACCATCGCCGCGGCGCTCGCCTTCACCGCAGCCGCTGGAGCGAGCCCGAGCGGCGTGCCCGCTGAGCTCAAGCGCGCCGACGCTCCCGACCTCATTCTCTACAACGGCCGGATCTCGACCGTCGACACGGACAACTCGACCGTCGAGGCGATTGCGATTCGCGACGGGATGATCATCGCGACAGGCAGGAGCGGCCCGGTCAGGGCGCTGGCGAGGCAGGGAACGCGGCTGGTCCACCTGAACGGCCGTCGCGTGCTGCCCGGTCTCATCGATGGCCACCTGCACGGGATGCGTAACGCCTACCACTGCTTCACGCAGACGGTGCGTCTGGACCTCGTCACCTCGCGGACGGCGGCCCTGTCCGCCTATGCGGCGAAGGCCGCCTCCCTGCCCGCAGGCCGGTGGATCTGGACAACGTCCGGCGGCTGGAACGTCAACCAGCTCGATACCCCCGTGGTCTTCACCTTCAGCGAGCTCAGCGCGGTCGCGCCGAACAATCCGCTCTGGATTCAGGGCAGCGGCTTCGCCGGAGCCCGGGTGAACCAGGCGGCGCTAACTGCGCTCGGGCTGACGGTGGGTTCCCCGGGGGTGGTGCTCGATGCAAGCGGCCGGCCCACCGGTCAGTTGACCGGGGCGGCATCCACCGCGGCGAACCAGGCCATCATCGCCCAGCTCGACACCCTCACCCTCGAGGAGCGGGCGGCCTGCCTGGCGGACTACATGCGGGACGTTAACCGCCGGGGCATGACCGCGTGGAAGGACGCGGGCGGGAACCAGGCCCCATGGGGTGCAGGAGCCGGCGAGATCGGCGATCGCTTCAACGTACGCGAGCCGACGATGCACCTGTATCGCAGCGGCGGGTTCACGGCCCGGATCGCCTACCACGACATGAGCAACTACCAGGGGTTCAAGCAGGTCGCGGTCGACACCCGCACCAGGGTCGGGCCTCTCGGAGACGACATGTTCCGCTACATGGGCCCGGGCGAGGACACGATGGCGACCGATCCGGACTACCCCGACTACACGCGCTACGCAGCCTTCAAGCGGTTCAGCGTCGAGACGCACGTAGGGAACCTGAACGCGATCCTTGACGGGTTCGAAGCGGGAAACGCGGTGCATCCCATCTCCCAGCTCATCTGGAGCATCGCGCACCCGGGGAACGGCCAGCCCGATGACACGCAGCTGGCCCGGGCTTCGGCGCTTGGGATCGGCTTCACCTTGACCTTCTCCAGCGTGAGAAACGGGCAAACCGGTCCGCGGTTCCGCAGCACCATGCAGAGCGGCGTGCGCATGTGTCTCGCCTCGGATGCGATGAACGTGGCGCCGTATGCGCCGTTCCAGAACCTGTGGTACGTCACGACCGGCCAGACGCTGCTTCCCGGCGTACCCGGGGTACCGGAGAGCGAACGCCTCACGCGCCAGCAGGCTCTTCGACACGCCACCGTCGAGTGCGCCTGGTTCCTCGGGCAGGAGCGCAGGCTCGGGTCGCTGGAAGTCGGCAAGCACGCCGACCTCATCGTGCTGAGCGACGACTACTTCAGCGTGCGGGACGAAGCGATCAAGGACATCCGCTCCGTCCTCACGGTCGTCGGCGGCCGCATCGTCCACGCCGAAGCCGAGTTCGCCACCCTGAACCAGCCCAAGAAACGGCCGAAGGGCGAGAAGCGCGGCGATGATGACGACGATGACGATTGAGGAGGGACTTTCCATGACATCCACCAGATGCATGCTCACCATTGCCGTAGCAGCAGCCTTTACGTCGTCCGCACAGGTCGCTGAAGCGCGTATTACGCGCGTCCAGTTCGACCCGGCCCGGTCGCAGTCGCCCACTTTCGGCGGCCTGAGCTTCGGCTCGGTTGGGCAGTACGAGAAGCTGCGCGGCACCGCCTGGGGCGAGCTCGACCCGAACGACCCGCGCAACAAGGTCATCACTGACATCGCGCTCGCGCCGCGCAACGCGGCCGGCATGGTCGAGTACTCGATGGACATCTTCATCCTGAAGCCGATCGATCTCAGCAAGGGCAACCAGCGGGCATTTCTCGACTTCAACAACCGCGGCGGCATGCGCGTGGGCCGGCTGAACCAGACCGACCAGAACAACGATCCGACCACGGCGGCGCACGCCGGAGACGGCTTCATGATGCGCGAGGGCTATGCGATCGTCGGGAACGGCTGGGACTACGGCGCCACCGGGACCGCCAACATGAAGATCTCGGTCCCGAAACTGACCGGCCTCACCGGCCCGTCGTACGAATACATCAACTTCGACAACGCGACGAGCATGAGCTTCAGCCTGACTTTCCCGGCGGCGACGCTGGACAAGTCCCTGGCCAAGCTGACCGTGCGCGCGCGCCTGGACGACGCCCCGACGACGCTGCTGTCGAGCGACTGGGAATACACCACGGCCGCCGGCACGGCGATCCGCCTGCTGCCGGCCGGGACGCCCTTCAAGCAAAGCCATGTCTACGAATTCACGTACACCGCGAAAGACCCGGTGGTGTCGGGGATCGGGCTGGCGGCGACGCGCGACTGGCTCACGTTCCTCAAGTCCGCGACTGCCGCACAGGGCAATCCCATCGCCGGTCATGCGCGGTATGCGTACAGCTACTCGATCTCGCAGCCCTCGCGCACCTTGAACGACTTCGTGGCCCTCGGCTTCAACGAAGGCGAGGACGGCCGGCGCGCCCTCGACGGCATCCTCAGCCACACCGGCGGCGGCAGCGGCGATCAGATCAACTATCGCTTCGGCCAGACCGGCAGGACCGAGCGCAACCGCCAGAACCATCTCTATCCGGAAGGCGTGTTCCCGTTCGCGCACCAGGTGATGACCGACCGCCTCAGCGGCGAGACCGGCGGGCGCAGCGAGCGCTGCGAGAGGACCGGCACCTGCCCGATGCGCTTCGAGGTGAATTCCGCCAACGAGTACTGGGTCAAGGCCGGCTCGCTCCTGCACAGCGACACGCGCGGGAGGGATCTGAAGGAGCCGGACAACGTGCGCTATTACCTCGTCTCCGGCACGTCGCACGGCGTCGGCGATATCACCGACATGGGCAATTGCCAGCAATTCACCAACGCAGTCAGCCCCTATCGCCTGCACCGCGCGCTGCTTGTCGCACTTGACCAATGGGTGAGCCGCGGAACCAAGCCGCCGAAGAGCGAGATGCCGCGCGGCGGCGACCGGGCCTTTGCGGTGCCGCGGCCCGGTTTCCAGACCGGCGTCGTGCCGCAGCGCGAGCTGGGCTGGCCGTCGATCCCGGGCGTGACCTACAACGGGCTCATCACCACGCGCTATTTCCTGGACTTCGGGCCCGAGCTCGATTCGAAGGGCCTCATTTCCAACTACCCGCCTTCGCTGGTCGGACGCCCGGCCTACCCGATCTTCGTGTCGAAGGTCGACAAGGACGGCAACGAGATCGCCGGCGTGCGCCTGCCCGAAGTGGAAGCGCCGGTCGCGACCACCACCGGCTGGGCGCTGCGCAGGGCCGGGTTCAGCGAGAACGAAGGCTGCGAATCGGACGGCCAGCACATTCCCTTCGCGACGACCAAGGCCGAGCGCCGCGCGGCGGGCGACTCGCGCAAGTCGCTGCAGGAGCGCTACAAGAACCACGCCGGCTATGTGAGGGCATTCACCAAAGCCACCGAGAAGCTGCAGAGACAGCGCTTCCTCCTCGAGGAGGACGTGCAGCGCTATATCGCGGAGGCGGAGGCGAGCAACGTGCTCGTCGGCGTGCCTGCGGACAAGCACGATGACGACGATGACGACGACTGATCAAGAAGAAGAGACATGCCAATCAGGACATTGAACGGGTCACGGCAAGGAGGACGAGGATGAATGCATTCCCGGGTTGCGCGGCCCTGCTTGCGCTCGCGCTGGCGAGCGGCGCTTTCGCGGGAAGTGTGTCCGCGGGCGGCCGCGATGACGACGACGACCGCTCCGGCGGCGGGTGGCGCATCAGCACGGTCTCCAGCAAGCCGCATCTCGTAAGCGGCGGCAACGCGCTCGTCCGGATCGAGGTGCCAAGGGGCATCGCGCTTTCCGAGGTGCGCGTCACGCTCGACGGGACAGCGGTCACGTCCATGTTCCGGCCGGACCCGGCGGGGCATGCGCTGCTCGGCGTAGTGAGTGGGCTGAACGTCGGCAAGAACAGGCTATCCGCCTCGGCGCACGGCCGCGGCAAAGCCGGGACTGACCTCACGCTCGTCAACTATCCGATTACCGGTCCGATCGTTTCCGGCTCGCACCAGAGCCCCTTCATCTGCCAGACGCAGAGCTTCCGCCTTCCCGACGGCAGCTTCCTCGGCGCGGCGCTCGACGAAAACTGCTCCGCACCGACCCACGTGCACTATCTGTACCGCTCGAGCGCCGGTGGAGGGCTCAGGCCGCTGCCAAGCACGGCGAACCTCCCCGGCGATGCGGGGATGACCACCACGGCGCACGGCGTGACGGTGCCGTTTGTGGTGCGCGTCGAGACAGGCACGATGAACCGCGGCATCTACCAGAACGCCATCCTTCACGACCCGACCAGCGAGCCCGCACCTTCGCCCTTCTCGCCGCCCCGGGGCTGGAACAAGCGCCTCATCGCGTTGCACGGCGGCGGCTGTCCGGGCGGATGGCACATCCAGGGGGCGGCGCAGGGCGCCAACATCCTCGACGTGACGCGGCTGGGCGAAGGCTACGCGCTGTTCATCAATACCCTGAACCATCCGTCCAACAGCTGCAACGCGTTCCTCGCCGGCGAGACCACAATGATGGGCAAGGAGCACTTCATCGAGACCTTCGGTGCCCCGTCGTTCACGGTGAGCACCGGCTGCTCGGGCGGCGCGTATACCAGCCTGCAGATCGCCGATGCCTTTCCCGGACTGTTCGACGGCGTGCATATCAGCTGCACCTATCCCGACGCCCTCTCGATCGCCCTCTCAGGGCTCGACTCGCGACTGCTAAGCCGCTATTACCTGACCGGCAATCCGGCCGGGTTCAGCGAAGCGCAGATCGTGGCCGTGTCCGGCCACAAAGGCGCGCGCGCCTGGTACGACCTGGCGCTGCAGTCCGGGCGGACCGACCCGGTGCCGGGACGCGTCGATCCGATCCCCGTGGGGCTGCTGGGACCGTACACCTCGGCGGTGTGGAATCCCGTCGTGCCGGTGTCGGCGCGCTACCACCCCGTCGCTAACCCGGGCGGCGCCCGCCCGACCATCTTCGACGGCACGCGCAACATCTACGGCATCGACCGTGCCACCGGGTTCGCGTTGCGGCCGTTCGACAACGTCGGCGTGCAGTACGGCCTGGAGGCGCTCAACGCCGGCAAAATCACCAAGGCGCAGTTCCTCGACCTGAACGAGCGCATCGGCGGGTACGACCAGGACGCGAATTACGTTTCGCAGCGCACCGTCGGCGACGTCGGCGCGATCCGTCGCGCTCATCAGAGCGGCGTGACGCTGGGCGGCGGAGGCGGACTCGCCTCGATCCCCGTGTTCGATACCAGTCTCATCTACGACGACGACCAGGTCTACCACTATCAGTGGTTCCACTTCGCCGCGCGCGAGCGCATAAAGCAGGCCAACGGGCACACCAAGAACCACGTGATGTGGCGCGGCGGCGCGCCGATCACCGACCTCCTGGGCGGCACGCCCTCGCCGGTCGGGCAAGCCATCAACCAGTTGGTGGCCACCGAAAGCTGGAACACGTTCATTGCTTGGGTGAAGGCCTATAAGGCCGACGCTTCGCACGCGCCCGATCTCGTGAAAGTGCTGCGCCACAAGCCCGCCGCGGCGGTGGATGGCTGCTTCACGCAGTCGACCACGCCGCAGTTCATCGCCGAGCCGCAGACCTTCAGCAGCACGCCCGACACCCAGTGCAACGCGCTCTGGCCGTCGTATTCGTTCCCTCGCAAGGAAGCGGGCGGCCCGCTACACGCCAACACTCTGAAATGCCGCCTGCAGCGGCTGGACCCGCGCGACTACGCGGTCGCCTTCACCGCCGACGAATGGGCACGGCTGGAGCGCATCTTTCCGGACGGCGTGTGCGACTGGTCGAAGCGCGGCGTTGGGCAGACCGGCGTGGTGACTTGGGCGTCGTTTGGACCCTCGCCGGTCAACTTGATTTACGACGTCACGCGCGGCAAGCACCGCGGGGATGACGACGACGACGACCATTGAGGGGAGGCTCATCATGAAGAGACTTGCGATTGCGTTTGCGGCGCTGGTTGCGGCGCCGGCGCAGGGCACCGCGCCGATGTCCTGTGAGAGCCTCGCCTGGCTCAGCCTGCCGGACACCACGATCCTGTCGGCAGCGGTCGTTCCGGCCGGGACCTTCGATCCGCCCGGGGCGACCCCGCCGATCGAGGTGACGGCGTGCCGCGTGACCGCGTCGGCGACGCCCACCAGCGACTCGGACATCCGCTTCGAGCTCTGGATGCCGGTGAGCGGCTGGAACGGCAAGTTCCTCTCGGCGGGCGAAGGCGGCTGGGCCGGCACGATCAACTACGGCGGGATCCGCGGCGCGCTGCTGCGCGGCTACGCCGGCGGCTCGAGCGACACCGGGCACGTCGGCGGCAACGCGGACTTCGCGCCCGGCCATCCGGAAAAGGTCACCGACTTCGGCTGGCGCGGCAAGCACCTGCAGGCGGCGCGCTCGAAGGACCTGATCCGCGCGTTCTACGGAGAGCGCGCGAAGCACTCGTACTTCAGCTCGTGCTCGAACGGCGGGCGCCAGGCGCTGATGGAGATCCAGCGCTTCCCGGAGGACTACGACGGCCTGATCGTCGGCGCGCCGGCGAACAACTGGACCCACCACTTCGCCGGCTTCGTCTGGAACGAGCAGGCGCTGTGGAACACGCCGGGCGCGTGGATCAGTCCGAGCAAAGCGGCGGCGATCCAGGCGGCCACGCTCGCGCAATGCGATGCGCTCGACGGCGTGGTCGACGGCGTGGCCGAAGATCCGAGGCGCTGCAAGTTCGATCCGGCCTCGATCGCATGCCCCGCCGGCACCGACGGCCCGAGCTGCCTCACGCCGCCGCAGGTCGCCGCGGCGCGCAAGATCATGCAGGGCCCGCGCAACCCGCGCACCGGCCGGCAGATCTACCCGGGCTATTTCACGAGCGCCGCCGGCGACGCGGCGGCCTGGCCGGCCTGGATCACGGGTCCCGAGGTCCCCGGCGGATCGATCCAAGCGTTCTTCGGCAACGCCTTCTTCGGCCGCGTCATCAACGAGATCCCGGCCCCGGGGGTGTGGGACTTCTCGACCTTCAACTTCGACAGCGATGTTGCGTTCGCCGACGCCAAGGCGGCGCGCAACTTCAACGCCACTGAAGACAACCTGCGGGCGTTCCGGCGCGAGAACCGCCGCGGCCGCATCATCATGTGGCACGGGTGGGAGGATCCGGCGATCTCGGCGCGCGACGCGGTGGACTATTACGGCCAGGTGGTGCGCGCGAACGACGACTCCGAGGACTTCTTCCGGCTGTTCATGGTGCCGGGGATGGTCCATTGCTCCGGCGGCCCGGGGCCGAACGCCTTCGGCCAGGGCCTCGCGCAGCAGCCGCCGCTCAGCAACGCGCCCGAGCACGATGTCTTGAGCGCGCTCGAGCGCTGGGTGGAGGACGGCGTCGCGCCGAAGCGCATCGTCGCGGTGAAGTACGTCAACAACAACCCCGCGCTCGGCGTCGAGCGCACGCGCCCGCTCTGCGCGTATCCCAAGGTCGCGGTCTACAAGGGCCGCGGCAGCACCAACGAAGAAGCGAACTTCACCTGCCGCGATCCCCATGGCAAGAAAGGGCATCGCGACCACGACGACGACGATGACGATGACGATGACGACGACTGATGCAAAGGGAGGAAGCACATGGCCAGAACCTGGCTCACAGTCGGGGCAAGCTTGCTCGCAGCCTCAAACGCCAGTGCAGAGACGTTCCTCGTCAACAGGATTGACGATAACGGCGCCAAACACACACTGCGCTGGGCCATCGAGCAGAGCAACGCCGTCAACCTTAATGACCCGCAGGCCAAGGGCAACCGGATCCTGATTGCGCCTGCGGGGGCGAAGCCCTTCGTCATCAAGCCGACGGGCGATTTCCTGCCGCCGCTCGTCGGCCCGGTCGTGGTTCAGGGCGTGAGAACCGGCAGGCCCGGAAGCCCGCCGGCGGTCGTGCTCGACGGGTCGGAGCTGGTCGCGCCGCGCACGCCTGCCGCCTGCCCGGGGGCAACGCACGCCTACGACTTCGCACGCGGCGCCTGGATCGCGACCCGGATCATCGGCGCAGGGCCGAACGTGCGCGGGTATTACGGCGCCGGACTCGCGGTGCACGACAGCCACGACGTCGAGATCAGCGGCCTCGAGATCCGCAATTTCTGCGCCGGCGTCGTCGGCGTGCGCAGCAACAACGTGAACGTCCACGGCGTGCGCCTCGTCGACCACCACGGCGCGGCGGGACTCATCTTCACCGGCGACGACGGCAACGCAGGCATCACCAGCCTCAGCTTCAACAATCGCCTCGCCGACAGCGTTCTGCTCGACAACGGCGACGGCTTCGAATTCACGCGCGGCACGCGCGACAGCGTGGCCGAAGGAAACTACATCGCGCTGACGCAGCCGCTTCCGGAGGACGGCAACGCCGTAGAGTTCGCGCTTCCCGGCAACAACAACAGCCTGATCGGAAACGTCTTCACCCGGTATCGGATCACGTCGGTCTCGCTCAACGCCGGTGGCGCGAACCACGTCGTGCGCGATAACGACATCTCGTTCAATGCGGGGCCCGGCCTTTCGGTGAACGGCCCGGGCAGCGTCATCCGCAACAACAACATCTCCGACAACGGCGGCACGGCGGTGGCGCTCACCGGCTCAGGCCAGCGCTTCGAGGAGAACACCGTGCGCAACAACGCCGGCATCGGGGTCAGCATCACCAGCAACACGACCACGGGCGTCGCGATCACGCGCAATGCCATCGCCAACAACGCGGGCCTCGGCATCGATCTCGCGCCGACGGGGCCCAATGCGAACGACCTCGCCGCCGATTGCGCCGACGGCTTTCCCGACTGCGACACCGGTCCGAACGGAAGGCAGAACTTCCCGCTGCTCGACGCGAGCTCGAGATGGACGGCGGGCGGCATCGTGCTGAACGGCTCGCTTGCCTCGCGCCCGGGCCAGGCCTACACGGTCGAGTTCTTCGTCTCGCGCGCCGCGGATCCCAGCGGCTTCGGCGAGGGCGAGGTGCACCTTGGCAGCGCCATGGTCACCACGGACTCGAGCGGGAACGCAACCTTCAGCGCGTCGTTGCCCGGCGGCGATCCCTTCGGTGACGGCACCGCGAGCGGCTTCTTCACCGCCACGGCGACCGACTCCGGCGGCTCGACGTCGGAGTTCAGCCAGGCGCTTCATCTTTCGAGGTAAACGATGACTAAACGCATCGCATCCGTAGCGTGCGCAGTGCTCCTGGTCGCGGCCTTGCCGGCTCAGGCCGACCCCAAGAAGAAAGCCCCGATGGCGTGCGCAGATCTCGTGCAGCTCAGCCTGCCCGACACCGTGATCCACTCGGCGGTGGAGATGCCCGCCGGTCCCTTCCCCTTCGGCAACAACACGCCGACCTGCACCGCGGACGTCGCCGCCGCGGAGCTGCGCGCGTTCTGCCGCGTGATCGGCACGATCGCGCCGCAGATCGGCTTCGAGGTGTGGCTGCCGCTCGAGGGCTGGAACGGCAAGTTCCAGGGATACGGCAACCACGGCTTTGCCGGCGACCTCGACTACTCGGACCTCGGCCCCGAGCTCAACAAGGGCTACGCGGTCGCGAGCACCGATACCGGCCACCTCGCAAGCCAGAACCCGCCGCTGTGGATGCAGAACCCGCAGCAGGTGATCGACTACGGGTATCGCGGCGTGCACGAGATGACGGTGAAGAGCAAGGCGATCGTCGAGGCGTTCTACGGCCGGCCGCCCAAGTACTCGTACTTCAACGGCTGCTCCACCGGAGGCAAGGAAGGCCTCATGCAGGCGCAGCGCTATCCCGAGGACTACGACGGCATCAACATCGGAGGCTCGGCGAACTTCGACCAGATCGGCAACCGCGTGCAGTACGTGTGGAACGGCCAGGTCACCTTCGCCAACCCCGCGGCGCGGCTCGCCGGCGCGACGCTCGTGCTCATCAACAACGCGGTGCTCGCCGAATGCGACGAGCTCGACGGGGTGAAGGACGGCGTGATCGACGACCCGCGCACCTGCACCTTCCAGCCCGCGAGCCTGCTCTGCCGCGCGGGCCAGGATCCGGCCACCTGCCTCACGCAGACGCAGGTCACGGCGCTCGAAAAGGTCTACCAGGGGCCGCGCAACCCGAGGACCGGCGAAGAGATCTATCCCGGCCTCGTGCGCGGCAGCGAGCGCGGCTGGGGCGGGCACACCGCGGGGCCGAACATCTTCGCCACCGCGGACCAGTTCTTCAAGTACATGGTGTACAACGATCCGGCCTGGGACTACCGCACGTTCGATTTCGACGGCGACCTCGCCTACACCCGGCAGCACTTCTCGCATCTGCTCGATGCGCTCGATCCGGACCTTTCCGCCTTTCGCAAGCGCGGCGGCAAGCTCCTGTTCTCGCACCTGTGGAGCAGCACCACGCATACGGCGATCCGCAGCATCCAGTACTACGAGGACGTCGCGGCCCTGCTGCACGGCGGCAAGAACGACCGCGGCCACAGCTTCGGCAAGACGCAGGAGTTCTTCCGCTTCTTCCTGGCGCCGAGCGCGAGCGGCAGCAAGGGCCCCGATCGATTCGATGCGCTGCCTGACCTCGAGCGCTGGGTGGAGCAAGGCATTCCGCCGAAGAGCATCCTCGCCTGGCACAAGACCGGCGGCGTCGTCGATCGCACGCGGCCGCTCTGCCCGTATCCGCAGCGCGCGGTCTACAAGGGCAGCGGCAGCACCGACGAAGCCGCGAACTTCGCCTGTCGCACGCCGAAGGGCGACAGGCACGGCGACGATGACGACGACGATTGACCACGTATTGAGGAAGAGAGGGAGAAACCATGAATGCTTTGTCTAGTTCGCGGCGCCGGCCGCTGGCGGCCGTCGCAGTCATCGGAATCGGGCTGCATTGCGCGGCCGCGCACGCATTGACGCCGGCGCAGTGCGCGGCGCTGACCACGCTCTCCGT
>Ga0180104_1000104_pt1 | contig 18831 bp, 16 predicted proteins | sample EasRiv730_16_1Da_FD_121791 | JGI IMG/M metagenome (GOLD analysis project Ga0180104, IMG submission 121791) | Soil microbial communities from meander-bound floodplain in the East River, Colorado, USA - East River metaG ERMLT730_16_1Da | ecosystem: Environmental > Terrestrial > Soil > Floodplain ... | reverse complement strand
GGGGCATGACGCTGATCAGCCCGGGCATACTCACCGAGCGCCGCGAGAGGATCGAGCGGCGGCGCTTGAGCGTGCGGTCGGTCGTTTATGGGGGAGTGCGTCCGCGCCGACGCGACACGCGTCGCGCCGCCGACGTGACGCAACCAGTAGTCGATTGGCACGAGTCGCACCTGCTCGCGGTCTCGATAGCCATACTCCTGCTGTGTTGCGCGGATGCCTTCCTCACGGTCACGCTCCTGTTCACCGGCACGAGTGAGCTCAACCCCATCATGGCGAAGCTCCTCTCGATCGATGTCACGCTGTTCACCAGCGTCAAGATGGCACTCACGGGCGCCGGCATTCTGATGCTCGTCCTGCTGTCGCGCATCCGATTATTCGGCGTAATCCGGGGTGCGCAAGGGCTCTACGGCATCCTCGCGGGTTACCTGGCGTTGGTCCTGTACGAGCTGCTGCTGCTCTCTAGCTTCTACGCATAATCCTTCTTGACTCGGCCCGTGGCGTTGCGAGGTTCGCGCGCATCCAAAGGCGTCCGCGCGTTTCTCAATTGGATTGCCATGGGCTACACTAATGCGCCGCAGTTACGCGTGCAGGTCCTTGATTTTACAGCATGAACCATCGCTTGCGCGAGCAGTACGCGACCTCGCCGCTGTATGGCGGGAACGCGCCGTTTATCGAGGCGCTGTACGAAGACTACCTGCGAGACCCGGCCTCTGTGGCTCCCCAGTGGCGCGAGTACTTCGACAGGATCCGCGGTGACTCGCGCGATGAAGCGGCGCACGGAGAAGTGACCGTCAGCCTGCGCGATCGCGGGCAGCGGGCGGCCGTCGTCGATGACGACAAGGCGCACGAGGCGAGCGCCAAGCAGGGCGCCGTGTCGCGGCTCATCCAGGTGTACGCGAACCGCGGTCATCTCATCGCGCGGCTCGATCCATTGGGGCTCACGCAGCGCCCGATTCCAAGAGTGCTGGAGCTCGACTACTTCGGACTGTCGGCAGCGGATCTCGATTCGGAATTCTTCACCGGCAGCCGCACCCGTGCGATCCCGCATTTAATGAAGCTCAAGGACATCCTCAAGCAGCTTCGCCACATCTATTGCGACACGATCGGCGCGGAGTTCGCGCACGTGTCGGACTCCGAAGAGCGCCTGTGGTTGCAGGATCACTTTCAGAATGGCCGCATCCAGCAGGTTTTCACGGCCGAGGAGAAGCGCAACATCCTCGGACAGCTTTCCGCCGCGGAGGGCCTCGAGCGTTACCTGCATACCAAGTACGTCGGCCAGAAGCGTTTCTCGCTCGAGGGTGCCGACAGTCTCATTCCGCTGCTCGACGATCTGATCCAGCAGGGTGGAAAGGCCGGGGTCGAAGAGTGTGTGGCCGGTATGGCGCACCGCGGACGGCTCAATGTCCTGGTCAACCTGCTCGGCAAGCCGCCCAGCATCCTGTTCTCCGAGTTCGAAGGGCACTACGACGTCGGCGGCATGCGCGGCTCGGGCGACGTCAAGTATCACAAGGGCTTTTCCGCTGACCTCAAGACGCCGGGCGGAAACGTACACGTGGCGCTCGCCTTCAATCCGTCGCACCTCGAGGTCGTGGGTCCCGTGGTCGAGGGGTCGGTGCGAGCGCGTCAGGATCGCCGGGGCGATAACCACGGCGCCAAAGTGCTGCCCGTTCTCATGCATGGCGATGCGGCATTCGCCGGTCAGGGCGTCGTGATGGAAACGCTGCAGCTCTCGCAGGCGCGCGGTTTCTCGACCGGTGGCACGATCCACATCATCGTCAACAACCAGGTCGGCTTCACCACCAGCAATCCAGCCGACGCGCGCTCGACGCTCTATTGCAGCGATGTCGCGAAGATGGTCGAAGCGCCCATTCTTCACGTCAATGGCGACGACCCCGAGGCCGTGGTGTTCGTCACGCGCCTGGCGCTCGAATACCGCGTGAAGTTTCACAAGGATATCGTGATCGACCTCGTTTGCTATCGGCGCCACGGACACAACGAGGCGGACGAGCCCGCCGCGACGCAACCGATGATGTACCAGGCGATCCGCAAGCACCTGACGACGCGCAAGCTCTACGCGGACAAGCTGGTTGCGCAGCGAGTCCTGAGCGAAGCCGAAGTGGCAGAGATCGCCGAGCAGTACCGCCGCGGTCTCGACGAGGGGAAGCCGCAGGCGCGCGCGTCACTGGGCTTGATCGGCAACAAGTACACGGTGGACTGGTCGCGCTACCTGCAGGCGGACTGGAACGAGGATGTGCGCACGGCAGTCGAACTTCCCGCGTTGCAGTTGCTAGGCCAGCGGATTACCGAATACCCCTCTGACATTGTCCTGCACCCGCGAGTCGCGCAGGTCGTGAGCAATCGGCGGAAGATGGTCGCCGGCGAGATGCCCCTGGATTGGGGCTGCGCCGAGGCACTCGCATTCGCCTCACTGCTGCAGGATGGATTCCCGATCCGTCTCGTCGGCCAGGATACCGCGCGCGGCACGTTCTTTCACCGCCATGCCGTGTTCCACTGCCAATCGACGGGCACGTGCTTCGTTCCGCTGCAGCACATTGCGCCCGGCCAGCCGCAGTTCATCGTCGTCGACTCGGTGCTGTCCGAAGAGGCGGTGATGGGGTTCGAGTATGGCTACGCGACCACGGATCCGCTCACGCTCGATATCTGGGAAGGCCAGTTCGGCGATTTCGCGAACGGCGCGCAGGTGATCATCGACCAGTTCATCAGTTCCGGTGAGGCGAAGTGGGACCGCGTCTGCGGCCTGACGCTGTTTCTGCCGCACGGCTACGAAGGCCAGGGGCCCGAACATTCCTCGGCGCGACTCGAGCGGTTCCTGCAGTTATGCGCCGAGAACAACATGCAGGTGTGCGTGCCTTCGACAGCGGCGCAAATGTTTCACATGATCAGGCGGCAAATGCTGCACAGTTTCCGCAAGCCATTGATCGTGATGACACCGAAGAGCCTGTTGCGCCACAAGCAGTCGACTTCGGAGCTCAAGGAGCTGGCACAGGGTCGTTTCTACGCCATCATCGATGATCAGCCCGAGCGCGCGGCGCAGGCGGTGCAGCGCATCGTCTTCTGCAGCGGCAAAGTGTATTTCGATCTGCTCGAGCAACGGCAGCGGCGCGAACTCCGCAACGTCGCGCTGGTGCGCATCGAGCAGCTCTATCCGTTTCCGACAGAAGAATACGCCGCGGTCATTGAACGCTATCCGAACGCGCAGGAGATCGTCTGGTGTCAGGAAGAGCCCCAGAACCAGGGCGCGTGGTACCAGATCCGTCACCGGCTGCAGGTGCGGCTGACGGCGAAACACACGCTGCTCTATGCGGGGCGCGCGCCGGCTGCCGCGCCGGCGACTGGCATCCACGAGCTGCATGAAGAACAGCAGCAGGGACTGGTGCAGGCGGCCTTGATTGCCACCGCGACCGAGGATTCGGGCCGGGAAACGGCGCGTTTGACGCCAAACGTGCTCAGGAAGACTTCATGACCATCGAAGTCCGAGTTCCTCAGCTTCCAGAGTCGGTCGCCGATGCAACGCTGGTCGCGTGGCACAAGAAGCCCGGCGATCCGGTGCAACGCGACGAGAACCTGGTCGATCTGGAGACCGACAAGGTGGTCCTCGAAGTTCCGGCGCCAACCGCTGGCGTGATTCGCGAGCTCAAGGTCGACAACGGCGCGACCGTGACCAGCGGGCAGGTGCTTGCGATTCTGGAAGAAGGCGCTGTGGCTGCAGCAGCGCCGAAGAAGGAGGCACCGCAGCCAAGAGCCGCGCCGTCGGCACCGAAAGCGGAGAAGTTGAGCCCGTCCGTGCGCCGCATGGTGGAGGAGAACAAGCTTGATGCGAGGCAGATCGCCGGATCGGGGCGAGACGGTCGCATCACCAAGTCCGACGTCGTGGACCATCTCGGTCAGCAAGCCACGGCGCCAGCCGCGAAGCAGCCGATGACCGCGCCCACAGTGGCCAGAGCCGTGACGCCAGGCAGCCGCGCCGATCGACGCGTGCCGATGACGCGGTTGCGGGCGCGCATCGCCGAGCGAATGGTGCAGGCGCAGGCCGCACAGGCGCTGCTGACGTCATTCAACGAAGTGGACCTGAAGGCGGTGCAGGATCTGCGCGCACGCTACAAGGAGCGCTTCGAAAAGGCACACGGCGTACGGCTCGGGCTCATGTCTTTCTTCGTCAAGGCGTCGGTCGAGGCATTGAAGCGATTCCCGGTGGTCAATGCTTCCGTGGATGGTGACGACATCGTCTACCATGAATTCTTCGATATCGGTGTGGCGGTCTCGACGGATCGCGGGCTGATGGTGCCAGTCCTGCGAGACGCGGACCAAATGAGCTTCGCGCAGATCGAGAGGAGCGTGGCCGAGTACGCGGGAAAGGCGCGCGAGGGCACGATAAAGCTCGAGGAGCTCACCGGTGGTACGTTCAGCATCACCAATGGCGGCGTATTCGGCTCGCTCATGTCGACGCCGATCGTCAATTCACCGCAAAGCGCGATCCTCGGAATGCACAAGATCCAGGATCGTCCGATGGTGGCCGATGGCCAGGTGGTCGTGCGGCCGATGATGTATCTCGCGCTGACCTACGATCACCGCATCATCGACGGTCGTGAAGCCGTGCAGTTCCTCGTCGCCATCAAGGATTGTCTCGAGGATCCGGCGCGCATGGTCGTCGGCGTCTGAGCGACCCCCGGGACTCCCTCCATACATATGTCTGAAGCATACGACGTGATCGTGATCGGCGGCGGCCCGGCAGGGTACCCGGTGGCGATTCGTGCCGGCCAGCACAAGCTGAAGGCGGCGTGCATCGACGAGTGGAAGAATCTCGATGGCGCGCACGCCTTTGGGGGAACCTGTCTCAACGCTGGTTGTATTCCATCCAAGGCGTTGCTCGAATCATCCGAGCTCTACCACCGCGCGCACGTCGAATTCGCGATCCACGGCATCAAGCTCGGCAGCATCGCCCTCGATCTCGCAGCCATGCAAAGGCGCAAGGCGGCGATCGTCAAGGCGAGCACCAACGGCATCAACGCGCTCTTCAGAGCGGCCGGCGTCACGGGACTACACGGGCACGGCAGGCTGCTCAAGGGGAGAAGGGTCGAGTTCATCGCGTCCGATGGATCGAAGCGCGCGCTCGAGGCGAAGCACGTCGTCCTCGCCTCGGGCTCAGTACCCATTGAGCTCAAGTCGGCGCCGTTCAACGGCCAGAGCATCGTCGATTCATGGGGCGCGCTCGAGTTCGGCGGCGTGCCCAGGCGTCTCGGTATCATCGGCGCGGGTGTGATCGGGTTGGAGCTGGGTAGCGTGTGGCGACGGCTAGGTAGCGAGGTGGTGATGATCGAAGCGCTGCCAGATTTCCTGCCGATGGCGGACCAGCAACTGGCGCGAGAGGCGCTCAAGCATTTCAAGAAGCTCGGGCTCAACATCCGCCTCGGCGCGAAGGTGACGGGTGCAACGATTGCGAATTCGGTCGTGGCCGTGCGGTACACCGATGCAACCGGCGAGCAGGCAATAGATGTTGACAGGCTGGTGGTCGCGATCGGACGCCGACCGTACACAGGTGATCTGCTCGGACCCGAAACGGGCGTCGAGCTCGATGAGCGCGGCTTCATCAAGGTCGATCATCAATGCAAAACCGGCGTCGAAAATGTCTGGGCCGTGGGCGACGCGGTACGGGGTCCGATGCTGGCGCACAAGGGCAAGGAGGAGGGTGTCATGGTCGCCGAACTGATCGCCGGCCACTTCTCCGAGGTCAACTACAAGACCATCCCGTTGGTAATCTACACAGCACCCGAGATCGCGTGGGTCGGGCTGACGGAGGAGCAGGCCAAGCAGAGCGGCCGGCCGTACAAAGTGGGTACTTTCCCCTTTGCGGCGAGCGGCCGGGCAAGGGCAATGGAATCCACCGCAGGTTTCGTGAAAGTCGTCTCCGCCTCGGATGACGACGAGATTCTCGGTGTACATATCATCGGGCCCATGGCGGGAGAGCTGATCGCGGAGGCGGTGCTGGCGATGGAGTACTCGGCCAGCACCGAGGACCTGCAGCGCACGATCCATGCCCACCCGACGCTGAGCGAAGCGCTGCATGAAGCCGCACTCGCCGCGGACAAGCGCTCCATCGATTTCCCCAATCGCTGAGCCAGAGCGCTAGTCGTCCTGGAGCCGAAACTCCACGCGCGCCCTGAGGCGCTGCGTGTAATCGGGCGCATCGGCGGCGCGTGGCTCGTATTTCCATTGCCGGACGGCGGCCAGCGCAGCGCGATCGAAGCGGTTGCGCGGTTCCGCCGCATCCACGCGGGCATCAGCGACGCTCCCGTCGCGCGCCACCGCAAAACTCACGTCGACCCACCCCTGAAGACTGTCCTCAATCGCATCCGGCGGATACTTTGGTGCTACGGAACGGATTTTCCGCGGCGCGACTTCCTCGGGCGCACGCGGCCGCACCTGTGGAGTCTCGCGTGCGACGCGAAGAGCGGATTCCGCCGCTGCCAGGTCCGCGCCGGCATAACCCAGTTGCCTTGCTTCGGCGATCAATCGCTCGGCGCTGTCGAACTGACGTTGCAGGGTCGCGGATTGGGCGCTTGCGGCCAGCTTGGCTCCGAGCGCGACAGTTGCGCTCTGCAAGCCCGGAAACGCAGGATCCATCTCGGTCAGCCGCGCAAGGTAGAAGCGTGCGCTGTCCTGAGTCGGTTCCAGCAGGCGATTCTCCTGTGTACGGCGAATCGTCAGCGCGAGCAGATTGCCCTTCGTGTCCTGGGTGGTCACAGCGGTCACGCGTTCCTGCAACCGTTTGAGCTCGACGGCCGCGACGCCGAGGTCGCGGGCTTCGTTGATCCAGTTGCGGGCACTGTCGAGCCGGCGAGCCTCCAGCGCCGCAACCGCTTCCGCGACCACGCGCTCCTGCAGATCACGGATCCCTTGCTTAACCGCGAGATTGTCGGGTTCCACCTGTCGCGCCCCGCTCAAATAGAACTTGGCGCTATCGTTGGCGGGTACCACCAGCTTTCCCTGCGCAAGCCGCAATCGTGCGCCATTGAGCAGGCGGTTCACTTCGCGGCTACGCTCCTGATCGCTGACCACTGCCTGCGCGGCCGCGACCTCGGTCGAGCTGCCGGCGCCGACCTGTTCGGCTTGGGTGAGCAGTTCCTGCGCAACTTGCAGGTCGCCAGCGGTGGCCGACTCACGTGCCTGCAGAACCAGCAGGTCCTCCTGTTCCTGCTTTAACTGCGCATCGAGAAAGCGCAGCCGTTTGTGTTGAGGACGCGTGCGCCGAACCAAGTCGAGTGCCGTGGCGGCCGCCACCAGGTCGCCCTCGACCAGGAGTGTCTCGGCCTGCTGGATGAAATGGTCGGCGATGCGATTCACGCCGGCGGTGGCCGCCGGTTGCCGCGGATCGATCTCGAGAGCCCGGGTATAGAAGAAGAGTGCGCTCGATTCCGCTGGCTCGACGAACTCGCCGGCGCGGAAGGCCTGATTGGCGGCGGCGAGGGCACGGTCGATGGCGACCTGGCGCGGATCGATTGCAGGCTCGCGATCTGAAAACGCCCACCAGAGCGCAGCAGCGATCGCCAGTGTCCCGGCGATCGCTGCGCCCGTCGCCAGCCAGCGGTTCGACAGACGGCGCGCCGGTCGAGGAATTTCGCGCTCGTCTTTCTCCGTAATGGCGGACGCTGTGGCGGGCGCCGGCATCAGCGGCCGGAGTTCAAAGGCCGGTTCAGGGCTCGGTTCGGCGTTGAGCTCCGGCTGGGGGTGGGTCTTGAGTTCAGGGTGCGGGTGGGCTTTCGGCTCTGAAAACGGATGAGCCTTGAGCGCAACGTGCTGTCGTGCTGCGGACTCGATGGCCAGGCGGGCCAAACCGGGGGCCACCGGCTTCAGCAGGAAACGATGGATCACACCGTTGCCGAGCAGGCCGATGAGTGCGTTGCCCTGATCACGATTGCCCGCGGCAATGGTGATCAGGGCCGGTTCGCGCAACTTGAGCTCGTGCGTGATGCGTTCCAGCGCGGCCTGGGCCAGCGCCTCGTCCGTGACCAAGATCGCGCATTGCCCCGCGGCCGCGAGTTCGACTGCATCGCTTTGGCGGGTGGCAAGGTGAACGTCGTGATGCTCGTGGACCGCGGAGCGGATCGAATCGAAAAGGCCGGCATCCGTCGTGAGAACCGTTACGGGTGCGCCGCTGGCGGAGTCGGCGATCTGCCGGTGCTCACCGGTCTCCATCACGACGTGTTCAACCTGCCCACCCTCGGGCTTGACCTGCGCCGACCACGAGGCCGCCTGCAGGACTTCCTTGAGCTGCTGGCACGTGCAAGGCCGCTTCAGGATCTGGAACAGTTCTGCGGCAGCGACTGCTGGCTCCGCGGCCCGGCGTTCGACGGCATTGGCCATCAGAACGCGTGCCGTGCGGGGAGAGCTGCGACGTGCGTGGACGAGGACCTCGATGCCGGTGCCGCTGAAAAGCGTCTGCCCCGCGACGATGACGCCGATCGGATGTCGGGCCAGCATCGCCAGCGCATCAGTGCCGCTGATCGTGAGGTAGAACTCGAGTTCGCTGCGCAGCGGCTCGATCAGCGCCTTGAGCGCCTCGAGATCGTGGTCGACCAGTACGACGTCGGGTACCCGCTCGCTCATGGGCTGCGCCCCGGTCCCTGTACGGTCCGGCGTGCGCGCACCACGTTGGGCAGGCCGCTGATGCGCCCAAGCACGCGGCTGAGTTCATCCAAGCCGTGCACGCCGACGCGCAACGAGACGTCCGCGGTGTTTTCGCGCGCATTGGTCGTCGTGCTCATCTGTTGAATGCTGATCTTTTCGTCGGCCAGCACCGCGCTGATGTCGCGCACCAGGCCACGGCGGTCAAACGCGTGGATGGCGATGTCGACATCGAACAGCTGATCGCGCTTGCCCCCCCAGGCGACGCTGAGGAGGCGTTGCGGCTGGCGCGCGCGCAGGCGCCGAAGGCTCAGGCAGTCCTCGCGGTGGATGCTGACACCGCGGCCCAGCGTGACGTAGCCGACGATCGGCTCGGGTGGAACGGGACGGCAGCAGCGCGCCAGATGGGACAGGAGGTTGCCGATTTCTTCCACGACAACTCCGCCCAAGCTCGCCGATCCCGATCGACCGCGCGGGACTGCGGGAACGGGACTCGCCATGGGTTCGGGTGTCCCGCGCTCCGGCGCGACGGTCTGTGCTTCATCCAGCTTGCGAAACCAGGCACGCACTTTGGCGCGGCTGCGCGGCGAAGCGAGAAACCCGTAGTGCGGGCTCAACCAGTCGCGGCTCGGTTGCGGCAGTTTCGCCGCGATGATCTCGACCAGCTCACCATTGCTCAACTTGTAGGTGAGCGGCACCATCCGGCCGTTGACCTTGGCGCCGCGGCAACGATGACCCAGGTCGGTATGCACGTGGTACGCGAAGTCGAGGGGCGTGGCATCGCGGGGCAGATCGATGACTTCGCCCTTGGGGCTCAGCACGTAGATTCGATCGGCGAAGATCTCGGCCCGCACGCGGTCGAGGAAATCGCCCTCGGACTCGCCGCCTTCCGGTGGCTCGAGGAGCTGGCGCACCCAGCGTATCTTGGTTTCATAGGCCGCGTCGCGCGCGCCGCCTTCCTTGTACTTCCAATGAGCGGCGACACCCAGCTCTGCATGCCGGTGCATTTCGTGCGTGCGGATCTGCACCTCGAGCGGCTCCGCGCCCGGGCCGATCACGGCGGTGTGGAGCGAGCGGTAGTGGTTGTCCTTCGGCGTGGCGATGTAGTCGTCGAACTCGCCCGGGATGTAAGTCCAGCGTCCGTGCACGACGCCGAGCGCCGCATAGCAATCCGAGACCGTCTCGACGAGCACTCGTACGGCGCGCACGTCCAGCACTTCGTCGAAGCCGAGTTGCTTGCGCTGCATCTTGCGCCAGATGCTATAGATGTGCTTCGGCCGTCCCGCGACCTCAGCGCGCACGCCGACCTTGGCAAGCTCGACCTGCAACTCGGCCTTGACCTCTTCTATCACCCGCTCGCGATCGGTGCGCCGCGACTTCAGCGCGGCTGCGATGCGGCGGTAGCTCTCCGGCTCGAGATAGCGGAAGGCGAGGTCTTCCAGTTCCCACTTGATCTGCCACACACCGAGCCGGTTGGCGAGCGGCGCATAGATCTCGCGCGCCTCAAGGGCGATCTGGCGCTGCTCGTCCGGTTTCCAGTGCTTTGCCTGGCGCAACCGCAGGAGCTGATCGGCAAGCTTGAGAATAATGAGCCGCGGATCGGTCACGATCGCGAGCAGCATCTTGCGCAGGATCTCCGCCTGCGTGCCTGAGAGTTTTTGCTCCGCCTGCCAGTGGGCCGGAAGACCGAACTTGCCGAGACGCCCGAGGTCGCGCGCGAGACGCAACGGCTCGGCACCGAAACGCTCCTGGGCGCGCTCATCCGTGATCGCGCCGGCCTCGAGCAGCGGCAGGAGCAGCGCGGCTACGCTCACATCGTCGTCCACCGCGAGTGTCGATACGATTCTCTCCAGCTCGAGCGCGCGTTCCACGAGCGGTTCGCGTTCGGCGCCGGAAGCGCTCAGTTGCACGCGTGCGGCGAGTACTGCGGGCGCTGGCGGTCGGAAGCTGGAAGTGGTTGTTTCCACGATCGAATCGGCCCGGGTGGAAGTGTCGGAGGGAGCCGAATTCAGGCTATCATACCCGCAACATTCTGGGCCGGATCGAGAGCTTCTTTCGCATGGCAGGTCACAGTAAATGGGCCAACATCCAGCATCGCAAAGGGGCCCAGGACAAGAAGCGCGGCAAGATCTTCACCAAGGTCATTCGCGAGATCACTACGGCAGCCCGGGTCAGCGGCGGTGACCCAAATTCCAACCCGCGCTTGCGAATGATTGTCGAGAAGGCCAGGGCTGCCAGCATGCCGCGAGACAACATCGAGCGTGCGATCAAGCGCGGCACTGGTGAGCTCGGCACCGACAACTTCGAGGAGATCCGCTACGAGGGTTATGGACCGGGCGGTGCCGCCGTGATGGTCCAGTGCCTGACCGACAACCGCAATCGCACCGTCTCCGAGGTGCGCCATGCTTTCACGCGCCACGGCGGCAATCTCGGTGCCGACGGCTCCGTCGGGTATCTCTTCAACCACGTTGGCATGCTCTGTTACCCGCCGGGAAGCGACGAGGACCGTGTCATGGAGGCGGCACTCGAGGCCGGAGCGGAGGACGTCATCACCAACGACGATCACTCGATCGACGTGTTGACCGATCCCGGCGACTACGACCGCGTGCGCGAGGCGATGTCGCGCGCCGGGCTTGCGCCGGGAGACGCGGAGATTACGATGCGGGCTTCGACCACGACGCTACTCGAAGGCGAGCAGGCCGAGTCGATGCTGCGTATGCTGGAGGCCCTGGAAGATCTCGACGACGTGCAGAACGTATACTCGAATGCGGACCTACCGGACGAGATCCTGGCGCGCGCATAGGCCGTCCGGGACTGTCGTGAGCGCGGCAGTCGGGGACGGCAACGCCACTGCGACACGCGTCCTGGGGCTCGATCCGGGATCGCGACACACGGGCTTTGGCATCGTCGATTTTACTGGCCCCGACGCCCGGTACGTCGCGAGCGGCGCGATCAGCACCAATGGCGAGGACTTCCCCGAACGATTGCAGATCATCTTCGAACAGGTGCGCCGTCTCATCGCGCAATTCACGCCCGCCGAGATCGCCATCGAGCGCGTGTTCGTCCACCGCAATGCCGACAGCGCGCTCAAGCTCGGCCAGGCGCGTGGCGCAGCGCTTTGCGGTGCCTTTGCAGGGGCTGTGCAGGTGTTCGAATACTCGCCCCGCGAGATCAAGCTGGCCGTGGTGGGATCGGGCAACGCGGACAAGATCCAGGTTCAGCACATGGTGAGGGCACTGCTCAGCCTGAAGGCACGCGTGAACGCCGATGCGGCCGATGCGCTGGCAGTCGCGCTCTGTCACGCACACGGGCGCAGCCTTCGCCGCCTGCTCAGCGCCCGATGATCGGCTCGCTGCGCGGTCGGCTCATCGCCAAGCACCCTCCGGCGCTCACGGTCGACGTCAACGGCGTCGGGTACGAGCTGGATGCGCCGATGTCGACCTTTTACGATCTGCCGCCAAATGGCGCCGAGATCCACCTGTTCACTCATCTCGTGGTGCGCGAGGATGCGCAGGTGCTGTACGGTTTTGCGACCGAAGCGGAGCGGCGCCTGTTCCGCGGCCTGCTCAAGGTTTCCGGCGTCGGACCGAAGATCGCGCTCGGGCTGCTGTCGGGAATCAGCGTCGAGGGCTTCCTGCGTTGCATCGAGGCGGAGGATTCCGACAGTCTGGTGCGCATTCCGGGGATAGGGCGCAAGACTGCTGAACGACTGTTGATCGAGATGCGCGATCGCGTCGGCAACCTGGCGGGCGTCGGGGAACAAGCGCAGGTTCCGGGTGCCAGCGGCAGCGCGCACGCCGAGGCATTCGGCGCACTGGTCGCGTTGGGTTACAAACCGGCCGAAGTCACCCGCTTGCTCAAGGCCGCCGACGGGAGCGATGGAACCGTCGAGGACCTGATCCGGCGTGCTTTGCAGGCAGCAGCGAAAGACTGACATGGCAGAGGAAAGACTCATTACGGCCGAGGGCAATGGCGAGGACGAATTCGTCGATCGCGCGGTGCGTCCGCGCTGCCTGGCGGAGTACGTCGGCCAATCCGCTGTAAAGGCGCAGATGCAAGTGTTCATCACGGCCGCTCGCAATCGCGGTGAGGCGCTCGATCACGTGCTCATCTTCGGGCCGCCCGGACTCGGCAAGACGACGCTGGCGCACATCGTCGCCAACGAGCTCGGCGTCAACCTCCGCCAGACTTCGGGTCCCGTGCTCGAGCGGCCCGGCGATCTGGCCGCGCTGCTGACCAATCTGCAACCGCGCGATGTGCTGTTCGTCGATGAGATTCATCGGCTGAGCCCGGTCGTCGAGGAGATCCTCTACCCGGCGATGGAGGACTTTCAGCTCGACATCATGATCGGCGAAGGACCGGCGGCGCGCTCCATCAAGCTCAATCTCCCGCCGTTCACCCTGGTCGGAGCGACGACGCGCGCCGGCTTGCTGACCTCGCCATTGCGCGACCGCTTTGGAATCGTCCAGCGGCTGGAGTTCTACAGTGGCGAGGATCTGCAGCGGATCATCGAACGCTCGGCGCGGATCCTCAAGCTGGCGATCGACACTGCGGGAGCAGCACGTATCGCCAGCCGTTCGCGTGGCACGCCGCGCATCGCCAATCGGCTCCTGCGGCGCGCTCGCGACTACGCCGAGGTGCGCGCGAGTGGCCACATCACGGATGCGGTGGCGTCGGCCGCACTCGATCTGCTGGAAGTCGATCCGCAGGGATTCGACATGCTCGATCGCAAGCTCCTGCTCACGATTATCGAGAAGTTCGACGGCGGGCCCGTTGGCGTGGATAGCCTGGCGGCAGCAATGAGCGAGGAGCGTGGCACGATCGAGGACGTCATCGAGCCGTTCCTGATCCAGCAGGGCTTTCTGATGCGCACGGCGCGCGGGCGCGTCGCCACGCGCACTGCGTACCTGCACTTCGGGCTCAAGGTACCCGCCAGCGAGCACGCCACCGCGAGCCTGTCGCTGTTCAACGACCGGAGGTGACGTGGCCGAACCCTTCACCTGGCCGGTGCGCGTTTACTGGGAGGACACCGACGCCGGCGGGATCGTCTACTATGCCAACTATCTCAAGTTCATGGAGCGCGCACGGACGGAACTCCTGCGCAGCTTCGGCATCCATCAAAATCGGCTGGCCGCGGATCAGGGAATCATCTTTGCCATCGTATCGGTCAATGTGGACTACAGGTTGCCGGCGCGCCTCGATGACCTGCTGATGGTGACCTGCGAGGTCGCGATGGAAGGCCGGGTCTCCTTCGCGTTTCAGCAGAGCATCTGGCGGGAGCGCGTCGGCGGTGAGTTGCTCACCACCGGCGGCACGCGGGTCGCCTGCCTGGATCACGAGAGCCTGCGGCCCCGCCGTCTGCCGGACGGGCTGGCGCAGGGAATCAAGCGGTACGCAGGGTGAGTCAATGACATCGGACCTGTCGGTCATCCGGCTCGTGCTCGAGGCGAGCCTCATCGTGCAACTGGTGATGGCCTTGCTGCTCGGCGCTTCACTCGCGTCCTGGGCCATCATTCTGCGCAAGCGGGCGCTGGTGCGCCGCGCTCGCTCGCTGGCAGACAGTTTCGAGACCAACTTCTGGTCGGGTGGCGAGCTCTCGGCACTGTACCGCTCGCTTGATTCGCGACGTGGAATGATCAGCGGCATGGAGAGCATTTTCGAGTCGGGTTTTCGCGAGTTCACGCGGCAGCGGCAGCAGGCGGGGGCAGCGCCGACGCAGCTCCTCGAGGGTGCGCAACGTGCCATGAAGGTTGCCCAATTGCGTGAGATGGACCGGCTCGAGCAGAACCTGGCGACGCTCGCGACCATCGGCTCGACCAGCCCGTACGTCGGTCTTTTCGGCACGGTCTGGGGCATCATGAATTCGTTTCACTCGCTCGGCAACGTACAGCAGGCGACTCTCGCCATGGTTGCGCCTGGCATCGCGGAGGCGCTGATCGCCACCGCGATGGGCCTGTTCGCGGCGATTCCGGCGGTCATCGCCTACAACCGCTATGCCGACCAGGTGAGCCGGCTGGAGCTGCGCTACGACACCTTTATGGAAGAGTTTTCCACGATCCTGCAGCGGCATGCCGCCGCGCGGAGCGCTTGAGTCATGCCCGCACGCACACGCGGCCGCAAGCTGATGGGGGAGATCAACGTCGTTCCCTACATCGATGTCATGCTGGTGCTCCTGATCATTTTCATGATCACGGCGCCGCTCCTGACGCAAGGCATCAAGGTCGATCTGCCTGACGCGGGCGCGGAACCGCTCGATCCCGAGATGCTCAAACGGCATGAGCCGCTGGTCTTAAGCGTGGACGCCCAGGGCCGCTTGTACCTGAACATCGGGCGCGACGAGGATCGCGCCGTGGACGAGGCAACCGTGCTGACACGCGCGGCTGCGGTTCTCCGTCGCGATCCACAGACGCCGGTGCTGGTAAAGGCGGATCAATCGGTGGCTTATGGGCGGGTGGTGACAGCGATGGTGCTGCTGCAGCGGGCCGGTGCCGAGAAAGTAGGGTTCATAACCGACCCGCTCGAAGAACCGGTGCGTCGCAGTCGCGACGCTCGTTGATCATGACGGGCTGATCATGGCGGGGTTCGTCCGCGAGCATGCGGGGCCGCTGGTGCTGTCGGCGCTGCTGCACGCCACAGTCATCGGCCTGCTCGCGGTCGGCTTCGTGAACCTGGGTTCACGACCGACTCCCAAGCCGCAGATCGCGCTGGAGGCGACAGTGGTGGACGAAGCCGCCGTCGCGAAAGAGATGCGCCGGCTGGACGAAGATGAACGGCGGCGCGAACGCGCCGCGCGCGAGGAAGAGGAGCGGGCCGAGGAAGCACGACGCGAGCGTGAGGCGGAAGAGAAACGCCTCGACGAGCTCAAGCAGCAACGGGCCCAGGAGGAAAAGGCGGAGCTCGAGCGAGGCGAGCAGCGCAAGAAGGAAGAGGCCGAGCAGGCCAAGGCTCTCGAGCTGGAGTCAAAACGCAAGAAGGAGCAGGACGCAAAGGCTGCCGCGGAAAAGAAGCGCAAGGCGGAGGACGCGCGTCAGAAGCGCGAGCGCGAAGCGGAGCTGAAGCGCCGCATGGCTGAGGAGGAGCAGCGTGCTGCGGCAGTCGATGCGGGATTGCTGGCGCAGTACGTCGCGCAGATCCAGGCGCGCGTGCAGCGGGCATGGATCCGGCCGCCTACGGCGCGCGCGGGTCTCAACTGCGTCGTCTACGTCACGCAGGTGCCGGGCGGTGAGGTTGTTGGAGTGCGTGTCGGTGAGTGCAATGGCGACGACTACGTGCGGCAATCGATCGAGGCCGCGGTATATCGCGCCTCGCCGCTGCCGAAACCCGCGGATCCATCGTTGTTCGAGAGGAACCTGCGGCTTGAATTCAAACCGGATGAATGAGGATAGAGCGTGAGATCTAGTGAAAGCATTCTGGCCCTCAGCATCGCGTGCGTCGCCATATTCTCGGCCGCGCGAGCCGAGCTCACGATCGAGATCACCGAAGGCGTCTCGGACCCAATACCAATTGCGATCGTCCCCTTCGGCTGGGCGGGCATCGGCAACGCGCCGTTCGACGTGGCCGAGCTTCTCGCGCGAGACCTGAGGAGCAGCGGGCGATTCACGCCGATGGCGCGAGCCGACATGATCGAGCTGCCCACGCGCGGCCAGGATGTCAAGCTGGACGACTGGCGATTGTTGCGCAACGACTTTGTCGTCGTGGGGCAGCTGCAATCCGGTGCAGAGGGTCGCTACACCATCCAATTCGAGCTCATCAACGTGCTCAACGGGCAAAAGCTGCTCAACTATCAGCAGCCGGCAACGACGGCAACATTGCGGGCGGCGAGTCACCGCGTGGCTGATCTCCTGTTCGAGAAGCTCACCGGCATTCGCGGGGCGTTCGCGACGCGCATCGCCTACGTCGCGGTCGAAGGCCAGGTCCCAAATCGCCGCTTCCAGCTGATCGTGGCCGATGCCGATGGCGAGAATCCGCGTGTCGCCGCTGAGTCCACCGAGCCGCTGATGTCGCCAGCGTGGTCACCGGATGGTCAGACCCTCGCCTATGTGTCTTTCGAGAGCCGCGTCGCCTCGATCTATACGCAGTACCTGCGTACCGGCGAGCGTCGCCGCGTTTCGGCGCGGGCCGGAATCAATGGCGCGCCCGCATGGTCGCCCGATGCGCAGCGCCTCGCGCTGACGCTCTCGCGCAAGGATGGCAACCTCGACATCTACGTGCTGGGTCTCGTCGAACAGGTCCTGACGCGGATCACCGACGACAATGGCATCGACACCGAGCCAGTCTGGTCCCCAGACGGCAAGAGCCTGTACTTCACGTCGGATCGCTCTGGCAACCCGCAGATCTATCGTGTCGGACTTACGCCGGGCGATCGGCCGCAGCGGGTGACGTTTGAAGGCGCATACAATGCGCGCCCGCGGCTTTCGCCCGACGGCTCGACGCTCGCAATGGTCACGCTTGACCGGGGCGCATACCGCATCGGTGTGCTCGACTTGAACAGCGGCTCCGCGCGCGTGCTCACTGAGGGGCGGCTCGATGAGTCACCCAGTTTCGCGCCCAACGGCGCGGTGCTCATTTACGGAACACAGGACCGAGGTCGCGGGGTCCTCGCGACGGTATCCGTCGATGGCAGCGTGCAGCAGCGCCTCGCCGCCGAGCATGGCGACATTCGCGAGCCTGTCTGGGCGCCGTTCCCAACGCCATGATGAACAGCGGCGAGCGGATGACCGATTCGCCGTCGATGTGATAGAAAGCCGATGCATTTGTCCGTTGAACCGGAATGGAGTGTCGCTATGCGAAAAGTCCTATTGATCGCGCTACTGGGATCAGCCTTCACGCTCACGGGCTGCCCCAAACCCGAAACGGTGAAGGAGACTCCCTCGACGCCCGCGACCGATTCGGCCTCGCAACTGCCCGTGGAATCGCCGGGGCCGGACCAAGGCGAGGCAGTCGACCCGCGTGAGCAGGCGCGTCGGCGCGCGATGGCGCAGCGAGTGATCTACTTCGATTTCGACAACGCGGACATTCGGCCCGAGTATCGCGACGTGCTTGCCAATCAGGCACAGTATCTGGCGACGAATCCGAGCATGAAGGTGCGCCTCGAGGGGCATGCCGATGAGCGGGGCTCGCGGGAGTACAACATCGGTCTGGGTGAGCGAAGGGCGCAAGCAGTGCGCCGGGCGTTGATGCTTCAGGGCACGGGCGATGTGCAGCTCGTGACCGTCAGTTACGGCGAGGAGCGGCCGGCCGAGAGCGGCAGCGATGAGGCAGCCTGGGCCAAGAATCGTCGGGTTGAGCTCGTGTACGGGAATTGATCGATGAAGCGACGCTTTGCACTCGCCGTGTTGACGATGGCGACGGCACTCGCCACGGGCTGCGCGACAACGCCGGAAGTGGATCCGATGGTCGTGAAGATGAACGACCTCGACAGCCGGCTCGAACGCATCGAGCGCGTGCTGGCGAACCAGAGCCTGCTCGATCTCGCCCAGCAGCTGCAATCGCTGCAGACCGACATGCGCGCGCTGCGGGGCGAGCTCGAGGAGATCCAGCACGCCTCCGGGAATGTGAAGAACCAGCAGCGGGGACTGTACGCTGATCTGGACCAGCGACTGAAGGCGCTCGAAGGGGGCCTGCCCGCGGCCGAGGGCGCCGGCGATACGGGTGCGTTGCCGGTTCCGACGGGTTCCGACCGGATGAACTATCAGGCGGCGTTCGACTTGCTCAAGGCCGGCCAGTACGAGAAGGCGACGGCGGCATTTCAGCGGTTCCTGGCGACGTTTCCGGACAGCGCGCTGGCCGACAACGCGCAGTACTGGCTGGGTGAGAGTTTCTACGTCACCCGCCGCTATGACGAGGCTTTGAAGGCATTCCGCACCGTGGTCGATCGCTACCCGGAGTCACGCAAGCTTTCCGATGCCTGGCTCAAGATCGGCTACACACAATACGAGCTCAGGGCCTGGAAGCCCGCGCGCGACGCGCTCACGCGTGTACAGCGCGACTACCCGGATTCGAGCGCAGCCGGGGAGGCTCTCAAACGACTCGAAAGGATGACGAGTGAGGGCCACTAGGTAGGAGGCCCCGGGGCATCAGGTCCCGAGCTTCGGGCGTCAGGCACCCGGCCTGTTCCATGTCGACATCGTTGCCACAATCGTCGCCTGATCGCGACCGTCTGAAGATCACAGAGATCTTTCATTCGTT
>Ga0180104_1000103_pt1 | contig 18876 bp, 25 predicted proteins | sample EasRiv730_16_1Da_FD_121791 | JGI IMG/M metagenome (GOLD analysis project Ga0180104, IMG submission 121791) | Soil microbial communities from meander-bound floodplain in the East River, Colorado, USA - East River metaG ERMLT730_16_1Da | ecosystem: Environmental > Terrestrial > Soil > Floodplain ... | reverse complement strand
CATCTCGGAGGTGTAGAACTGGAAGTTCGAGCGCCCGTGCTCCTTGGCGCGGTACATGGCGGCGTCGGCGTTCTTGAGGAGCGTATCCACGTCGCGGCCGTCCTGCGGGTAGAGGCTGATGCCGGCGCTGCACGAAACGTAGAGCTCCTTGCCCTCGATGGTGATCGGCTCGCTCACTTTCGCGCTGATGCGCTGCATCGCGCGGTAGATGATCTCCTCGTTCGACTGGTCGTTGAGGATCAGCACGAACTCGTCGCCGCCGACCCGCCCGACCGTGTCGCCCTCGCGCAGCACCGTGCGCAGCCGCTCGCCCATCGCCTTGAGCAGCAGGTCGCCGGTGGAATGCCCGAGCGAGTCGTTCACGAACTTGAAATGGTCGAGGTCCATGAACACCACGGCGATGGCGCGCGCCGCGCGCTGCGAGTACACCGCCTGGCGCAGTCGGTCATGGAGCAGGTTCCTATTGGGCAGGCCGGTGAGGGCATCGTAGTTCGCCTGGTGCTCGAGCTGCACCTGGTAGCGCTTGCGCTCGATCGAGTAGTGCATCGAGCGCAGCAGGAGCTCGCGGTCGAGGCGGTTCTTGACGAGGTAGTCCTGCGCGCCGCCCTTCACCGCCGAGAGCGCGACGGTCTGGTCGTCGTTGCCGGTGAGCACGATGATCGGCACGGTGGGCGAGTGCGCATAGACGCGCGAAAATGTATCCAACCCCATCGAATCCGGAAGGGACAAATCCAGCAAAACCAGCCCTGTCTCGCCGCCGGCGAGGTGCTCGAGGCCGCGCGACAGGCGATCGGCGCGATGCAGGGTGAACGGCGCCGCCGGGTCCTCGCGGATCATCTCCTCGATCAGCCGAGCGTCGCCGGCGTTGTCCTCGATGAGGAGGACGTTGTGCATCGCCTTAGTGCTTGCCGTTCGGTGGAAGCGTGACCACCGTCAGCCAGAAGACGTCGATGGTCTTCACGACCACCATGAATTTCTCCAGGTCGACGGGCTTCGTGACATAGCAGTTGGCGTGCAGGTTGTAGGTGCGCAGCACGTCCTCCTCGGCCTTGGAGGTGGTGAGCACGACCACCGGGATGCGCTTGAGGTCGTTGTCGGACTTGATCTCCTCCAGCACCTCGCGGCCGTCCTTGCGCGGCAGGTTGAGGTCGAGCAGGATGATGTCGGGACGCGGCACGCTCGAATACTTGCCGTGGCGCCGCAGGAAATCCATCGCCTCGACGCCGTCCTTCACGGTGTGCAGGTTGCTGTAGACCTTGCCTTCCTTCAGCGCCTCCTTGGTGAGGCGCACGTCGCCCGGGTTGTCCTCGACCAGCAGGATCTCGATCGGTCCGTTCCTCTCCACCATCAGCGGTCCCCCTTTTACTTCGGTAGCGTGAAATAGAAGCTCGAGCCATGGCCCGGGCGCGACTCGACCCAGATGCGGCCGCCATGGCGCTCGACGACCTTCTTGCAGATGGCGAGCCCGATGCCCGTGCCCGGGTACTCGCCCTTGTCGTGCAGGCGCTGGAACACCATGAAGATGCGCTCGTAGTACTGCGGCTCGATCCCGATACCGTTGTCCCGGACCTCGAATTGCCATTCGTGGCCCAGGTCCTTCACTCCGATATGAATCCTCGGAACTGAACTCGAGCGGAACTTGAGCGCGTTGCCGATCAGGTTCTGCAGGAGCTGCCCGAGCTGCACCTCGTCCGCCGGCAGCGTCGGCATCGGGTCGTTGGTCACCACGGCGCCCGCTTCCTCGATCGCGGCGCGCAGGTTGAAGAGCGCGCGGCGCAGCGCCGCGTCGGCGGACACGGGCTGGAAATCCGCGCCCTTGGTGCCGACGCGCGAGTACGCCAGCAGGTCCTCGATCAGCTGCTTCATGCGCGAGGCGCCGTCGACGATGTAGGCCATGAACTCGCGCGCGTCGCCTTCGAGCCGGGCGTCGTAGCGCCGCGCGAGGAGCTGGGTGTAGCTCGCCACCATGCGCAGCGGCTCCTGCAGGTCGTGCGAGGCCACGTAGGCGAACTGCTCGAGCTCGGCGTTGGAGCGCTTGAGCTCCTCGTGCGCCTCGCGCAAGGCGCGCTCGGCCTGCTTGCGGTCGGTGATGTCGTCGAAGATCGCGACCTCGTACTGCGGCACGCCGAACACGTCGCGCACCAGCGCGATGGCGACCTTGCACCAGACCACGCGGCCGTCGGCGCGGATGTAGCGCTTCTCGAAGCGCGCCGACTCGATCTCGCCCTTGCGCACGCGCGTGCGCTCGGCGTCGGTGACGTCGCGGTCCTCGGGATGCGACAACTCCTTAACGTGCTTTCCGAGGAGCTGCTTCTCGGAATAGCCCAGGATCTCGCACATGCTCCGGTTGACGCGCGCGAAGCGCCCGTCGATGACGTGGCAGATGCCCGACGCGGCGAGCTCGAAGGTCTGGCGGAAGCGCGCCTCGCTGTCGCGCAGGCGCACCTGGGCGTCGAGCTGGGCGGTGATGTCGTCGTAGACCCCGATTTCATACAACGGCCGGCCTTCGGCGTCGCGTTCGACCGTCATGGTGAACCGCACCCACACCACCGAGCCGTCCTTGCGCAGGTAGCGCTTCTCCACGCGCACGCTGTCGATCTCGCCGGCGTAGAGCCGCGGGCGCTGCTCGTTGATGATGTCGAGGTCGTCCGGATGCGAGATCTGGCGGCCGGTGAGCTGGAGCAGCTCCGCCTCCGGGTAGCCCAGGATCTCGCACAGCCGCCGGTTGACGCGGATGAAGCGCCGGTCCATGCCGATGTGCGCCATCCCCGAGCCGGCGAGCTCGAAGGTGCGCCGGAAGCGCGCCTCGCTCTCCTTGAGGCGCGCCGCGGCGTCGTGCTGCGCGGTGACGTCGCTCACCGTGGAGACGAGCCCGTAGTAGTCGGTCTCGTCCGCGCGGCGCAGGAACGCAGTGTTCACGGAGAGCCAGGTAATCGAGCCGGAGGGCCCGCCTTCATTCCGTCTGATCCCGACTACGCGACCCGTCTGCGGCTTTCCGGTGCGGATCGTGACGCGCGTCGGGCGCTCGTCCTGGCCGAGCGGCGCGCCGTCCTCGCGGATGACGCTCAACAAGGAGGTGAAGCCGGGCTTGCCGATCAGCTCGGACGCGGGCAACCGCAGGATGCGCTCGGCGGCGCGGTTCGCCCCGACGATCACGAGCGAGCGGTCGTAGATCAGCATGCCCTCGGCTGCCGAATCGATCGTCGCGCGCCAGCGCTCCTCGCTGTCGCGCAGCGCCGCCTCCGCGGCCTTGCGCGCCGTGACGTCCAGAATGGCGCCGACCAGGCCACCCGGGAAAGTCGCTTTGTAGTAGACAGTCTCGCGCCGACGGCCGTCGGGCGTTACGATCGGAATGTCGTAGCTCTGGCTCCCGGGGTTCTCCCACAGCTCGCGATCCTTGAGCGCGTGCTTCTCGGCGATCTCCGGGTTCTGCGGGTAGAGGTCGCGCACCCGCTTGCCGATGAACGCCTCGCGCTTCAGCCCGAAGAGCTCTTCCCACGCCTTGTTGACGCCGAGGTAGCGGCCGTCGCGCGACTTGAAGAACATCGGCACCGGCAGCCGCTCGAGCAGCTCGAACGCGGCCTCGAGCTCGGACGCTTCCCTGGTATTTTTTACCTGTTTTAGCTTCGGCATTCCTCTCGGATTCTAATCCCCGTACAACCCCTTGGCGGCGGCTTTGTACACAACCAGAGGCACCACGGTCTCGAGCGCCGGAGCCGCGACTTGGGCAACGCGTCCGAACTCGAGCACCGCGACGAGCTGCGCCTCGATCTCCATCGGCCTGCCGCGCTCGTAGTCCTGGAGCAGCGACGGCTTGTGGCTGATCGCCCCCGAGGACTGGCCGCCGCCGGGGCGCTGCGGCGCGCCCTCGGGATCGACGCCGTGCGCTTTCGCGATCGCCCGCGCCTCGGCGCCCAAGCTCTTCGAGACCTCGGCAAGACCGGGATCGGCGCGCACCTGCTTCACCGTGGCCCCGGCCAGCGTGCACAGCGCGCCGGTGCTGAGGTTCTGCACGATCTTCGCCCACACCGCCTGGCGGATGTCCGAGGTCGGCGGAGAGTACAGATCCGACTCGCTCAGAATCGAACGCAGCGTGCCGATGTTCCTGGAATCCGAATCGTCCGCCTGCCCCACCACGAGCATGTTGTTCCCGGGAACGTTGTTGACGATCACGCCGGGCTCGCGCACCTCGTTGGCCGAATAGACGACGCCGCCGATGATTTGGCTTTTCTTGAGAAGCTTTTCAAGCCTTCCTGCAGGATCCAGCTTCGACAGATCGGGCGGCCTCGGCCTGCCGCTGGAAAGCCCGATGCCGTACCACCACGGGATGCCGTTCTGGGCGAACACCACGCCGGTGTCGTTTCCGAGAAGCGGCGCCGCCTGCTCGGCGAAAGCGCCGAGCAGGTTCGCCTTCAGCGTGACGAAGACGAAATCCTGCAATCCCAGTCCCGCGGCGCGATCGGCCGCGCGCACCCGGCCGCGGATGGTATCTTCGCCATGAACGAGCGCTATCCCCTTGTCGCGAATCGCCGCGAGATGGGCGCCGCGCGCAACGATCGAGACGTCGTGGCCGCGCGCGGCAAGCTTTGCCGCGATATGGCCGCCGACCGCGCCCGCGCCGAAAACACAGATCTTCATCTGGAGTCTCTAGAATTGTAGCGATGTCGCAGAAGCTTCCCGTGGTGATCGCGGGTGCCGGTCCCACGGGGCTGATGTGCGCGCTGGCGCTCGCGCGCCACGGCGTACAGGTGGTGGTATGCGAGGCCGAGCCCAGCCTTACGCACGACCTGCGCGCCGGCACTTTCCATCCGCCGACGCAGGAGATGATGGCGCCCTACGGCATTACCGATCAGATGCACGCGCACGGGCTGCAGGTGCGCCGCTGGCAGATCCGCAGCCGGCGCGGCGGCCTGGTGGCGGAGTTCGACCTGGTCCTCCTCGCCGACGTCACGCCCTACCCTTACCGGCTCCATCTCGAGCAGCACCGCCTGACGCCGATTCAGCTCGACATCCTGCGCAGGGAGCCGACGGCCGAAGTGCACTTTCGCCACCGCATCACCGGCTTCGAGCCCCGGGAGGGCTCGGTGCTGGTGAAATTCGAGTCCGAGGGAATCCCGGGCAAGCTCGAGGCCTCGTGGCTCGTCGGCGCCGACGGCGGCCGCAGCACCATCCGCAGGCTCCTCGAGGTGGAGTTCGAGGGCTTTACCTGGCCCGAGCAGTTTCTCGTCGTGAGCACGCCCTACGACCTCGGGCGGCACGGCTTCACCATGAACGCCTATGTCGCGGACCCGGTGGAATGGGCGGCGGTGTTCAAGATGCCCGACACCGGGCCGCCGGGGCTGTGGCGCCTCGCGTTTCCCTGCGATCCCAGCCTGCCCGACGACGCGCTGCTCGACCCGGCAGCGGTGCAGAAGCGAATGCAGGGGTTCTTACCCGGCAATTCCGACTATGAGATTCGCTACCAGAGCATCTACCGCGTGCACCAGCGCGTGGCGAGCGAATGGCGCCACGGCCGCGTGCTCCTCGCCGGGGATGCCGCGCACCTCAACAACCCTCTCGGCGGCTTCGGCCTGAACAGCGGCATCCACGACGCCGTGAATCTGGCGCAGAAGCTCGCCAAGGTCTGGCGCGGCGAGGCCGGCGAGGCGCTGCTCGACCTCTACGTGCGCCAGCGCCGCGCCGCCACCATCGAGCAGGTGCAGGCGATGTCGATCCGCAACAAGCGCCTGCTCGAGGAGCGCGATCCCGCGGTGCAGAAAAGCCGCATGGAGGAGCTCGTGGCGATCGCCAACGATCCGCCGCGCGCGCGCCAGCATATGCTCGAGAGCTCGATGATCGCCGGATTGCGCAAAAGCGAGGAAGTAGCGTGAGAATCCCGTAATGCGCCTCGCCCGCTTCGACGACAACCGCGTCGGGCTCGTGCTGAACGACGGCATCCACGACGTCACGGGCGCTCTCGACCAGCTGCCCGCGCACCGCTATCCATTTCCGGCGCACGATTCCCTGATCGCGAATCTCGCGAATTTGAAGCCGGCGATGGAGCGCGCAGCGCGCGCATGCCGGCCCACGAGCCCCGAGAAGACGAAGTTGCTGAGCCCGGTCGCCAATCCCGGCAAGATCATGGCGGCGCCGGTGAACTACACCCGGCACCTCGAGGAAGTGCTCGCCGACAAGGGCATCCACCACGGCAGCCTGGTGAACGAGATCCACAAGGCCGGCATCTTCCTCAAGGCGACGAGCTCGGTCGCCGGTCCCGGCGAAGGCGTGCGGCTCGTGCACGTCGAGCGCAGGAACGATCACGAGGTGGAGCTGGCCGTGGTGATCGGAAGGAAAGGCCGCAACATCACCGCCCGCGATGCGCTCGGCTTCGTCGCCGGCTACTGCATCGGCCTCGACATGACGATCCGCGGGCCGGAGGAGCGCAGCTTCAGGAAGTCGCCCGACTCGTACACCGTGCTCGGGCCGTGGCTCGTCACCGCAGACGAGATTCCGGATCCGGGGTCTTTAGAGCTGAAGATCCAGGTCAACGGTGAACAAAGGCAGAACGCGAATACGCGCGATCTGATCCTGGGCGTGCCCGAGCTGATCGCGTGGGCGTCGTCGTTCTATACGTTGCATCCCGGCGACGTGCTGCTCACCGGCACGCCGCAAGGCGTCGGGCCGGTGCGGCCGGGGGACGTGATGCTGGCGTCGCTCGAGCGCATCGGCGAGATGCGCGTCGCAGTGAGCGCCGCCTAGAAAAGCAAAAGCCGTCCTGCCCGCGTGGGCAGCGACGGCTTGCGCTTGTAAGAACTACTGCTTCTTCTCTTTCGCCGGATCCTCGGCCGCGCCCGAAGACGGCGCGCTGCTCGAGCCGCTGGAAGCCGAGCCCGAGGGCGCGCTGGGCGTGGTAGTCGAGCCGGCCGAAGACGACGCCGAACCGGAGGGCGGAGTAGTACGGGAAACGGCGCGGTCGCCCGCGTCCCTGTCGCAGCCGGTGAGCAACCCGGCGCCAAGCGCCAGGGATACGGCAACTGTCAAAGTCGAGAGTCTCATCTGTGGGCCTCCGTGGGTTGGGGTAAGACACAAACGGAGCAAGGTTCGGGCCCGACGCGCTAAGATCGTGTTCCTTTGGACTATCTGCTACCCACCACCGTGGTCGGCAGCTACCCGCAGCCCGGGTGGCTGATCGACCGCGCCCAGCTCGGCTCGAAGGTCCCGCGCGTCCGGATGCCGGAAATATGGAGGGTCGACAAGACCTTCCTGGAGGAAGCGCAGGACGACGCCACGCTACTCGCCATCCGCGACATGGAGCGCGCCGGCATCGACATCATCAGCGACGGCGAAATGCGCCGCGAGAGCTACTCGAACCGCTTCGCCACCGCGCTCGAAGGCATCGACATCGAGAATCCCGGCACCACGATCAACCGCAGCGGCGTGCCGATCCCGGTGCCGCGGGTCGCCGGGCCGATACGCCGGCGCGCGCCGATCGAGGTTGGCGACGTAGAGTTCCTGAAAAAAAATACCGCGAGAAAGACCAAGATCACGCTCCCGGGCCCGTTCACCATGGCGCAGCAGGCGCAGGACGATTACTACAAGGACGAGGAAGCGCTCGCGCTCGCATTTGCCGCCGCCGTGAACGAGGAGCTGCGCGACCTGAAAGCGGCGGGCGCCGACGTGGTGCAGATCGACGAGCCCTGGCTGCAGGCGCGGCCCGAGCGCGCCGCGCGCTACGGCGTGAAGGCCATCAACCGCGCGCTGCAGGGAATTCCCGGGACCACCGTGGTGCATCTTTGCTTCGGCTACGCCGCGGCCGTGAAGGACAAGCCGACGGGCTATTCCTTCCTGCCTCAGCTCGACGCGACGACCGCGTCCCAGATCTCGATCGAGGCGGCGCAGCCGCGGCTCGACCTGGGCGTGCTGCGGGATCTGCGCAAGACGCTGATGGTCGGCGTGATCGACCTCGGTACCGAGAGAATTGAATCCGGCAACGAGGTCGCGAGCCGAATACGCGCGGCCCTGAAGCACGTGCCCGCCGAGCGCCTGGTGCTCGCGCCCGACTGCGGCATGAAGTACCTGACGCGCGAAGCGGCCTTCGGCAAGCTCAAGGCGCTCGCCGAAGGCGCCGCGCTCGTGCGCAAAGAGCTCGCCTAACGCTTCTGCTCGAAGTCCCTGCGCTGCTCGGGTTCCTTCGGATCGACCTGCTGCTGCACCGGATTCGAGCCCTCCTTCTTCTCGGCCGCGTTCGGCGTGCCGAGGTTGGCCGGCGTCGAGGGCGTATCCGACTGTTGAGTTTGAGGAGCGGAATCTCCCGCGCCTGCCGGCTCGGTATTGCGGTCGCAGCCCGCGACGGCGCCGAGCGCGAGCGCAACTGCTAGGGTAAGGATGGTGGTTTTCATGCCGTCACGTCCTGCAAACGCCGTGCCTGCTTCAAAGAATGCATGGCACGCCGCTGTTCTCGCACACCTGCCTGAGCTTCTTCATCAGGGAATCCGGAATGGGAATGCCGTCGCGCAGCCGTTCCTTGCGCGACTTCGCCTCCGGATCCCCGGGCACCAGGACCGGCTGCGCGGGATCGAGCGGCGGGGTCTCGTGCATCACGTCGATCACCGCGTCGAGATCGTCCTCGAACGCGCCCTCCGGGCGGAACGCCTTCGGATCGATGGCGAGGAAGAAATGGCCGAGGCGGTCTGGATCGGAAGCTTTCTGAGTCCGTATTCTTATCGGGGAAAAGCTGGCCCCTGAAAGCGCGCCGCCGAGGATGTGCACCATCAGCGCGAGCCCGTAGCCCTTGTGGCTCGACATCTCGGCGGTGCCGCCGAGCGGCGTCAGCCCGCCCTTCTTGGTTCTGTAGAGAATCTCAAGGGCGGCGTCGGGGTCCCGGACGGGATTGCCCTGATCATCGAACACCCAGCCCGCTGGAATCTGCTTGCCGTTCAGGCCGTACACCTTGATCTTGTTGTTCGCCGCGGCGGAGGTCGCCATGTCGAGGAGGAAGGGCGCATTGCGCTTCGCCGGCGCGGCAAACGCGATCGGGTTGGTGCCGAGCACCGGCACCCTGCCGCGCGTCGGCACCACGGCCATGGTGCGCGTCGCGCTCGTCACCATGCCGACCATGCCGCGCCTGGAAGCCATCGCGGCGTAATAGCCGGCGGCGCCGAAGTGGTGCGAGTTGAACACGGTCACTACGCCCACCTGCATGGCTTTTGCTTTTTCCAAAGCCAAATTCATTGCCATCACGGCGGCCGGATGGCCGAGGCCGGCGTCGGCGTCGATGAGCGCCGTGACCGGGCCTTCGCGCACTACCCTGGGCTTCGCCTTGAGGTTCAGCTTGCCCCGGCGGCGATAGTCGTCGTAGTCCATCAGCATCGACACGCCGTGCGAGTCGACGCCGGCGAGGTCGGTCTCCACCATGACTTCGGCCGCGGTGCGCGCGAGCGCCGCGTCCATGCCCCAGGCGTCGAAGATCGACAGGATCTGGCTGCGGATCCGTTCCGCAGGAACTTTCATTCAGCCTTGATGTTGGCCGACTTGATGATGTCCGCCCACTGCGCAGACTCCGCGCGCATCGCGGCGCCGAACTCCTCGGGCGAGTTGCCCACCACGTCGGCGCCCATGTCCGAGATTTTCTTCTGGATATCGGGCTCGCGCAGAATCTTCGTCACGTCCGCGTGCACCTTCGCGACGACTTCCTTGGGCGTCGCGGCGGGCGCGAGCAGGCCGAACCAGTTGGTGAGCGCGTAGCCGGCCACGCCCGCTTCAGCCATGGTCGGGACTTCGGGAAGGAGCGACGAGCGCTTCGGACCGAGCACCGCGAGCGCCTTCAGCCGCCCGCCTTTGATGTGCGGCAACGACTGCAGCAGGCTGTCCATGGTCATCATCACGCGGCCGCCGAGAAGATCGTTCATTCCCGGCCCGCTGCCCTTGTAGGGCACGTGCGTGAGATTGATGCCGGCCTGGCGCTTGAAGAGCTCCATCGCGAGGTGCGGCGCGCCGCCGGGACCGGAGGAGCTGTAGTGCAGCTCGCCGGGACGCTTCTTCGCCAGCGCGATCAGGTCCTTCACGTTGTCCGCGGGCAGCGACGGGTTGGCGATGAACACGAAGTGCACGTCCACCACCTTGGTGATGGGGGCGAACGCGCGCAGCGGATCGAGCGCCATCCTCGGGTAGAGGTGCTGGTTCGCGGTCATGTTGCCCATCGTCGCCATGAACAGCGTGTGGCCGTCGGCGTCGGCGCGCGCCACGATGTCGGTTCCGCCGCCGGGCGGAAACGCGACGATGATCTTTACGGGTTTCGTGGGAAAGGCATTTGCCGTCCCCACCGTCAAAGCAAGAAGAAAAAGTATTGTCTTCATAGATGCGAGAAAAGCTTTCTCCCAGGTGTCGGGACCTTCGCGCGCAGGACGCACCCACTGCCGGAGTCGGTGATGTAGATCTCGTTTCCCTTGTACGCCACGTTCGTGACCAGGTCGCTCTTGCAGCTATTGACCCGGTAGAGCGGCTCGCCGCGGTGGCTGAAGATCCACACCGCGCCGAAATCGGGGTGCGCCACCGCGAGGCCGCCGGATTCGTCCATCGCCATGCCGTCGGGCCCGCGGCCGCCGGAGAGCTGGATGAAGACGCCCATGCGCACGACCCTGCCGTCGGGGGCGATGGGAAGCCGCCATACGGCGTTGGCGCGTGTCGCCGCCACGTACAACGTCCTTCCATCGAGAACCAACCCGTTCGGGCTTGGGATGCAGTTCGCGAGCTGCGCCAGCTTTCCGTCCACACCGAGGCGGTAGACGCAGCCCGTCGGATCGGCGAGGTCGGTCACGCCCTGGTCGGTGAAGAACAGATTACCTTCGGAATCGAAAATCAAGTCGTTGACGCCCTTGAACGCCTGCTGGTGGTAGCGCGACACCACGGGCAGCGTCTTGCCGTCCCGGAGGCAAAGGATTCCGTGCTTGTGGTCGGCGATGAAGAGGCGCCCGTCCCTGTGGAGCGCGAGGCCGTTCGGCTCGCCGTCGTATTCGATGACGACGTCGAATTCGCCTTTCGAATCGACTTTGAAGATGCGGCCCCAGGCCAGGTCCACCACGTACAGATTTCCGGCGCGGTCGAACACCGGTCCCTCGAGAAAGGATCCCGCCGGCGTAGCGCTCTTGCCGGCGGCGAGGCGCTCGGGGGGCGTGCCGCTCTTGCGCAGCCGCGCCGGCACCTCGGCGAAGACTTGCGTCTCGATGGGCTGCGCGTTCACCTAGAAATCGTAAAGCCGCGCCGGGTTGTCGACGAGGATTTTGCGAAACAGCGCCGCATCGCCCACCCAGCCGTGCAAGCGCTCGAGCGACGCGACATCGTCGATCCGGTCGAAGGGCTGCACGACCTGCGGATTGCGCGGACCGCTGGCCGGATGCGGCCAGTCGCTGCCCCACAGGCAGCGCTCCGGGTTCGCGGCGACCAGGGCGCGCACCACCGGGCCGGGATCCATCGGCAGGCGGTGAGTGCCGGAGAGCTTCACGTACACGTTCTGGCTTTTCAAGAGATCGCCCAGATATTCGACGTCGGCCCGCTCGGCGGGGAGCCCGAAGTGATCGACGACGAGCGGCACGGGCAAGGCGCTCAGGCCTTTCAGGATGGAGATGCGCGTAAAGGTCTGGACGTGCCAGCCGAGGGGGGCGACGCGCCGCGCGGCTTCCTCGATGAGCCTTGGGTCATCCAGGCCGCCGGTCTGCAGGTTGACGCGCACGCCGCGTATGCCGCCTTCGTGCATGCCTTCAAGTGAAGTGCTTGCGTCGATCACTGCAACGCCGCGCGCCCGGCCGCCCAATTCCTTCAATGCATCGAGCGTGCACGAGTTATCGGTGCCATAGACGCTCGGCTGCACGATCACCACGCGCTCGAAGCCCAAGTGCTTCTGTAATTTCAAAAGGTCACCTATCGAGGCATCCGGCGGCGTGTAAGTACGGTCCGGCGCGAACGCATAGCGCGCCGCCGGGCCGAAGACATGCACGTGGCAATCGCACGCCCCGGGCGGGACTTTCAAAGCTTGAGATTCCTCACTTGCTGCGCGCGCCCATGGCGACGTACTGCTGCACGAGGTCGGGCCGCGAGCCCAGGCCGCCGACGCCGACATGCTTGCCGCGCTTGCGGCAGGCCGCGATGGTGCGCTCGTACGCTTCGCGCACCTTGGGATGGTCGTATTCGCCGGGGCGGCCGAGGTCGGCGAGGAAGTCGTTGGTGCCGATGAGCACCCTGTCGACGCCGTCGACCGCGACGATGTCCTCGATCGCCTCGAGCCCGGCCGCCGACTCGAGCTGCACGATCACCATCGTCGCCTCGTTCAGCGCCGGCAACGCCTCGGCGGCGGGGACCGTGCGGAAGGCGAGATGCGCGAGGCCGGTGGAAAGGCCGCGGCTGCCCAGCGGCGGATATTTCGCCGCGGCGATCACGCCGAGCGCGCCGCGCGAGAGCCTTTGCTTGAGGGGGTTCAGCAACGTTTCGATTATAGGCACGATACTTGCGCCGCCTCGGCGATGTTCCGCGTTCTGCTTTTCAGTCTCGCCGCCGTGTCTTTCAGCGTTGCTGCGGCGAACAATGACGACGGCTTCGTCTGGATCGACGCGAACACCAAGATCAAGCTGAAGCCGACAGGCAGCAACGCGGGCAATGCCGCGGCCGGCGGCACCAACGCCCCGGAACCCAAGAAGGACAAGAAAGAAAAACCCAAAAAGTAGGCTAGCATCGGCGGGCCATGAAGGTCACCGCCATCGACAGCTGCGTCCTGACGGTCCCCACGCCGAAGCCGATGGCGCTGCAGTACCCGCAGCACAAGCTGGTCGTCGCCCAGATCAGCACCGACCAGGGAATCCGCGGCCTGGGCTACAGCCTCGTGTTCTGCGGCGGCGGCGCGGAGCCGGTGCATGCCTACCTCGAGGCGCGCTTCAAGCCCGCGCTGATCGGCGAGGACCCGCTCTACGTCGAGTACCTGTGGGAAAAGATGTGGCGTCTCGACCCAGGAATGAAGAAGCACGGCGTGGCGGCGTACGCGCTCTCGGCGCTCGACATCGGCCTGTGGGACATCGCCGGCAAGGCGCTCGGCAAGCCGCTGTACAAGGTGTGGGGCGCGATGCGCCACCGCATCGCGTGCTACGGCAGCGGCGGCTGGGCGAAGTACAGCGTCGACGACCTGGTGCGCGAAGCCGAGAAGTACGCGAGCTTCGGCTGCAAGTACTACAAGATGAAGATCCACGATCCCGACCCGAAGGCGAACCGCGCGCGCGTGGAAGCAGTGGGGCGCGCTCTAGGCCCGGGCGTGCGCCTGATGGTCGACGTCAACCAGCGCCTCGACGTGCTCGGCAACCTGCGCCAGGCCGCGGCGCTCGAGCACCTCGACCTCGTGTGGTACGAGGAGCCTGTGTTGGCAGATGACATGGCAGCGTGCGCAGAAGTCGCCGGCAAAATAAGAATTCCGGTTGCAACAGGCGAGAACAACTACACGCGCTACGAGTTCCGCGAGCTGATCGAGCGCAAGGCGGCGCGGTATCTGATGCCGGACGTGTGCCGCGCCAACGGCTTCAGCGAGACGCTCAAGATCGGCCACCTCGCCGCGGCGCACGGCGTGGCTGTGTCGCCGCACGTCGTGCACGAGATCTCGCTGCACGTCGTGGGCGCGCTCGCCAACGGCTTCCTGGTGGAGTTCATGGATTGGGCGCCGCCCGATCTGTTCGAGGCGCTGCCCGAGTGCAAGGGCGGCCGCTTCCGCATCCCCGACCGGCCCGGGCACGGCATGTCCCTCGCGCGCGGCGCGATCGACAAGTACCGCAGCCGCTAGGCTACCTGCCCGCCGCCGAGCAGGCGCTCAACCGCAAGCCTGACGGAGAGACGCGCGAGGCGATTCGGGAGCGCGCCGGCCGGCAAGCCGCGTCACCGAGCCCCATCTCGCCCAGTATTCGCTCTCGCGCTCCACGACGCGAAGCGCGAGCAGGATGTCCGGATCGACCGCGGCGCTATCGCCGTATACCAGCAGGCCTTCGGCGCCGCCGTGACGCAGGGCGAGCCGGCAGTGGCCGAGCCTCTCCTCGCTGAACGGGCCCTCGATCGGGAGGTGCGCGCCCGTCGTATGCGGCGACCACAGCAGGCAGCTCGAGCCCTGCTCGTCGCTGAGGATATCGTCCGCCCAGAGCGCGAGCACGACCGCGCCGTCGTCGGCGCGCACCCCGCTCCAGCTTCGCGACGGATGCTTCAGCAGCACGCCGCGCATCTCGAACGCGCGCAAGCGCGAGACGAGCGGGCGCGCCGGACGCTGCCAGAGCATCACGCGCACTTCAGCTGCGGCTCGTAGCCGCTCGCGCGCGCGGCGACTACGCATTCGTAGTACAGCGAATAGCTTTCGGCCGACTCCCGGACCTTGCCGTCGGCGCCGACATGCCGCCATTTCCAGCGGAACGAACCCTTGTGCTTGACGTGCCGGATCTCGCAGATCTTCATCGATCTCTTATACACGCTTCGAGCTGCGCTAGGGCCTTATTTACAATGAAGGAAAACGCGACGTCGGCCGCGCCAGACACGGAAAAGCTCATCGCGCGAGCTGCGTGAACGCGGCGATCGCGAGCCCCGCCAGGCCGCCCACCAGCGTGCCGTTGATGCGGATGTACTGCAGGTCGGGGCCGATGTGACCCTCGAGCTCCTCCACCAGCTTCTTCTCCTGCCAGCCGTTGATCTGGTCCTCGACGAAGCGGCCGATCTTCGCGCGGTGCTCGTCGACCAGCGGCGGGATCGCGGTGAGGATCTGATCGTCGATCCACTGCCGGATGTCGCGGTCGGCCTCCAGGCGCGCGCCGAAGGCGCGCACCATTGCTGCGATCCGCTCGTGCGTGATCGAGGGCACACGAGATAGATCTTCGCCAAGCCAGCCGCGGAATTCCTGCCACAGCCCGCCGATGTAGTTTCCGAGCGCCGGGCTGTCGAGCAATTCGTCCTGGATCCGCCGCACCGCGTCGCGCGTGGCCGGATCCTGCTTCAGCCGGAGGATGAAACCCGAGACATAGTCGTCGAAGCGCTTGCGCAGCTCGTGCCCGCGGTCCTCGCGCACCTCGTGGATCTTGGCGATGGCCAGCTCGGCGATCTTGAGCGCCGCGCGCTCGTCGAGCTGGAGCTGGAACCAGTCGCTGATCTTCTTCAGCAGCGGCGCGCTCTTGCCGACTTCGACGGCGATGAAGCGCTGCGTCTCCTCCTTCGCCAGGAGGTCGTCGAGCCCGTTGAGCGCGGCGTCGAGGAGCGCGTGGTGGCGCTTGTTCTCGGTCAGGATGTCGAGCAGCTGGGCGGCCGCCGCCGCAAGATCGGCGCTTTTCAGCATGCCGGTGATGTTCCGGTGCAGGAAGCGCTGCACGCGCTCGTCGTCGACCGCGGTGAGCGCGTACGCGACGAAGCGCGCGGCATAAGCCGCGACCGTGTCGGTGTTTGCGGGCTGCAACAGCCACCGGCACAGCGTGTGCGCCGGACGGAACTCGGCGATGCGCTGCACCACCGCGGCGGAGGACAGGAAATTCGTCTGGATGAACTCGGAAAGCCCGCGCGCGATTCTTTCCTTGTTTCGCGGGATGATCGCCGTGTGCGGGATCGGGAGGTTGAGCGGACGGCGGAACAGCGCCACCACCGCGAACCAGTCGGCGAGCGCGCCGACCATGGCGGCCTCGCTGAAGGCAGCGAGGTAGTAGTAATCGAATTTTTCCGAAACGACGTAGACGAAAGCTGCCAGGACCAGCAGCCCGGTCGCGATCCATTTCATCCTCATCGGTCGCTCTCCTCCCAAAAAAAGCCCGCTTGCGCGGGCCTTGGATCCTAATGCGAGCCTTCGAGAGGCTCGGTGTCGGTAGCCGGCGCGCGCCTGTAATTCTCCGCCCAGTACGCCTCCTCGGCGGTCGGGTCGATCACCGGGGTCATGAAAGGCTCCTTTTGGTGTGACAGCAGGTAAGCTCGTGCAAAGGACATACCCATGAATTTCACCAAGGTCGTGCTCTACACCGCAGCCGACGGCCGCGCGAAATGGCGCGAGGAGCCGGTCGCGCTGCCGCAAGGCAACCCGCAGGCCATGCTGTCGAAAGTTTTCCCGTCAGCGGGCTATCAGCTTCGCCACAGCCCGGTGGGCTTTCGCAGCCAGTGGCACTGCACCCCGCAGCCGCAATGGGTGTTCATCCTCGCGGGCGAGATGGCGATCGGCCTGCAGGACGGCAGCTCGCGCGTGTTCAGGCCCGGCGAGCACTTCTTCTCCGCGGACACGCTGCCCGAAGGCGCGAGCTTCGACCCCGGGGTCCACGGCCACTGGAGCGCGCAGCGCGGCGCGAGCCCGCTCGTCACGCTGTTCCTGAAGGTCCCCTAGCATTCCGGTTTTGCATGACGTGCCTTCGGAATGACCGTTTGAGGCGCGCGCACGGGAGGGCGCATAGTGCCTTCCATGATCTCGCTCCTGAAAAGACTGTTCGCCGCCTGGGCGGCGGCGCGCTCGCGCACCGAGCTGCGCGCCCTGAGCGACCGCACGCTGAAGGACATCGGCCTCAGCCGAGGCCAGATCGATTCTCTTTTTAGATAAAGCTAAAAGAGATCGCTGGATGCGATGCCGCCGAAGCCGAAGAAGGCGGCGACGAGCGCGAGGATGAAGAAAGCGATGGCCCAGCTCAGCATGACTGCCTCCGTACGTTCAACGGTAGCGGCTATGCAGCAATCTGCGTTCCCGCCTGCGGCGACCTGACGGGGGTCTCCTCGATCTCGTCGTCGATTTCGACGGGCTCTTCTCCGGGTTCTTCTCCCTCGACCGGGGACCTTCCGCCGCCGGCGCGCACGCCCAGAACCTGCTGTTCTTCCTTGCTGAGGCAGTTCAACGGGCCCATCCAGTGCAGGAACCGGCACAGCAGGTCCATCTTGGCCGAGCCGTCGCCGTTGAACAGGCTGCCGCGCTGGCTGCGCGGGGCGCGCTCGGGAATCAGAGAGATCAGGCGAAATACGCTCGCTCCGTCCATGCTCGCTCCTCCGTATCTTCGAAACTTGGCGCAAGCGTAGCCAGCAGGCAAGCGCCTGCCAAGCGTCGTTTGTCGCAAACTGCTGGAAGCGAACGGCTACGCGCTGTCGCCGAATAGCGGCGGCAATTTTCCCGGCGCGAGCTGGGCAGCGCGATCACCGGCAGCTCAGCCCGAGCGCATCCAGCCCGCCCGGATCCACGATCGGCATGTCGTTCGTCGTCTTGAGGGTGGGACACGCGAGATTGGCGCCGGCGCTCCAGCCGAGGTATCGAGAACCCGTTTTTACTTTTCCCCGCATGACTTCGAGCAGGCCACGTGCGCGGCATTCGCGCAGCAGCTGAAACGTGTTTCCGCCGCCGACGATGATGAGGTCTGCCTTTTCGAGATCCGCGAGGATTGCCTGAAGCAGGAGCGCGAGGCCGCCTCCGGCACGACCCGGCCGCCTAGCGATACTCGAAAGAAATCGCCGGGACGAGCGGACTGAGCGGCGGGAAGCTCGTCGCGCCCGCGCTTGCGCTTTGCACTGCCGCGTAGCGCGGCGCCAGCACCGCCTCGATCTGCGCGCGCAGCCGCTCCGGCGAGGGGTTCGGCGCGCCGAGCGCGATCAGGTTCTGTCTCGCGTAGTCGTATTTCTGCAGCGCTTCGCGCGCCGGAAGCCCGGCCAGCAATCCCTGCACGTCCTGCGGCAGCCTGGCGAACGCCTGTTCGTCCGGAGTGGGAATGCGCGGCTGTTCCTGCGCTTCGGCCGCGCCCGCAAAAACGACCAACGCCAGCAAGAGGTATCGACGCATGTGCGCTCCTTCGTCATCTCGGACAGGCAGTTTACTGACCGGAACGGCGCTTGCTGGTTGAAAAGCGCTATTCCAACCGGAGGATCGCCATGACCAGATTTGTCCCGTTCGCAGTCGTCGCCGTCGCCGCCGCAGTTGTCACCCTGGGCGCGTGCAGCACCCCGCCTCAGACCGGGGGCCCGGCGCAACCCGGAGCCAACATCGTCACCAACGTCCATCCCTACGCCGCGGGCAACGGCACCGTGCAGCAGGTGTTTGCGGCGCCGGTCGCGGCCGGCGCGGCCAGCTCGGCCGAGCCGATGCAGCGCCTCGAGATCAAGATGGACAACGGCTCGGTCCAGTACGTCTTTCACGGGCGGCACCAGTCCCGGATCAGGGACTCGTAGATGGCGACCGACTGGCGGATGCGCTCCTGGCTTGCGTATTCGTCGGTCTGGTGCGCCATCGCCGCCTCGCCCGGGCCGAGCACCACCGTCGGCGCGCCGGCGTAGACCTTCAGCAGGTTCGCCGCGTCGGTCATGTACGGCGCGGTGCGCGCGGCCGGCGGCTCGCTCAGGTACGGCTTGCAGATCTCGAACACGCGCTGGATCCATTCCTGCTGCGGCGCGGTCCAGACCGGTTTGAGATTCGAGAACACGTCGAGCTCGGCCTCTGGAATTGAAGTTCTTATTTTTTTCAAGACATATTCATGATCCATGCCGGGCACGGTGCGGATATCCACCCCGATGCTCGCCGCATCCGGCACCGCGTTCACCGTGTTGCCGCCCTCGATCGTGCCGACGTTGAGCGTCGGCTTGCCCATGACGGGATGGGTCGGCGTCGCGAAATCGAACGCTTCCAGCCTGGCGAGGGCTTTCGCCGCCTTGTAGATCGCGTTCACGCCGAGCTCGGGCATCGAGCCGTGCGCCGACACGCCGCGAAAACGCGCGTGGAACTTGATCGAGCCCTTGTGCCCGACGAGCGGATAGTTCGACGTCGGCTCGCCGACGATCATCGCGCCCGCGCTTCCCAGGAGCTGGGTCTTCGCGAGCTGCGCCGAGCCGATGCAGCCGCCCTCCTCTGCCGCGGTCAGGACGACCACAATTCCGGGTGTGTGGTTAAGGCTCCTT
>Ga0180104_1000102_pt1 | contig 18979 bp, 18 predicted proteins | sample EasRiv730_16_1Da_FD_121791 | JGI IMG/M metagenome (GOLD analysis project Ga0180104, IMG submission 121791) | Soil microbial communities from meander-bound floodplain in the East River, Colorado, USA - East River metaG ERMLT730_16_1Da | ecosystem: Environmental > Terrestrial > Soil > Floodplain ... | reverse complement strand
GCGCTCGAACACCTGTCCGTCCTCCACGATGCAGGTCGTTCCGCCGCCGCCTTCGGGGCGCTGCCACGAATCGCGGATGAAGCCCTTGCGGTCCACCACTTCGAGGGCAGACACGATCCGCTCCTGCAGGCCGGAGAAATATTCGTAAACGGCTTGCGCCTCCACGCTAGCTCTTCTTCAAGGCGCGGTGCGCGATGTCCTTGCGGTACTGCATGCCTTCGAAGCGGATGCTGTCGAGCACGTCGTACGCCCGTGCCCGCGCCATCTTCACGGAATGGCCGAGCGCGGTGACGCAAAGCACGCGGCCGCCGTTCGTGACCAGGGTCTTGCCCTCGAGGCGCGTGCCGGCGTGGAACACGCGGCAATCGGACGCGGGCTTGGGCAGCCCGCCGATCGGATCGCCCTTGCGCGGCTCCTCCGGATAGCCCGCGGCCGCGACCACCACGCCGAGCGCGGCGCGGCGGTCCCATTGCGCTTCCACCTGATCGAGCGTGCCGTCGAGCGCGCGCTCGATGAGATCCAGGAGGTCGGACTTCAGCCGCAGGATGATCGGCTGGGTCTCGGGATCGCCGAGGCGGCAGTTGTACTCGAGGGTCTTGGGGTTGCCGCTCTTGTCGATCATCAGGCCCGCGTAGAGGAATCCGACGTAGGGCATGCCCTCCTGCGCCATGCCCTGGATCGTCGGCAGGATGATCTCGCGCATCACGCGCGCGTGCACCTTCGGCGTCACCACCGGGGCGGGCGAATACGCACCCATGCCGCCGGTGTTCGGCCCCGCGTCCCCGTCGCGCAGGCGCTTGTGGTCCTGGCTGGTGGCGAGGGCGAGGACGTGCGTGCCGTCGCTCATCACGATGAAGCTCGCCTCCTCGCCCTCGAGGAACTGCTCGACCACCAGGCGTGCGCCGGCCGCGCCCAGGCTCTTCTGCGTCATCATCTGGTCGATCGCGGCGTACGCCTCGGCCACGCTCGCCGCCACCACCACGCCCTTTCCGGCGGCGAGGCCGTCGGCCTTCACCACGATCGGCGCGCCGCGCTCCGCGACGTAGGCTTTTGCCGCCTCGGCGCTGTCGAAGGTGCGGTGCACGGCGGTGGGGATGCCGTGGCGGGCCATGAAGCTCTTGGCGAAATCCTTCGACGACTCGAGCTGCGCCGCGGCGCGCGTCGGCCCGAAGATCTTCAGCCCCGCGGCGCGAAACGTATCGACGATACCGGCGGCGAGCGGCGCCTCGGGACCGACCACGGTCAGCTGGATGTTCTGCTTCTTCGAAAAGGAGATCAGTTCCTCGACCTGGGTCAGCGGCACGTTCTCCAGGCCATTTTCGGTCGCGGTGCCGCCGTTGCCCGGCGCGACGAAGACTTTCTGCACGCGCGGGCTCTGCGCCAGCTTCCAGGCGAGCGCATGTTCACGACCTCCGGCTCCCACCACCATTAGTTTCATGGTTGTTCTTTTTTCTTCAATGGCGGAAATGCCGCATGCCGCTGAACAGCATCGCGATGCCGCGCTCGTCGGCCGCGGCGATCACTTCGGCGTCGCGCACGCTGCCGCCGGGCTGGATCACCGCCGCGGCGCCGGCGTCGGCGAGCGCGTCCAGGCCGTCGCGGAACGGAAAGAACGCGTCCGAGGCCACCACCGATCCCTTGAGATCGAGCTTCGCTTCCTGCGCTTTCATCGCCGCCACGCGCACGCTGTCGAGCCGGCTCATCTGGCCCGCGCCGATGCCCACCGTCGCGCCGTCGCGGCAGAACACGATCGCGTTCGACTTCACGAACTTGGCAACCCGCCATGCGAACAGGAGGTCGCGCGTCTGGCTTTCCGTGGGTTTCCTCCGGGTCACGGTTTTCAATTCCTTTTCATTCAGCAGCTGCGAGTCGCTGCTCTGCACGAGGAGCCCGCCGCCCACGCGCTTGTAGTCGTGCGCCTGCACCTCGTGCGACAGCGGGACCTCGAGCACGCGCAGATTTTCCTTCGCGGAGAATTCCTTCTGCGCATCGGCTTCGATCCGCGGCGCGATGATCACCTCCGCGAACTGCTTGCCGAGCGCCGCGGCGGTGGCGCGATCGAGCGCGCGGTTGAAGGCGAGGATGCCGCCTAAGGCCGACACCGGGTCGCAGCGAAAGGCGTTCTCGTACGCCGCAACAAGCGTAGGGCCAATGGCCGCACCACAAGGATTGGCGTGCTTGACGATCACGCAGGCCGGCTCGCCGAAGCTCTTGACGCATTCCCAGGCGGCATCGGCGTCGGCGATATTGTTGTAGGAAAGCTCCTTGCCCTGGAGCTGGCGGTATTGCGCCAGGCTTCCCGCGACCGGATGCAGATCGCGGTAGAAAGCGGCGCGCTGATGCGGGTTCTCGCCGTAGCGCAGGTCGTCGATCTTGCAGAATTGCAGGGTGAGCACCTCGGCGTAATCGAGCCGCCGCCGGTGCTCGTCGAGCGAGGTCAGGTAGTTCGCGATCGCGCCGTCGTAGGCCGCGGTGTGCGCGAATACCTTCGCCGCGAGCCCGAAGCGCGTCGCCTCGCTCACCGCACCTTGTTGCCTTATTTCTTGAAGAACCCGTGAATAGTCCGCCGGATCGACCAGCGCCGTCACCGAGGCGTGGTTCTTCGCCGCCGAGCGCAGCATCGCCGGCCCGCCGATGTCGATGTTCTCGATCGCGTCCTCGAAGCGGCAGTCGGGATCGGCGACGGTGGCCGAGAAGGGGTACAGGTTGACGACCAGGAGATCGATGGTGCCGATGCCCGCTGTCTTCAGCGCGGCGAGATGCGCGGGATCGTCGCGGCGCGCGAGCAGGCCGCCGTGGATCTTCGGATGCAGCGTCTTGACGCGGCCGTCGAGCATCTCGGCGAAACCGGTATAGGCCGACACCTCGACGACCGGCAGGCCTTCCTTCTGCAGCAGCCGGGCGGTGCCGCCGGTGGAAACGAGCTCGACGCCGAGAGCGGCGAGCGCGCGGGCGAATTCGACGACCCCCGACTTGTCCGAGACGCTGACGAGCGCCCGCTTGACCTTCGTCACTAACCTTTGATGCGCAGCTGCTGCATCTTGGTGCGGAGCGTCGCGCGGTTGATGCCGAGCATCGCCGCGGCGTGGGTGAGGTTGCCCTTGGCGTGGCCGAGCACCGTCTCGATCATCGGTCTTTCGATGTTCTTCAGCACCATCTCGTAGATCGAGGTCGGCGTCTCGCCGTCCATGTCCTTGAAGTAGCGCTCGAGCGAGCGCTTGACGTCATCGGAAAGCTCGTTTCCTTTGCTCATGCGGCGAGTCTCTCGAAGTAGTCGTTGACCGCGGCGCGCTGCTCGTCCGCGGCGTGCAGCCGGTTCACGCTGGAACGGAACGCCTCGCCGCCGGGCAAAGCGCGCACCGTCCAGCCGATGTGCTTGCGCGCGACGCGCGCGCCATGATCGCAGCCGTACAGGCTGTAGAGCCCGTCCAGGTGCTCGGCGAGCACCGCGCCGATCTCGCGCGGCGGCGGCGGCGCAAGATGCTCGCCGGTGGCGAGGTAATGCGCGATTTCGCGGAACAGCCACGGCCGTCCCTGGGCGGCGCGACCCACCATGATGCCGTCGGCGCCGGTCGCTTCGAGCACGCGCTTCGCGTCCCCGGCGCACCTGATGTCGCCGTTGGCGATCACCGGGATGCGCACGGCGGCCTTCACCTCGGCGATGCACTCGTATTCCGCGCGCCCTTCGAACATGCAGGCGCGCGTGCGGCCGTGGATGGCCAGCGCCTGCACGCCGGCGGCTTCCGCGATCCGTGCGATGCGTAGCGCGTTGCGCCGCTCGGGCGCCGGGCCGGTGCGGATCTTGAGGGTTACGGGCACGTCCGCCGCGGCGACCACGGCTTCGAGGATGCGGGCGACGAGGGCCTCGTTTTCGAGCAACGCGGAGCCCGCGTGCACATTGCAGACCTTCTTGGCGGGGCAGCCCATGTTGATGTCGATGATCTCGGCGCCCTCGGCGACGTTCAGGCGCGCGGCCTCGGCGAGCATCTGCGGGTCGGCGCCCGCGATCTGCACTGAAATCGGCCCCGGCTCGCCGGCATGGTCCAGGCGCAGCCGGGTCTTGCGCGAGCCGCGCAGCTCGGGGCGGGAGGAAACCATCTCGGAGACCGCGAGCGCCGCGCCGAAGCGCCGCGCGAGGCGCCGGAACGGGCGGTCGGTGATGCCGGCCATGGGAGCGACGAACAGACCGTTGGAGAGCGCGTGGGCTCCGATCCTCATTGCGGGCTTGCGATTCCGAAGGGGAACGAATTCTATTTGTTTTTACGGCAGCGCGGAAGGACCGAAGATCATGCGGCGCGCGAAGAACCGCCGCGGCGCGGGAAAAATATCCAGCGCCGTCAATGCCGCGCCGGTGAGCGGGCTGGAACGCAGGAAAGCTCTGGCGAGCAGATCGGTTACGCGGATCGCGGCGCCGGCGTCGAGCCGGCGGCGGGCGGCGAAACGCCCGAGCGTCGCCGCGTCGCCCGCATCCCGCGCGTCGCGCATGATCTGTGCCAAGTCCCAGGCGTCGCGCAGGCCGACGTTCAAGCCCTGGCCGGCGACCGGGTGCAGCGTCTGCGCGGCGTTGCCGATGTAAACGGCCCTCTCTGCAACGCGGTTCTGCCGTACCCGCAGGACAAGCGGCTGCACGGCGCGCGTTTCGGCGGCGAGCGGCCGTCCGGGGCGTATCCCTGCGGCGGCAGCGAGCTCGTCGAGAAATTCGTTTTCAGATGCCGAAAGAAGCTTTTGTGCGCGCTCCGGGTGCATGCTCCAGAACACGGCATACCGGCCCGCGAGCGGCAGCAGCGCGAGGGGGCCTTCGCGGGTGAAGCGCTCGAAGGCCGTCGTCTCCGCGGCCGGGGAGAAGCGAACGCTTGCCACCAGGGCGTCCTGGGCATAGCGCTGTTCTTCGGCGTCGGGCGCCGCGCCTTCCGCATGCACGATGCAGCGAGCCGGGATGTCGCCGGGGGTTAGGAGGTCGCGCACGGCCGCCTGCAGGGCCTGCAGCAAAACCGAATATTCAAGGACGTAGCCGAGCGCGGGGACGCCGGCATCGGCGGCATCGAAGACCGTGCGGCCGAAGCGGCCGGCCTGCGAGACGCGGATGGTTTCGATCGGCGTCGTCGCGAGCGCGGGCCACACGCCGACGCGCTCGAGGATCAGCCGGCTGGCGTAGGAAAGGACGATCGGGCGAAAGGCGGGGGAGGGCGCGTCTTTCCCGAGAATTCTTACTTGCTTGGAACTGCGCAACGCCAACGCCGCCACGCAGCCCACCGGGCCAGCGCCGCGAACAAGGACGTCAACCGCCACCGTCAATCGCCGCCGCGGGCATCGCGCATCAGCGCCTCGACGTCGTCGATCGCCTTGGGCGCTTCGGCGGTCAGCACTTCGCAGCCCGCATCGGCGACCAGGACATCGTCTTCGATGCGGATGCCGATGTTGCGCAGCCGCTCGGGAATGTCATCCTCGGCGCGGAGGTACAAGCCCGGCTCCACGGTGAGCACCATGCCCGGCGCGAGCGTGCGCCAGTTGCCCTGCCGCTTGTAGTCGCCGGCGTCGTGCACGTCGAGGCCTAGCCAGTGCCCGGTGCGATGCATGTAGAAGCGCTTGTACGTCTCTTTTTGCAGGACCTCGTCCAAGCTTCCAGAGAGCAATTTGAGGTCAAGCATGCCCTGCGCCAGCACTTTTACGGCGGCATCGTGCGGCTCGTTCCAGGCCTTGCCGGGACGCACGCTTTCCATCGCGGCGCGCTGCGCGGCGAGCACCAGCTCGTAAATCTCGCGCTGGGCGGCGCTGAAGCGGCCATTCACCGGGTAGGTGCGCGTGAGATCGGAGGCGTAGCCGTCGAGCTCGCACCCGGCATCGATCAGCAGGAGCTCGCCATCGCGGAGGGGCGCGTCGTTGGAGACATAGTGCAGCACGCAGGCGTTGGCGCCGCCGGCGACGATCGGCGAGTACGCCGGGAATTGCGCGCCGTTGCGCCGGAACTCGTAGAGCAGCTCGGCCTCGATCTCGTACTCGTAGCGCCCCGGCCGCGCGCGCTGCATGGCGCGGCGGTGCGCCGCCGCGGCGATGCGCGCTGCGCGCCGCATCACGCCCAGCTCGTGCGCGTCCTTCACCAGGCGCATGTCGTCGATCACCGCGCGCACGTCGTGCACGCGCTCCGGCGCCGCGATGCCTGCGCGCACACGGGCGCGCACCGCGTTCACCCAGCGGATGGCGCGCGCGTCCCACTCCGGGTCGGCGCCCATCGGGTAGTAGAGCGCGGGCTGGTTCTCGAGCAGGCGCGCCATCTCCTGGTCGAGGTTGCCGATCGGATGGGCTTCGTCGAAGCCGAAGCGCTCGCGCGCCGCCTCCGGGCCGTGGCGGAAGCCGTCCCAGATCTCGCGCTCCGGGTTGCGTTCGCGGCAAAACAGAACTGATTTTTGTGGAGCTAATACGAGTACGGCCTCGGGCTCGGTGAAGCCCGTCAGGTAGAAGAAGTGGCTGTCGAAGCGATACGGGTAGTGGCTGTCGCGGTTGCGCACGCGCTCCGGCGCGGTCGGCACCACCGCGATACCGCCGCTGATCGTTTCCGCGAGCCGCCGGCGCCGATTCGCGTAAACGGGAGTCAGGTCAGAGACGTTCACGTAAGGACCTCTCTAGCTCGGCCAAGCGCTCGACGGTGCCCACATCCTGCCACAGCCCTTCATAAAGCTCGCCGCCGATAAGGCCGCGCGTGGCGGCGTCATAGAGCAGCGGCGCCAGGGGTGCCTTCTCGCCCGGCTTGACCGGAGCGACGAGCGCCGGCGCCATGACGGCGACGCCAGCGTAAGTGTAGCGCGGCGCGGGATCGTTGCCGACGCGGCCGCGCGCGAGAGAGAAGTCGCCCGCCGGCCGGTGCGGCGGGTTCGGCACCAGCACGAGGTAGGCGAGGCGCTCGCCGAGAACGATCGAGCGCAGGCACGCGAAATCGCACTCGCAGTAGACATCCGCGTTCACGAGAAGGAAGGGCGCTTGCCCGAGCAGCGCGAGCGCGTTGGCGATCCCGCCCGCGGTTTCCAGCCGCTCGCGCTCGCGCGAATAGTGCAGCCGCAGCCCGAAGCGAGAGCCGTCGCCGATGCGCTCGACGATGCGGCTGCCGAGGTGCGACACGTTGATTACCGCTTCGCGGAACCCGGCGCGCGCGAGGCGCTCCAGGTGCCAGGCGACGAGGGGCTTGCCGCCCGCCTCGACCAGCGCCTTCGGGATTTCGTCGGTGAGCGGGCGCAGCCGCTCGCCGCGCCCGGCGGCGAGGAGCATGGCTTTCATGCGATCTCGTCCAGCAATCGCGCGAGCGGCGCGAGTTCTCGATATCTTTTCGAAACTGAAAGAGCGTAGTCGATGAAGCGCGGCGTGTCCGCCAGATATTTCGGCTTGCCGTCGCGGTAGTTGATGCGCGCGAAGATGCCGAGCACCTTGAGGTGGCGCTGCAGTCCCATCCATTCGAACGCGCGCCAGAACTCGCCGAAATCCGTCGCGACCGGAAGCCCGGCGCGCTTCGCCTTTTCCCAGTAGCGCACGCTCCAGTCGAGCACGCGCGCCTCTTCCCAGCTGATGAAGGCGTCGCGCACGAGCGAGGCCATGTCGTAGGTGATCGGGCCGAGCACCGCGTCCTGGAAGTCGAGCACGCCGGGATTGGGGTCGCACACCATGAGGTTGCGCGGCATGTAGTCGCGGTGCACGTAGACGATCGGCTGCGCGAGCGCGCTCTTCACGAGGAGAGCAAAAATGTTTTCCAAAGTCTGTTTTTGCGAGCTCGATAGATCTTTCTTCAAATGCTTGTGCACGTACCAGTCCGCAAACAAGTTCATCTCCCGCCGCAGCAGCGCTTCGTCGTAGGGCGGAAGTTTGCCCGCGCGCGTCGCGAGCTGCCAGCGCAGAAGGGCGTCGGTGGCGTCGGCGAAAAGCTGCGCCGCGTTTGCGGCATTGAGCTCGTCCAGATAGGTGCGCGTGCCGAGATCGGAAAGCAGCAGGAAGCCCCGCTCCAGGTCCTGCGCCAGCACTTGCGGCGCGTGCACGCCGGCTTCGCGCAGCATGGCTGCGACACGCACGAATGGCCGGCAATCTTCTTTGTCGGGCGGCGCGTCCATCGCGACGTAGCTCGCGCCGTCGCCGAGCGTTGCGCGCCAGTAACGCCTGAAGCTTGCGTCGGCGGAGGCGGGGGCCAGCGCGAAAGAGCCGCCGAGATGCGGCGCGAGCCAGCGCTCCAAGGCTTCTCGTCGCGTATCGGCGTGTATCATTAAAAATTCTAACACCAAGGAAAAAGCTCTCCGGTTCCATGGCGTTCCGCCTCGCGCCGCTCGCGCTCGCGCTCGCGGCTGCCGCGCCGGCAGCCGCGCAAACCGGAAAGCCGGATCCGGAAGCGGACCGCACGATCATCGAAGCCGACGTGATCGAGGCCGTGAGCGACCTCGAGGTGAGCGCGCGCGGCAACGCCGAGATCCGGCGCGGCGACATGACGATCTTCGGCGAGACGCTGCGCTACAACAGCGAGCTCGGATGGGTGGAGGGCGAAGGCGGCGTGCGCCTGCAGCGCGGCGCCGACCGCTTCTTCGGCCCGCGCCTCTACTACAACACGCTCGACGACGCGGGCGTGTTCGAGGCGCCGAACTACCTGCTGCAGCGCGACCGCACGGCGCGCGGCAGCGCCGAGCGCCTGGAATTCCTCGGCCCCGGCCGCTACCGGCTGAGCAACGCGACTTACACCACCTGTGAGCCGGGCCAGGAAGACTGGCGGCTCGAGGCGCGCGAGATCGAGCTGGATTTCGACGAGGAGGTAGGAGAGGCGGCGCACCCGCGCCTGCGCTTTTTCGACACCACCATCGTCGCCTCGCCCTGGGCGACCTTCCCGCTCGGCGACCGGCGCAAGAGCGGACTGCTGACTCCCTACTACGCCCAGACCAGCGCGCGCGGCTTGGAGTTCGGCCTGCCCTATTACTGGAACATCGCGCCGGAAGCCGACGCGACCTTCACTCCGGTCTACATGGCGAAGCGCGGCGTCCAGCTGAAGAACGAGTTCCGCTATCTCGAGCGCGCTTACGCCGGCGAGCTCAAGTTCGAGTACCTTCCCGACGATCGCGAGTTCGGGGACTCGCGCGAAGGCGTGTCGTGGCAGCACTCGCACAGCATGCGCCCCAACATCACCGCGCAGCTCGACTACAACAGGGTTTCGGACGATTTCTATTTCGTCGACCTGGCGACCCGGGTGAAGCAGCTCTCGGTGGGCAACCTGCCGCAGGAAGCGACCGTGACGCACGGCGGCGCGTTCGGACGCGCTCCCTATTCGCTGCAGGCGAGGGTGCAGGCGTTCCAGACGCTGCAGGACCCGCTGGCGCCGATCGTGCCGCCGTATCACCGCGTGCCTCAGCTCAATTTCAGCACTGGCTACAACGACCTCGCCGGCGCGCTGGACGCAGCATTGCCGGCCGAATACGTGCGTTTCACGCATGTGACCCTGGTCGAAGGCACGCGCAGCTCGCTCAGTCCGACGCTCGCCGCGCCGTTCCTCGCCCCCGGGTGGTTCGTGACCCCCAAGGTGGGCTTGCGCTACGCGGCCTACAACCTGGAGCGCGTCCAGCCAGGACAGCCCCAGGCGCCGGAGCTCTCGGTGCCTTGGGGGAGCATCGATAGCGGCCTGGTATTCGAGCGCGATTCGGGCCTGTTCGGCGCCGGCTCGACGCAGACCCTCGAGCCGCGGCTGTTCTACGTCTACGTGCCGTACCGCAACCAGGACTCGATCCCGATCTTCGACACCGCGCTCGCCGACTACAACTACGCGCAGCTCTTCACGGAGAACCGCTTCGTCGGCGGCGACCGCTTCGGCGACGCCAACCAGGCGACCCTGGCGTTCACCTCTCGCTTTCTGCAGGCCGACGGGCAGGAGGTGCTGCGGGCCACGGTCGGGCAGCGCTACTACTTCGCCGCCGAGCGGGTCGGCCTGACGCCGACCTCGCCGCTGCGCTCCTCGACCGATTCCGACATCCTGGCTTCGATCGGCGGGCGCGTCGGCCGCCAATGGACCTTCGACGCGAGCACCCAGTACAACCGCGCCCAGCAGCGCTCCGAGCGCTATGCGTGGGCGGCGAGCTACCGGCCCGAGCCCGCCAAAGTGCTGAACGCGAGCTACCGCTACAACCGCGACGCGCTCAGGCAGGTCGACATCTCCGGCCAGTGGCCGCTGGGCCCGGGCTGGTACGGCGTAGCGCGCTACAATTACTCGCTGCTGGACGACCGGCTGCTCGAAGGCCTGGCCGGCATCGAATACAACGCCGGCTGCTGGCTGTTCCGCGTGGTCGCGTTGCGGGTCCAGGCGTCGACGGACGTGAGCTCCACGGCACTCGTGTTTCAGCTCGAGTTCAGCGGCGTGGGCAGCATCGGCACCGACGAGACGGTCGAGATCCTGAAACGCAATGTGCCCGGCTATTCGGTGAGCAACCCGGCCGACGCGCGGTTCGCCCCGCCCAGCGCGCGCCCGCGGCTGCCGTTCGAGCAGGTTTATTGAGGCATGAATAGGTACCTTTTCCTCTTCGTTCTTTTCATTCCATTCGCTGCCGCGGCGCAGGGCGTGGTGCCGGTCGACCGCATCGTCGCGGTGGTGAACAAGGAGGTCATCACCGCGACCGAGCTCAGCGACGCGGTGGCGGCGGCGCAGCGGCAGCTGCGTCGCCAGAAGACGCCGCTGCCGGAGCAGAGCCTGCTCGAGCGCCAGATGCTCGAGCGGCTGATCATCGACAAGGCGCAGCTGCAGCTTGCGCGCGACAAGGGCATCCGCGTCGATGAGCTGCAGCTCGACCGCGCCGTGCAGCGCGTGGCGCAGAGCAACAACCTGAGCCTCGCCGACTTCCGCAGCGCGCTCGAGCGCGACGGCGTTCCGTTCCAGGCGTGGCGCGAGGAGCTGCGCGAGCAGATCGTTCTTACGCGCGTGCGCGAGCGCGAGGTCGACGACCGCATCCAGGTGAGCGACACGGAGATCGATCTGTTCCTCGCCGAGCTGCAGGCGAAACCCGACACCCGCGTCGAGTACCAGATCTCCCACATTCTCGTGCGCGTGCCCGAGCAGGCGAGCCCCGAGCGCGTCGAGGCCGCGCGCGCGCGGGCGCAGAAGGCGCTCGCGGCGGCGCGCGCCGGCGCCGATTTCGCCAGCCTCGCAGCAAGCTATTCCGATGCCCCCGACGCGCTGCAGGGAGGCGCGCTCGGCTGGCGCAGGCACGACCGGTTGCCCGAGCTCTTCGCCGGCGCGCTCGCCGCCATGGCGCCCGGCGCCGCAAGCGAGGTGCTGCGCAGCCCCGCGGGCTTCCACGTGCTCAAGCTTGCCGATCGGCGCGGCGCCGCGCTCGACGCCGCGCCGGTCGTGCAAACCCGCATGCGGCACATCCTGATCCGGGCGGGCGAGTCCATGTCCGAGGGCGAGGCACTGCGCCGGCTGAACGACCTGCGCAGCCGCATCGTCAGCGGCTCCGCCGATTTCGCCGAGATGGCGCGCGTGCATTCGGGCGACGCCACCGCGGCGCGCGGGGGCGAGCTCGACTGGGTCTACCTCGGCGACACCGTGCCCGAGTTCGAGCGCGCGTACCAGGACCTCAAGGTGGGCGAGATCAGCCAGCCGGTGCGCACGCCTTTCGGCTACCACCTGATCCAGGTGTTGGAGCGCCGCTCCGCGGATATGAGCCCGGAGCGGCGCAGGCTCCAGGCGCGCCAGGCACTGCGCGAGCGCAAGGCGGACGAGGCCTACCAGGAGTGGCTGCGCCAGCTGCGCGACCAGATCTACGTCGAGCTGCGACTGGAGGAACGATAAGGCGCCCGGTGGTCGCGCTCACCTCCGGCGAGCCCGCCGGCATCGGCCCGGAGCTGTGCGTCCTGCTGGCACGCGAAGCATTCCAGGCGCGGGTGATCGCCCTGGGCGACAGGGAACTGCTAAAAGGCTTTCCCGAGGTCGAGCATGTTCCGCTGCGGCGTGCGCGCACCCCCGGCAAGCTCGATCCCGCTAACAGCCGCTACGTGCTAGAGGTTCTCGACCGCGCGATCGACGGTTGCCTTGCCGGCGAGTACGACGCGATGGTCACCGCCCCGGTGCAGAAAAGCGTGATTAACGACGCCGGCATCGCGTTCACCGGCCACACCGAATACCTGGCCGAGCGGGCGCATGCGCCGCACGTCGTGATGATGCTCGTGGGCGGCGGCCTGCGCGTCGCGCTCGCCACCACGCATCTGGCCTTGTCTGAAGTGCCTCGCGCGATCACCCGTGAAAGCCTCGCGCGCACGCTGCAAGTCCTGCATGCCGACCTGCAAAAGCGCTTCCACATCGCCCGGCCGCGGATTCTGGTCGCGGGCCTCAATCCCCACAGCGGCGAATCAGGCCACCTCGGCACCGAGGACATGGAGGTCATCGCACCGGCGGTGGCCGAGGCGCGGGCGGCCGGCATCGCGGCGAGCGGCCCGCTTCCCGCGGACACACTCTTCGTCCCGGAGCGCCTGAAAGGCGCCGATTGCGTGCTCGCCATGTACCACGACCAGGGGCTGCCCGTCCTCAAGTACGCCTCGTTCGGCCAGGGCGTGAACGTGACGCTCGGACTGCCCTTCGTGCGCACCTCGGTCGACCACGGCACCGCGCTCGATCTCGCGGGCACCGGCCGCGCCGACCCGGGCAGCCTGATCGAGGCGGTGAAGCTTGCCATTGAGCTCGCATCGCCCGCGTAAGAGGTTCGGCCAGCACTTCCTGCACGAGCGGGGAGTTCTGGAGAAGATCCTCAACGCGGTCGCGCCGGCGAAGGAAGATCTCTTCGTGGAGATCGGGCCGGGCGAGGGCGCGCTGACCGCGCCGCTGCTCGAGAAGGTGGCGAAGCTCGAGGCCATCGAGCTCGATCGCGATCTTGCTTCAAGCCTGGCGGCTAAATTTCCCCCCTGGAAGCTCACGGTGCACTGCGCCGACGCGCTCGAGTTCGACTTCGCGCGCTTTCCGCCCGGCATGCGGATCGTCGGCAACCTGCCGTACAACGTGTCGACGCCGCTGCTGTTCCATCTCGCGCGCTATGCGCAGCAGGTGCGCGACATGCATTTCATGCTGCAGCTCGAGGTCGTCGAGCGCATGGTGGCCGCGCCATCGACGCCGGCCTACGGCCGCCTTTCGGTTTCCCTGCAGGCGCGATTCCGGATGAAGAAGCTGTTCAACGTCTCGCGCGGCGCGTTCCGGCCGCCGCCCAAGGTGCAATCGGCGGTCGTGCGGATGGAGCCGCTGGCGTGGCAGCTGCCGATCGACGAGGACCTGCTGCGCAGGGCGTTTTCCGCGCGGCGCAAGACGCTGCGCAACGCGCTGCCCGGCATCGACTTCGAGGCCGTCGGGATCGATCCCGGATTGCGGCCAGAGAACCTCTCGCCTGAGGACTACGCGCGCCTTACGCTGCAATCAAGACTATGATTTGCGGGGTTCCTACGCATGGCGTACAAGCTGACCCTGCAGCAGAAGCCCGCCTGCCTGCACGCGACCGTCACCGGAGAGAATAGCAGGGAGAACGTCGCGCGCTACCTCCAGGAGCTCCGTCGCGAGTGCGTGGCCCGGACCTGCTCCCGGGTGCTGGTCGAGGAGCGTCTCGAGGGTGCCCGGCTGGGAACGAGCGATGTCTTCGCCATCGTCATGGACGAAAGCAGCCGCGCCGTGGGGGTGTTTCAGGCCATCGCCTACGTCGATGTGAACGCCGGCGGCGACATGATGAAGTTTGCGGAAAACGTGGCGCTCAATCGCGGAGTTCCGGTCCGGCTGTTCGGCACCGTCGCCGAGGCCGAGAAGTGGCTCGAGGATCCGTTCACTTCCGTTCGATGAACTCGATCTTGTAGCCGTCCGGGTCCTCGACGAATGCGATGACGGTCGTACCGCCCTTCACCGGGCCGGGCTCGCGCGTCACCTTGCCGCCGGCGGCGCGCACGCGCTCGCAGGCCTTGGCGACGTCGGGCATGCCGATGGCGATGTGCCCGAAGGCGGTGCCGAGGTCGTAGCGCTCGACGCCGTAGTTGTAGGTGAGCTCCAGCACTGCCGCGCGCTCCTCGTCGTCGTAGCCGACGAAGGCGAGCGAGTATTTCTGCTCGGGGCGGTCGGTGGTGCGCAGGAGCTTCATGCCGAGCACCCTGGTATAGAAGTTCACCGAGCGCTGCATGTCGCCGACGCGAAGCATCGTATGGAGCATTTTCATTTCGCCTCCTTCAGGATGGGTAGAGCGGCCCCGGCAAGCTCGAGCCGCTCGCGCGCGGCGAGCCAACCCGGGTAGAGCGAGGCGAGCAGGCGGTAGAAGCGCCGCGAATGGTTGAGCTCGACGAGGTGTGCGGTCTCGTGCGCGACCACGTAGTCGGCAAGCGCGGGCTCGATGTGCACCAATCGCCACGACAGGCGAATCGTCCCCTCCTCGGTGCATACGCCCCACTGCGTGCGCGCGTTCGACAGCGCGACTGGCGGCGCCGGGCGTCCCAGCAGCGCGGCGAAGTGCGCGGCCCGCGGGCGCAGCACCTCGAGGGCCGCGGCTTTCAGCCACCTCACAAGGTTGGGCATGCTGTTGAAAACGATCTTTTCTCCCTCGCGCCGCACAGGCCCGTCGCGCAACTCCAGCTGCACCGTTTCGCCGAAGAGCGGCAGCTGCTCGCCGCTCGCGCCGCGGAGGACCGCCGGCCGCGGCGCGCACGCCCATTCGTCCAGCTTGGCGAGGATCCAGCGCTCTTTCTCGCGCACGAATCCCTCGATGTCGCGCCACGGCGCGCGCAGCGGCGCGCAGACCTTGAGGCCGTCGGCGTCGACCGTGATGCCGAGCGTGCGCCGGCGCCGGCGCACGAAGCGATATTCGATCTTGCGCCCGCCGAGGCGGATCAGGTTAGCGCTTTTTGCTGTTCTTCGATCCATGTTCTGGCGAGCTCGTTTACGGTCTTGGCGTCGCGGTTCGCCGCGTCGATCGGCGGCCCGATGCGCACCGTGACCGTGCCGGGCCGCTTGAGGAACGCATTGCGCGGCCAGAACAGGCCGGCGTTGTGCGCCACCGGAACCACCGGGGCACCGCTCGCGCAGGCGAGCCAGGCGCCGCCGGACTGGTATTCGCGTGCCGCGCCCGGGGCGACGCGCGTGCCTTCGGGAAACACCACGACCCAGAAGCCCTGCTCCAGGCGCTCGCGGCCGCGCCGGGCGATCGCGCGCAGCGCCGCCACGCCGCGGGAGCGGTCGATCGCAATCGGGCTCATCAGCGCGAGGCCCCAGCCGAAGAACGGGATCCAGAGCAGCTCGCGCTTGAGCACCAGGACCTGCGGCGGAAAGATGAGCTGGAACGCCATGGTTTCCCAGGCCGACTGGTGCTTGGAAAGGATCACCGACGGTCGCGAAGGCAGGTTCTCGCGGCCCTCCACCCGCCAGTCGATGCCGACGATGAATCGGGCAAGAAAGATCACCAGGCGAGACCAGCCCGAGATGATGCGGTAGCGCGCCATGCGCGGCAGGGGAAACGTCGCGAGCGCGAGCAGCGCGTACGGCGGCGTGATCAGCGCGAGGCCGAGCGCGAACAGGGCCGAGCGCAAGAGGGTCAGAGGCGCGGTCACGGTGCCAGGTGCCGGGCGAAGGCAGCGAGATCGGGGAAGATGCGCGTCCCCGGCGGAAGCTTGCCTTCATCGCGGGTCATGGCTCCTTTGCCGGTGAGCACCAGCACCGGCCGCGCGCCCGCCGCCGCCGCGGCCTCCAGGTCGCGCTGCGTGTCGCCCACCATGTACACCTCGTCGAGCGCGACGTTGAAGCGCCGCGCCACCTCGAGCAGCATCCCGGGCTGCGGCTTGCGGCACGGGCAGCCCGCCTCGGGCAGGTGCGGACAGAAGAAGAACGCGTCGATGCGGCCGCCCACCTGCGCCAGCGCGCGCAGCAGCGTGTCGTGGATCGCGAACAGCGTGCGCGTGTCGAACAGGCCGCGCGCGATTCCCGACTGGTTCGTCGCCACGACGATGCGGTAGTCGGCCTGCGTCAGCCGCGCGATGGCCTCCAGGCTGCCCTTGATCGGCCGCCATTCCTCGGGCGACTTGATGTACTGGTCGCTGTCCTCGTTGATGGTGCCGTCGCGATCGAGAATGACGAGCTTCATTGCGCGAGCTTGGAGATATCCGCAACCCGGTTCATCTCTTTTCTGAGATCGGCAAGCAAGGCGAGCCTGTTGTGACGCAACTCGGGCTCTTTCGCCATTACCATCACCGAGTCAAAGAAGGCGTCTACCGGTGACTTGAGTACCGCAAATGTCTTGAGATAGCCGGAGAAATCGCCTCGTTCGAAGAGCTGCGATGCCTGTCGGGACGCCTTTTGCAACGCCTCGAACAAGGCTCGCTCGGCCGGTTCCCGCAGGTGTTCTGCCTCGGCTCCCGCGTAGGACTCCCCTCTCGCACCTGCCTGCTTCAAGATATTGACGACGCGCTTGTTCGCCGCGGCGAGGCTCTCGGCCTCGGGCAGCGACTGGAAAGCTTTGACCGCTTCGAGCTGCTGCGGCACCAGGCTCAGCTGTACAGGATGCTGGCTGAGCACTGCCTCCACCTGCAAGGTCGAGAACCCCTGATCCTTCAAATAGCCCGCGAACCGGTCGAGTATGAACATCTGGACATCGGTGCGCGCGTCGCCGATCTTGCCGCCATAACCGGCGAACGCTGCGTTGATGAGATCGTGCGAGGACAGAGGTAGCTGGCGTTCGACGAGAATCCTGATCACGCCCAAAGCGAAGCGGCGCAACCCGAACGGATCCTTCTCCCCTGTCGGCTGTTGCCCGATGCCGAACATGCCGGCCAGCGCGTCGAGCTTGTCCGCGAGCGCCACAGCGCAGGCGAGCTCTCCTTCGGGCAGCCGGTCGCCGGCGAAGCGCGGCCGGTAGTGCGCCTCGACGGCGTCGGCGACCGCCGGCGGCTCGCCGTCGTGCAGCGCGTAGTAGCGCCCCATCACGCCCTGCAGCTCGGGAAACTCGCCCACCATGCCGCTCGTCAGGTCGGCCTTCGACAGCCATGCGGCGCGCTCGGCCGCTGCGGCGTCGGCGTTGAGGCTTCTCGCAATCTGACCTGAAAGCATCTGGATGCGCATGACGCGGTCAAGCTGGCTGCCGAGCTTGTTGTGGTAGACCACCTTCGCGAGCTGCGGCACCCGCGCCTCGAGCCGGACCTTGCGGTCCTGGTTGTAGAAGAAGCGCGCGTCCTCGAGCCGCGGCCTGACCACGCGCTCGTTGCCGCCGATGATGTGGCGCGGATCGGCGACCTTCATGTTGGACACGATGAGGAACTTGGGCAGCAGTTTGCCGGCGTTGTCGAACAGCGGAAAATACTTCTGGTTCTGCCGCATGGTGAGGATCAGGCATTCCTGCGGGACTTCCAGGAAGGAGGCTTCAAAACCTCCCACGTATACCGAGGGGTGCTCGACCAGCGCGGTGACCTCGTCCAGCAGGTCTGCGTAAGTTCCCAGCGCGGCTTTCTCGCGGCCGGCAGCCGCTTTGAGCTGCTGCTCGATCTCCGCGCGGCGCACCGCGAAGTCCGCGATGACCATCCCGTCTTCGCGCAGCTTGCGCTCGTATTCGGACGCGTCCGCGAGCGCAAGCTCGCCTTTGCCCATGAAGCGGTGCCCCCGGGTGCGATTCGTCGACTCGAGGCCGAGCACCTTGCCCGGAACGACCCGCGTGCCGTGCAGCATCACAAGCCCGTGCACCGGCCGCACGAACTGCGCATCGCCATCGCCCCAGCGCATCACCTTCGGGATCGGCAATGACTTCAGTGCATCCTCGACCAGCGAGGCGAGCACTTGTTCAAGCACCTGTCCTTTCGCCTTGACGCGCGCCACGACGACTTCGCCCTTCGGCGTTGCCCGGCGCTCGAGCGACGCGACGCTCACGCCGTGCTTCCTGGCGAAGCCCTCGATCGCCTGCGCGGGCGCTTTGGCAGACGGCCCGGTGACCTCGGACTCGCGATCCTGGCCCGCGGGCTCCACATCCGGGATCAGCACCGCAAGCCGGCGTGGCGTGGCGTAGCACTTGGCCGCGGCATCCCGGCGCGCGAGTTGCGCCTTCGCAAGATCGCCGAGCAGGCGATCGCGGAAAGCCTCGGAGAGCGCGCGCAGCGATTTTGGCGGCAGCTCCTCCGTCAGAATTTCAACAAGTAGTGTTGACGCCATCGATCTACGCTGCGCGCTTCTTCAGCATTGGGAATCCGAGACGTTCCCGCGATGCGTAGTACTCCTCTGCAACGGCCTTGGCGAGCCCGCGCACGCGGCCGATATATGCCTGGCGCTCGGTCACCGAGATCGCGCCGCGCGCGTCGAGCAGGTTGAAGGTATGCGAGGCCTTCATCACCATCTCGTAGCCCGGCAGCACGCATTGCGCGGCGATCAGCCGCTTCGCTTCACTCTCGAAGTTGCTGAAGTGCGTGAAGAGCAAGTCGACGTTGGAGAGCTCGAAGTTGTACTTCGACTGCTCGACCTCGTTCTGGTGATAGACGTCGCGGTACAAGATAGGAGGGGACGCGTGCGTCCCCGCCCCGGCAGTCCAGACCAGATCGAACACGCTGTCCTTGCCCTGCAGGTACATCGCGAGGCGCTCCAGCCCGTAGGTGATTTCGCCGAGCACCGGCTTGCAGGCGAGGCCGCCGACTTCCTGGAAATAGGTGAACTGCGTGATTTCCATGCCGTCGAGCCAGACTTCCCAGCCCAGGCCCCAGGCGCCGAGCGTCGGCGACTCCCAGTCGTCCTCGACGAAGCGAACGTCATGTTCCTTGGGGTCCACGCCAAGCTCGACCAGAGAACGTATGTACAGCTCCTGGATGTCCGCCGGCGAAGGCTTGAGCACGACCTGGTACTGATAGTAGTGCTGCAGCCGGTTCGGGTTGTCGCCGTAGCGGCCATCCTTCGGCCGGCGCGAAGGCTGCGCATAGGCGGCGCGCCAGGGTTTCTTGCCCAGCGCCCGCAGCGTGGTCGCGGGGTGAAAGGTGCCAGCGCCCATTTCCATGTCAT
>Ga0180104_1000101_pt1 | contig 19038 bp, 16 predicted proteins | sample EasRiv730_16_1Da_FD_121791 | JGI IMG/M metagenome (GOLD analysis project Ga0180104, IMG submission 121791) | Soil microbial communities from meander-bound floodplain in the East River, Colorado, USA - East River metaG ERMLT730_16_1Da | ecosystem: Environmental > Terrestrial > Soil > Floodplain ... | reverse complement strand
GTACGCAAGTCGAACACGTCGTGATCACCAGCGTCGGCGACCTGGCTCCGTTCCCGAAGCGGGCAGCCGTCAATTTCGTCGTCAGGCGCATCAAGCACATGGTGCCGCCGTACCGCTTGCGGAACTCCGTGGGATTTCGCGATGCGCTGGCACGTGGTGCCCGATCCGGGTTCCGGCCGGTGGAGATCGGTCCCAACGACCTGGCGTTCCTCCAATACACCGGTGGAACGACCGGCGTCGCCAAGGGAGCGATGCTGACCCATCGCAACATGACCGCCAACCTGCAGCAGGTGGCCGAGTTCTGGAAGGCACTCATAGAGCCCGGCCGCGAGACCGTGATCACGCCATTGCCGCTTTACCACGTGTTCTGTCTCACTTGTAACTGTCTCGTGTTCATGCACCACGGGGGACTCAACGTGCTGGTGACTAACCCGCGCGACATTCCCGGGTTCGTGCGTGAGCTTCGCAAGTGGCGCTTCTCGATCATCACCGGCGTCAATACGCTCTACAACGCCCTTCTCGGACATCCGGATTTCGCCAAGCTCGACTTCTCGCGTCTGAAGCTTGGTGCCGCAGGCGGCATGGCGTTGCATCCGGCCGTTGCGGAAAAATGGCAGGCCGTGACGGGGCGGCCGCTCGTCGAAGGCTATGGCCTGACCGAGACGTCCCCGGTTGTGACGTGCAATCCCTTCGATAAACCGCGGATCGGTACCACCGGGGTCCCGCTGCCATCCACCGAGGTTTCCGTGCATGAAGGAGAGTCCGAGGTTCCGGCGGGTGAGGCGGGGGAGTTGTGGGTGCGCGGGCCGCAGGTGATGCGCGGTTATTGGAACCGGCCCGATGAGACAGCGAAGACGATCACCGAGGATGGCTGGCTACGCACCGGCGATATCGCGAAGATCGACCCGGACGGCTTTATTCGCATCGTCGACCGCAAGAAGGACATGATCATCGTTTCCGGCTTCAAGGTATTTCCCAACGAGATCGAAGCCGTGGTTGCCGAGCACCCGGCGGTGCTCGAGGTCGGTTGCGCCGGCGTTCCCGATGCAAGGTCGGGCCAGGCGGTGAAGATCTATGTGGTCGTGCGCCCGGGCGCCTCGCTGACAGCCGACGAGCTCACGGAGCATTGCCGGCAGGGACTCACCGGGTACAAAGTGCCGAAGCACGTCGAATTCCGTGCATCGCTGCCGAAGACAAACGTTGGCAAGATCCTGCGACGCGCGCTCGCCGAGGAGGAAACGAAGTCGCGTGCCGCTTGATGTGGCACCGGTTCCTACCGGATCAGCAGCCGCAGGACGCGATCGAGCCGCGGCCCGTACGGTGGCCGCAGTCCGAGCAATCCCGCCACGTCGAGTCCCGTCTGACGGTAAACGGCTCGCGCGTGGCTGAAACGGCGAAAGCCGTGCTCGCCATGGTATGCGCCCATCCCGCTCGCGCCGATTCCGCCGAAGGGCAGGTCCTCGACCAGGACGTGCATCGCCACGTCATTGGTCGTCACCCCGCCTGACGTCGTGCACGCCAGCAGCTCGCGCTCCTCGTTGCGATCACTGCCAAAGTAGTAGAGAGCCAGAGGTCTTGGCCGGCGATTGATATCGGTGATGACCTCGTCCAGTCCTTCGTACGCCTTCAGCGGCAGCAGCGGCGCGAAGATCTCTTCCTGCATCACCCGCATATTGTCGGTGACGCCCAGTATGAGCGCGGGCGGAATGAGCCGCCGGCGCGATGGCAGCCCCTCTGGCGTCACTCCAAGCTCAACCACGTCCGCACCCTTGGCACGCGCATCCGCCAGCAGCTCGGCGACCCGGCTCACGTGTCGATCGTTGATCAGGCTCGTGTAGTCACGGTTCGACGCCAGGTCGGGGTATGTGCGCTCCATCCAGCGGCGTGCCCGCTCTACGAATGCCTGCAGCGACTCGCGAGCAACGTAGGCGTAATCCGGTGCCAGGCACATCTGGCCGGCGTTTGCGAGCTTTCCGAGGAGAATGCGGTCAACGGCGCGGCCAAGGTCGGCAGAGCGGCCGACAACGGTCGGACACTTGCCGCCGAGCTCGAGCGTCACCGGAACCAGATGCTCGGCTGCCGCGGCCATGACGCGCCTGCCAACGGCGGTCGAGCCCGTGAAGAGCAGATGATCGAAAGGCAATCGTGAAAACTTCTCCGCGACCGCTGCGTCGCCGGTGATTACGCTGACTTCCCGCACATCGAAGGCGGCCGCGACCAGCCGCTGCATCAGGGCCGAGGTCTGTGGCGTGATCTCCGATGGCTTGATCATGCAGCGATTGCCGGCGGCCAACACGCCGGCGAGCGGACAGAAGCTGAGATTGACGGGGAAGTTCCATGGGCTGATGAGGCCCACGACGCCGAGCGGTTGATAGAGAATTTCCGTGCGCACGCCAGCGAGCCGAAACGGAAGCCCGGGATCGCAGCGCTGCGGTCGCATCCAGCGCCGAACGTGCTTGCGGACGTGTTGCAGGGCACGCACCGCCGGCACGATATCGGTGAAGCGTGTCAGGGCCGGTGGGCGTTGGCCGAAATCGGCCGCAACGGCGTCGATGATTTCTCGCTCGTTGTCGACGAGCAGGCCGATTCCGCGCTCGATGCGGTCGATGCGAACCGCTGTGCTCGCGCCGGCTTCCACCATGAATGCCGCGCGCTGTGCTTCGAGCGTTCGCTCGAGGTGCTCGTCGACCTCATTCACGGAACTGACCGACGCCGGTGCTGTTGTCATTCGCCATCACCAGTGGATACCCTTCATGATGGAAGCGAAGGCAATTGCATCGGCGGACGGCTTGGCGTCGCCGCCCCGGGCGCCACCCGCGGCTTCAGATTCCGGATACATCTTGAAGCTCTCGTTCATGATGATCTCGGACACTTTGGGTGCCAGCAGGGCGACGACCTGGGCAAAGATGCCGAGGCGAGTCGCCAGGCGCTTCGGCTGGTAGATGATCGCCTCGCAGACGATATCCGCGGCCTGCTCCGGGGAAATGAGCGAGAACTGCTGATAGATCCGCGTCGGCGCCACCATCGGTGTCCGGACCAATGGCATGTTGATCACGGTGAAGCGCACGCCGCGATCGCTGTATTCCGCGGCAGCGCAGCGCGAAAACGCTTCGAGCGCAGCTTTCGAGGCGTTGTATGCGGCGAAGCGCGGCGCGTTGCTCAGCACGCCGATCGAGGAGATGCTGATGACGTGGCCGGCGCCGCGCGCCACCATGCCGGGCAGCATTCCGAGCGTCACGTGCACGGCGGCGAAATAGTTGATGCGCATCAGCCGCTCATAATCGTGGAGCCGGTTGTACGTGCTCTCGATCGCGCGGCGAATCGAGCGACCGGCGTTATTGATCAGGATGTCGACGCGGTCATGCTCGCGCAGGATCTGCGCAATCACCCGGTCGCAGGCCTCCGGATCGGCGATGTCGCTGCTGTAGGTGCTGACTTTGCCGCCGCGGCCCGCGATCTCCTCGCGGGCGCGATCGAGCTTCTCGGGATCGCGCGCTACGATCACCACGTGCGCGCCGGCGTCCGCAACCTTGATGGCCGTGGCACGCCCGATGCCGGAGGACCCTCCGGTGATGAGCACTACCTTCCCCTTCACCGCACCGCTCAGGCTCTTATCCCTGAACAGATCGGGGTCGAGCTGGCGCTCCCAATAGTCCCACAGGCGCCAGGCGTAATCCTCGAGTCGCGGTACACGGATGCCAGTGTTGTTGAGCAGGCCCTGTGTGCGGCTCGAGTCGAAAATCGTGGGATGATTCACCAGGCCGACAATCGACTTGGGAATCCGGAGGTCGCGCATCACTTCGTCGACGATTCGCCGCAGGGGGCGAAGCGCGCCAATGGCTGCGCTGGCAACGTCCGGCAGCGCAGCGAGCAGGCTGGGATCGATGCGCAAGGTCATCGTCGGGGCATGCGCAGCCCTGGCGAACAGATTCATGACCTCACCGACCCGGCGATTCTGCGGGTCGGTGAGATGAAAGCACAGCCGATCCTGCCCGGGCACGTGCGCGAGATGGGCGAGGGCGGCGGCGACAAAGTCCACGGGAACGAGGTTGACGTGGCCACCTTCGAATCCGATCAGCGGCACCCAGCGCGGCACGTTGTCGCGCACTTTCTGGATCATCTCGAAGAAGTAGTACGGTCCGTCGATCTTGTCGGTCTGGCCAGTCTGGGAATGTCCCACCACCATGCCCGGCCGGTAAACGCGCCATGGAATGCGGCAAGTCTTGCGCACCATCGCCTCGGAATCGTGCTTGGTGCGGAAATAGGGGTGGTCGAGGCCCTCGGCCTCCTCGAACATGTCCTCAGTGAAGGTGCCCTCATAGCTGCCCGCCGCCGCAATCGAGCTGACGAAGTGAAAGCACGCGGCGCCGACGTCGTGCGCAAAGTCGAGCGCGTTCTGAGTGCCGAGGATGTTCGCCCGCTCGAGGTCGGCTGCTTCGGCCTCGAGATCGTAAAGGGCGCCCAGATGAAAGAAGTGTTCGATGCCCCCGCGGAGTCTCGCCCGGTCATCCGCGGCAACGCCGAGCAGGCCCTGACTGAGATCGCCGTACACTGGCGAGATGCGGCGGCCGTGCTCGCCCCAGCCGCGCAGCAGGGCTTCGACCTTGGCACGTGAAGCCGGCCGCACCAGGATATGCACCGGCGCCCCGCGTTTGGCCAATTCGCCAACGAGGTGCCGCCCGATGAATCCGGTTGCTCCCGTGACGAAATAGGCCATGAGTCCTGCGCTACGCCGCGCCCCGACGCGGGGCGAATCCCCGGCAACTTACCTTCTTGTGGTGCTGCTGGCATCGTGGGAAACCGAGGGTCAAGTCCGGCGGCAATTGAGCGAGAGTTGCAGGTCATGAGCGCTATCGAGCCCATGTCTTCCGTCGATCGGGCCTGGCTGCTGATGGAGCGGCCAGCGAAGCCGATGATGGCCATTGGACTGACCATCTTGGGCCAGCGCCTCGCTTACGCGCGTCTTCGCGACATCGTCACGGAGCGCTTCCTCGCCTTCGAGAGATTCCGCTGTCGGCCCGTCGCTGACGCAATTGGTGGCCGTTGGGTGCCGCAGGAGGATTTCTGTCTGGACGACCACGTGATTAGCGTGGCGCTGCCGGGGGCCGCGGGACAGCACGAGCTCGAAACGCTGGTGGCTGAACTCGCCGGAACGCCCCTGAGTTCAGAGCGGCCTATGTGGAGCTTTCACTTGGTCGACGACTATCGCGGCGGCAGCGCGCTGATCATACGGATCCACCATTGCTATGCCGATGGGATCGCGCTCGTACGCGTATTCCTGTCTCTGACGGAGACGGAGTCGAAGGCCCGCCGCAGCAAGGCCGTCCGCGGTGTCGCTCGGCAGGCGCCGCAAACTGAACTCCGATCCGGGGCGTTCGGTGAGCTGCTGGACTCGCTCGAATCGCTCTACTCGCCGGCGGCCGATCTCGTCGAGAAGGTCGTGAGCGAAGGCGCGAATTTGCTGGAGAAGGGTCTGCAGTACGCCTTGCATCCAACCGAGGCGGCGGCAGCATTGCGCAACGTCGCGGAGGTGGCAGCAGAACTGGCACGGATCGGCACACTGTCCGATGACCCGCCCACGCGCCTGAAGCGTACGCCAAGCGCGATGAAGCACGTGGCCTGGGGCGATCCGCTGCCTTTCGAAGAACTGCGCACCGTCAGCCGCGCGCTCGGATGTACGGTCAACGACGTGGTCATGGCGACTCTCGCCGGAGCGTTGGGGCGATATCTCGAGTCTCAGGGCGACGCGGTGAACAAACTGGTGGTTCGCGCGGCTGTGCCGGTGAATCTGCGCAACAATCCCGGCGAGGCGCTCACGCTCGGAAACAGGTTTGGCCTGGTATTCGTCGAGTTGCCGATCGGGATCCGGCACCCGCTGGAGCGCCTCTACGCCATGCGCGCGCAGATGCAGGCACTCAAGGGCTCGCGTCAGCCGCTTGCCACGCTGTTGTTGCTGGCGACCATCGGTAGCCTGCCCGCGCCGATCGAGGACCCGGCGCTGGCGCTGTTCAGCGCCAAAGCCAGCCTCGTCCTCTCAAACCTGCCCGGCCCGCGCGAACAACTCTACATGGCGGGTGTGCCGATTTCGCAGCTCCTCTTCTGGGTCCCGCAGGCGGGTAGCATCGGCGTCGGAGTCAGCATTCTGACGTACCGCAATCAAGTGCAGTTCGGTGTGATCGCCGACCGAAATCTCATTCCCGCGCCGGCCGAGCTCGTGAGACACCTGCACGCGGAGCTCGAGCGGATTATCCTGCTGGTCCTGATGGGACCCGGCGCGCTTGCAGAGCAGGGCGCACGTCACATTCCGAAGTGACGCTGATCCGCCGCCCTCCGGGTCAGCCTAATCCACGCTTCGCGCGCTCGACGTCGAGGCGCTCCATGGCGTCCGCCGGCTTCAGGAGCGCGGCCGCCTTGAAGAGCTTGCGGGCCCGGTCGCGCTGCGCGCGCTCATCGATGAGCAAGAGCGCGCTGGCGTACTCGACGCGGGCGATCGCCGCTTCGGGCGCGAGCTCAAGGGCCTTCTCGAAATGCTCGACAGCGGCATTCTCGGAGACGCCGTAAGTGAGCCGCGCCGCGAGGGCCCCGAGCTTGGCAACGATTTCCGCGTGATACAGGCCAAAGGCCACATGGCATTCTGCGTGTCGGGGTTCGAGCTTGAGCGTGCGTTCGAGGTGTGTGCGGACGCGACCGGCAATTCCGGCGGCCAGCGCCTGCACGATCGAAATCCGCTGGGAGTATCGGCCCATGACGAACGCCAGCATGTAGTGCGCATTGGGCTCATCCGGGAGTGCCTTGACTGCATCCTCGCCGCGACGCATCGCCGCCTCGAGGATCGCGGTCGCGCGGCTGGCGCTCGATTCGAGGTAGGTCGCGTAAACGCCCGCTGCCTTGTTCGCAGCGGCGGCTCCCAGCGGACCGAGGGCGCTACCCAGCTCGACTGCGGTACCGAAGTCACCCGCGTGAAATGCGCGCCAGGCCTTCTGCAATCCCTGGCTGAACGCGTCGGGGCCGCCTTCAGCGTCAATGCATTGCGCCACGCTGCGGGCGCGCTTGTCGAGACGCGCGACGCGCTCGGTGTCCGGAAAGGGCTCGCAGTCGCCGCCGTGTAGTCTTGCCCACTGACGCTCGAGCTTGCTGCCTGAATAGTCGTAGGCCGCCGTCCGGTGCGGAAACCGGGCCCACTTCGCCGCTCCCGGAGCCGTGCCCGCACTGTGGGAAGTACGCATCGCCATCTCCATATTGTCGCTCCTATAGTACGCGGCGTCACAGGTGGGCCTAGTCGTGCAATTACGCATGCATGCCGGGCATCGCCAATGGAGGATGAAGACATGGCAACCCGCAAGAAGTCTCGGAAGTCCCGCCCCGCCTCACCCCGCCTCGCACAGGCGCGCCTGCTGGAGGCCATGCATCAAGTCTGGCTCGCCGGTCTTGGCGCGGCATCGAGAGCGCAGACGGAAGGGCCCAAGCTCTTGAAGGAGCTGGTGGCCGAAGGTGCGCGAGTGCACGCCTCGACAAGTCGCGCGACGCAGAAGGCAGTTCGCGGCGCACTCGACCAGGTCCAGTCGGGTATCACCAGCCGCATGGATCAGGTGCGCGAGCAGGCCGGCGATGCGTTCGACAATCTCGAGAGGATTTTCCAGACGCGCGTTCACCGGGCGCTCACTCAGCTCGGGGTGCCGAGCGCCGAGGAAATCGCCGAGCTGACCAAGAGGGTCGATGCGCTCAATGCAAACATCGACAGGCTGCGGCATTCGCGCGTGAGCGGAAGAAGGCGGCGCGCGAGGCCGGTTCGGAAGAACGGCGAGCACGCGAGTGCGGCTGCCGCTTGACGGTCGATGCTGACGATTGAGCCCGCACTGCGAAAGCGGCTGGCGGGCGGGCGGAAAGTAGCGGTTGCGCTCGCGGGGGGCGGTCCCTTGGGAGCGTTCTACGAGCTTGGGGTGCTGCACGCCCTCAATGAGGCCATCGAGGGCCTCGAGCTCACGAAACTCGACGTCTACGTGGGCGTCAGTTCGGGCTCATTAATCGCGGCGGGTCTCGCGAACGGTTTCGACACGACGTGGATGGGCGAGACGTTCATCCACGACGAGTCGACACTGTTCCCGTTCACGCCGGCGATGCTGTTGCGCCCCGCCGTGGCCGAGTATGCGCATCGCATCGGGCAGCTGCCGAAGGCTCTGGCGACAATCCTCTATCAGTACGCGCGCGATCCCTTGCGCAGCGCCTGGCCGGCAGGTGTCGGTCCGCTGGGGAGGGTCGTACCCACCGCCGTGTTTGACAACGAACCGATGGAGCGCTTCCTGCGCGAGCTGCTCGCCTCGGCGGGTCACACGAATGACTTTCGCAAGCTGCGGCGGCATCTGTACGTCGTAGCAACCAATCTCAACACCGGCGAATCGGTCCGATTTGGTGAACGGGGCCGCGAGCACGTGCCCATATCGCGCGCGGTGGTCGCCAGCACGGCTTTGCCGGGACTTTATCCCGCCGTAGAGATCGACGGGCAGTTCTATGTCGATGGCGCGCTGATCCGGACGATGAATGCCTCTCTCGCCCTTGAGGAGGGCTGCAACCTGGTGATCTGCGTCAATCCACTCGTGCCCTTCGATGCGTCCAAGCCGCGGCCGGGTGCAAGGACCAACGTCGCCGAGGCGGGGTTGCCCGCCGTCCTCAGTCAAACGTTTCGCTCGCTGATCCACTCGCGCATGAAGGTCGGCATGGCGAGCTATAGATCGCGTTTCCCGGCGGCGGACCTGCTGCTGCTCGAGCCGGACCGGCACGACGACAAGTTCTTTTTCTCGAACGTCTTCCGCTACGCCGACCGGCGGCGGCTGGTCGATCATGCCTACCGTGTGACACGCCGGGACCTGCTGCGACAGAGCGACGCGCTGCGCGGTGTGCTGCGAAGGCACGGGATGCGACTGCGAATGGAGGTGCTGCGAAATCGGACCCGCACATTCTCATCCGCGGCTGCAGAGCGCCACAACCGCAGCCGCCATGTGACTCAGCGCCTCAGCCATGCCCTGGGTAGACTCGAACGCGCGCTGGGACGGCGTCAGGCGTCGGTTTAGCGGCGGTGGCGGCTCGCTTCTGGCGATGGGTGCTCGCTGGCGAGCTCGTCGTTGCGGCTGTTGTCGCGTGGGTATCGACGTTGGCGACGCCATGGCCGCTTGCGTTCACCATTGTGCTCGTACCCGTCGCATTCCTGGTGCTGCAAGTACTGCTCGTGGCTGGGACCCTGGTGTTTGGGCGGCTGTCGGCGCATGGCGCTTCGATGCGGTTGCACGCCGTGCAGGCGCTGCGCGTTTGCCTTACCGAGGCGCCCACCTTCACTCTCGCCAAGCTGGCGATGAGCGTCGAACCGTGGCAGTCGTGCCCCAAACCTGTCCGAGTGAAAAACAGTGCCCCGGCGCGTCCGGTGTTGCTGGTCCATGGCGTCTTGTGCAATCGCGCGGTTTGGCGTCCGCTCTACCGGCGGCTACGGTCAGCGGGTTTTGCACCGATCCGTGCGATCAACCTTGAGCCCCTGTGCGCGGACATCGACGCCTACGCTGACCAGATGGTGCGCGAGGTGTCGGCGCTTCGCAGCGAGGCCCGAGGCGTGCTCGTTGCGGTCGTGGCGCACAGCATGGGAGGCCTGGTTGCGCGTGCAGCGATGCGAAGGGGTGCGTCAGCGTCGATCAGTCATCTCATCACGCTGGGCACGCCGCATCATGGGAGCGCGCTGGGCCGGTGTGTCCCGGGCCCGGCAGGGAGGCAGTTACAGCGGTCATCGACGTGGCTGCAGGCGCTGAACGCGCAGGAGAATCGCTTCTCCGCGCTTGTCACGAGCATCTACAGCGAGGACGATAACTTGGTCGTTCCCGCGCGAAGCGCAGCGTTGGAAGGTGCCGAATGCCACGCCCTGCACGGCATCGGTCATTTTGGGTTGCTGCGCTCACCGCAAGCTCTCGAACACGTGCTGGCAGCGCTCCTGCATGCGGCCGCTTAATGAAGCCGCACGACATGACGCGGGAGTTGATCCGGGAGCTCGAGGATCTGTTTGCGCGCAAGCGATTGCTCGCGGGCCGGCGGGACGCAGAGTCGATGTTTCGTGCACGAGTCCGCGACCTGCGCACGTGGCAGGCGCGGCGCCTCGCACGCACCTATTCCGACATGCGCCGTGAGCCGCGTTTCAGGCGCGCCATCGATTTCTTTCTCAACGATCTCTACGGCCCGCAGGACCGTGCGCGGCGCGATGATGAGCTGATGCGTGCATGGCGATACCTCAAGCGCTCATTGCCGGAGGCGGCATTGCGGGTGCTGGGCGAGGCGATGGAGCTGGAGCTGCTGACACAGGAGCTGGATGAACAAATGGTGGGTGTGCTGCCTCCGGGACCCCTGACTACTGAGACCTACAGTGCGGCGTACCGGGCAGTCGGGCGACGCCAGTCGCGTCTGCGCCAGATCGACTTAGTCGTCGGCATCGGTGAGCAGCTCGATCGCCTGCGGCGGCACGCGTGGATCGGGCACGCGCTGCGCGTCGCGCACCGGCCGGCGCACGGGGCGGGATTCGGCGTGCTGCATGATTTTCTCGAGCGCGGATTCGACGCTTTCAGGCGCATGAAAGGGGCGGAATCGTTCCTGCGCACGATCCGGGATCGGGAAACACGCTTGATGGATGACTTGCTTGCCGGACGCGAAGGTCCGTTCCGGGAGGTCGCCGGGCGAGTGAGCGTCAACGATGCGTGAGCATACGTACGACTATGTCATCGTCGGTGCGGGCTCGGCAGGATGCGTGCTGGCGAACCGGCTCTCGGCGCAACCCGGCGTTCAGGTCCTGCTGCTCGAGGCGGGCGGTCGCGACTTAAGTCCGCTCATTCACATGCCGGCGGGTATCGCAAAGCTTGTCGGTAACCGCGACATCGATTGGCGCTACTACACCGAAGCGGAGACGGAGCTTCACGGGCGGCGACTCTACTGGCCGCGCGGAAGGGTGCTGGGTGGGAGCAGCTCCATCAACGCCATGTGTTACACGCGGGGTCATCGACTCGACTACGACGAGTGGGCGACACTTGGAAACCACGGGTGGGAGTACAAGGGTGTGCTGCCGTACTTTCGCAAGGCCGAGGACCAGGCGCGCGGCGCCAGCGAGCATCACGGAGTCGGCGGCCCGTTGCACGTCGAGGATCTGAGGTTCCGCAATCCGCTGAGCAGCGTGTTTGTCGAAGCAGCGGCGGCCATTGGGCTGCCGCGCAATGGCGATTTCAACGGCGCGGTGCAGCAGGGTGTCGGGCATTATCAGGTGAGGAAGCGCGACGGTCTACGCTGCAGCGCAGCTGTCGCATACCTGCATCCGGCCCGCGGCCGACGCAATCTTCGCGTCGCCACCCAGAGCCTCACGTCGCGCGTTCTCTTTCAAGGTCATCGGGCGATCGCCGTCGAGTATCGGCGCGCCGGCGCGCTGCATGTTGCCCGGGCGGATCGCGAAATCATCGTCGCCGCCGGCTCCGTCGGCTCACCTCAACTGCTCATGCTCTCGGGTATTGGACCGGCGGACGAGCTCCGGGCGCTCGGCATTTCGGTGGTCGCGGACCTGCCTGAGGTGGGCGGCAATCTGCAGGACCACCTTGATTTCTGCACGCTCATGCAGTGCCGGCAGCCGATCACCTACGACTTCAATGCCTGGCAGGAACTTGCTGTCGGCCTGCGCTATTTCCTGACGCATTCCGGGCCCGGAGTGAGCAACGTTGCCGAGGCCGGTGGCTTCGTGCGTACCCATCTCGCCACCGACGAACGTCCCGACGTGCAACTGCATTTCGTTCCGGCGCAGCTCGACGACCACGGCCGCAACCGGCTTCCCGGTCACGGGTTCACGGTGCACGCGTGCGTGCTGCGTCCGCGCAGCCGGGGGCGCATAGCGCTTCGGTCCGCGCGCCCGGAGGATTCGCCACGCATTCATGCGCGATACCTGACGGAAGCCTTCGATCTCGATGTCCTGATCGAGGCCGTATGCGTGTCGCGCGAAATTCTCCACGCGGGGCCGTTCGCGCCGTTCCGCGGGCCGGAAATCCTCCCCGGGGACAGTGTGACGACCCGCCCGAAGCTGGAGGACGTCGTGCGACGTAAGGCCGAAACGATTTATCACCCCGCCGGGACCTGCCGCATGGGAAGCGATGCCGGAGCGGTGGTGGATCCGCGGCTCCGCGTGCGCGGTGTCGAAGGGTTGCGCGTGGTGGATGCCTCCGTCATGCCCAAGCTGATCGGCGGCAACACCAATGCCCCGGTGATCATGATCGCCGAGAAGGCCGCCGAATGGATCTCGGCGGATGGATCCGCACCGCACGCCCTCAAATGAAGGAACGCACCGGATCCTTGCCGTCCCAGCCGATCGTGGCCCGGTAAAACTTGCTGAATACCGGCTCAAATGCGCCGCCGAGCTCGATGAACTCCACGAAGCCCGGGAGCAGGGCGGTCGTGTCCATGTAGGCGACACGTCCGCCGCTCGGCACGCGCGCGAAGAACGCAAGCTCGTGACCGGCGGCGCGATAGCGTTCGACGTCCTGATCGAAGTTCCAGGTGCCTACGCCCCAGTGGTGAAAACCGTACCCGCGCTTCTCTATCCCTTCGCGATACACGGAAGGCGCGTCGTTGTGCGGCTGGATGAGCTCGATGTTCATGTGGCCGGCAAAGCTCATCGCCAGAGCGACATCGGCGCGAGACGGTTTGCCACGATACAACGGATCCTCGCCCGAGAAGTGATCGAGCAGGAACCAGGGTCCGACGTTGAGCTTGCTGATCCAGTGGTCCATCGCCTGGCGGATGTCCTCGACGACATAGGCCATCTGGATGATGCCGTTATCGGGTTGGCCGAAACCGACGAGACTCATGCTTGCACCTCATGCAGCCAGCGGACGCAATCGTGGATCGCGGCCGACGCCGTCGTAAAGATCGAATCCGCGGTTGATCCAGTCGAAGAGTAGATCATTGCGCTCCAGCGGCGGCAGCGTGTTGATCGACGCAGCCCACAGGAACGCGCTCAATCCGCAGAAGTCCATGTAGTTTGGCTTGTCACCACCCAGCCACGGCGTATCCGCCAACGCGGTACGCAAGGGGCGAAGCGATTCGCGAATGGCGGGCAGCCGATCCTCACGACCAGCGACCACTTCCTCCATCGAGCGCCCGCCGAGGAACAGGCGTTCGCGGCTCTCGCGGATATAGGCCCGGTCCTCGGCTTTCGCAAAGTTGTAGTTGTCAAGCACGTAGCAGCGGAACATCGGCGGAAAGATATCGCGCCATAGCCAGCCGTCAAAAAATCGCGCGGCCACTCGTTCACCCGGAGTGTTGAAGAGCGCCGGGCGGTCCGGGTACGTGCGATCGAGATAGTCGGCGATGGCGAGGCTGTCGGGAACAATCGTGCCGCCGTCGTCGATGATCGGCAGGCGCTCGTACTTGCCGCCGAGGATTGTCCTGATGGCGGTGAATCCCACCGGGATCGATTCGACCTCGAAGCCCTTGTGAGCGATCGCGTACTTGATGCGCCACACGAACGGGCTGATGGTGCAGCCGTTCTCGAGCACCAGGTCGTACAGGCGGATGGAGCGCGGCGGGCTCTGTCTCATGCTGCCGAGTTTAGCCACGCGGCCGGCCGGTCACTCGCCCGACAGCGCAATAAGTCGCCACTGCACGCGTCGAACCAGCGGAATTCGCTCTCCGGTCATTCGGCGATCTTGCGTCCGAAGTCCGGCCTCATCGTCGAAGCAGCGGCTATTCGGCGCACGAATAGTCCACCAGGGTGGCCTTGTACTCGTCTCGGGGCAGGCTGCCGTAGGCAACGAGTTCGACTTCGGCGGTCACGAGCAGGCGTGCGCGGATCGCGCTGGCGATACGCTCCTGCATGCCCGTCGTGTTCGATCTGACCGTGACGACTACATGGTCACGGATTCGAAAACGCAGCAATGGCATCGCCTCGCGCTGCAGCGCTGTGTAAACCGGCTCACCGCGGGCCCCGTCCTCCCACGGCAGCGACTGGCCCGAGTCGGGATCCATCAGTTCGACGTGCACGAAGTCGCGCGCCATGAAATTCATGCCGTTGCCGTCATCATCTTCGGCCCACACTGTCAGAGAAACGTCGCCGATGCCCATCGCTTCGCGGACCCTGCAACCGAAGGCCTGCTCGAGCCGGTCGCGAATCAGCGGATCACCACCGCCGGGTTCTCCAGCGGTGATCATGTTCCGAAGGCCGAGGCGTCGGGTATCGATGCTCCGTTGGTGGCACCAATCGAGCAGATACAGGCCGTAGGACGGCGTGCAGCTGATACCAGTGGCGCCGAGCCGCTGCACAGCGCCAACCAGTCGTTCGGTGTTGCCCGTGCCGACGGGAATGCTGGTGCAGCCGATCTTTTCGAGCCCGTAATACACGGCCCCCGCGACGAAGGGCCCGGCGTTCGCAGTCAGAATGACGCGTTGCTGCGCAGAAAAGCCCGCGGCGGTGTAGCCGCGGGCGACATTGGTCGCAAACATCTCCAGGTCGTTGCGGGTGAGGCCGATGAAGCAGGGGACGCCCGTGGTGCCGCTCGTGGAGTAGACGCGGATCAGCTGCGCGGGATCGCACGCGAGATGCCGGCCGAAGGGGGGATGCGCGGCCTGGCTGCGACGCAGCTCGTCCTTTTCCGTGAATGGAAGGTGCCCGATGTCCTGGAGGGACCCGGCGCTGCGCGCGTCCCGGAAGCCGGCCTCGCCCAGCTTGACGCTGTAGAACTCCGAGCGCTCGAAGAGATACCCGAGCTGGCGACGATAGCGCTCGGAGTTGATCCGGAATTGCTCCTCGATCGACCGTGTTTCGATTTCCGGCGCGTACATCACTTCAGCTACAGTAGATCAATGAAAAGGCAGGCGTACAAGACAACGCGCATCGCCGGTTACGACGCCGGCCACGTCTCGATTCGAGGCAAGGATCTCGTCCGGGAACTGATGGGCAAGGTCACTTTCGGCGAGATGATTTTCCTGCATCTGACGGGAACGCTGCCATCGCGCCGCCAGGTCACCATCCTGGACGCAGTGCTGGTCACGATCATGGAGCACGGACTGATGCCGGCGGCGATTGCATCCCGGCTCACGCTGTATGGGGCGCCCGAATCATTCCAGGGCGCGATCGCGGCGGGACTGCTCGGCGTCGGTGATCGATTTGCCGGGACGGCGAGTGAGTGCGCGCGGCTGCTTGAACCGCTCGCCCGGGCGCCGGAACGCAAGCGGGCGGGCCTTGCCCGCGCAGTTGTGAAGTCCCATCGCGACCGTGAGCGTCCGATCCCCGGTTTCGGCCACCCGGTGCACCGCCGGCTCGACCCGCGGGTGGCTCGTCTGCTCGCGATCGTGAAATCGGCCTCCGCCCAGGGGAATCACCTGCGCGCGCTCGCCGCTCTAGAGCGTGAGGTGCGAAGGCAACTGCGGAAGAAGCTCGTGACCAATGTCACTGCAGCGATTGCCGTGGCGCTCGGTGAGGCGGGCGTTCCTGCAAGAGCCGTTCGCGGGATCGTGCTCACGGCCCGCTGCGCCGGGCTGACAGGTCATCTCCTCGAGGAGATGGACCAGCCATTAGCCGCGACGATGCATGCGGCCATCGAGGGAATCATCCGCTACGAGCCTTGAGGCTTCCACGGCTCACCCGTCACCGGGTGGCGGTAATGGAAGGGAACCACGCTGGTCTCCGGCCATGAGTAAGGCATTTCGGGGAGGATCTCGTCCGGGCCGATGGGGTTCTCGGGATAGGTCTTTTCGAACGGCGGCAGGTGCCCGCTGCTGTGGGCCCAGCCCTGCTCGTACGGGGCCTGCCAGCGGCCGACGTAGTCGAGATACTTGATCTTCCAGACCTCCTTGTCCTTCACATACATGTTCTCGTAGATGCCACCGCCCCAGAACTGCTGCGGCATGTGATCGAGCCGCTCCGGCTTCTTGTCGTGGTAACCGATCATGTTGAGCGCACGGAAGCGCGCCCGGGCTGACTTGCGGTTCGCAGCGATCGAAACGACGTCCTGCATCTGCAGATGGTCGAGAAGGAAGCCGAACACAGGGCCGTTGTGACCCTTGGTGAAGGTCTTGCGGAACCAATCGCAATAGAGACGCTTCACACCCGCCTTGCCCTTGTACAGGCCATTGAGGAAGCGCACGGAGCCATCCTCTGCGAACAGCGCCACGGCTTCGTCGTACAGGCACATGTCGATGTAGTAGCCATAGATGAAGTGCAGGCACCGCACCGCATGGATGTCCTCGACGATACCGAGCTGCCGGGCCAGCCGGTCGACTTTCTTCTCGAGTGCCTTGAGCGCATCAGTCTTGCTCATTGTTCTTGATCTCCTGCCTGGTTCTGCTGGGTGGGACGCTGCCGTCGCTGTACGGCGCCCACGATGACGCCCGCGGAATTTTGCGTCAACAGGTCGCATCCTCTAGCCTTGATTGACCGACCCGAGCGGGGGGCATCCGGTTGCACAATCTGTTTCCCAAGACGCCGACATTCACGGGCTTCAACGAACCGCGGCGGATCGAGGCGGACGTCCTCGATCTCGAGGTCGAGGGCAGCCTGCCGGCGGCGCTCGAAGGGTCCTTCTATCGTTGCGGGCCGGACCCCCGATTTCCGCCGCGTTTGGGCGATGACATCAACATCAACGGCGACGGCATGGTCACGATGTTTCGCTTCACGAAGGGCCACGTCGATTTCAGGAGCCGGTACGTCCGCACGGATAAATTCCAGCTCGAGAGCGCCGCGCGCTGCGCGCTGTTCGGCGCCTACCGCAATCCGTACACGGATGATGCGAGCGTCTCGGGGCGCGATCGGACCACCGCCAACACCAGCGCCGTGTTCCATGCGGGCAAATTGTTCGCGCTCAAGGAAGATGGTCTGCCACATGAACTTGATCCGGACACACTGGCAACGCGCGGCCGCTTCGACTACGGCGGGCGAATGAAAAGCCTCACGGCGACAGCCCATCCAAAGATCGATCCATCCAGCGGCGAAATGGTCTCGCACGGTTACGAGGCGCGCGGACTGGCAACCCGTGACGTCGCGCTCCAGGTCATTGCGGGCGACGGCTCGCTCGTGCGGGAGGAGTTCTTTCTTGCGCCGTACGTCAGCTTCATGCATGACTGGGCGGTGACCGCCGACCATTTCGTGTTCCCGTTCTGGTCGACGACTGCCGACGAGCAGCGCATGCGGGCAGGCGGGCCGCACTGGATGTTTGAGCCGGATCGGCCGGTCAAGATCGGGATCATTCGCCGGGACGCATCCACGGAAGACATGCGCTGGTTTCAGGCTCCGCCGAGCGGGCTCGGCCACATCCTGAATGCCTTTAACGACGGCGCAAGGGTTTTCGTCGATATCTTCGTGAGCGAGCGCAACCAGTTCCCGTTCATCGCGAATGCTGACGGAGCGCCCTTCGATCGCGACAAGGCCACGCCGAGACTGACACGCTGGGTCTTCGATCTTGCGAGGCCGGGCGAACAATTCGAATCGCAGACGCTGTACGAGGACTTCATGGAGATGCCGGCGATTGACAATCGCTACCAGCTGCATCCCTATCGCCACGGATTTGGCGCCATCGTCGATCGCTCGCGACCGCTGAACGTCGCGGGTACGATCGGCGTGGGCTGGAACACGCTGGTGCACATCGACATGACAGCCGGCAAGCTCGACCGATACTTCGTCGGTGAGAAGACCACTTGCCAGGAACCCTGCTTCGTGCCGCGGGCGCCCAGCGCTGCGGAAGGCGATGGGTTCTTGTTGTCAGTGCTGACGCGGTGTGAGGACGAGATGCGCAGCGAGCTCGCGCTCCTCGATGCGCAACGCATCGCAGAGGGACCGATCGCAACCGTGCGTATGCCATTTCGCCTGCGCGCTGCGATTCATGGCTGCTGGGTGCCCACGAATGTCACTCGAGCGCACTAGTCCTCCTTTTCGTGCGGATCACGTTGGTAGCCTCCTGCGACCGCCGGAGCTCCTCACCGCGCGCGAGAAATTCCGGCGCGGCACGCTGACCGCGGCGGAACTCACGCGCCTCGAGGACCAGGCGATTCGCGAGGTCGTCAGGCTTCAGGAGGATTTGGGGCTCAAGGGTGTAACCGACGGGGAGTTCCGGCGCACCCTCTGGCACGTCGACTTCCTGAATCAGTTCGCCAACGTCGAGGTCGCGCGCTCGAAGGTCAAAGTGAAGTTTCATACCGAGGAGGGCGATATCGACCGCCTGCCTTCGGCGCTGCGCGTCGTCGGCAAGCTCAGCCGCCCGCACCCGATATTCGTCGATCACTTCACGTTCCTGAAATCCGTGGCACGGGCGACTCCCAAGATCACGCTCCCTTCGCCCAGCATCCTGCATTTTCGCGGCGGCCGGGGTGCTATCGACAGCAAGGCCTATCCGGACATGGCGCAGTTCTACGCCGATCTGGCGCGCGTCTACTCCGAGGAGGTCAGCGACCTGGCGCAGGCCGGCTGTCGGTACCTGCAGATCGATGAGGTTAACTTCGCCTATCTGTGCGACCCGAAGTTCCGGAATGAAGTGCAGAACATCGGCGAGGACCCGGCCACTCTGCCGCTGACCTACGCGCGGTTGATCGACGAGTCGATCGCCTCAAGGCCGAATGACATGACCGTCTGCATGCACGTGTGCCGCGGAAACTTCGAGAGCGCGTGGTTGGCCGAGGGTGGATACGATCCGGTGGCCGAGGTGCTGTTCAACGCGATCGATGTCACCGGATACTTCCTGGAGTATGACTCGGCGCGCGCCGGTGACTTCAAGCCGTTGCGCTTCGTGCCCAAGGGCAAGGTCGTCGTGCTGGGGCTCGTCACCAGCAAGCGCGGTGCACTCGAGAACAAGGACGATCTCAAGCGCCGCATCGACGAGGCCGCACGCTATGTGCCGCTCGAACAGCTGGCGCTGAGCCCGCAATGCGGATTCGCGAGTGGCGAACATGGCAACAAGCTCACGGTCAAGGAAGAGGTCGCGAAACTCAGGCTGATCGTGGACGTGGCGCGCGAGGTCTGGAGTTGAACCGCCGATGAACCTTCAGTTGTCG
>Ga0180104_1000100_pt1 | contig 19127 bp, 20 predicted proteins | sample EasRiv730_16_1Da_FD_121791 | JGI IMG/M metagenome (GOLD analysis project Ga0180104, IMG submission 121791) | Soil microbial communities from meander-bound floodplain in the East River, Colorado, USA - East River metaG ERMLT730_16_1Da | ecosystem: Environmental > Terrestrial > Soil > Floodplain ... | reverse complement strand
GCTCATGCTCGACGCCCAGGCGGCATTCCAGGTGCCGATCGTGTTCGCGGGGCTGATCGTGCTGGCGGTGCTCGGCATCCTGCTCTACGCGGCGACGGCCGCGATCGAGGCGCGCTTCACCGGCTGGGCTTTCCGTGGACAAGCGAATAGGTAAACTGGAGCATGGCGAGAATTCCCTATGAAGATGAAATCATCATTTCGTGGGTCGAGCTCCATAGGGACGCGCGCTACCTCTCCGAAGTCCTGCACCAGAAAGGGCCCTGGAAGGGAATCATCGCGGTAACGCGCGGCGGCCTCGTGCCGGCCGCGCTGGTGGCGCGCGAGCTGGACATCCGGCTCATCGACACCATCTGCGTGACAAGCTACGACTCGGGGGCCGCCGGGGCAGCTGAGCAGCAGCAGGGCCAGGTCCAGGTGCTCAAAGGCGTGAGCGGCCAAGGCGAGGGCTATCTGCTGATCGACGACCTGGTCGATACCGGGAAGACCGCGCAGACGGTGCGGCAGCTCCTTCCCAAGGCGCATTTCGCCTGCCTCTACGCCAAGCCCGCATGCCGCCCGATCGTCGACACCTTCGTCAAGGAGTTCAAGCAGACCAAGTGGATCCACTTCCCCTGGGACATCGAGTACAAGTTCGCCACCCCGATCAAGGACGGGGGGCGGGTAGTGGCAGGACCGTAACGGCAGACCAGCCCAGGCAACGCCCTAGTACGTTGGTTCGATTCCAACCTCCGCCTCCAATCCTCTCCCGGTAAACTGCGGGCATGAAGCTCGAGCTGGTGATCGGGAACAAGAATTATTCGTCCTGGTCGATGCGGCCCTGGGTGCTGCTGCGTCAGGCGCAGATCCCGTTCAAGGAGGTGCAGCTCAAGTTCACCGATGCCGGCAAGCCCGCAGGCGTGGACCCCTACTCGCCGACGGGCAAGGTGCCGGTGCTGATCGTCGACGGCGAACCGGTATGGGACTCGCTCGCGATCTGCGAAACCGTGGCCGAGATGCATCCGGAAAAGCACCTCTGGCCCGAGGCGCCGGAGGCTCGCCGCATGGCGCGCTCGGTGTGCGCCGAAATGCATTCGGGGTTCCAGGGGCTGCGCGGCGCCATGGGAATGAATATCCGCAGCAGCCATCCAGGCAAGGGCATGACGCCCGACTCGCGCAGGGACATCGACCGCGTCATCGCGCTGTGGACCGGATGCCGCGAGCGCTTCGGCGGCGCGGGCAGCCTGCTTTTGGGGCGCTTTTCGATCGCCGATGCTTTTTACGCGCCGGTCGTGACGCGCTTCCAGACCTACGCGGTCAAGCTGCCGCGAGTGGCGCAGGAGTATTGCGAGGCCGTGCTGGCGCTCGCCGCGGTGCGCGAGTGGTGCGACGCTGCCCGCCGCGAGACTGAGTTCGTGGCCGCCGACGAGCCCTACGCAACGCGGTGAAGGTCTACACCGTCGGCGGAGCCGTGCGCGACGAGCTGCTCGGCCTGCCGGTCAAGGAACGCGACTACGTCGTCGTCGGCGCCACGCCGGAAGAGATGGCCCGCCTGGGATTCAAGCCGGTCGGCAAGGACTTCCCCGTGTTCCTGCATCCGCAGACGCACGAGGAATACGCGCTGGCCCGCACCGAGCGGAAAAGCGGGCGCGGCTACAAGGGCTTCACCGTTTACGCCTCGCCCGAGGTGACGCTGGAAGAGGACCTGAAGCGCCGCGACCTCACGATCAACGCGATGGCAAGGGCCGAGGACGGGACGCTGATCGATCCCTTTGGGGGCAGAAAAGATCTGCAATCCGGCGTGCTTCGCCATGTCAGTGAGGCTTTCGCCGAGGACCCGGTACGCATCCTCCGCGTCGCTCGCTTCGCCGCGCGCTTCGGTTTCCGAGTTGCCGAACCTACCCTCAAGTTGATGAAAGACATGGTGGCCTCGGGCGAGGCCGACTACCTCGTGCCGGAGCGTGTGTGGCAGGAATTTTCGCGCGGCCTCGCCGAGCCGCGGCCCGAGCTGATGTTCGAGGTGTTGCAGCGCTCGGGTTTTCTGGACAAGGCATTTCCCGAGCTCAAATCCTGGCCGAAGCGCTTCTCGGGATCGGTCCCGGTGCGCTGTGCTCTGCTCGCCTGGCCGCTGAAGGAGAAAGAGGTGGAGGCTCTGTGCGAGCGGCTACGGGCGCCGAACGAGGTGCGAGAACTCGCTGTTATGGGTTCCAAGCAAAAGCAGGCAATCCGGGCTGCACACAGTGCTACCCCGCAGGCCCTCCTCGAGCTGCTCAAGGGTACCGACGCGTTCCGCCGCCCGGAGCGCTTCGCCGAGCTGCTCGAGGTGGCGCGGCTCGCGGACCCCGCGATCGACACGGCGCGCATCGAGCGGGCGCGCGCCGCCGCGGCCGCGGTTGACGCCGGCGCGATCGCGAAGTCCGCGCAAGGCGCGGACATCGGCCGCCGCGTCGACGAAGCGCGGCTGAAGGCGATCAAAGAACTTTGCTGACCAGCCAGACCAGCAGCGAAAACACGAGCGTGCTGGCAAGGGGAATGTAGTAGATTCGTCCGCGCACCGGGACCGAGAAATCTCCCGGCAGGCGCCAGGCGCCGAAGCGCGGCGCCAGCACCGCAAAAACGACCAATACCACCAGGACCGTCACCAGCCACTTCAACATGATCGAACTCTATACCTGGAGCACTCCGAACGGCCGCAAGGTTTCCATCATGCTGGAGGAATGCGGCCTGCCGTACCACGTGACAAAAATAAATATCGGCACAAACACCGAGCAGTTCGCGCCCGAGTACCTGAAGATCAACCCGAACGGCAAGATCCCGTCGATCGTCGATCCCGATGGCCCGGACGGCAAGCCGATCGCCATGATGGAGTCAGGGGCAATCCTGATCTACCTCGCGGACAAGACCGGGAAGTTTTTTCCACAGAAACACAAGTACCAAGTCCTGCAATGGCTGATGTTCCAGATGGGCGGCGTCGGCCCGATGTTCGGCCAGGCGCACCATTTCATGCGCGCCAAGAAGGACGAGATCCCCTACGGCACCGAGCGCTACGGCAACGAGGCGAAGCGCCTGTATGGCGTGATGGACAAGCACCTCGCCAGCGTAAAGTTCTTTGCGCAGGAATATTCCATCGCCGATATCGCCATCTACCCCTGGGTCGCGCGCCACGAGTGGCATCGCGTCGACCTCGCCGCATTCCCGAACGTAAAGCGCTGGTACGACGCGGTGGGCGCGCGGCCGGCGGTGGTCAAGGGCATGGCGGTGCCGCAGGTGTGACGCCCTTGCCCTGGCGCGCGCTGCCCGCCGTTCTGTTCCTTGCCGGGCAGGCGGCGCTCGCCATGGAGCAGCATTCGATTCCCTCGCTCGACGGGAAGCTGCAGCTGCCGGGGTACTTCTTCGAGGCGAGCGCGCCGGGGCCGCGGCCGGCGGTCGTCGCGCTGCACGGCTGCGGCGGCCTGCTCGACTCGAAGGGCGGGCTCAGCCGCAACCGCTACCGCGTCGCCGAGTACCTGAACGTGGAAGGCATGCACATGCTCGCGGTCGACAGCTTCACGCCGCGCGGCTTGAAATCGGTTTGCGAGACACGTATCCGGCTGCGAAGCATCGACGATGAGGACCGGCGCGAGGACGTGTTCGCGGCGATCGGCTGGCTCGCGCAGCGGCCGAACGTCGACCGTAACCGCATCGCGGTGGTGGGGTACTCGAACGGCGGCAGCGCGGTGCTGAGCGTGCTCGACCGGACCGACAGGATGGTGCAAGCGCAGCCGCTCCAGCCGCGCGCCGCGGTCGCGTTCTACCCGGCGTGCACCCGCTACAACGAGATGTGGAACTACGCGATCGCCGCGCCGCTCCTCCTCATGATCGGCGAGCTGGACGAGTGGACGCCCGTGCACCACTGCGAGCGATTGCACGGCAAGGTGGCCCGTGCGCAGACCAGCGCCTTCTTCGAGCTCATCGTCTATCCCGGCGCCCACCACGGCTTCGACGGTTACGGCCCGCTCCAGCTCCGCACCGGCCTGCCCACCCGGAGCGGGGGCGCCACGGTCGGGGCGCACCCGGAGGCGCGGGAGAAGGCGCTGCGGCGGATGTTCGAATTTTTGTCCGAGAAAATGAACGTACCGCTTTCCCTCACGCATGACGAGCGCCTCAATGGGCATCGCTACGCCTTGCCGCCGGAGAGCGGCTTCGCCCGCATCGACGACGTCGCCAAAGTCCCGGTCAGCGAGAGAGGCCGCGTGCGCTACGCGCAATACCTGGAGCTGGCCAAGCCCAAGGCCTTCGCCATCACCGAAAAAGGGGGCTGGTATTTCAGGAGCGAGGACGCGGAAGCCATGCAATGGGTCCTGCAACGCTGCGAGAAGAGCGGCAAATGCTGGCTCTACGCGGTGGACGGCCGGGTGGTCTGGACGCGGGACGTCGCGACGCGCATCGACGCGGCCAGGCTGCAGCGCAGCGCCCCGACGACGAAAGCCCGCGCCGTTCCCGAGCTAAACTAGCGCTCGTGAGCGCCGAGCTCGGCAAGATCGCGCTGTTCAAGGGCCTGGAAGCCGGGGACCTTCACGCGCTGAGCGAGCGCACTACGCCGCGTTCGCTTCCCGCCGACGCCGTGGTCTTCACCGAGGGGAGCCCCGGCGACTCGATCCACTTCATCCTGAGCGGCAAGGTGAAGATCTACCTCAACGACGCGAACGGCAAGGAATTCATCGTGGACGTGAGGAAGGCCGGCGGGTATGTCGGCGAGATGATGCTCGACGGCAGCCCGCGCTCGGCGAGCGTCAAGACGATCGAGCCCTCGGAGTTCGGCGTTCTGTCGCGGAGCGATTTCAAGGAGCTGCTCACCCAGCACCCGGAGGTCGCGCTGCACCTGATCCGAAACCTGATCCGCCTCACTCGCGGCCACAACGTGCGCACGCTGCAGGACGTGCGCACGCGCGACGAGCTTCAGATCTACATCGAGCAGCTCAAGGTGGCGAAAGGGGCGGACTTGCCCAGCGTGCGGCGCTGGCGCACCGCCAAGCGCTGGGTGCTCGTCAGCCTGCTGGTGTTCGCCGCCGGCCAGTATTACTTTTTCGACATCCTGCTCGAGATGATGTCGATCGGCGGCGGCATCACCGTCTCGGCCGGGCGCTAAGTCTGATATAGGCCCTGTTCGTCCGGGTAGGGCTCGATATCGAAGATGTCGAGCGCCGGCGGCGGGCGGTTGAGCCGCTCGGGAAGCCAGGTCGCGATCGCCGGGAACGCGAGCAGGAGGCCGATGGCGAGCGCCTGGATCGCCATGAACTCCATCATCCCTTTGAAGATCGTCGCGAGCGGCCAGTCCGGCGCGACCTGCTTCAGGTAGTAGCCCGACATCGCCACCGGCGGCGACAGGAACGCGGTCTGCAGAGTGACCGCGACCAGGGCGCCGAACCAGATCATGTCGATGCCGAGCGCGGCGACGACCGGATAGAAGATCGGCACGAAGACCAGCACGATCGCCGGCCACTCGAACGGCCAGCCGAGCAGGAAGATCAGCACCACGACCAGTGTCAGCATGAGCGTCGGCGGCAGGGCGAGGCCGAGCAGCCATTCGGTGATCCACGCCGCGGTGCCGAGGCGGGCGAACACGGCGCCGAAGACGTTCGACGCCACCGCGAGGAAGAGGACCATGCTGGAAGTGGCGAGCGTGCGCAGTAATACGTTTTTCAACCCCGCCAGATCGAATCGCCCATGTGTGATGGCAAGTGCGAGCGCGCCGAGCGCGCCGATGCCCGCGGCCTCGGTCGGCGTCGCCAGCCCGGCGAGGATCGAGCCGAGCGTCGCCGCGACCAGCACGGCGAGCGGTATCACGCCGATCAGCGCTTCGCGGGCGATCGTCAGGCCGGACGACGCGCGCAACGCCCGCGGCAGCGGCGGGCCGAGCGTCGGATCGAAATGGCAGCGGATCAGGACGTAGGCGAGGTACAGGGTGGCCAGCAGCAGCCCGGGAAGCATCGCCGCGGCGTAGAGATCGACGACCGAGACGCCGAGCACCGGCCCGAGCACGAGCAGCATCACCGAGGGCGGAATGAGGATGCCGAGGGTGCCGCCCGCGGTGATCGCGCCCGCGGCGAGGCGCGGGCTATAGCCCGCGCGCAGCATGATCGGCGCCGCCATCAGCCCGAGCACGGGCACCGCGGCGCCGACGATCCCGGTCGCCATCGCGAACACGGTCGCCGTCAGGATGACGACGGCGAAGAGCGAGCCGCGCACCGGGGCCAGCGCGAGGCGCAGCGCGAGGAACAGCCGCTCCATGAGCCCCGCCTCCTGGACGAGGTAGCCCATGAAGACGAACAGCGGCACCGCGGCGAGCAGCTCGTCGCGCATCAGCCCGGTGGTCTGGAAGAACGCGAGGTCGAACACGCGGCCTCCCAGGACCAGCGCGCCGAAGCCGAACGCGAGCACGAGCAAGGTGAACGCCACCGGGAAGCCGATGAAGATCGCCCCCATCATCACGAGCAGCATGGCGAGACCGATCAGCGCTTCCATGCGTGAAGGCTTTTCAGGAACTCCGAGACGCCTTGCAGCAGGAGAAGCAGCGCCGAGACGGGCACCAGGGCCTTGAGCGGCCAAAGCGGCGGAAACCAGGCGGTGTCCGCCGAGCGCTCGCCGATTGCGTACGAGTTCCAGGTCGCCTCGAGGCCCGCCACCAGGAACAGCGCCATCCCCGGAAAGAAGCACGCGAGATAGGCGACGCTGTCGATCGCGGCGCGCGTGCGCGCCGGCCACTTTTCCCACAGGAAGTCGGTGCGGATGTGCGCCCCCGTGCGCAGTGCATACGCGGCGCCGAGCATGAACATCGCCGCGTACAGCGTGTAGATGGTCTCGTAGGCCCACGACGTCGGCGCGTCGAAGGCGTAGCGCGCAACGACCTCCCAGGTGACCGCGGCGAGGAGCGGCGCGATCAGCCACGCGAACAGCAGCGCGCTCCTCTCGGTGAAGCGGTCGATCGCGCGGGCGACGCCCAGCATCAGCCGCCCGGTTTGCGAGCGTGCTTCGTCAGAAAGGCGTTGATCTCTTCGAGCGCGAGCCGCGGCTCGCCGGGCACCGGCTTCGAGCCCACGACGCGGTTCATCCACTCCATGTTCTCCTGCATGCGCGCCACGACCCGCCGCCACTCGGCGGCGGTGTAGCGCTGCGGGTCGGGCAGCACGTGGCACTGGCTGCACGCCAGGCGGAAAGCCTCGCCGGAACGCCGGTTGACTTCGGGATAGCGCACGGGATCGAGCGGCTTCTGCGCGTGACGCTGCAAGTACGCGACGATCGCCTTGGTGTCTTCGGCGGCCGGCGCCTTCACCCCGGCCATCATTTCCGCCATCAGCGTCCCCATGTTCCCCTTGCCCTCCATGCGCAGCACCATGCGCTCGACGATGCCGGGCCATTTGGCGGCATGGTGCATCGCGGGATTTGGGAGGTTGTGGCACTGCACGCAGTAGGCGATCACCAGCTTCGCGCCGGCCGAGCGCGGCTCCGGCAGCTGGCTCGCTTCGTAGGTCGGCGGCAGGATGCGCTCGAGCATCGGGCCGTGCGGGCTCGATTCCCAGCGCTTTTTGGCATCCGAAATCTCGTCCGCGGGCAACGCGAACGGCCACAACGCCAACAGGAAAGCCACAATTCTCACGGCCTAAAGCGTATTGGAACGATCCCCGCGTGAAAACCCCAGCAGCGGCTGTTTCACCCCTCGCCCGACGGCGAGGACCTTGAAAAGCTCGCCCATCTCGTTGGGCGAAAGCAGCATCTGCGCCTCGGCGGCGATCGGCGCGTAGTGCAGCGCGTTCTCGATGTTCGCCTGCGCCAGGACCTCCGTGATGCCGCAGTTGACGAGAAACTGCGCCTGCGCCGCATAGCCGAGCACCTCGAGGCCGGATTCGTGCGCCGCGTGCGCCAGCGCGCTGAAATCCACGTGCGCCGTGATGTCCTGCTCGCCCGGGCGCTCGAACGGATCGCCGTGCGCGCGGTGCCGGGTGTGGCACATGAGCGTGCCCATCGAGCGCTGCGGGTGGTAGTACTCGCGCCGCGGAAAACCGTAGTCGATGACGAAGATCACGCCCTCCTCGAGCTGCTCGGCCATGCTGCGCATCCAGGCCTGGCCGGCGAGGCCGATCTCGCTGTCGTAGGGCACCGGCACGTCAATGGCTTTTGCTTGATCCAATACCGCTCCCTTCGCGGGCCGTTCCTCCCAGGCGAGTCGTGCGGATACACCGCGCTCCACCACGCCGGTCGCCCTCCAGCCTACCGCGTGCACCGGCATGGCATCGACCACCTCGTTCGCGATCACGACGCCATGCCACGCCTCCGGTAGCCGATCCAGGAACTTCACCTTGCCGCCGAGCCGGGCCGCCTGACGGCTGCGCAACGCGGCGCTCGTTTCCAGAATCAGGTACTCGCGCTCGAGCTCCTTCAACAGCGTCTCGGCGAGCGCACCGCTTCCCGCACCGAGCTCGAGGATCGGACCTTCAAGCTCCTTCAGTTGCCTTGCCAGAGTCCGCCCGAACAGGCTGCCGAGCTCGGGCGCGGTGATGAAATCGCCGTGCGCGCCGAACTGCCGGTCGCCGCGTCCGTAGTAGGCCTGCAGTGCGAGCTCCATGTAGCGCGCGAACGAAATCCAGCCGCCTGCAGCGGCGATCTCTCTCCGGATGCGTTCAAGCATTGGGAAAATATACCCTAGAATCCCGACGTCCATGGACGACTCGCTCGAAGGCAAGGCGGCGCTCGTGACCGGCGGGGCGCGGCGCGTCGGCGCGGCCATCGCGCGGCGCCTGCATGCCGCCGGCGCCAGGGTCCTGCTGCACTATCGCGACTCGGAGGCCGATGCCGCGAAGCTCGAATCCGAGCTGAACGCGGCGCGCCCGCGCAGCGCGGCCAAGGTGAAGGCCGAGCTGCTCGCGCCGGTCGCGCCGCGCGCGCTGGTCGGCGCGGCGCTCGAGAGCTTCGGGCGGCTCGACATCCTCGTGAACAACGCCTCGAGCTTCTTTCCGGTCGCGATCGGCGCCATGGAGCCGTCGCACTGGGAAGAGCTGATCGGCTCGAACCTGCGCGCGCCGCTTTTCATCGCGCAGCAGGCGGCGGCGGAGCTGGCGAAGAACGAAGGCTCGATCGTGAACATCGTCGACATCCATGCCGAGCGTCCGCTGAAGGGCTACGCGCTCTACAGCATCGCCAAGGCTGGGCTCGCCGCGATGACGCGCTCGCTCGCGCTCGAGCTCGCGCCGCGCGTGCGCGTGAACGGCGTCGCGCCGGGCGCAATCGCGTGGCCCGAGGACGGGCAGTTCCCGGATGCCGAGCGCGCGCGCATCCTCGCCACCACGCCGCTCGCGCGCACCGGCTCGCCGGAAGACGTGGCGCGCGCGGTTCACTTCCTCGCTTGCGCGCCGTACGTCACCGGCCAGATCCTGGCGGTCGACGGCGGACGCTCCATCTTCATCTAGGAGCTCCTCATCTAGCGAGGCGTCACGAAGCCGATCGGACGTCGCTTCGGTGCCGGCGGGGTCATCAGTTGTCGAAGTGCATCCACAATCTGTCTTAGTTGTACGCGAGTGCTAGAAGCAAGCGCGTCATGCTTACAAGCGAGTTCCTGTGTTGTTCTTTCCAATTGATCGAGCTTCCCGGCGAGCTCCTTATGGGTCGCCAGAGCGTCACGCATTCGAATGAATGCGCGCACGATGAAAACGCTGGTTTCGATCGCTCTGGGCGTATTGAGAACGGATGCAGCCATGATGGCGCCGTGCTCGGTAAATGCGAGCGGAGGCTTTCGCGTTCCACCTCGGCCCAGCCTACCGTTCTTTGATGTCGCAAATTGCGACATCAAAGAGCCAAGCTCCTGATTACTCAAACGAAAAGCGAAATCCGCGGGGAACCTAGCAACGTTGCGCTTAATCTGCTCGTTGAGCCTTGCGGTGGTCACCCCATAGAGCCTCGCCAGATCCGCGTCGAGGAGCACTTTCTGCCCGCGCATGATGACGATGCGTTGAGCAATCGCTTCGGGACTCACAGCGGCACGTGTAGCCTCCACCATGGACCTTTAACGGGTCGCTCGAGTACGGGATGACACAGGACCGAGCGCGGTACACTCGCCCCCCGATGTCTAGCCAACCCCTCCGCCTCCACCGCGACCCGCGCAAAGCCGACTATGAGCTCGGCAAGCTGGCGAAGCGCCTGCGCCGGCAGGTGGGCGAGGCGATCGCCGACTTCAACATGATCGAGGCCGGCGACCGGGTGATGGTGTGCCTGTCAGGCGGTAAGGACAGTCATGCCCTCCTGGATGTTCTCTTGTCCCTGAAAGAGAAATCGCCGGTACGGTTCGAGCTCATTGCCGTGAACCTGGATCAGAAGCAACCGGGATTTCCGGCGCACGTGCTGCCCGAGTATCTCGAAGCGCGCGGCGTGGAGTTCCGCATCGTCGAGCAGGACACCTATTCGGTGGTGAAGCGCGTGATCCCCGAGGGCAAGACGATGTGCTCGCTGTGCTCGCGGCTGCGGCGCGGGGTGCTGTACCGGGTGGCGAACGAGGTCGGCGCGACGAAGATCGCGCTCGGCCATCACCGCGACGACGTCCTGGCGACCTTCTTCCTGAATCTTTTCCATAGCGGCCAGCTCAAGGCGATGCCGGCCAAGCTGGTCTCGGACGACGGCCGGCACGTGGTGATCCGGCCGCTTGCCTACGTGGCGGAGGCAGACCTCGCGGCCTACGCCGAGGCGAAGCGCTTCCCCATCATCCCCTGCACCCTGTGCGGCTCGCAGGAGAACCTCGAGCGCAAGCAGATCGGCGAGATGCTGCGCGACTGGGAGCGGCGCCAGCCCGGGCGCATCGAATCGATCGTGCGCGCGTTGACCGAGGTGCGGCCTTCGCACCTCCTCGACCGGAAGCTGTTCGATTTCGCGAGCCTGAAGTGAAGCCGACGGTTCTTGAGCTCAAGCGCAAGAAAGGCGCCCGGCTGGCGATGTTGACCGCGTACGACTATCCCAGCGCGCGGCTGGTCGCCGAGGCGGGCATCGATCTGATCCTGGTCGGCGACTCGCTCGGCATGGTGGTGCTCGGCTACGACTCGACCGTCCCGGTGACGATGGAGGAGATGCTTCACCACACGAAGGCGGCGCGGCGCGGCGCGCCCCAGGCTTTCCTCGTCGCAGACCTGCCGTTTCTTTCCTACGGCACGCCCGAGCAGGCGCTGGCGAACGCGGCCCGCCTCATGAAAGAGGGCGGGGCCGACTCGGTGAAGCTCGAAGGCGGCACCGAGGTCGTGCCGATCGTCGAAACGCTGGTCCGCGCCGGCGTCCCCGTGCTCGGCCACGTCGGGCTCACGCCGCAGACGGCGTCGGCGCTCGGCGGCTACCGGGTCCAGGGCAAGGACGAGGCGAACGCCCGCCGCATCCTGGATGGCGCGATGGCGCTGGAGCTCGCGGGCTGCTGGGGCGTGGTGCTCGAGCTCGTGCCGGCGCCGCTTGCGCGGCTGGTCACCGAGCGCATCGAGGTTCCGACCATCGGCATCGGCGCCGGCCCGCATTGCGATGGCCAGGTGCTCGTGTTTCACGATCTTGTCGGGCTGTACGCGGGCTTCACGCCGAGCTTCGTCAAGCGCTACGCCGAGGCCGGCGACGCGATCCGCGATGCCGTGGCGCGCTACGCCGCCGAGGTGCGCGACGGCAGCTTCCCCGGCGAAGACCGAAGCTTCGGCCTCAGCGACGAGGTCCTGGAAAGGCTGTACGGGGCCTAGGGCCGCGCTTCGCGTCTTGTCATCCACCTGCGGCTAGAATGCGTTGAGTAACGTAGAGCACGACAACCATGACACGTCCCATCGCCAGCTTCGTCGGCCGCTCTAGCCTGATCGGGCTGCTCGCGCTCGCCGGGGCGTCGGTTACCGCCGAGAACTCCGACAGCGTTGCGCTCGATCCCCTGACGGTGAGCGAGCCGGTGGTGCAGGTGTGGGGCGCACGCACGCGGGGCGCGAAAGGCCTCTTCGGCGTGCATACCTGGGTCGCGGTCAAGCCCGAGGGAGCCGGCGAGTACACGGTTTACGAGGTGGTTGGCTGGCGGCTGCGCTGGTCCGAAAGCGCGGTGGTCGTCCGAAACCGGGCGCCGGACCACTGGTTCGGGTCGGAGGGAGAGCTCTACGCCGAGAAGCGCGGCGCCGGGGTCGAGGCCCTGATCGAGCGCATCGACAAGGCGGCGCGCGAGTACCCCTACGCCAAGACCTACACCCTCTGGCCGGGGCCGAATTCCAACACCTTCACCGCCTGGATCGCGCGCGCCGTACCCGAGCTCGAGGCCGACCTGCCGGCGACCGCGATCGGCAAGGACTACATCGGCTCGGACATGATCTCCACCGCGCCGAGCGGCAGCGGCTTCCAGTTCTCGCTGCGCGGGCTGCTGGGCGTGGCGGCGAGCGGCGTCGACGGAATCGAGCTGAATATCCTCGGCCTCAACTTCGGAGTCGGGCCCTCGGGCATCAAGCTGCCGCTCGTGGGGCGTATCGGCGCGCCGCGCATCAACGCCGCGCTCGCGGTCGAGCAGCCCGCCAGCCCCTAGGCCGCCCGCCGCGGGAATTCCCCGGTCACATCTTCAGCTTCGCGCTGCGCGCCATCTGGTCCACGCTGCGCTGGTGTCGGGCGAAGAACCCGAGCTGCGGCGCGGCGTAGAGCATCGCGTAGAGCTCCCCCTTGACCACGGTGCCGTAGCCCACGCCGGAGAGCTGCACGCTGTCGACCTTGCGGATCACCGAGAACTCGAAGCGGAATCCTTTCTGCCCGGCGAAGCTCATCGGCTCGAGTTTCACAAGCTTGAAGACCGAGCCGTCGCGCGTCAGCACGCCTTCGAACATGGCGACCACGTCTTCGGCCTGCATGTTGGCGCGGAAGCTGAAGTTCTTGAGCTTTCCCGAGCTGCCGGGCTGGTGCACGGTCTCCCCATCCTTGACCCCGACGTAGATCCGCAGCTGGTCGATCGGCAGGCCTTCCATGGTCCAGGTGTGCGCCGGACCGATCCCTGGGCCGGTGATGTGGTTCCAGGCGCCCTCGAGATGGACCACCAGGCGTTCTCCGACGGTCTGCTCGCCCGATTCCATCTTCGCGACGGTGGTGCATCCGGCGAGCGCGGCGACCAGCGCGACGATCAGGATTCTCATGTCGGCTCCTCGATATAGGTCTTGATCATTGCGGCGTCCGGCGCCTGGGGGTCGAGCTCCAGATAGCGCTGAAAGCTCGCTTTCGCATCCGGAGCCGCCTTGCGCGCGCGGTGGATCAGCCCGAGACCGCGATGCGTCTGCGGAGGCTCGCCGCCCAGTGCCGCTGCGGCCGTGAAGTCCGCGAACGAGGCTTCAAAGTCGCCTTCCTTGGCGCGCAGCCGATACACTTCGCCGCGCGCGTAGAGGTATTCGCCCTGGTACACGCCGCGCCCGAGGGCGCGTGTAAGCAGCGCGATGCTCTCCTCGTGCTGGCCGCGCCTCACTTCGTCGCCCAGCCATTCGCGCAGGAACCGGGCGGTGTTCTGCTGCCAGGCCTGCCGGCTGGTTTCGCCGCCCCGGTATGTCTGCGCCAGCTCGGCGAGGGTGGATTCACGCTCTTCCTGCGCGGGATGAGTGGCGAAAAGCACGCTGTCCTGCGTGCCGTCGGGCCGCGCCCTGGTTTCGAGGAGCAGATTGCCCCAGACCTTGGCGGCTTCGGACACGTCGTATCCCGCCCTGTGCATCAGGACGGCGCCGATGCGGTCGGCATCGCGCTCGTGGTCCCGCGAATAAGCGAACATTCCGGCGAGCACGCCGATCTGCCCGAGCGCCCCCACCACGCCGAACAAGCCCAGGAACTGGCCGAAGGCCGATCGCGACTTCACATCGCGCAGCCGCTCGACGCTGTGGCGCGCAAGGTAATGGCCGATCTCGTGCCCGAGCACTGCGGCGAGCTGCGCTTCGTTGTCGACACGGAGCAAGAGGCCGCTCCAGACCTGCATCATGCCGTTGGGCGCCATCGAAGCGTTGAAGTAGGGCGTGCGTACGAGGTGCACGCGGATGTCGGGGCAATGGCTGGCGCCGAGCCGGCAGGCGATGTCCTGGACGTAACTGCGCAATTGCGGATCGCGCAGATTGAATGGGCTGCGCCGCAGCCGGGTCTCCTCGCGGTCCATCATCGCCCACAGGCCGCCCTCGTCGCTCGCGACGTCGGGCCGCGCGAACCGCGGCGGGGATTCCCAAGCCTGCGGCTGCGCGGCCGCCGGCAGCAGCGCCGCGCCGCAGGCGCAGCCGGCGCGAAGGAAGCCGCGGCGGTTCACTTCGGAGCAGGGAAACCGGCGAGGAGAGCGTCGATCGTCTCGGCAGCGGGCGCTGCTTCTCGCAGATCGCCGCTCTGGCGCGTAAGCCTGTTGAACCAGAGCACGCGCCCCGTTTCCAGCTCGACCAGCGAGGCATAGCCGGTCTGCACGCCGCCGCTGACGCCGACGCCGACGAGCGCCAGGGCGATCATGGCGGCGACCCGCTCGCCGCTGGTGTAGCTGTCGCGCACCCACGTGAAAAAGGCGTAGTCGGCCCCGGTCGCCTTCTTGATGGCGCGGGTCGCTTCCCCGAGAGACCAGTCGAGCTTTCCCTCCTTGGTAGGAAGATTGAGGAAGCCCGGGCCGAGGTGGTGCATGGAGATGGCGCGCGCGATCGCCCCGTGGATCGCGTTGATGTCCGCAAACTCGTCGGCGTCCTTCTCAGCCAACTCCACTACGTCCAGTCGAAGCGCCTTCTTCTTCTTCTCGATCAGCGCATTCTTGAAATGCCGGGACGCGGCCTCGGTCCAGTCCGCCCTGGGCTCGGCCACGCCGCCCGCGCTGATGGAGAACAGCTCGATGTCGGTCGGCATGATCGCCACCTTGGAGCCCTCGGGCAAGGCGACGAAGCCTGGAGCGAGGTTTTTCGACTGGGCCGCCGCCGGATCGGCAAGCACGATGAGCGAGGCCAGCGATACTGCACCGATGGACGCGTATGACCGCATAGTTCCCCCTTCCCTGGCCGCTATCGTCCGCCTGTCGGCGCGCGCTCGCAAGGCCTTACCTTAGCGGCCAGGGCATCTCGACAAGCTCCTGCAGCAGGCCGCGCGGAAAGTCCAGCACGAAGATGTAGGACATCGCGGCGAGAAACAGCACCGCCGAGCCCGTGAGGATCGCGTTGCGTCCGGCCGGCGCGCGCGCCTTGAAATGCAGGAACGCGGCGAAGAACAGCGCCAGGCCCAGCACGAAGCCGACGAGCGCGCTTGCCGCCAGCAGGCCGGCGAGCCAGAGAAAATAGTGGCCCATCGATACCATGCCGGGAGTCGCCTCGGCCTCGGTGTCGAACACGATCGCGCTCGCGCGCGGCCCCCGGAAAACGACCACCGCGACGAACAGCGCGCCTGCGAGCGCGATGATCGCGATGCCGAGCGGAAAGGCCCGGGTCAGGAACGACCACCTCAGCACATCCCAGATGGCATAGGAGAACGCCGCGACCATGAAGAGCGCGAACACGAGCTGCGGCCGGGTATCGCGCACCCGGCCGCTCGCGCCGCCTTCGTCGATCGCCGTGCGGCCCAAGCGGGCGCCGGCCCACATCGAGGCGATGGTGATCGCCGCGATGATCAGCACTCCCGGACGCCACAGCCATGCCCAGCCCTGGAACTGGATCGCCTGGTAGAGATAGCTCTCGGCGCCCTCGGCGAGCACGAAGCCGATGATGAGCGGCGGCCGCGGCCAGCCGAACCGGCGCATGTAGAGTCCCAGCACGCCGATGGCGAGCAGCGCCAGGATGTCGCCCCAATCGGTCGTTGCCTGGTAGGCGGCGAAGAAGATGATCATCAGCATGAACGGCGCGACGTAGGCGTACGGCAGCGTGGTCACGCGCGCCACGAACGGGGAAGCGGCGAAGCACAGCCCGGCGCCGACGACGTTGGCGATCGCCAGCGTCCAGATGATGGTGTAGACGAGGTCGAGCTGGGTCTCGACCAGCATGATCCCGGGCTGGATGCCGAGCAGCACCATGCCGCCGAGGAAGATCGCCGTGCTGCCCGAGCCCGGAATGCCGAACAGCAGCGTCGGAATGAGGGCGCCGCCGGCCACCGCGTTGTTCGCCGACTCGGGCGCCAGCACCCCGCGCACGTCGCCCCGGCCGAACTGGGACTTGTCCTTGGCGACCTGGACCGCGTGGCCGTAGGCCATCCAGTCGGCCACCGAGCCGCCGAGGCCCGGCATCGCGCCGATGAGGCAGCCGATCCCCGAGCAGCGCAGCACGATGCCCCATTCCCTGAAGGTGTCGCGAATTCCCTTGAGCCATCCGCGGCCGAGGGTCGCGACTTCGGCGATCGCCGTATTGCGGCGCAGGAGGTCGATGATCTCGGGGATCGCGAAAATGCCGAGCGCGACAACCACGAGCGGAATGCCGTCGACGAGGTATTCGATGCCCAGCACCAGCCGCCATTCGCCGGTCGCCGGCGCCGCGCCGGCGAGGCCCATGAGCAGCCCGAGCGCGCACGAGAGCAGGCCCTTGACGAAGCTCGAGCCCGACAGCACGCCCACCATGGCCAGGCCAAGCAGCGTCAGCATGAAGAGCTCCGCCGACGAGAACGCGAGGATGACCGGGCGCGCGACCAGGACGAACGCGGTGAGCACCAGCGCGCCGAAGACGCCGCCGATCATCGAGCTGAAGAAGGCCGCCGAAAGCGCGCGCGCCGCCTCGCCGCGCTTCGCCATCGGGAATCCGTCCAGGATCGTCGCCTGGGACGCGGCGCTGCCCGGAATCCCCATCAGCACGGAGGTGAAGGTGTCGCCGGTCGGCACGACGGCGAGCAGGCCGATCAGCATCGCGAGCGCCGAAATCGTATCCATGCCGTAGATGAACGGCAGCAGGATCGACATGCCCGCGATGCCGCCCAGGCCCGGCAGGATCCCCACGATCATGCCGACGGCGACGCCGAGCAGCATGTACAGCAGATGCGTGCCGCTCAGGACATTGACGAACGCCGAGCCGATAACGTCGAGCAAGCCGGCTTACTTCTTGTCGAACTTCACCTCGAATCGGCGCGTGAGCCAGTCCTTCACCCACGCCTTGGCCTTGGGATCGATGGTGAGCGCGACCTTCACCGCCTGCTGGGCGGCCGGACCGACTGCCTGCTGGTAGTCGCCGAGCTCGTCGCCGGCTTTTTCCTTGAACGCCGGCATCTTCACCACCTTGTCCAGCGTCTGCACGTAGGTATCGACGATGTCCTTCGGCGTGCCCTTGGGCAGGAAGATCGGCTTCTGCGCCGCGAAGCCCGCCACCACGAACGCCTTGAAGGCCTCGTAGGCCGTGCCCGAGGGCTTCTTGCCGTACGCCATTTCGTAGGCCTCGGCGAAATGCGGCAGGTCCGGGAAGGTCGGGTCGCGCACGAACTCGCCTTTGTCGTTCAGCACGCCCCAGGAGAACAGCGGCACCGCCTTGCCGGCCTTGATCAGCGGCACGACGTTGCGCAGATAGGCGGACGAGGTCTGGTAATCGATCAGCGACTCGCCGCGCTCGAACGCGAGGCGGGCAGGCCCGCGCGCCAGGCCGAACACCGGGTCGACGTCGAGCCCCATGATCTCGAAGGCGAGCACCGGCACCAGGTCGAGCGAGGTGGGCCCCTGGCTGCCGTACTTCATCTTCTTGCCGCGCAGCTTGCCGATGTCGCGTGCGCTCTTGGCGCCGAGCTCCGGGTTCACGTAGGCGACGCCGCCGGTCGGCGATACCAGGACCGGGATCAGGTCCTTGAGCTCGTAGCGCACGCGCGCGTCGTCGAGGAGATACGGCAGCTGGGTGCTGCCCGAGGTGCCGAGGATGGAGAGCCCGTCGGGCTTCGCGCGCTGCACGAACTGGTTCGTGCCGGTAATCGAGCCGCCGCCCGGCACGTTCTTCACCACCACCGTCGGCTTGCCCGGAAGGTGCTCGGCCAGGAAGGGCGCGAAGAAGCGCGCCCAGACGTCCGATCCGCCCGCGGTCGGGAACGGGACGACGAACTCGATGGTCTTGCCGCTGAAATCGGCCGCCTGGACTGGCGTCAGCGCCGCCAGCAGCGTTAAGCCGGCTGCGAAAAGCTTGAGGTTCCGCATGGTTATCCTCCTCCTGTTGTATCAGCTAGTCTTGACGTAGCTCGCTTCTAGGCAGACGTTCAGCACGGCCTGCCGCTTTTCTTCTTGTACCACCTTCAGCGCCTTTTCGAGCGCCGGCATCAAGTCCTTCGGCTCGGCGACGCGCGCGCCGTAGCCGCCGCTCGCCTGCACCACGTGCTCGAAGCGCGGCGAGGGCTCGAGGGTCGCGAAGGGGGGTTGTTTGGCTTCCGAAGCAAACCCTTTCGGGTATGTCGAAAGCGTCGAGCGGTGCACCGCGGCCCAGCGCGCGTTGTTGGCGATGACGAAGAGCACCGGGAGGCGCATCGCCTCGGAGACGTAGTGCACCGCGGTCGGGTTGCCGAACATGTAGGCGCCGTCGCCGACCGCGCAGATCACGGTCTTGTCCGGCGAGGCGAGCTTGGCGCCGAGCGCGGCGCCCATCCCCCAGCCCAGCCCGCCGGCCGAGGGGTTGCCGAAGTAGCGGCCCGGCTCCTTGATCACCATTTCCTCGAGCACGGTCGGGTATTCGTTGACGAGAATCGTCTTGTCGTCGAGGACCTTGTTGACGCAGGCCGACAGCCACTTGCCGGTGATGCTCGCGGGCATCGGGTCGAAGCCGCCGCGCGCCTTTTCTCGTAGGTTTTTCGAGTATTCAACAACAATCTTTCTTCGATCCTCGATCTGCTTCAGCGACACCGCCTGCTTCTGCGCCGCGCGCCAGAGCGCCTGCAGGGTGGGCGCGACTGCGCCCGTCAGCGCGATATCGGCGCGGAAGCCGCGCAGCGGATAGCCGGCGAAGAGCGGGTCCGGTCCGATGTGGATCACCTTGGCTTCCGGCCGGGGCTTGCCCTCCTTCGGGATCCAGGGCACGTCGCACTCGACGACGAGGACCACGTCGGCATCCTTGAGCAGCGCGTGCGGGTCCCAGCCGCAATGCATCGGGTGCTCGGTGGAAAGCGCCAGATGGCGCGGCCGGTAGTGGACCACCGGGACCGCCATGGTCTGCGCGAGCTGCTCGATCGCGCGCGAGGAGTCCTGCGTGCGGCCGCCGCTCGCCGTGATCAGCAGCGGG